>WNGD01001292.1_pt1 | contig 51811 bp, 56 predicted proteins | sample 5400671 | NCBI WGS metagenome assembly WNGD01 (sample SAMN13153369, study PRJNA577476) | soil metagenome | isolation source: 40 cm soil or saprolite under grassland replicate 2 | place: USA:California | collected 2016-06-15 | reverse complement strand
ACAGCAGATCCATCGACATATTACTCCGCTCTCTGAGGTGCAGCAGCGCATCTTAGCTCTCCTGGGCCTCTCATCGACCCTCTATGAGCAGCTGGCTGCTGAATCTCTCAAACCGACCTGAAAATGACCGAACCGTGAGACTTATATACCGATATTTCTCTAAGGAGACTGATATCCACTCATCATGCTTCTGGCGGGCCTGCGGCCCGCTTGGGGGGGGAGAGTGAGCGAGGACACCTCGCGCTCCGGCAGGGGACGGGGTCCCCTGCACCCCTAATGGGGAGAGAGCGAGCGAGGATTCCCTGCTCCCAGGCAGGGTCCCTCGCGCTCCGGCAGGGGATGGGGTCCCCTGCACCCCTAATGGGGACGACGGACCAAATGTCGAGGATTTGGGCCTCATCCGGCAGGGGACGCGGTCCCCTGCACTCCTAAATGGGGAGAGAGCGAGCGAGGATTCCCTGCTCCCAGACAGGGCACCACTATCCGGGGGATAGGTATTCTCGCGCTCCGGCAGGGGACTGTGTATGAGTTACTCACATCGTAACCCTGTGTGTGTACCTACATCGTAGCCACCGGGAGAATCTGGCGCTCCCCCTGGAAGCAAGCATCACGGTTTGCTTGGTGGTCTACGATGTAGGTACGCGGAAGGGGTCACGATGATGGTAACCCATACAGACTGAATCCCCTGCACTCCTGGTTCTGAGTGGATCTCAATAAGGAGAGCGTTGAGATGCCGTCCAAAGTTCACTTGTATACATTGATTGCGCTGTTGTTACTTCTCACGGCTTGCAGTCCTCCTGGGACTGGTCCGGCAGGTAGTAGTCCCACCAGCGTAGCGACACGAACGCCAACGCACTTGCCTACAATGGTCAATACGGCGGACCTCTGCCCTGGCAGGTCAAGTCAAAATAGGAACTGCTATACGCCACACGCCTTACGGGTTGCCTATGGCGTAGAGGCCCTCACTGAGCAGGGCTTCACAGGCAAGGGGCAAACAGTGATCGACATCGTCTCATACGGCAGTCCCACGTTACAGCGAGATATGGATGTGTTTGACAAGCAGTTTGGCCTGCCACCGATTACGATTCAAGTGGTCTCGCCACTGGGGACAGTTCCTTTCGATGCCAAAAAGAGGGATATGATCGGCTGGGCGGCTGAAACGGAACTTGACGTACAAATTATTCATGCCATTGCACCGGACGCGGGCATTGTAGTGATGACCAGTCCCGTTGACGAGACGGAGGGTACAATCGGCTTGCCAGAATTTCTGAAATTAGAACAGTATGCCGTTGCACACCGCCTTGGCTTCATCTTTTCACAAAGCTATGTTGCCTCGGAAGCAACACTCGCAGATAGCGCAGGACAGCAACTCGTTAAGACATATAGCAATTTTTATAAGCGGATCACAACTCAAGAGGGGTTCACCGTCGTCTCCGGTTCCGGGGATAATGGTGCGACCGATTGGGGGAATATTGCCGCGACCAAATTTGCGCCCACACCTACGGTCAATTTTCCAGCAGACGTGCCATGGGTGACTGCTGTGGGGGGCACCAACCTGGTACGGGCAGCAAACAGATATGATGAGACTGCCTGGCCAGGAAGTGGCGGTGGCCTGAGCAAGTTTTATAGCGAACCGACCTTCCAACAGGGGATGCAGCAGGCGGTACAATCATTACTGGCGGGCCATCGTGGCTTACCGGATATTGCCGCCGATGCCAATCCTGATACTGGAATGGCATTCTACTTTGATGGGCAATGGAGCCAGACTGGAGGGACGAGCGCCAGCACGCCGTTGTGGGCTGGGATTATCGCTATTGCAAATCAGATGGCGGGTCATCCGCTGGGTTTCATCAATGCTGGCATCTACAAACTAGGGATATCAGCAAATGCACAGGGAGATTTTCGCGATATCACCCGTGGGGATAATAGCGTTCACCAGGGAAACGTCCAGGTACAGGGCTTCCAGGCAAGAACGGGTTGGGATGGTGTTACTGGATGGGGTACACCGCTTGCCAGTCAATTCATTCCTGATCTCATTACAGCGCTCAAGTCGTGAATCATGTACGATAGTTGTCTAGCCACTTCATACTCAGCAGGAGTTTACTGATGTTTACATCCAGGCACAGTAGCCTGGCACTCGCAAGAGGTGCCACTACGATTATAGTTTTATGTCTACTTCTCGTTGCCTGCAGTCCAATAGGAGGGCTGGGTGGGGGAAGCACAACACCTACAGCAGTACCAACCCAGGCGACGCCACAAGGGCCATCTGCGACACCTAATAACGCCACAGTGGACACGTGCCCGCAGCAATTAGCCACATCTCCACACTGCCAGACACCACATAGTATGCGGGTTGCCTACGGTATTGAATCCCTCATAGAGCATGGCTTCACAGGCAAAGGACAGACGGTCGTCGATATCGTTTCTTTCGGCAGTCCCACCTTGCAGCAGGATATGGATGCCTATGATCAACAGTTCGGTTTGCCTCCCATTAAAATCCAGGTTATCTCACCTCTCAACGAGAAGGAGTCTGATCCATATGGGGATAAGGCAGGCTGGGGCGAAGAAACGACACTAGATGTAGAAATCATTCACGCCCTGGCTCCTGACGCGGGCATTGTCGTGTTGACCAGCCCTGTTGCTGAGACAGAGGGGACCTTTGGTTTGCCTGAATTCCGGCAACTGGTACAGTACACAATCGACCATCACCTGGGTAACATCATCTCGAACAGCTGGGGTGCATCTGAAGCCACGCTGAAGGACCAGGCAGGGCAGCAGGAGCTTCAGAAGTGGAATACCTTATTGCAGCGAGCCACCACCCAGCAGGGTATTACGTTCTTTGCAGCTTCCGGTGACCAGGGCGCCAGTGACTTTACCGACATGAGGTCAACGAAGCTCGCACCAAACCCCACCACGGCATTTCTCGCCGACAATCCCTGGGTAACGAGTGTGGGTGGCACGTCATTACTGAGTAAAGGACCGAATCCTCAAGAAGTTGCCTGGAACAATAGTGGAGGAGGCTTCAGCGCATTCCATTCTATTCCTTCTTACCAGCAGACACTACCAGCCTCTATACAAGGCCTTTTCAAGAATCGCCGTGGCGTGCCCGACGTGGCTGCGGATGCTGATCCTTCTACTGCACTGGCTAACTATGTCCACGGGCGATGGACGATGATAGGGGGCACCAGCGCCAGTACACCTGCCTGGGCGGCAGTTGGCGCCATTGCCAACCAGTTAGCGGGGCATCCACTGGGGTTTATCAATCCTGGGCTCTACAAAGTGGGAACGTCGAACATCTATACGCAAGCGTTTCACGATATTACCGTCGGGGACAATAGTATCAGTGACGGATCGGTGGATGTGAAGGGCTATAAAGCGGCAGCAGGCTGGGATGCAGTGACTGGTTTTGGTTCTCCTAATACAGCAGTATTGCTGCCAGCATTGATACTGGCACTCAAGCAGTGAATCTGCATGTGGTATGGGAACTTTTCCTCGATATAGCTCGTCATTACCAGCGAATGAAGTTAGCTAATCCAGCTCAATTCCGGTCCTGCCGGGCCGGGAAATTCGGAGGAATCGAGTCTATGCCGCATGCCATTACCACTTTTACAAAAACAAAGAAACGTGACCATCTAGCTCTTTTCTCGACAGGTTTGATTATCCTCGCGCTGCTTGTAGCAGCCTGTGGTGGGGCTGCAACTTCCACAGCCAGCGGTGCCCCTTCTTCTGCTATCAACGGGCCAGCACAGCATTCGGCAAATGTCAATAGGAGCGCTTCTGTACCGGGCACGCCAACAACGGGCAAGAGCGGCACTCCTTCAGCCGCGCAGTACCTGATCAAGTCGCTTGCCGTCAATATGGAGGTCAAGGATACACGGCGCGTGGCCGCCGACCTGCAGGGATGGATCAGTACAACCGATCCCAGCTCTTCATCGGCGGGTATTGATTACGAACAGGTCGGTGACAACCTCTACAGCGTCGCGATGAAATTCGAGGTACGAGCAGTGGATTACACACAAATTAAGCTCTACCTCGAGGATTACACGACGCAGCATGGTGGAAAACTCCTCAGTTTGCACGAGACGGTACAGGATGTGACGAACGACTTTATTGATTCGCAGTCACGGCTCAGGAATCTGAAAGGCGAACAGCAGCGCCTGCTGACATTGCTCGGTAACACAACTGCACTGGGCGATATCCTCTCTATCGAGCAGCGGCTGACAGATGTCGAGGGGCAGATCGAGGATACCGAGGCTCATATCAACGCGTTAAGCGGCCAGACCACGTTTTACACGGTCAGTATCAGCCTGCAGCCAATTGCATTTACGCCCCCTCCACCTCCGCCTAACAATACCTGGAGTGGGTTCAAGACACTGCAAGATGCCTGGTCGGCATCACTGGCATTTGGCGAAACGTTAGCTACATTGTTCATCTGGCTATTGACGTTCAGCATCTATATCGTACCAGCGGCAGCAATCGCGTGGTTTGTATGGCTGCGCAGGCGTGCTCGCCTGGTAGCACCGCTGCCGGCGCCACACATAGTGACACCGCCACAGAGCGAACTATAACTCTTTTGATCTTCAGGTCAAACACACTCTAAAAAAGCCCTACCGTTGCCAGAGGTGAGGGCTTTTAACGTGTGCTGCTAGAAACCGTAGCTCGGCCGGCCAAACATCACACGTTGATGTCGCTGGCCGAAGAGCAGGTAAATGAGCGGACCGAGAAAAGGCGTTGTCCAGATGACGACCAGCCAGAGTATGGTACCTGCCGCAGAATGTTCATCTTCAAAGAGCATCACAGTCTCGATGATGTGACCGACGACGGGTATGAAGACGATTACCAGGAAAAGCAGCGAATTGGCTATACAGCCTCTATTTCCAGACAAGAATATTCTCCTCATAATCAAGCGCCAGTCTCAAGCGGCTATATATGCTGCCGAGATCGACGCTGTGTTTTGACTCTTTCTTTATGGTATACGGGAGAGGGGGCTTTGGAGTTGCAAAACCAAAAATATGATGCATAGTGCCATTAAGAAGGTCTTACAGCCATATTATCTCCCCTTGCGCCTCGTGTGTTTCATCATCTATATGCAGCAGGCCAAGGCTACAGGCTGGCTGGCGGCGACGGTCTGTAGCACTGCCTGGATTAAATAGCAACTGTCCATCATGCTCTTGATTGTAGGGAATGTGGCTGTGCCCGAAGATGACAACGCGAGCAAGGGGAAATTCCTGGCGGGCTACGCGCGCATGTGATTTCGCATCGCCCAGGATATGTACGATACCGATTCTACAACCGCCGATGGCGATCTCGCGCTTAATGGGCAGTTTCAAGACGACTTCTTCCTGCTCAATATTGCCCTGCACGGCCACCACGGGCGCAATAGTCTCTAATTCGGAGATGACTGCCAGGATAGAGAGGTCTCCCGCGTGTATGATGAGTTCGACACCTGCAAAGTGCTGCCAGATGACTGCGGGCACCTGTTTGAAATGTGGGACGTGGGTATCCGAGATCACACCGATACGATGCAACAACCTGGTTTCCACCCTTCTCATGCGGTATAGTATCAATAGTTTTATACAATAAGGATAGCATATGCGAGTTGCGGTTATATCGGATATACATGGGAATCAAATTGCCCTGGAAGCTGTGTTGCAGGATCTGGCACAGCAGGCAGCGGTGGATCACCTGGTAATTGCTGGTGACCTGTGTTTGAACGGGCCTTGCCCACGCCAGGCGCTGGAGATGGTACGAGAGCTACACTGTCCGGTCATCCAGGGCAATGTAGACGCGGAAATTGTTACTAAAGCAGTAGAAAAGGGCGAGAAGAAACGCGGCACTGTTGGCTGGACACGGGAGCAGATCGGGCAGCCAGGGATTGATTACCTGGCTTCTCTACCATTCTCGCATCGTATTGCTAACGCCAACGGCAGCGATCTTTTGATCGTTCACGCCAATCCCCTCAACCTGGAGGATGCCATCTTTCCAAATGCATCTGATAGCATGCTGGAGCATTTTTTAGGCGACCTGGAACCTGGCATTGGCGCATTAGCCTTCGGACACCTGCACATTGCTTATACGCGGCGCTGGCGACGGCTGCTCCTGGTAGATGTTGCCAGCTGCGGGCTGCCGCGCGATGAAGACCTGCGGGCTGCCTACGGGATTCTGACCTGGCAGGACGGTACCTGGAAGGCGGAGATCCGGCGGGTTGCCTACGACGTTCAAGAGGTGGTGAAGCAAATTAAAAGCTGCGGTATGCCTAATGTGGAGAAGCGCATCAAGACGCTGTTGGAGGCAAGATATTAAATAAAAGTAGCGTAGGAGCGCGCTGTCTCCCCAAAATGACAGGCGCTAGAGCCTACGCTACAAAACGAACATAGTGGTCATTCCCTGAGGATGCCACTAGAAAGTGGTGACACAACGCCGAGCGGTAGAGTCACAGATGACGAGAACGCCTGCCTCAGAGATGAGCGCAGGTGCAAGCTGTACAGAAGCGGGTGATTCCTCCTCGACTGCAGCTTCCTCCCCCAGGTAGCTGGCAGCATCGCCAACGTCGATCAGATGCAATTCCTGCATAATTGTCCATAATTCTCCAGTTGTTGCCATAGTTAAGCATACTCCTATCCATTAATAAATGTGCTGAGTCGGATTCACTTCCATCTCATACATCGAGCACCCACCTCCGTAGTACTGTGTGCCGGATGTTTCACTTATTAATACGTTTGAATGTTACCAATTTATTGCTCCGGGGCACCAGATTAGTCCTAATAGGCCATTTGGCACCGATCATGGTGAACGTGCTATACTGTCAGAGAACAAATCAACACCCGAAGGGCTCATCAAGCAGGTGCAGTGAAAGCAGTCATCTTGTAGGAGAGGCAATACATGGCAAGTACACATTATGATGTAGCGGTTATTGGAGCGGGTCCCGGCGGCTATGTCGCAGCGATCCGAGCAGCGCAGCTAGGCGCAAAAGTCGCTATCGTTGAGAAGCAGTATCTTGGCGGCACCTGTCTCAACGTCGGTTGTATCCCGTCTAAAGCTATGCTACACATTGCTGAGACGCTACACAACATGGAATCGCTGAGCGAACTCGGTATTAATTTACCACAGCCGCCGACCTTTGATATGCGTAAGGCTGTTGCCTTCAAGGACAAAGTGGTCAAACGCATGACCAGCGGCGTCGGAACACTCATGAAGGGCAACAATGTCGATGTGTTTGATGGCCTGGGGACAATCGATGCCACGCGAGGCATCACTGTTACAAAAAATGGCGACTCACAGCAATTCAGCGCAGATAAGATCATCCTTGCCACGGGGTCAATACCCCTGCTGCCACCGTTCCCCGGCATCGATGGGCGCAATGTGATCAATAGCGACACCTGCTGGGATCTGCCCGATACGCCTAAAAGCATCATCTGCGCCGGCGGTGGAGTGATCGGCATGGAACTGGCCTGCATGTTCAATGCTATCGGTTCGCAGGTTACCGTAGTTGAGATGCTGCCTGACGTGCTCGCACCTGTGGATGAGGAGGTGCGCAAACTCCTTGTGCGTATTCTCAGTAAGCGAGGCATCAACATTGTCACAGGAGCAAAGGTCGAGTCCATTGCCGACGAAGGCGATATGAAGAAGGTGGTTGCCAGCACCGCGAAGGGAGAGCAGAGCTTTAACGGTGAGTATGTGCTGATGGCTGTAAGCCGGCGTACCAACACCAGCGGCCTGGAACACCTGATGGAGCAGGGTTTAGATAACGATCGCGGGCGAGTACGCGTCAATGAGAAGATGGAGACGAACCTGCCGGGCATCTATGCTATCGGTGACCTGGTTCACGGCGCAGGACTGGCTCATGTTGCTTCCATGGAGGGCGAGGTTGCGGCCGATAATGCGATGGGACACGAAGCAAAGATGGATTACAATGTAGTCCCGAACCCCATCTATACCTTCCCTGAAATCGCTTACATCGGCCTTACCGAGGCCGAGGCGAAGGAAAAGTACCCAGAGGCACATGTCGAACGCTTCCCCTGGATTGCCATTGGCAAGGCTGTGGCCATTGCTCAAACAGATGGGTTTACGAAGGTCATCACCGGGAAATACGGTGAACTCCTGGGCGCACATATCATTGGCCCAGACGCCACGAATCTGATTAGTGAATATTCAGTCGCGATGCGTGGCGAACTTACCGTTGAGGAGATCAGCGAGACTATCCATCCACACCCAACCCTCAGCGAGGGCTTACGCGAGGCAGTACTGGCTGTGGAAGGTCGCCCGATCCATATCCCGCCCAGGCAGGCGGCAAAGGCCAGGTAGATGAAGGGGGAGGCGGGAATGAGTGATGCAATTAAGAAAAGTGGCTCTGAACCCGGCATGAAAAAGCACAGACTACTGATCGTGATATCGATCGCCAGCATATTATTCCTAGTAGCCATACTCGCAGGAGGCATTATCTGGCTGTTAAACGTAGGATCGCGAGTTACAGTTCAGGTACCCGAGAGGGCTGCCACTAACCATGAGACTCCGGTTTCCGGAGAGCACCAGGCAGAAGCGCAAGCCGTTGCGCAGCAATATATGACGGCCTTCCTTAAGCGCCAGTACAGTGAAGTATGGTCCTTATTGAATCCGCAGGTACAGGCTATATGGCTGGGCGAGGCAGCTTTTGCCAAATTCTGGCAACTGCGCTTCCATGATTACAAGGTGCAGGGTTTTCTGCTGGGCAGTATCCATGGTCTAAGCCTCTGGGTGAATCCGGAGACAATGCGGGCCTACACCCAGGTGATAGTATTGCCCATCTCGCTCCAGATTGAGCCGAAGCCGATCTTGTTGAAACAGGCAGGCCTACCACCGGAGGACCTGCAGCCCAGCGAGGTGTTCCGGGATCTCCCCTTCATCATACAGCAAGTTAGCGAACAAAACAAGCAGCAGGCTCACTGGTTTGTTCTCGATGGTGGTCCTGTCGACCTGGAAGCCCCCATTTTGCCACCCGCTCAACCAATACATAAGGGTGTGCAGGTGCCGATTCTGATGTATCATCACATCTCTGATGCCCGCCCTGCTAACCTGCTTGACTGGAGCCTGACAGTCACGCCTGCACATTTCTCACAGCAACTGGACTACCTCAAGGCCCACAACTATCACACCATCACTTTCAACCAGTTGTTTGCCGCCCTCTACTACAATGGTCCGCTGCCTCAACACCCCATCATTCTTACCTTCGATGATGGCTACGAGGATGCCTACCGTTTCGCCTTCCCTATCTTACAAGCTCACAGCTTTAGCGGCATGTTTTACATCATTACTGGCGTTGTTGGGTGGAAAGGCTATTTGAACTGGATACAGGTCCGCAGGATGCTGGCAGAAGGTATGCAGGTCGGCTCGCATACCATCCATCATGTCGATATTGGATCTACCCTGCTCTACTCACCAATCGTGGCACAAGAAGAACTACAGCTATCTCAGGCCCGGCTGCAGAGGGAACTGGGGGTGGTGATCCAACAATTTTGCTATCCATCAGGTGAGCCCTTTCGCCATGGCAGCCTGGCACTCCAGCAGCGCGTTGTCGCCCTGCTGGCAGCCGATGGTTATATAGGAGCAACGACCGATCCTGGTCAAACAGGCATCATCCAGAGTAGCGACGCGCCCTTCGTGCTGCTACGCATTCGCGTTGATGGGCGTGAGTCGTTCCTAGAGTTCACAGCAAGCCTTCCATGGAATACGAAGTGACCGGCATACTAGAGCTTCAAAAACGGCCTTGACACTCCTCAAACGCTCGCCTATAATAAGCGAGCAATAGAGAAGGACGGAAACGCAAACCCGTTGTGCCATCATTATTTTTACCTGCATAAGACATAGAACTACATGTGGAGTGGAGCGGCTTCTCATCTGAGATTGAAACGGAAGGAAGGAGAGAATTATGCTCTATAACGTGGCACAACTGCTGAAGGCGGACGTGGGGACCTCATTCCAGGCCGATTTTCACGAGGAGCACACCCAGCTTGACGACGATATCAAAGTTATCGGTCCGCTGGAGGGGCATGTACGTATGCGCCGCATGAACCAGGGTTTACTGGTTGATGGCTGGGTGGATCTGACGCTTGGTCTAGCATGCAATCGCTGCTTGAAAGAGTTTGAGTATTCTATGCACGTTGCTTTTGAAGAAGTGTTTTATCCGACTGTAGACGTGATTACCGGCGTCTTTCTACCTCCTTTCGATGAGGAAGAGATCTTCCCCATCGATGAGCACCACCAGGTTGATCTCAGCGAGGCGGTGCGGCAAAACGTACTGCTGGCGATACCAATGGTGACGCTGTGCCGGGAGGACTGTCTGGGGCTTTGCCCGCATTGTGGGCATGATCTAAGCCTTGGACCTTGCGAGTGCAAGCCAGAGGTGGACACACGTCTGAGTGTACTGGAAAAATTACTACAAAACGGTTCGCAATCATAATGCATACAGAAATGTGCCCAATCTCCAGGGCACATTTCCGAAGGAAGAGGAGTAATTCTTAATGGGAGCACTACCAAAACAGCGGGTTTCACATGCCCGCCAGGGAGAGCGCCGCTCACATCACCACCTGAGCCTGCCACAGCTAGTAGCGTGCCCGCAATGCCGCAGGCCTCGGCTTGCGCATCATGCCTGCCCCAACTGTGGGATGTATCGCGGTCGCCAGGTCTTTTTACCCAAGGCGAAGAAAAAGTAATCACCAGGGAGAGGCTGGAATAAACTGCCCGCCATCTCCCGACAAAGAGCTGAAGCACATGACGACTCAAGTCGCCTTTCTTTTTCCAGGACAAGGTAGCCAGGCTGTCGGTATGGGTGCTGATATTTTCACCGCGTCAACTGCCGCCCGGCATGTCTTTGAGGCTGTAGATCAAGCCCTGGGCTTCTCGCTAAGCGATTTATGCTTTCGCGGTCCTGAAGATACCCTGCGCGAGACAATTAATGCTCAGCCCGCTATCGTAACCGTCAGCCTTGCTCTACTGGCAGCATTTCAAGAAGCGCTCTCCTCACCTGCACATGTCCCCTCATGGTCATCACCGCTTGCCCCGAGCTACACTGCGGGGCATAGCGTCGGCGAGTATGCTGCATTGGTTGTTGCCGGCGCACTTGATCTTGAGAGCGCGGTGCAACTAGTGCGCACACGAGGACAGTTGATGCATCGCGAAGGGAGTGTTTGCCCTGGGGGAATGGCTGCCATCATCGGCATGGACGGCGAGACACTGGAGGCAATCTGCCAGGAGGCAACAGCGCAAACAGTTGCCAGCCTTTCAGCGGACGCCAGGGTCCATCAGGGAGAGGGGCAAGTAGCTGTCGCCAATTTCAATGCGCCTGGACAAATTGTCATCTCCGGTGAACAACGGGCCCTGGGCCTGGCGATGGATCTGGCAAAGGAACGTGGAGCGAAGCGAGTCATTCCATTGGCGGTCAGTGGAGCCTTTCACTCTCCCGTTATGCAACCTGCTGCCAGCGGCCTGGCAGAGGCTATCGATGCTACCAGTGTACATGATGCCGCTATTCCTATCGTTGGGAATATCGACGCCATCCCACTGATGGAGGCACGAGCAATACGAGCAGAATTGGCCCAGCAAATTGCCTCCCCGGTACAATGGATTCGCACCATCGAATACCTGGCGAATGCGGGAGTGACGATCTTCCTCGAAATTGGTCCCGGTCAAGCATTAACAGGAATGGTTAAACGTATTGCAAGGGGTGCTACTATCATCAATAGCGGCAACATGCTGGAGATTGAAAAAGCAGTTAGTACTATGCGTGAAATCGGCCTTGTACCTGAGGTATAATGTTGATAACGGCCAATCATTTGGGAAAGGAGATACGAATGGCAAGCGAAGCGTTGGGGGCCGTACGTGTTGCGCGTGAAGTCCTTTCGACCATCGTGATTAACGCGGCATTGCAGGCCGCCGGCGTTATCCGCATGGCTCATAGTGGCGATCAATGGTCACGTCTCCTTGGCCGGGAAGTTCCCAAGCAAGGTGTAACCCTGATAATCAAAGATAATGCCGTTTCCGCCGATCTTTATATTGTTGTTGCTGCTGGCAGCAGCATTGTTGATGTAGGCTCTGCTGTTCAGGAAGAAGTAGCTTCCGCTATCGAGCACATGGTAGGAATGCAGGTGCGAGAGGTCAACGTTTATATCCAGGATGTTGCTTGAAGTTCTGGCATTAAGTCAGGAGTTCAGGCATAATGTTATACAATTGTCGGGCTGATGTGCAACGTTGCCGGGCCCAGCCAGTCGAGGACGCCATGCCTATAGGAATACGCAGGCAAGCACGTATGGTTGCACTGCAAACACTTTACGAAAATGATCTCGTTCAGCACTCACCTGCGGAGATTTTGCAGCGACATGCTGAAGATCGCCATTTGCAACCAAAGGTGGTTGAATATGCCAATGAACTGGTGATGGGCGTTCGCAATCACCTGGCAGATATCGACGCGCATATTCAAAGTGCGGCACGCGAATGGCCATTACATCAGATGGCCCGAATTGACAAAACCATTCTCAGACTTGCAATCTATGAAATTCTGTTTAATAATACGGTACCAGCAAAGGCTGCTATTAATGAGGCCGTGGAACTGGCCAAGCAGTTTGGCAGTAACACTTCCAGCCGCTTTGTTAATGGTGTCCTGGGTACAATATTTAATCGGGCGCAACAAGCGCCTACCCCAAAAGCGGAAAGCGAGGTGAACTAATGGCCACAGTCTCCGAACGGCTCAAGAAAATTATCGTCGATCAGCTAGGAGTTGATGAAAGTGAAGTCGTTCCCAGCGCATCTTTTGTCGAAGACCTCAATGCGGACTCTCTCGACCTGGTTGAATTGATCATGTCCCTAGAGGAGGAGTTTAAACTTCAGATTTCAGACGAGGATGCGGAGAAGATTACCACGGTTCAAGAGGCCGAGGACTACATAGAAGAACACTTGCGTTAGACAGTTCGATGGTGGAGGCGGGAGACGAGAAACGCGCCAGACATCCAGTCAAACCGCCTCTCTGGTTGCTTTATGGACACTTTGTCTGCCGCCCAGGCGGTAGAAGCGCTTATTCATGAATATTACAAACTGGTTTTCCACACCATCTATGGTCTGACAGGGGACTGGGAAGAAAGTCAGGACCTCACACAGGATACCTTCCACCAGGCTCTAAAAGCTATCGATGCTGCGCGTGCTGCAAGTGGTGCGCAATTTCACGCAAAAGCCTGGCTGTTGCGTATCGCCCTCAATATAGTGCGGATGCAGCGGCGCCGGCGCAACCTCTTTCGCTTTATCCCTTTTTCACACATGCAAAGGGAGCGGCGAGAGCAAGCTAACGAAGCAGAAGCGGATGTGCTAAACCAGCAGGCCGCCCCGGTACAGCCAGCAGGATACGGAGTTACTGGTACCAGTAATGAAGATCCCGCCGCCAGTATAGCCGAACGAGATGCAGTACAGCGCACTATGGCACGCCTGCCCGAAGCTCTGCGCACTTGCCTGCTCCTCGCGGTGATCGGCGGCTTTTCTACTAGCGAGATTGCGCAGATACTTGACATTTCGGAGGTGGCGGTACGCCAGCGCCTGGTGCGTGCACGCAAACAATTCCAGCAGTTTTATGCACTTGAAAGCGGTGAAGAGATCAGCGATAGCAATAACATGCAGGTGATACAAACACCTAGCGTTGATAGAGATTCACCGCAAAACCATGTCACATTTCTACACTCTCAAGCATCTCCATTCATGTAAGAGCGTATCTGATTCTCAGAGTCTTCGCCCTCTCGCGCCGGAGGCTCGCGCGGCTTCGCCGCACAAAAAATGGAGTATGTTTGGTGGAACATACTCCATCAGGCGAGCGCCGCAGGCGCAAGCAAGCGATCGCGATGGAAATCAGGCAGACTCTAAGCCAGCACAGGGCGACAAAGAGCAGCCACTCTATTGCCCAGCATGAAATGAGGTTCCATGCGCAACGATTCTATCGAGACACTGTTATTGCGTCATTATGGGAGCAATGCACAGGCTCCTGCCGGCCTGGAACAGCGGCTATGTACATCGATACGTCGCCAGGCCGCCGAATTGCACAGGCAAGAAAAGAATATTGCCTACTGGCGACAAGAGCGAGTGAGTCGACGCCAGGCTGTTAAGCTGGTAGCCATGGGCGCTACGGGGATAAGCGCGTTAAGCATCGGTATGGAGGCATTACAAACGCTTGGAGCGGCGCTGCTAGGTCAAGACGTCACTAACCCCGCCTATCCTTGAGCCGACGTAGTGGCAGGCATAAGTTAATCAGTCAAACAGGAAAGGACACATCTCATGATACCCGGATTTCATGGCCTTGATCTAGTTGTTATTCTCGTCGTTGCACTGCTGATCTTTGGCCCCAGGCGGCTGCCAGAAATGGGATCAGCCATCGGCAAGAGTATTAAAGAGTTCAGGAAGGGCATGACCGAACTGACCTCACCAAAGGAAGCGAAGGAGGACGAACAGGAGCCAGCCCCAGCCGCAACCAACCTTGAAGCCATTGACCAGGAGATTGCCAGCAAAAAGGCTCACCTCGAAGCGCTTGATCGCGAACTTGCCAACAGGCAGGCCAGCAGCGAAGTTAGCAATCCAGAAACCAGGGACACGCATGAATAATGTTTGTTGCTGACATCTGATGGGAGAGAAGATATGGCAACAAGTAAAATAAATTCGCAGAATAGCATGGCCGCTACTACTGACGACGGCCCAGACGAGGAGGAAGAGGAAGAGGCTGCCATGTCGCTGATAGACCACCTGGAGGAATTGCGCTGGCGTATCCTCAAAACGTTGATCGCAATTGTGGTGGGCGGCATCGTCGCCTTCTTCTTCCGCGACCAGATTATCCAATTTCTGGTGCTCCCGCTTCCAGATCAAGCGAGCGTAGCGCTCGGCATATCCACTGGCCACAAGCTTTTTGCTTTTGGTTTGGCAGAAGGTTTTACTGTTTATCTCAAGCTTTCGCTCGCCGTTGGTATCCTGTTAGCGTTACCTGTGCTACTTTACCAGACCTGGGCATTCGTTTCTCCAGGGTTGTACACACGCGAAAAGAAATACGCCGTGCCCTTCATTTTCGTTGGCATCGTTCTTTTCCTGGCAGGCGTCTCACTGGGATACATCGTACTGCGCTTCCCGGTGCAATGGTTGATCAACATTGCTTCAGACAACTTCATCGAGTTGATCTCAGCCGATAGTTACTTCACGTTTGTGGCGTTTTTCATGCTGGCGTTCGGTATTGTCTTTGAGATTCCACTAGTGCTGACGTTCCTGGCACAAATCGGCATAGTGACCTCAGAAGCACTGAAGAGAAGGCGTGCTGCTTCGCATGTCGGTTTGTGGATTGCGGCAACGTTTCTTACGCCAGGCGCGGACATCTACAGCCCCATCATCCTGGGAGTGGCGATGTCTTTCCTGTATGAACTGACGATTGTATTCATCCAGCTAACCAAGAAGTAACGCTGTCTTATGCCATTTCATCCGCTTGTTCAGTAATTTCACCCTGACCGTGCCTTACTAACACGCCAGTTCTCTGCGCATGTCCAAAACAGGTCCAGAGGGTGGCAATGGATAGGAGATAGCAGACGGCGGCAGCTACAAAAACGGGAAGGTAGCCAAGGTGTACAATAATCAGCCCGCCCAGTGGAGCCGTCAGCGCCCAGGCTACCTGGAAAGATGCCTGGTAGCTACTATTGGCCAGGCCGCGATGGCGTCGCGAGACCGCCTCCATAGAGAAAACCTGGAAGATGCCGTTGGACATGTCCATCAAGCCCTGGCGGAACAGGTAAAGTAGAGCAGCGAGCCCCAAGATGCCGGTCAACCCTATGGTGAGCAAAAGCGGGATGCTCGCCAACTGTGTCAGGACGATAGTGTTGACCTTGCCCAGGCGAAGAGCCAGCAGGGGAGCAGCCAGCGTCAGGAGGGCAGTAATAGCGGTAGCGCCACCATCAACCAAGCCAAACAGGGCAGAAGAGGTGTGCAGGTGCTGAACAAAGTAGACGTTGAAGTAGGGGATAAAAAGTCCCGCGCCCAGGCCTATCAACAGCTGTGTCAGCGACAGTAGAAAAATTGAACTACGCAACATGGTCCACACTTGTACGCATCTCAAGTCAAGGAGCGCCTTTTGTAGAGCAAGTGATGCTACAGGCTGGGGAGATACAGTTGGGCGATCATTGTTCAGGAGAAATAAGGGAACCAGGCTAGGGCCTGCAATGATGCCAGCCAACAGGAGTGCCAGTTGATAGGCACGAGCATCAGGCTGATTGGCCAGCAGCCACGTGGACCATGAAGGCAGCGTGGCCATCAACCAGGAGCTCCCGCGAAACCAGACCGGCAATAGGCCGCCGATGGCCTTGCCCAGCACTATCATCACCAGGGTCAAGACAATATTCAGGCTGAAGAGATGGGAGCGCTCGCTGGGGGTGCTATTTGCCGTTAAGAATGGCGCGTTGACTACAAGGATAAATGCGCCGCCAATGCCAGTCACGAAACTACTGATCAGCAATAGTACAGGCTGGCGAAAAAGAAGTAACCCTACCCCGGCCACGCCGATGAGGAGACTGGACCAGATCAATATCGCTTTTCCGCCAAAGCGGTCGACACACCATCCCGCGGGAAAGATAGCCAGGCCGGCTCCCAGCGTTCCCACCAGCAATATCACACCTATAAAGTCGGTACCATAGCCCAGCGCAACCAGGTAGAGGTTATAGAGCACCAATAAAATGCCCACGGAGACCCCACTCAACGCATTGCTGATAAGGTAGAGGCGTGCGTTGCGTTGAAAGCGTCCAAATTGCCGGACATACTCAATCAACAGGTGCATCTTTCAATTGTGCAGAAGCTACCGCTGGCGCTTCATCTCGCGAATGATCTTTCAATTGCTCGGAACTTACAGTTGTTGCCGCAGCTTCGGGAGCAGCCAGGCCTACAGTTCCATCCCCTGTTTCTACAGCTACCTCTGGTGAGCGCTCTTCCAGCAACATTTTCAGGCCGGGGCTCTTGATCGCGGGCATACGAGGGGCAGGTTTATTCAAGCCAGGCAAGAAGAATGTCTTGACGATGCCCTGTACCATAGCTGTACGAGCACGGAATTCAATGACAGCCCCGGCAACGCGATCACTTGCTTGATTAATCTTTTGCTCAATTGAACTGGCACGAGCGGGTATCTCCGCCACTGCGCGTACAACTTTGTTATCATTGGCTCCAGCAGCGGGCAATGTACCCTTGATAGCTGCCTCAGTGGTCGAGTTTACGCTGTTGATTACAGGCCGCAGCTTCTTGATCAGTTCAGCTTTTTCCCGGACCCAGCCGGACAAAAATGTGAAACCCACATTGAGCGCCAGCCAGATCAAGATGAAGAAGAACAGTTCAATGACAAGAATGATGGCAGCGATCTGTGCCCAGGGAGCCAGGACTTGCTCCAACGGGGGCGTTGGACCGCTAGCCAGGATAGAGAGCATCATCACTCGCCTCCGAATATTGCATCCATTTGCTGCCTGCGCCGCTGGTCAAAGCGGCTTCCAGCATGGCCCCTACCCAGAAAGACGCGGATCATTTGTTGTACAGCCAGCAATAAGGATGCCGCCCGTACGGTCGGCTCGACGGCAAAATCGCTCGTGAAGCGAGCAGCGGTCCCAATCGTAGCCGCAGTTTGACCTGCCGACCTGGCCGTTGCCTGCATCACGCCTACTGTCTCTTGCACCGAAGCCAGTAAGGGTTTCATCTCATCGCGGACCGTTGAGATCGTACGGATGAGCATAACGATCGTGTAAATCTGCAAAGCCGCCACAACTAATGTGAAAGCGGCCACAATAATTAGCGAGATGTAGAGTATTACCAGCCAGGCATTATAGATCGCGGCGAAGACAATCCCAATAATGAGCAGCACCGCAACAACAATTCCAGCAATGATTAAGTACCGCTTTGCTTTCTGCATGGCACTCCTCCAATGAATTCGATCTCATACTTCATCATAGCTTCATTATAGCTCACAGCTTGCAGGGGATGCTACTATGGTCCTTTGTTCCGCGATTGCCATAATTAGAAGCGTCCCTCTTTACACGAATAACGAGGTATAAAAGGCTTCATATGGGAATTGATAGCAGTATTTATATAGTTCAGATTAGAAAGCTGGGCATTTCCTGAAAAAACGCTGAGAGCTTTTATTGTTGACTTGCTCTTATGTTACTTTAAGGGTATGTTTGGTGTAGATATACCTGTCTATTCGCATTGAAATAAGCTCATCGAGCAAAGGAGGAATAAATGCACATGTTACTTGCGGATGGCATTACCATCACTATTGGCAATAACGTCTGGACGTTTGGCCTCAGCTTTATCATTTACCTGATTGTTGCGGCCATCGTTGGACTTGTGGCAGAAACCATCGTCGGCTGGCGATTGCCCTTTGGCTTTGTCGGGGCAATCATTGCAGCACTTGTCGGTGTCTGGTTGATGACCCAGGTCATCGTCATCAAGGGCATTGGTGATGTCGTTATCTATGGCGTCCCCATTATCAGAGCGCTCATCGGCGCTATCCTTCTAGTCGCAGTATGGCATATGCTCACCTTCCGGGCATGGCGCAGAAGGAGTTATGCCAGCTGATTTAGCACCGGTTTGTAAGAAGAGCTGATTACAGTAGAAGCGCCATTCATCTCCCGCTTGAAAAGTGGGAGATGAATGGCGCTTCTCTATTGCTCGGCCTGTGCGGAGGAGGTCGAGGTCTCAGTCTACCTTAACAGTGAAGGGCACCTTCAGGACATACTGCGGGCAGAGCTGGCCTTGTTTACAAATGGCTCTGCCAGTAAAGGTGAGGTTCGTAGTGCCGGTACCCTGAGCGACGAAGCGCCAGACACATACGCCCTTGTCCTTCAAGGCATAGCCGAAAGGCGTCTGCAGATCCAGCACACCCTGTGATGCGCTGGGGCCGTGCCAGGTTTGCCCAAAGGGCAGGTGAACCTCAATGATATTGCCTGAATGGGCAGTAATGGTAGAGTTGCTCTGGGTTACATTAATGACGACATTTGGCGCGGATGGTTGGGGATTCACCACGACATCACTGGGGCAACCATAAGTGGTCCCGTAGCCTTTTACCGTCGTAAACGTGGGGGTAGGGGTGGGATTGGGACTGGGACTGGCTCCCGGACCCGTACCTGTGCTTGATCCGCATGCTGCCAGTATAAAGGTAAACACGACGGTGAGCAAGGTTGCTAACCAGAATATCTGCCGGCGGTCGCTGTGAACTGTATGCATTACGATATCTCCTTGTATCTCTTTCGGTCCCCCGATAAATCGGGGACCTACGGATAATTCCGAGCTTCCTATGTGAAGACGTTTTTTCAGGTCCAAAAGTTCCAATTGGCTAAGGATGCGGGTGGAAGCGATCAGGCCGGAGTATATTGGCAACGCCCGGCCTGTAACACCTCATGTAGAATAAACGTACCGGGTTGCTCAGGTTCGCGCAGCCAGCACAGCAAGCAGCTCTTCTGCATCGGGGAGGAAGCGACGAGAGGGAAGAACCTGGTGAACGAGGCCCAGGCGTAATGCTTCGGCAGCTTTGATCGTTTCGCCTGTGAGCATGAGTCGCAAGGTGGTATTGTAGCCAATGAGCGCGGGAAAGTAGACGGCGGCAACAGGTGGAAAGACGCCAAGGTTCACCTCGGGCAAGCCAAAGGATGCGTGCTCGTGAGCAATGACGGTATCACAAAGCGCAGCCAGCTCACAGCCGCCACCGAGTGCATAACCTTTGACCAGCGCCACACTGGGGATATTGTGAGCACGCAGTTCTTCGAACGCGGCGCAGTTATCACGCACGGCATGTAACATCTCCATCTCGCGGCCATCCAGGTGGTCGTGGATATCGACACCTGCACAGAAGGCGCGCTCGCCCGCGCCGGTGATGACGACGAGACGGGGGGTTTGCTTGATCGCGTCGCGCATGGCTGCTGTCAACTGGTCAAGCATGTCTATGGTCAGAATGTTGAGGGGAGGGCGATCAAGAATCAGCCAGAGGATATCGTTCTGATGACGAATGTGGATATGTTGGGTTTTTGTGTTCATCAAATCTCCTGCACCGCCACGTTTTCATCCACCACCCAATCATCCTCAACAGGTGCAAGATACAACTCTATAGCCTCTCTAATATTCGCGAGAGACTCCTCAATCGTCTCTCCTTCACTGATACAACCGGGTAGAGAAGGAAGGTAGGCAGTGTAACCTCCCTCATCACTCGGTTCGAGAATCACTCTTATACGCATTTCTTACTTCCTTGCTCTGCTAAGAATTAGAGACTTTGGTTTCCGACTTACTATCACGCTACTCGCATTATGCATGAAAAGACGAACACATGCAAGATGTGTTCGTCTTTCTTCAAGCGGCATAAAGCCGGGTAGTGCCCTAGCGACCAGCAAAGTGGCCCGGGCGTTTTTCGGCATAAGCAGCCAATCCCTCTTTGGCATCTTCGCTCTGGAAGCAGAGCTGCTGTAGTTCACGCTCGATAGCCAGCGCCTCGGAGAGGGCTACTTCGCTACCTGATTGCACGGAGCGCTTGATGCGCCCGACGGTCCTGGACGCTTTGTTAGGTGGGCAGAAGGAGCGAGCGTAGTTCATCACCTGTTCCCAGTAGTTTTCTGGCTCATAGATATAGTTAACGAGCCCCAATTCCTGCGCCTCCTCAAAGCTGATGAGCTTGCCCTCGGTCATGAGTTCGATAGCTTTATTCTTAGGCAAGGCGCGTGCCAGGCGCTGCGTGCCACCGGTGCCAGGTAGGACGCCAAGGGTAATCTCCGGCAGGCCGACTTTGCCGGCATTGCGCCGCGCAATGCGGATATCGCAGGCCATAGCAATTTCCAGGCCACCACCCACGGTATGTCCGTTGAGGGCAGCTAGTACCAGCTTGGGTGTCTGTTCCAGGCGTAAGAGAGTTTCGTTGGCGTGGAGGCAGAAGTAGTATTTGAAGGTGGGGGTAACCGCGTTGAGCATGGCAATATCTGCACCAGCGCAGAAGAACCTGTCTCCCGATCCGCGAATTACCACTACATGTACATCCTCATCGAAGCGCGCTCGCAAAATGGCGTCATCCAACTGGCGCATCATCTCGTAACTGTAGGTGTTAGCAGGGGGGTTTGCCAGTTCGATGACGGCAATGCCATCGGTAACGGTGTAGTTTACCAGAGTTCGTTCTGTAGTTGTAGTCATGCTTGCTCTTCCTTTCGTGCTGCATAATCAGCGAGAACATCATCGTCCTTAACACGTTCAAAGGGTGTGCGACAGGCGTTACAGTAGTACTGCACTGTCAGCAATTGCTGGCCGAACAGGGAAAAGGGTTCGGTGTCGGTTGACCCGCAGTAGGGGCAGGTCACCTCTGCTTTTGCCTCTGACCAGTTTGTATTATATCTCATAGGTCTCTCCAGGATATCCGGTCGTTCCAGGATAGCCGCAAGTCAGGATACCCGGTCGTTCCAGGGTACCCGCAAGCCTGCAGGGCACCCGCAAGCCTGCAGCAGGGCACCCGCAAGGGGTGCCCCTACCATACTACGGTATTGCCTCCTGAAACCTTCGTCCGATGGGGTCCCAGTCCTGCCACGGGAGTAGCTGATTGGGTTCCCAGGATTTAGTTCCAGCATTGAATGACACAGGGACTTCTATCTCCAAACCTACAAGCGTGGGCATGATTTTGTGCAAGTAGCGACTGCGCAGTTCGTCGGGAAGGGCATCTATAATGTCCTCGCGGTAGAGCTGCTGCATGGTGGGGTCGTCGTTGGGGCCAAACCAGCAGAGCGTTTCATCCCAGAGGCGATACAGGGAGGCAGTGAGGGCAGCGCGTACTGCGCCGCCTGCCCGGGCAAGGCGGCGAACCCATCCCTCGCCATGCATCTGGTGTATACGTTCCTCCTGCACAATTTTACGTGCCCGCTGGCGCAACGGCTCATAAGTAGAGCGCTGTGCCGACTCGAAAAATGTGGTTAAAGCAATATCGAGTAAAAAATTGGTGGCCACGAAGTCGGACCAGCCGCGAAAGTCCTCGTCGAGAAAGGCGAGATGGTAGTGCAGGGTACGAGTCTGAGGATCAACCTGTTGCGGGTCGGTTTCGGCCTGGGTGAAGTCATCGAGCAGTGGGTAGAGGGTGCGCGCATGACCTATCTCGTCCTGGGCCATGACAGCGGCAGCAACCGCGGCCTCCAGCGCTGGCGCACCATTGCACCAGTAGGCATAACGCCGCCCGATAGCTTGTTTATTATCGGCCAGTGATGAGAGGACAGCAAACAGTGCAGGGTGATCAAGACGTTTACCCATGGTTCTACCCCTTTGCCCATTACTTTTTTATGGCGCGATGACTGTTACAATGGTTTCACGAGGGACGAGGACCATCTCGATCCAGCCAAACTCATCATAGATACTGCGAGCGTAGACCTTGGCCAGTTCGACATCATCAGCCATTACGTTGCCGATCTCGTGCAGGGGCTCATCATATTTACGGCGGGCGTAGACCTGCCAGACACGGCTCTCGTTGAGTTTCTCGCGTTGTGGTTTCTCGTTTTCAGTGGTAACGCTCATGCGGATATCCCCCATGTACGCATAATCTCAATGCCCTCTTCGCTCAACCTTGCTTTGGTCCAGATGGGCTCCCACACGATGTCAATATGAACCTCGCGTACGCCCGGCTCTTGCAGCAGGCGAGTACGAATATCATCCATAATGAAATCCATCGCAGGGCAGCCCATGGCTGTAAATGTAAGTTTAATTTCTACGATACCATCACATTGCGCCAGGTCAACAATCAAACCCATGTCGACCACACTGATCGGTATCTCGGGGTCCATTACGTCGCGCAAGGCGTCCCACAGGGCCGGGCAAGATGTATCATCCTTAGAATGGGTTTGTAGAGAGGGATAAGTCGTTGTCATGCCTGTTGTTCCAAAAGGCGCAGCATTTCTCTTTTGCCCCGCTGCACCATACCGACAAACTCATCATTTTTGGGGCCACGAGCCTTCCAGCGCTTCATCACATCATCCCACGAGCAGGGGCCTTCCTCAAGCAGCCACTGTTTCGCTTTGGCATCGAAGTGAGCAGGGAAAGGGCAATCAATTACATACTTCTTCTGTGCCTCGTCGTAGTGGGCCGGGACCTTGATGTGAAGCTCATTGCACAGGGGCACAGCGGTAGACATCCAGATCTGGCGCAATTCGTCGTTGCTGTGGCCCTTGAAGCCATATTCGAGTTGCTCGCCATGTTTCTTCAGGTCATCGGGGAGACCAAACCACTCGACGGTGAGCAGGAACATCCAGTCCACGGCCTGCTGCAACAATTCGTGGCCACCATTGTCGACATTGAGCTTGCGCATCCCTTGTTCACCATGGCGCAGGTGAAATGTTTCTTCTTTGTCGACCTTCACAAGGGCACGCTTCCACGGTCCAAAGGTAGTGCTCTGATATACATCGCCAAGCAAGGTATAACCTGCTCGATCATAGAATGCATTGGCAACGATGAGATCCACCCAGCTATCCAGGGGCACGTCAAAGGCATAGGGATATTTGAAGTGCCGGGGGTCGCGCTCGAAAATCAATTCTTCTGTATTGACGCCCAAGTCGCGTAGGAGCCGGTAAGCGATATGGGCGTGCCCCATCTCATCCTGGATGATAGAGACAGCGGAGCCGAAGGCGTTCAGAGTAGGTGCATGGACGGCCGCATGGTAGTAAGCAGGCGCGCTGATTAACTCGGTATCGGCCGAGACAGTGAGAATGCGCTTGATACCCTCCAGGTAGGTCGGGCTCATATGCTCCAGGGATTCAACGAGCTGCTGCTTATGTATGCGATCAAGCAGCGCCTCTTCACTCATAATAGTGGTCATAGCTTTCGCTCCTTACTTTGCACAACCCTCTTTGCAGCCATATCTCCATATGGAGATATAAAAATTGTATGTTGAAAACGGTTGGAATGTCAAGGGAAGCATAGCAGGCCCTTGCTATAAAACTATTGTATACTATTCATGATCAACTGACACTCCCCGCTCTAAAGAGACGGAGGTTCTTCCTTCATCCAGAGGGCTTGCCACTGTCCATTGCTGGATTGCGGATCTGAAGGTGCTCATAGGCAATCAAGTCGTAAGACGAGACAAGCGCGTTTGCCGTCTTTCTGGCAAAATCTTCGCGCTGCCGTTGCACTTTCAGATGCTGCTTCGCCAGAGCTTTTCGTGCTTTCTTTCGATTGGCAGAGTGCTTTTGTTTTCTGGAGAGGCAGCATATTGCTTGTGATTGCCATCCACCTTGTACTCGTAGACTAGCATGAACCTTGCTGTCTCCTTTGTGATATGCTACTATTATACATCATAATATCAGTGCATATCAAAAAAGATAGGACACATGTTCAAAGAACGAATCAACATCTATGTCACTGAGAGACAAAAGAGACAATTGGAAAAACGATGTCAAGAGGAAAACTTACCCATGGCAGAAATCATTCGGCGTGCCCTTGATGCCTATTTGGCTTGGGATGATCCCACATACACCCCACGCCCAAGCCCCACAAAAGGCAGGCTCATTCATCCCCCACATGAATGACGGGGGCTTTCTGGGCCGTTCTCTGTAATCATCGGAGCAAACCAGATGGCACAGCCAATCGTCCTGTCATATGTACAAACCAAGCGCATATACGATGCCAGGCAGAAAGGGCAATCTTCTCTGGAGATCTCGCCCGATTTAGGGATCACAACGGTAATAGCGCAAATCACGTCTACAGGCGTCCTCTTTCCGAACGAGGAGCAACTGGGTTGGCAGAGCATAGAGAAGATCAACAAATCCTCTGTTAATTGTTTTCTGGTCGAGAATGGCGACATCAAACCCATACAAGTGTTCTCTGAACAAACGAATCGCATGTGCAGCCTGATGCCAACCGAAAAGGCTCCCAGTATGCTCATCGCCGGCTTCGTGATGCATCGCATCAAAGATATCGATCCCCACGAGGATACTTTGAGGAAGATCGCGGCTATTGCGCCGGTGGTGGGACGTGTGCTGGACACGGCGACAGGGTTGGGTTATACCGCTATCGAGGCGGCTAAAACGGCACCGCAGGTCGTCACGATTGAACTCGATCCAGGGGCACGGGAGATGGCGCGGCTCAATCCCTGGTCCCAGGCTCTTTTCGATAATCCCAGGATTCAGCAAGTGATGGGCGACGCCTTCGAGGTGGTGCGAGACTTTGAAGATCGATCTTTTTCGCGTATCATTCATGATCCACCAACGTTTAGCCTGGCAGGAGACCTGTACGCGGGTACATTTTACCGGCAGCTTTTCAGGATACTCGAGCGCGGCGGGCGGCTGTTCCATTACGTTGGGGACCCCAACAGCAAGGCGAGCGGCAGCGTGACCAGGGGTGTTGTACGAAGGCTCCAGGAAGCGGGTTTTGCGCGGGTCGCACGCAGGCCAGAGGCATATGGGGTGGTAGCGTATAAATAGGGTTTAACCGAGCATGATAGGGGCAAGGTGAATGCTATTGACCGCGCATGGCAGGACGCGGCAGGTCATGGCAGCCGCAAGGGCTGGTCCCTCGATAAATCGGGGACCTACCATGATACGATAGGCCTAGAACATGGCCACGCCTGCCTTTATAGGTCTGCAAACGAGCAAATCTCCCGCACGCCGCGCTCGATCTCGTCTTCGGAAGCGGCCAGGGAGATGCGAACATAATGGCTCGCTACCGAGCCAAAGCCACTACCGGGAGCCACTGCAACGTTGCGTTGGTGCAGCAGGTCAAGCGCGAACTGTCTTCCCGTACGCTGTACTCCGGTGGGGCTGGTGACATCAACGAGCAAGTAGAATGCGCCATGTGGAGTGTAGCTATAGCGACCGTGTTCCTTGAGCAGGTTCACGGCAAGGTCGCGGCGATGGCAATAGGCATCGCGCATCTCGGCTACGCATGCCTGGGGACCAGTAAGGGCGGCGGCAGCAGCTCGTTGTACCAGAGTGCTGATGTTGGTATAGCTGGCGTTGAGCACGTCGATAATGGTTTTCAAAAGCTGCGTTCCTGTGACGATATAGCCGATGCGCCAACCCGTCATGGCATAGCTTTTAGAGAAGGTGTAGATGCCGATGAAACGCCCGGACTCAAACTCCTTGCGGGTGAGCATGGTAGCGGGGCTGATGTGCCTGCCCTCGAAGATGATTTCGTCGTAGCATTCATCGGAAAGGAGGTAGAGATCGTGACGGCGGGCAAAATCCAGTAGATCGGATACAAGCTGAGCAGGGAAGACAGCGCCCGTAGGGTTAGCAGGGCTGTTGATAATCATCAAGCGAGTACGAGGGGTTACTAGCCTTTCCAAATGCGTAATATCAGGATACCATTCATTATGCGGATCAAGTGGATAGGGCACGACAGTGGCGTCACAACAGGCGAGCTGCATGCGATACTGCGGCCAGTGGGGATCGGGAATGAGCACTTCATCGCCCACGCCTACTGTTGCGGTCAACGCGGCCTGAATGGCGCCCGTGCCGCCCATGGCGATGGCCGTATGCTCTGGTCCGACAGGGTAGCCATTGACGCGCTGTATTTTCGCAGCCAGTTGTTCGCGCAGCCAGGGCCAACCGGCAGCAGGTCCATAGGTGAGCGTTTCGTTGTGTAAGGTCTGGATAGCGGCCTGGTTAATGTGATCGGGTGTACGAAAACTTGGCTCGCCGATCTGCAGGCGAACGGGAGGCGGCAGGGTCTCGCCACGGGCTTCTGCCTCCTGCTGTACCTGCTGGGCGATGGCTCCTAGAGCGGTAATGTCGTTGAGTGGCAGGTCGTATATATGCTGCTTGCCAAGTTTCATTAATGTTGTTCTTCGTTGCCTGTGACGGTTAAGCTTATTTTTTTATTCTCAATGGCGGCACGGAGAAGCTGCTCTGCATCCTCCGCCGTTTGCACTGTGGTCATCTTGATGATCAAGTATCGCAGTGTTGCCGGGTCTTCAATAGTTTTTACTTTCTGCGTGACCGTAGGCACAATTTGTGGGAAATGCTCCTCGATGACATCTAGCAAAGCCTGCTGCAGTGCCTCCTGGCGGCCTTTCTCACGCCCCCGTTCACGCCCCTCTTTCAAGATTTTCTGGTAAGCCTTTGTATTTTGCAGTGTATCGTTCAACATAGCAAACGTCCATCAATTAGTTTCTTGATGCTATCATCGTATGACATATCGGAAGTACTCTGTCGAGAGGCCTGAAGGGCTTCACGGGGGATAGACCTACCCACCAATTTTCTGCACCAGGCCTGAGACCAGTGCAATGCGCGTGGGAAGATAGTCGAGTTCGATGTATTCGCCCGGGTTGTGCGCCAGGCCACCGCCGGCGCCCAATCCATCCAGCGTGGGGATGCCCATGGCAGAGGTAGTATTGCCATCTGAGCCACCGCCGGAGCCGACATCCTCTATCTTCAGCCCTAACTCAAGTCCCACTTCTTTAACCAGCCGGACGAGGCGAGTATTGCCGTCCGTGCGCTCAAAGGGCATATGACACATGCTGCCGCTGAGCGTGACCTTTGTGTCCTGCACCAGACTCTTAGAAATCACCTTGCGCATTGCGGCTTCAAGAGCTTTCAGCCCTGTCTGGTCGCTCACGCGGATATCGATGTCACAGGAGGCATAGGCAGGCACGACGTTGGTGCGCTCACCACCACGAATGACACCGACGTTGAGTGTTGTGCCGGGGATGGTGTCGTTGAGCGCTTGCAAGCGCTGCACCTGGTATGCAAGCTCCAGGATGGCGTTGTGCCCGCGCTTCGGTTCAACGCCCGCGTGAGCGGAGACGCCCTGCACCTCAAGGCGATATTGACCGACGCCACGGCGAGAGGAGACGACCGTTCCAACAGCACGGCCCGGTTCCAGCACCAGCGCGGCATCAGCCTGGCGTGCCAGATCCTGCAGCAGTGCTTTGCTACTCGGCGAACCGATCTCCTCGTCGCTGTTGCAGAAGAAGGTCACACTATGGTAGTCGGCCTGGTGGGCAGCTATCAGGAGATGCAGGGCATACATACCGATGAGGATGCCCGATTTCATGTCCAGCACGCCGGGACCCGTGGCGATACGCACCGGCTGGCTGCCAGGAATTTCCCTATCAGTGATGGTAAAGGGCCTGCGCTGGGCCTCACCATCGGCCAGCACTGTATCCATGTGGCCGATCAGGAGCAGGCGCGGGCTATGGGGAGCATTGCCGCTATGCGCGGCGACCAGGTGATCGCCGTACTGCTCCTGCCGCTCAAAGTGCGTAGAGAAGCCAAAGTCCTGGAAACGCTGCTGTAAATACTGTCCTACACTATCAACACCCTGCTTGTTAAAGGTGCCAGAATCGATGTTGACGATGTTTTTCAGATCATCGAGGTACTGGCCTATGACATGCTCAGCTCGTTCGATGCCCAGGTAGGTGCTCAAATGACTCCTCCTGCCTTCAATTGTTTGATTTCTGCTTCACTGTAACCAGTTTCGCGTAGTATTTCTTGCGTATGTTCGCCCAGGGCCGGTGGTGAGAAACGTTGTTCGCTTTCTACACCTGATATACGTGGAAAGCTGGGTAGTGTGTGAAACACCTCGCCCGCCTCACCTGTCTGTTTGCTAGCGACACTCATGCCGCGCACCTGGGCCTGGGGATCGTTGAATGCTTCATCGATGCTGTAGACCGGCCCAACGCAGGCATCTATGCCGGCAAGCTCCGCGAGCCATTCGTCGCGAGTTTTGGTCTTAAAGATGGCGCGGAGCATATCCATCGCCTGCTCTCGCTCTGCTGGGCCGCGTGGAAGATGGAAAGGCAGCAGTTCAAGATGGCCGATGCGCGTACAGAAGGTATGCCAGAATTTATATTCCAGCGCTGCCAGCGTAATATGCTTGCCGTCCTGTGTCTCGTAAATATTGTAGCAGGGGAGACCTCCATCAAGGGAGGAGCGTCCGGGCAATGGGGCCTCCCGCGTATTCAAATAGGCGGAGGCAAAAAGAGGAAGAAGCGACATGACGCCCTCGGTCATGGAAACATCGATCATACGTCCCTCACCTGTCTGCGTTCTTCCAAGCAGGGCTGTCAGAATACCGATGACCGCCATAAAGCTGCCGCCAGCCAGGTCTCCTAGCTGGGTTGCCGGCATAGCTGGCTCCCCATCGGACCCGCGATTGTAGTGCAGCAGCCCAGCATAGCCGGCATAGTTCAGGTCATGCCCGGCGCGCAGGCGATAAGGTCCATCCTGACCATAGCCGCTGATAGCACAATAGATCAGGCCGGGATGAACTTCCTTGAGTTGCTCGTAGCCCAGGCCCAGTCGCTCCAGCACGCCTGGGCGGAAGCTCTCCAGCAGGACATCGGCCTGGCGCACCATACGCAGGAAGACCTCGCGTCCCTGCGGCGATTTGAGGTTTAAGGTGATACTGCGCTTATTGCGATTGATTGCCAGGAAGTACAGGCTCATCTCACCATGGCCATGCGGGGGCATAAAGCGGCCATAGTCGCCTGTTCCCGGTTCTTCTACTTTGATGACATCGGCGCCAAAATCTGCCAGCATCTGCGATGCGTAGGCACCAGGAAGTAGACGTGAGAGGTCGAGGATATGTATACCACTGAGAGGCTGGCTCATGAGTGTCTCCTTCATAAGAGTTGGGGCAACTCTACAGATACGTGTCAACGGTTCAATCGTAAGTGTTAGGGTATCAGGCAAGTGAGGGAGTTGTCAATGAGTTGAGGATGATAACGCTGCAATATGCTTTTAGAGCGTGGCTGATTCTCAAAGTCTTCGCCCTCTCTCCGGGGACTCGCGCGGCCTCGCCACACAACACAATAAATCAGGCGAGCGCCGCAGGCGCGAGCAAGCAATCGTGATGGCAAGCAGACAGGCTCTTAGAAAGACCAGGTGATACAATGCCATAAACTACCTGACAGGAGAGTATGTATATGCCGAGCGCAATTATTGTCCACGGGGGAGCGGGAGCTATTCCTCCTGAACTTAGAGATGTTCATCAAGTAGGCTGCAAAGAGGCCACGCTGATAGGGTGGCGTATCCTGCAAGCAGGGGGAGCCGCGCTGGACGCCGTTGAGGCAGCGGTACGCTCACTCGAAGATAATCCCTACTACAATGCTGGTACCGGAGCGGGTCCTACGGCTGACGGCAAGATCGAATTGGACGCTGGTATAATGGATGGTTACAGGCTCGATGTTGGCGCTGTCGCTGATGTCGAACGCATTAAAAATCCCATTTCTTTGGCGCGCAAAGTTCTCGAAAGCCCACACGTCTTGCTTGTAGGCAGAGGAGCAGAACAGTTCGCGCAAGAGCAGGGAATACCCCTGTGCAGGGTCGAAGATTTATTGACCGGGCCACGGTACGAACGATGGCTTGCCGAGCACTCTCAGCGCGTGAAGCATAACCCCGGTGTGTCACCGTGGGAGACAGAGACGCCGGAGAAGCATGGCACGGTCGGAGCGGCGGCCCTGGACCAATTGGGGAGACTGGCTGCTGCTACTTCAACGGGCGGCATTCTCAACAAGTATCCCGGTCGTGTCGGTGACACACCACTTGTGGGCTGCGGGTTCTATGCAGATGAAAATGCGGCTATTTCCTGCACGGGTCATGGTGAAGACTTCATACGCCTGCTCATCGCCAAACGCGCTGCCGATTTTGTGGCACGAGGCGAGAGTGCACGCAGAGCGGCAGAAGCCGCTATAGCCGTACTTGGTGCTAAAGCTGAAGGCTCAGGAGGCCTGATTGTAGTTGATCGCATAGGCAATGTCGGATTTGCCTGGAACAGCCAGACTATGGCTTACGCCTATATGACCGGGGGAATGGAAGAACCAATCACAGGAGTATAGGATGCGTACACTGGGCGATATGCAACACGAGGTAGAGCACCTGATCAAAGAAGAGTGGCACAGCAGCTACTGGGCGCCGCTCTCCAGCCTGGCGAGACTTACCGAAGAGGTGGGAGAACTGGCGCGCGAGATCAATCATAGCTATGGAGAGAAGCCTAAAAAAAGCAGCGAAGGGCGAGGCAGCATTGCTAGCGAGATAGGTGACATCCTCTTCATTGTGGCAGCACTGGCCAACTCGATCGAGGTCGACCTGGATTCGGCGTTTGAAGCCGTGATGGAAAAGTACCGGGGACGAGATGCGCAGCGCTGGTCTCAGGGCAGCCATGCACGCGAAGAAGCCGCAGGTAATTAGTGTGCGAACAGCAGGTGTCCTGCAAAGTAGCCGACGACAAAGAAAAGTGCGAACATAAGCAGGCCAAGCAGTAAAAGCCAGATAATAGGGGTATGCCGTGGCTGCGTTGTATCAAGTTCCGGGTGTGCTGCTCGCCGCGCTGCATCCAGCTTGACCGAGACGCCGGCAACTGTCGTTGGGGCATCATGAGCAATTTCCAACACATTCGGTTCTGCGCTGCCATCCGACCGGTACGCGGAGAGCCTGAGCCCGATATTGCCATTTCCTCTTGCCGGAAGAGCCGAAACCAGCTTGCCTGTGCCCCGCAGGTCCTCTATTCCTTCTGAACTGCCTGCAACAGGCGATAACTGCGCGGGGTGGGGTAGCTCTACAGGTTGAGGCTGGGTTTGATAAGCGCTGCTTGTTGACGGTTCCAGCGTGTCCGTCAATGCTTTCAACGCGCTGTAGAGGGTCTCAACGGTTTCGATATGCTGCGGGTGCGAGCGAACGACTGCGCGGGCAACTGTTTCACACAGTTCCGGAGGTGTACCACGCAAGAAGCGTAGTTGTCCATCAACAGGTGGCTCGACCCTGGTGGCGCCTGGGGAACGACCTGCAAGCAACTGGTAGAGAAGCAGGCCGACAGCGCGGGCGTCATCGGCATGTCGACCCTCGCTCCACTGTCCCCAGGGAAGGTCCTCATCAGAGATGATTACGCCAGCAGCACCCATCACACTCCAATTTTCGAAGTAGTAGAGGTCGCTGGGCAGAGCAAAGTTGTTGACACGTACGAGGCCCTGGCGATCGCGCAGCACTGCCGTAGGAGTTAAATCGCCGTGGCATACTTTGCGTGCTGAGTTACTAGCATAGAGCAGGGCCTGGCAGACCTGGGCTCCAAAGTCAACCACCTCATAGGGTGCCAGCGACGATTGCAGCAACGTGGCGAAGTCATCGCCTTCCACGTACTCTTGCACAATGTAGAGCGTCTCAGGTTCTGCAACCAGATCGTACAGGCCAATGATATTAGGGTGAGAAAAGTGCGATATCATACGAATAGCAGCTCTGTACGCCGGGATATGGCGAGATGGCACTGATTTTACCACCACAGTACGTTGTAGTACCTGATCTACTCCCTGGTAGACAATACACGCTCTTCCCTGCTTGACCAGGCGCTGCAGCAGGTAACGTCTGTTAATGACCCGGCCTGTTTCCACAATATGCCTCTTGAACTCTTAAATATCCTGTAGGGCCAGGGTTACTGCACCCACAATGTTTGCCTCCGTACCAAGTCTGCCCTGGATAACGCGGAGATCTTCACTAGCTGCTGGCAGACATAAATCACGTATGCGGGCCTGAAGCGGTACAATCAGTAGCTCTCCTGCCTGCGCTACCTGTCCACCCAGGATAATCATACTGGGATTCATCAAATGAACGATATTTGCGAGGGCAATTCCCAGATAAGTATGTACATCATTGACGATTTGTTGAGCAACGCTATCACCCTCTGCAGCCAGCCGGAAAACCTGCTCAGCTGTAATACGTTCAGCTCTGGCACCCGTGACACGACGGAGAGCCGCTTCCGTCTGGGGATTCTCTACTGAAAGGCCTATCATCGTACGTGAGATGGCTTGCGCCGAGGCAATCGCTTCAAGATGCCCGAAGCCACCACACGAACACCTGGGTCCATTCTCCTTGACCAGCAGATGCCCTATTTCGCCAGCGGTGCACGTTGTACCATGATATACCCTGCCATTGATGATCATACCGCCGCCTATGCCACGTCCCAAACCGACATATAGTACGATGCGCTCACCGATGCCTGCACCGTATTGAACTTCCGCCAATGCAGCAGCATTCGCGTTATTATCGATGATACAGGGGATATCGAGGCGTTCAGCCAGGTAGTCCTGCAAGGGGAAATTGTCCCAGCCATGGGCGTGATGCAATGTACGCACTACACCATGAGTAGCATCTACCAGCCCACCGATGGCAACACCTACACGTAGAACGCGTCCATCCTCGAGATGGTCGGGAGCCATGACCTCAGCGAGCATTCCGTCAAGCAATTGCAGGACCGTTTTGGTGTCGGCGACATACTCCAACGGACGCCTTACCCGCTGCAGTATGGTACCATTCAGGTCCGCGAGCGCCACTGATTGACGCGCACCACTACCACTAATCTCAATGCCCACGACGTATCCCTGTGTCGCCAGCAACTTGCCGGTTGTTCTCTGCATTCCCGACTGCGCAGCAGCCCGCAGGTTTCCTGATATTCTGGCAGGCGCATCTTGTAGAGGTGACTCTTGAAGTCGCCCTTGCTGTATAGACACGGTTACGGTCCTCCCTCTTGACTGAGCCGTGCCCTGCATCATTCCCCGGACACAGTACCGTCTCCCCTGGAGGCTTGTCTCACAGGAGTTCCCGGTACAACGAATCGTCGTTGATTCCTCTAGTGGGGTGTAAAAGCAGAACCATTGGGCTTTACTGTGCTAAGATAGTGGTATAAGTATATCATATTTTCTCCCCTTGAGAGAAAAAAGTCCCGCAGGCTATAATCATAGCAACTGCGGGACAGCGGGCTGCCTGGACTCAAGCAGGTGAGTGCCCTGCCTTACCCATGCGCTCACCATGAGCCGGGCCTACCTTTTCAAGCGTCAAATGGGCCGGATAGGTACGCCTATTGAGGGGCAGCGCCACCACCAGTACGCCGTTGCCATAGGTGACATTGGCATGCTCGCCATCGACGGCATCTGGCAAAGGCAGGTCACGGTAATAGGCACCGACGCTCCACTCGTCGAGTAACAGTTCCTTGGCGTCCTTGAGCAAGCCGCGCACTTCGCCGCTTAGAACCAGGTGACCATTGGCAGTAACTTCAACGGCGATGTCCTCGGGTTCAAGGCCGGGCATGGGAGCCGCAACCGTCAAGCGATCTTGTGTTCGATATACCTTCACAGGGATACCTTGTAACTTTGGCTGCTCTTGCATATATTGCACCTCTCCTGATGATCAAATTATATCAAATCCGTTTCAAGAGGGATTCTTCGGGGACTGAGAGCCCCCCAGGCTCTCTTGCCACCGACCCCCGCCAGGGGAGACCCCCTGGACCCCCTTTTGATCACTATGTACCAGGATTTGATATTATCCATCTAGCCTGGGCCTGATGGATTCATAAAAGTCTCACGAACCCCATTGTGTATAAGTTTCATGGTATCGAAGTAGGCTACCAGGGTCATTATGTTGTACATTGCATTCCATTTCTGGCATACTGCGAAAGAATTTACTATTAGACGGCCAAATAATCGATCTGAGAGGGTGCAAGATTGAGCATACAGCTTACCGCAGATCAGGCACTGGCGCTGGCCCCCGACGCGAGCTCCGCGGCAGCAGGCAAGAAGCTTGGAAACGCAAAGCCCTGGAAGAACTCTGGCCAGAATACCGAGGCACTATGGGGCGAATGCCAGGGCAGCACACTCTATCAAGTGAAGGTTGATCTCTCCACACTCACGATTCAATGCAGTTGTCCGAGCCGAAAGCTTCCCTGCAAGCACGGCATTGGGCTCCTGTTGCTAGCCATCAACACTCCCCCGGCCGTGCCAACGTGTGAACCACCCGAGTGGGTTACTGCCTGGCTGGCAAAGCGCCAGGCAGCCAGCAAGAGGCGTGAGGTAAAAGAGGTTACAGTGGGGCAGAAGACGAGCAAAGCGCCTACAGTAACACAGTCAAAGCGTGCAGAAAAACGACTGGAACTGGTAAAGAAAGGTCTGGAGCGTCTTGACCTGTGGTTAAATGACCTGGTACGGAACGGCCTGGCGAGTGTAGAGACACAACCTGCCACGTTCTGGGAAAACCAGGCAGCACAGATGGTTGATGCCCAGGCCCCGGGAGTCGCTACGAGGATACGGCACATGGCCAGCATACCCAATTCCTCGCCTGACTGGCCTGAGAAACTACTGGCTCAACTGGGACGCCTGGCCCTACTCACCGAAGCATTTCGCCAGGGTGAGCAGTTGGAGCCTGCGCTTCAAGAAGACGTACGCCAGTTGATCGGCTGGGCGCTCGACCAGGAGGAAGTAGCCACTCGCGGGGAAAGAGTGACCGACAAATGGCTCATCCTCGGACAGATCTGCCATGAAGAAGAGTTCCGCCAGCAGAAGACCCAGAGAACATGGCTGCTGGGGACACAAACGGGGAGGACTGCACTGCTGCTCCAGTTCTCCGTTGCCAGGACGCCGTTCCCGGAGGTTTTCCCGCTCGGGATGTGCCAGGCGGCAGAGGTCGTTTTCTGGCCCAGCGCTCATCCACAGCGTGGACGCATCGAGGCGCGACACGAGGAGCTGACGGCAATACAAGGGATGCTCCCTGGAGTGATAACGGTAGAGGCATATCTTGCCTGCGTCGCAACAATGCTGGCCCGTCAGCCCTGGCTAGAGCGCTTCCTGTGCACGCTTCAGAACGTCGTGCCGGTCTGCGATGCACCTGGCAATCAATGGTACATACGAGATAGCGGCGGAGCTACATTGCCACTGGCGCGGGGAGACCATTGGAAGTTACTGGCTCTCTCTGGAGGGGCGCCGGTCGATTTCGCAGGTGAATGGGATGGCGAGACATTGCTCCCACTGGGTGTAATGGCCGACAGTACATACCATTTACTCTAAAGGATAACCCATGGATACACTGGTTATGATGGCCCTTGTTGGCATTGCACACCGGGATAATAAGGATACAGGCACCGGAACATCTATAGATACACTTACAGCAGAATGTTCCGAACGGGAGATGGAACGCAGGTTATTGCTGACTGCTGGTGCATGGGCTATCTACCGACAGGCCGGGAAAGTGCCTGGCCACCTGCCAATGGCACCAGAGCCAGCCGCACCTGAGATGCCGCATCCTTGCTCACCGGCAATTGCCAGGCTGGTAGAAGATATGCTGGCAGGAACACATGATGACTTACTGCCTGAAGCCCTGGAACGCATGGAGAATGCCGACTTACGCCTTCCTCCGGAGCTATTGCCGGCAGCGCTAAATGTTCAAACAAGCTGGTTACGCAGCGCGATGACTCCGGTGCTGGGCGAGCGAGGCCGGTGGCTCAGTCAATTTAACCCTGCCTGGTCATGGATGGGCAAAAGATTGCCCTCAGGGGGGTATGCATTGCCCGCTGACGCAGAAATTACCTGGCAGGAAGGCACGCCTGAGCAGCGAAGCGAAATATTGCGCCAACTTCGCGCTATCGACCCGGCCAAAGCGCGGCAGTGGCTTGAAGGAACCTGGAAGCAGGAGAAAGCTCAATTTCGTGCAGAGGCGCTTGAAATATTCACCACCGGACTCTCTGCAGACGACGAAAGCTTCCTCGAAGAGGCATTGAACGACCGCAGCTTTAAAGTGTGCGAGATCGCTGCCTCACTCCTGACACGTATTCCTACCTCGGCGCTCGCGGCACGCATGCACAATCGAGCGAATGAAATGCTGGGCTACGCGAAGGGCAAGTTGACAGTCACACCGCCGACCGCCATTGATAAGCAGTGGCTGCGCGACGGAATTGCTGCCAGGCCGCCGCAGGGTACAGGTGAGCGTACCTGGTGGTTGATGCAGGTAATAGAACGCGTTCCCCCTGCACACTGGGAGGAGCATTTTGCGGCTTCTCCTGCAAAGCTGATTGGCTCGGTTCGCCCTAAAGAATGGGAGCAGACCCTCATCGAAGGATGGTCACATGCCGCCATCAGGTTTAACGACGCACGGTGGATACTGGCCCTCTGGGACTGGTGGTATCAACGGCGGTATGACGCCTGCCCGGGGCAGTTGCGCCGGGATCTCATAAGCTTTATATCGCAGCACGAGGCCGAAAGCAGGGTGAAGGAGCAGCTTGTCAATAATAAATCTCCCAGGAACGCGGGCTGGGAAGATTTACTGCTGGCGCTTGCTACGCCCTGGAGCAAAGAGTTTGGCGATGCATATCTCGCGGAATTACGGAACTATCTTGACAAGGTAGCCAACGAGGCGCAGGTCTCTTATCCCTGGCTTACAAGTGTCACAATAGCAACCACAGCACTTCCACCAGCCTGCTTCGCTGCAGCCCTGGAAGCGTGGACATTCCCCGAAAGCGGCAAGGCAAACACTCGCTGGCATGTACAACGTTGGCACGAAAAGATAAACACTTTTACCGAGGCGCTGCGCATACGCCAGCGCCTCATCGAGGAGATCGCATTATGAGTACATCCAAACCTGCTCAGACGAACCACGCGCCACACGTCACAGGAGAAGAAGCTCCTATCAGCGCCATCTTACGCCAGCACGCAGAGCAGCAGTACGCGGAGGAACTGGCCGAACTCGCCGGGGTAGACGACCGCCAGCGTCCCCCCAACTGGTCTCTCTCGCCGTGGGCGGTCCGCACCTACCTGCTTGGTGGGAAGCTAGATAGCGGTTTTGTAATCAGCCCCAAGTATATTGGCAACGCACGGCTGATCGAGATTGCAGTAGCGACCCTGGCAACCGATCGCGCACTGCTGCTGTATGGAATACCTGGGACAGCAAAGTCGTGGACGAGCGAACACCTGGCCGCGGCTATTGCGGGCGATTCGACGCTGCTGATCCAGGGTACAGCGGGCACAGACGAGAGCGCAATCCGCTACGGGTGGAACTACGCGCGCCTCCTTGTAGAAGGGCCTTCACCAGCCGCGCTGGTTGTCAGCCCGATGATGCGAGCGATGCAGACGGGTAAACTAGCCCGCATCGAGGAACTGACACGCATGCCATCGGAGGTGCAAGATACCCTGATCACTATCCTTTCAGAGAAGACGCTGCCTGTGCCGGAACTGAATATGGAGGTGCAGGCACGCAAGGGCTTCAATGTCATCGGCACAGCCAATAACCGCGACAAGGGCGTGAACGAACTCTCCAGTGCCCTGGTGCGGCGTTTCAATACAGTGGTATTGCCACTGCCCGAGAAACTGGAAGAGGAAGTGGAGATCGTTGACCGGCGCGTCGCGAGCCTGGGTCAGGCGCTCGAATTGCCTGCCGAGAAGCCCGCGTTGGAGGAGATCCGGCGCGTGGTCACAGTGTTCCGCGAATTGCGCAGCGGCGTCACACTTGATGGCAAGACCAAGGTGAAAACCCCCAGTGGTACGCTCTCAACCGCCGAGGCCATCTCGGTCATCAACAGTGGACTGGCAATGGCAGCTTACTATGGTGATGGGCAGCTACACGCCGGTGACCTGGCCGCCGGACTCACCGGAGCGATCATCAAGGACCCCGTGCAGGACCGCGTCGTCTGGTTGGAGTACCTGCAAACGGTGGTCAAAGAGCGCGACGGCTGGAAGGACCTGTACCGGGCCTGTCACGAGGTATTGACACCTGTGAACTGAGGCGAGTAAGTGACGTCGATCTCTTTGCCCGGAAATCCCGTTTTGCCATACGGTCCACATGCAGATTTATGGATATATGCTTTGACACCGAGTACGTCTAGGGCGTTACGCTTCTCTTGAAAGGTCGCGTTCTGGTATCTCCCCCGCATCACGTTCAAGAAGTCGAGGAATTCCAGAACGCGATTTTTGTAGGCTTCAGTCGCGGCCGCAACGTTCCGCGAAGCATCGCGCTCTTCTTCATAGCGTTTTAGCTCCTCGGTTTTTGCCTGGATGTCTTGCGTAACAAGCTTGTAATAGTAGCTGCCTTCCAGGTGCTTGGTACGCTCTTGGCGGGCATATTCCAGTGCTGCCCGAAGCGCGGCGATGCGTTCCATGCCTTCAGTGTCTTCAAGCAGATTCCGTAGTGAGCGCTCGATCTCTTCCTCAATCCTGGTTTGTATGAGGTCAAGCCGTTCAAAGAGGTGGCAGCAATCATTCCAGACGACTTCATTGACGACATCACTTCTGATGCTCGTCATATCTGGGCATTTGTTATGTTTATTACCGAACTTCCGGCAAAAGTAGTAGGCTCGGCCTCGGTGTTCCCTCGGCCCCATTTTGTAGCCACAGGTCGCGCAGTAGATGTGGCCTTTGAGCAAATATTCCTCGGCATTGTAGGGCATATGGCTTTTCTCTTCGCGGTTGGTCGCTAGTTTGCGCTGAGCGCGGTCGTACATGGTCTGTGACACGATAACTGGTATGCCGCCTGGTATCTCGCGCATGTTGGGGTTCGGTATGCGCTTTAGCTTGCCATCTTCGCCGATAACATTCTTTTGTTTGCAGATTACCAGGATGCCAATGTTCTCCTTGTCCTTCAACAAGTCAAAGACAGTAGCACTAGTCCAGGTCTGGCCCTTTTTTGTGTTGGGGTTCCGCAGCATCGTAGCAGTCGGCACGCCATCCTCAGTCAGCTTATGGGCGATACTGCGTATGCTCATATCCAACTCTACGAACATATGGAAGATAGCGAACCGCACGGCGGCTGTCTCCGGGTTGAGCACGTAAAAGGTCTTTTCTTTGTCGCCCCACTCCCAGCCATAGGTTGGGAAGCCAGTGCCGACCGGCAGTCCCAGTTCTATCCTTGTCTGCCAGCGGCGGTTGGCGTACTCCAATATCTTTTCGCGTTCCGACTCAGCGCTCCAGGCCAGAATGGAGCGGATGAGCTTGCCGGTGAGTGTGTTATCTATGTTTTCACTGACGGATATAATCTCGCCTCCGTTGCTTTCAATTTCCTCGAAGATCATAGCGGAGTGGACGAAGTTACGTGAGAAGCGCCGGAGGTCCCAGACAATGACCACATCGGCCAGGTGATCGCGGACAAGCTGCCGGGCCAGCGTCAACTGCTGCCGGAGCGAGTAGTGGATAAAGCCGCTCTTGGCTTCTTTCAGGACGGCTACGATGTCCATGCTATGCAGCTCAGCGTAGCGGCAGCATTTGTCTTCTTGGTATTCCAGGCTCTCGCCGTCAATCTCCTGCCTGTCGGTGCTGACACGGCAGTAAATCACGGCTCGCAATGGCCGGGTTTGGGTGGTCATGGCGTACTTCTCCTGTAGCCCGCCGCTTGGACGAACCCTCGCGGCGCTTTTGGTATTTGCACATACAAACGATAAAAAATGCCTGCTGTAACGCCTACAGCGGTCGCTTGCCGTGCAGGTAGCACGAATACCAAACAGCCGCGCCTAAACAACCGATCACCAGAACGTTACAGATTAAAAAGAATAGTTTGTTAGCCAAGCAATGTGAATTCATGGATGGTGATAGCCTCCTCCGTTTGGCGGTTATCTTTTGAAAGGGAAAATGTTATGTGTACAGGTGTTAACACTTCCCACGAGGTGCTGTAACGGTGGGCATTCACATCTTCGGCGTGCGCCACCACGGCCCAGGGTGTGCGCGGAGCCTACGCGCCGCACTAGAAAAACTGGAGCCAGATATTGTGCTCGTTGAGGGGCCGCCGGACGCGCAGGAAGCCCTCCCATGGCTCATCTCGGAAGAGATGCAGCCGCCGGTGGCACTTCTCATCTACGCGCCGGATAAACCACAGCAGGCGGTCTACTACCCCTTTACCTACTTCTCGCCTGAGTGGCAGGCGCTGCGCTACGCTCTCAAGAGCGCCATCCCGGCGCGTTTCATAGATCTGCCACTTGCCTTTCAACTGGCAAAGGAGCAAACGGACGATCATGCAGGCGTGCCAGAAGAAATGCCACGGGAGGAGGAAACACCGCTTGACGAAGGCGCCAATAGTGTAGTGATGCCCGCCAGGAGAGCCAGGGGTTCGCAAACCAGCACACAAACGCCCGGGGCCGCGACAGAAACGGAGGGGCCAGCGAACGCGCGGGACGATCCATTTGCCCTGCTGGCACAGGCAGCTGGCTATGACGATCATGAACTCTGGTGGGAGCGGCAAATCGAACTGCGGCGCGATGTGACCGGTCTCTTCGAAGGCATTCTGGAGGCGATGACCGCTTTACGTGCTGGCAGGGTATCAAAGGATGAGCACGAAGCTCAACGCGAGGCGCACATGCGCCAGGCAATACGCGCAGCACAAGCGGAAGGCTTTCAGCGCATAGCCATCGTTTGCGGCGCATGGCATGCTCCCGTGCTTGCCACTTTGGGCGAAGCAAAAGCCGATGCAGATCTGCTGAGCGGGCTCAAGCGCATTAAAGTCGAGGCGACCTGGATACCGTGGACAAACTCGCGCCTCTCCTATCGCAGCGGCTATGGAGCCGGTGTCACCTCACCGGGCTGGTACGAGCACCTCTGGATGGCGCCAGACCGCGTAACGATTCGCTGGATCACTCACGCGGCGCACTTGCTGCGTGGGAAGGGACTGGATGCCTCTTCCGCGAGCGTGATCGAGGCGGTGCGGCTCAGCGAGGCGCTTGCTGCTATGCGTGACCTGCCTATGCCGGGGCTGGCAGAACTGCACGAGGCCATACAGACGGTCCTATGCAATGGAAATGCTGAGCCGATGCAACTGATCCGGGATCGACTGGAAATCGGCGAGAAGCTGGGCGAGGTGCCAGCGGGGACACCAGCGGTACCTCTACAACGCGACCTGGAGGCAAAACAACGCCTCCTGCGCCTCAAGCCTTCGCCAGAAAGCGCGAAGCTGGACCTGGACTTGCGCAACGACAACGATCGCGCCCGCAGTCGATTGCTGCACCAGCTGCGACTCATCGGCATAGACTGGGGCCAGCCGCAGCGGGTCTATGGAAAAAGTGGCAGCTTCCACGAGTTGTGGCAGGTACAGTGGCGGGTCGAGTTTATCGTCAAACTGATCGAGGCCAATATCTGGGGCAATACCGTGGAGATGGCCGCCAGCGCCTTTGTTTGTCACCAGGCGGATACGGCCAGCGATCTGCCCCAACTCACTGAATTGCTGGATAAGACGATTCTCGCGGAGTTGCCTAATGCCGTGGAGCATCTTTTGTTGCGCGTGCAGGCACGGGCAGCAGTCTCAGCAGATGTATGCCACCTGATGGATGCCCTGCCGCCGCTGGCGCGCGTGGCCCGTTATGGTAATGTGCGCGAGACCAGGGCGGAGCAGATCACGCCGGTAATCGATGGATTGTTCGAACGGATCATCGTTGGCCTGCCGGGAGCGTGTGCATCACTCGACGACGACGCTGCCTCAGCAATGGTTAGCAGCATAGACCACGCGCAGGAAAGCCTGAATACACTCAATCGCGAGGACCAGCAACAGGCATGGCGAGGCATCTTGCGACAGTTGATTGAGCGCGAAAGTATCCATGGACTCGTGCGCGGGCGATGTTGTCGCCTGCTTTTAGAGCAGCGGGTGCTGGATGACGCGGAACTGCAGCGCCAGGCGCGCCTGGCGCTCTCGCCCGTTACACCCGCGCCACAGGCCGCGGCCTGGATAGAAGGCGTGCTGCGCGGCAGTGGTCTGCTACTGCTGCACCAGGATGGGCTCTGGCTGGCGCTGGACAACTGGCTCAGCGAACTCGCGCCCGATGATTTCACCGCGCTGCTGCCCCTGCTGCGGCGAGCCTTTTCCGGCTTCCAGGCACCGGAGCGGCGCAAGATGGGTGAGAAGGTGAAACGCCTGCGCTCGACATCTCCGGCCGGAACAGGCGCAAGAGCGTCAGGAGGTTTAGCACCTACAGCCAGTCATACGGACATCAACCAGGAGCGCGCGAACCTGGTGCTGCCTGTACTGGCAAAGATTCTGGGGGTGAAGTTCGATGGCAATTGATGAGAAAGAACGCCTGCACCGCTGGCGCCTAGTACTGGGAGGAGAAGCGGAAGGCAGTAAAGGAGCAGGAAACGGGGGAGGAAGTACAGGAGAGGGAGAAGAGGAAGGCATTGGCATTTCCCTGAGCGGAGATGATCTCGGGATGGATAGGGCGCTCGAGGCGCTGTACGATAGCGAACGTTCCGGGGGGCTGGGAGCTTCTTCGCCAAAAGTTGCCCGCTGGCTCGGTGATATCCGCAACTACTTCCCATCCTCAATCGTACGAGTCATGCAGAAGGACGCCCTGGAGCGGCTCAACCTGACACAGATGCTACTGGAGCCAGAGATGCTGGAACAGGTGGACGCCGATGTGCACCTGGTCTCCACGCTGCTCTCTCTCAGCAAGGTGATTCCTGAAAAAACGAAAGAGACGGCTCGCCAGGTAGTACGCAAAGTCGTCGAAGAGCTGGAGCGCAAACTATCCAACCCTATGGTACAGGCCGTCAAAGGCAGCCTTAACAGGGCAAGGCGCACATATCGCCCGCGCCCAAACGAAATCAACTGGGACCGCACTATCCGCGCCAACCTGAAGAACTACCTGCCAGAGCGGCGCACGATCATTGCCGAGCGATTGGTGGGACATGGGCACAAGCGCTCTTCGCTGCGTGATATCGTACTATGCGTGGATCAGAGCGGTTCGATGGCGACCTCGGTTGTCTATTCGGGTATCTTCGGGGCCGTGCTGGCATCGATTCGCGCCATCAGCACGCGCATGATCGTCTTCGACACAGCGGTTGTCGACCTCACAGACGACTTGCAAGATCCCGTTGATCTGCTCTTTGGCACGCAGCTTGGAGGAGGTACTGACATCAACCGCGCCCTGGCGTACTGCCAGCAGGCCATCACTCGTCCTGCGCAGACCATACTGGTACTCATTACCGATCTGTATGAAGGTGGGAACGCGCAAGAGATGCTGCGACGGGCAGCGGAACTCGCAGGCAGCGGCGTGCAGGTGGTCTGTTTGCTCGCGCTCGCTGACAACGGCACCCCGAGTTTCGACCAGCACAACGCTGCGGAACTAGCAGGGCTTGGCGTTCCCTGCTTTTCCTGCACACCGGACCTGTTCCCTGATATGATGGCAGCGGCTATCCAGCGGCAGGATTTGAACCAGTGGGCAGCCAGGAACGATATTGTGACGGTGCGGGCTGAGGAGGTAATTTAGGTGGGTCCTTGCATCCTATTTCCTCCGTTGCTACAATAGCCCTTAGAGAAATATACGTTATTCACGAGGTAACCATATGGCATCGTCGCCAACAACAGAAGGGCAGGTCTTCATTGGGCCTGGCCTCAAGCCCGCCAAGTTGATACTGACCCTGGCCGCTGTCCTGGGCGTTACCACACTCGTCCTGTGGATCGCCCTGCGCGAAGGGGCACCGGCTATAGGAAGTACGATTGTCGCGCTGCTATTTATCACGGGCTTTCTCATCTACCTGCGCATTGTTGCTCCCGTTCCTTTTACCATTAGCCTGGAGCCGGAGGCCCTGGTAAAGCGCAGTCGCAACGGGGAAGTAATCGAGGTGAGATGGGAAGACCTGACGCGCATCAAAGAGGAGTTCTTCCCTAATGGCAAGCGCATCGGCATTATCGCGTACCGCAAACCGGGCAGTCCGCAGCAGAAAGCCAAAGCCTGGGCAGTCTACCGCGATGATGTAACCGACATTGACAGCCTGGCCGTTGCCCTCAAAGAAGCCATTCCTGCAACATGCCAGTGGCAGAGCGAAACAGTTCACGAATAGCATAGTCTACGTGTAAGCCCTGGCCTCTGTTGCCTTGAACGTCGCATAAACGCTTTTGCCTTCGCTCAACTGCATGCGCCCGGCAGAGGCTCCGGTAATTTCAGCAGTGAGCAGGGTGGGGGAAAGTGTTGAGTTTGCAGGGGTATCAAGTAGGATGCTGACCCGCACCCGGCCGTCATCTCCGTTCCCTGCGGCAGCGGCAGGAGTTCCCAGGCGCAGTAGTTGTACAATCTCACCGTGAAAGATGTTGCGTGCTGAGGCATCAGGCGCTGTTTGATACAGCGTAATACTGCGCGGATCGACAACAACAAAGGCCTCTTCACCTGCTGCTGGTAGCTGATCTGCCGGTGTATGCTCCTCCAGCGATGCGCTGATTTTAACAGGCTGCCCCCCGTTGCCGTAGAGCTGAATCGTACATATGGTGTTTGTTTCACAACGCACCACGCGCCCTCGAAAAAAGTTTGTACCCACAAGCTCGGCCACATACGACGAGCGAGGATGCTGCAGGAGATCACCCTGGCTGCCCTGCTGTACCAACTGTCCATGATCGAGCACCAGGATATGATACCCGAAGAGCAGAGCCTCCAGGTACTGGTGTGTTACCAGCACAGTCGTAATACCAACCTGCGCCAGGATGTGGCGCAGTTCCTGGCGTACCTCGCGGCGGGTCTGTACATCCAGCGCAGCCAGGGGCTCGTCAAGCAGCAATAGTTGAGGCTGCAATACCAGCGCCCGTGCTATTGCCACGCGCTGCTGCTGGCCTCCCGAAAGCTGCGCGGGGCGGCGCTCATCCAGTCCGGTCAGGTGCACCTGCTCGAGCGCTTCCCCCACGCGACGGTGTATTAGATGCCGGGGGAGACGCTGCGCCCGCAGGCCAAAAGCGACATTCTCAAAGGTGCTGAGGTGGGGAAAGAGGGCGTAGTCCTGAAAGACATAACCGATGGGCCGTTCCTGTGGTGGAATGGCGATGCGCTGCTCACTATCAAAATAGGTGACGCTGTCGAGAGAAATGTGCCCGCGCTGTGGATGAAGCAGACCGGCCAGGAGTCGCAGGACGGTGCTCTTACCCGCGCCGCTCTCACCGAGCAAGACGGTCGTTTTGCCCGCGTCCGCGCTGAAACTTAGTTCCAGGTGAAAGGTATTGAGGTTAGTATCGAGCGATGCCAGTAGCATAGGCGTAGTGTATAACGTGTGGTTGGTTCGCGCAAGGGTCTGGCTCACTGGGCAGCGGAGACCCTTCGCTTCGCTCAGGGTGACAGTTGGGGCCCCGAACGCGACGGCTTACCGGGTTATATCCCGTCGCGGAGACCCTTCGCTTCGCTCAGGGTGACGGTCGGGGACCTACTACCATGATACGGAATCGCGCTCGTGCAATAAAAAACATATTCCCGGGCACTCATGATTAACTTACTTTATATTAGTAACATCACTTGCGTTAGACACGCGTGTATGTTATACTGTAACCACATGCTTGTAGTGTAGCGTGTTATCCTGGTTATACTATAGCCGAAAAGGGCAAGGGACATGGCGACGAAGCCAAGCGAGACAACTATATCACCGGTCCACTACATGTGCCCGCGTTACGAGCAAGCCATCCAATTGCTGGGTAAACGTTGGACTGGCCTCATCCTGGACACATTGATGAGTGGGCCGCAGCGTTTCTGTGAGCTAACGAACATAGTAGAAGGTCTTTCTGACCGCGTGCTGAGCGACCGCCTGCGCGAGCTGGAGGCAGCGGGCGTCATCAAGCGAGATGTGTACCCGCAGATACCCGTGCGCGTCGAGTACCGGTTGACCGAGAAGGGGAAGGACCTCAAACCCGTCGTGGACGCGATTCACACGTGGGCAGAGCGCTGGATAGAACTACCGCAAACCTCCACGATGGATTCCTCACGATAGAGCACTCCAGACCCGCTTTGTGTTATACTGGCTCCATGGAGAATTTATGGGCGCCCTGGCGCATGGAGTATATCGCGCCGAAGACACCACAGTCACAGGGATGCATTTTTTGCATTGAACCCACCGATGAACACGACGCCGAGCGTTACATACTGCATCGTGGTGAGTACTGCTTCATGATGCTGAACCTCTATCCATATAACAATGGGCACCTGATGATCGCTCCCTACCAGCATGAAGGGACGATCGAGAAGTTGGACATCATCATCCTGACGGACCTGATGGGGCAGACGCAATTAGCACTGCGGGCGCTACGCCTGGCGATGAAGCCCGAGGGCTTCAATATGGGCATCAATGAAGGAAAAGTCGCGGGCGCTGGCTTTGCCGACCATATGCACCTGCATGTTGTGCCGCGCTGGGACGGCGATACGAACTTCATGCCCGTGCTTGCAGATACCAAGGTGATGCCGGAGCATCTCGATAATGTGTACAAGCAACTGAAGCTGGTGCTGGACGCGTTGAAAGACGTGTAGGCCTCGGTAGGGAAAGCTCATCTATCTATGTATAGTCCTCTTCCTCAAAGCAGTGAAGCCTTTGAAGCATTACAATGGGCAGAGATTGAGCCATGGTATCGCGAACTGGCTGAGACAACGCTCGCCCCTGATACCCTGGAGCCATGGCTGCGGCAATGGTCGCAGTTGAGCGCGCTGGTCGATGAAACAAATACATGGCTGGAGATCGCCACCACGCGCAATACAGCCGATGAGACGTTATCACGACGTAGGAAGCGTTTTCTGGATGAGATTTTTACGCACGTGCAACATTTCGATCAGCAGATCAAGCAGCAGTTGTTAGCCAGTGGTCTGGAGCCGGAAGGCTTTGCGCTTCCTCTGCGCAAGCTGCAGGTAGATGCTGAGCTTTTCCGCCCGGAAAATGTCCCTCTCTTGAATGAGGAAAAGAAACTCGGCGAAGAGTATTTGAGCATCAATGGAGCACAGACGGTACTGTGGGAAGGCAAAGAGATCCCCATTTTTTCGCTCTACCCACAGATGCAAGACCCGGATCGCGAGCGGCGCCAACAGGCCTGGCGTACCTTCAACGAGCGTAAGCTTCAGGATCGTGAGGCCCTGGGTGAGGTCTGGATACAAGGTTTGCAGGTGCGCCAGCAAATTGCGCGTAACGCAGGCTATGACAACTACCGTGAGTATCGCTGGCAGCAGCTTTATCGCTTTGATTACACGCCCGATGACTGTAAAGCGTTGCATGAGGCGGTTGAGCAGGTGATTGTGCCGATAGCCAGCCAGGTTGCCCAGAAACGGCGCAAGCTGTTGGGAGTGGAGAGGCTGCGCCCTTGGGATACCATTGTTGGCCCTTGGGATACCGCTGTTGATCCACGATCCAGCGAAGCGCCACGCGCTATTGAAGATATCGATGCACTGCTGCGCCAGTGTGCCGACATGTTCGATCAGATTGATCCAGCCTTCGGCGGCTACTTTGACACCATGATCAAAGAGCAGTGCTTCGATCTGGAGGAGCGGGCCAATAAAGCGCCGGGCGGGTATAATCTGGCACTGGAAGTCAAGCAATTACCCTTCATCTTCGGTCACGTGATGACCATGCAGGATGTGTGGCTGATTTTCCACGAAGCAGGCCACGCCTTCCATACCTTCGAGGCGCGTGGGCTGCCCTATGTTCACCAGCGCAAGGAAAGCATGCTGCCGATGGAGTTCGCGGAGGTCGCCTCGACGAGCATGGAATTTATCGGAAGTATGTATCTGCTCTCTTGCGGGCTATGCTCAAAGGAGGAAGCGCGGCACATGCGCTTTCAGCTTCTGGAAGGAACGCTTCTGTCCTTGCCGAGGCTTATCCGTGGCGATGCCTTCCAGCACTGGGTTTATGAGAATCCTGAGCAAGCGCTGGACCCGGAAGCAGTTGGACGGAAGTGGGCGGAACTTGGCAGACGCTTCGAGCCAGATCCTGATTGGAGCGAATTGGAGGCGGCGAACAGCAATGGCTGGCAGTACTTCCAGCATTTCTTTGAGGTGCCGTTCTACTATATTGAATACGCTTTCGCCCTCATTGGCGCGCTCCAGGTCTGGCGCAACTATCTGCGCGATCCGCAAGGCACGATCCAGCAGTATCGTCAGGCCCTCTCCTCAGGTGCAACGCGCTCACTGCCCGAACTCTACACAGCCGCCGGCACAAAGTTCGCCTTCGACGTGACTCTCTTGCAAGATATAGTGCAGCTAGTGACGGGCAAGATCGAAGAATTGGAGCAAGAGGTGTAGGAAAAGTCAAGTTGTTCTGATCTAGGGTATATCCTGATTGCGGGGCATGCTGCCTTTTCACTCAGCAGCTTCTTAGTCATTGCCTCGCCTCAAAAGTTGGTTATAATCAAATGTTCCGCATCTCGGCTATTGCGGTCTTGAAAACTTACAAGGTATTTCTTGTCGAAAGCTCTGATCTTGAGATCTGTATCACCATACAAACGAAGAATAGCATGGGTATTTTTTATAACTAGCATAAACTTAGCTCTACATTGCTCTAGAAGATAGCTGGCAAGACGTTTCTGATCTTCCCTGCCAAATTCGTTTTGTGAGTATGTGCTGAATTCGCTGTCATACGGTGGATCCAAGAAGATAAAGTCTTCCTCTTGTGGAGGGTATTTTTGTAGGAAGGCTTCAAAGTCCATATTTTCAATCACAGTATTCTTAAAGTGAAGCTCTACTTCAGGAGAGCGTAAGTAGGCGACTTTTCGGGCCAAATCTTTTCTGTTGTATGATATGCCTCCGTACGGAACATTGAATTCTCCTTTGCTATTGTAGCGGAACATGGAGGCGTAAGCGTTCTCCCTGACGAAGAAGAAGATTGCAGCAGCAAGACTCGGGGAAATTTCGTATTCTCCTATTCTGTTGTATAGATGTCTGAGGTGCATGTAGAATGCGCTTTTTAACGCACACTCTATGTTAGCTACAATGTCACGTTCAGATAGCTTCCACTTCTTGTGCTCAAGCTCCTTCATGCGCCTGGTTTTGCTGAGTAGATTTCTCCGGATCTCTCGAATAAAGTTTTCGGCGTCTTTGTCAAAGAAAGCCCTAAGCATCTCATTAAATTCTGGGCCATGATGCCGAACAAAATCAAGCAAACTGCTTTGCATCTCCTCCAGAGAACTCTTCTCCAGAGAGTAAGCTTTGTATATGTTGATAAGGTCGGGAGCGTAATCCTCTATAATCCTGCTCACATGGTGCCAACCGTATAGTAAAGTATCCAATGCACGAAAAAAACCTTCATCCCGTTGAGCAATCATCATGTAAAGGTTGAACAAATCGGGGGATTTATCGTTGATGAACTTTCTTTGTGATTGTATGGAGAAAAAGACCGCACCACCTCCAACGAAGGGCTCATAATAAGCATCAAAAGATGGTATCAAAGGCAAAATATGCTTCAGTTCTTGCTCTTTCCCTCCCGCCCACTTTAACAGCGGCGTTAGCCTACCATTCTTTGTGACCTGTGCATCTATAAGATCTGGGGACCATAGCACTACCTGGTCATACTTAATCATATTGTTGCACCTGTTCTAACTTAATGAATCAAATGTAACAGTATAGTCAAGAGTCTGTCTGATTTCCATCGCGGTCGCTTGCTCGTGCCTGCAGCGCTCGTTTGATGTAGTATGTTTTGCGCGGCGAAGCCGCGCGAGCACCCGGTGAGAGAGGGCGAAGACTCTAAGAATCAGACACGCTCCAAGAAACCGTTAGTGCAATGATGGCGTCCCAGCAGTGCTCTCAGCCCAGCGCTGCTCTAAGGTCTGCAAGAAGGGCTCGCGTTTATGGCGAAAGCGCCACATCTTGAGTTGGGTACTGTGCCGGGTACGGCTGTGGAGGCGAGCGGCCTGCCATTGGGAGTGACTGACCCGCTTGAGCCGTTCCTCAAAGGCAGCCTCGCGATGCAAACAGTCATAATAGGCGACTCGGCTGCCATAGCGCAGCAAATAGCTGTTCCAATTCTTGCGCCCACTGATGCGACGGTAGCGAGTTTTGACTGAGCGGATGTAGCCCTCCAGGTCATTGTTGGTGCGCGGAAAATCGAGATGGTCATAACACAACAGCAGACGCGGGCGCAAGTTGTGCGTAATCTGCAAAAAATGGGCCAAACAGCGCTGCTCCTCCTCAGTGAGGGAGCCAGTTGCTTGCAGCTGTGCTAAGGTAGCGCACCAGTGATCGAAGCGCTGACTGACCGTGGCCTTGCTCAGCAGTTCGTGGGAGTTGGCCCAGGCTCCTGAGAGGATGTGTTCGGTGGTCAGGACCCAGTCGCGCATGCCTTTGAGCGAGGCGATGGTGTCCTGCCACTGCCTGCGTCGCCCAACCAACTCCTTGAGCCGCTCCAGCTTTTGGCGCACCGTGCGGCTGACTGCTGCCCCCTTTTTTCCAGTTCTTGCAGACTGGTTTCGATCTGGGTGAGGGCATCGTAGCCTTCAATGCCGGCGTACTCGAAGGGGGCAGGACCATCCAAGTTGAGCGCCGTTTGGATCGAGAGCGCGTAATCGGCCAACACGCACAGTTGTTCCACTTCCTGCTGCGTCTTGGGCTCAGTTGCCTCTTGTCCTGCCTGAATGTGTCGGGCCAATTGTGCTCGTGTCTCGCGCACCTTATTCTGAATATCTTTGCGCATCGCGGTCCTGGTGCTGCTATCGGCATCGTGAATCGGGCGCGCCGCTTCGCGCAGATAATGGAACTGGCACGTCTGATGAGGGATCGTCGGCCACAGCTCAGCAATCGCCTGCTCGAGGGACTCTTGGGCATCACTGACCGCTCCGATCACCGGGACGTCTAAGGCCACGACCGGCGCCAAGAGGCGCTTGATCACGGCTGTTTCACTGGAGGTCACATTCTCGGCCGCAAGGACGCGGCCGGTGAGGACATCGCGCACCACATACACCGTTTCGTTGCCCTTGTCTGGTTGGATGCCATCGATGGAGAGGAGGATGCCGCCGTGCTGGTCGACTTGGGCTCGCCATTGGACATCCTCAGCTACACTGCCAGCAGCCTGCAGCAGGCTACAGTAGGCGTCAAACAAATACAACACCTCCCGGCGCGAGATGGTCAGTGCGAAGGGGGCCAAGCGCTCCACTAGGGCGTGATGCACTTTATCGAGCGTCTGATGCGCTGTCAGTCGCAGGTGTCCGACCAGAATCACGATATCTAATCCGAAGGTAAAGCTCGGCAAGGCCAGCGCATCGGCGGCGGCACTGCGATAGCTGCGCAGTCGCGTAGCGCACGCCGCATTGGGGCAGCGAGAGCTCCGATGGATCAGGCGCAGCGGACCCTGCAACGTAATGACGGTTCGCTCGGACACCGTGGCGTGACGGCGCAAGCGGGTCTGGCAGGTCGGGCACACCGTCAG
>WNGD01000896.1_pt1 | contig 51845 bp, 43 predicted proteins | sample 5400671 | NCBI WGS metagenome assembly WNGD01 (sample SAMN13153369, study PRJNA577476) | soil metagenome | isolation source: 40 cm soil or saprolite under grassland replicate 2 | place: USA:California | collected 2016-06-15 | reverse complement strand
TCAGTCTGCGATAGGTCAATTGGGGGTTGCCAGAGGATTGGTTGCATGGTTCGTGTCCTTTCTGCTCGTTTTTCCTTGAGCTAACCACGCAGTTTCCTTTCCGTCAATGCTTCTCTCTATTACTTGACCGATGTCCTAGGTATCTTCGGAACGATTCTCTTAGAATGACACTGGGGATGCGAAGCTCCATCAAAGCGTGATGAGGCCCCGCCGCACCCCGCGACTGACCGCCTCGGTGCGGCTCGAGGCGCCCAATTTGGTAGAGATCGACGAGATGTGAAACTTGACGGTATGCTCGCTGATTTGAAGACTACGAGCGATCAGCTTATTCGATAATCCCTGGCTGACCAGTTCCAGCACCTCGCGCTCACGAGCCGTTAACGGCTCTTCAAGCGTGCCAACGGCGCCAACAAGCGGGCGCTGTTCGTAGAGCCGGTCGGCGAATGCTACAGGCACTGTAATGAGCCCCTGCGCCGCTGCCACCACGGAGGCCTGGAGCTGTGCAGTTGTAGCATCCAGGGGCACGACGCTCCAGCCCCGCAGTGAGAGGGCCCGCAGCGCTGGCAGCGAGCGCTCACCGTTGTTCGTGAGCGCCACCAGCCCTACGGTTCCGTTTGCGTTGTTCGCCATAGCACGTTCCACGTCTTCCAGCAGCGTCTCGTCTACGACGATGACATCGATGCCCGGCAGATCTGCGACGATCTCGCCAGCAGTCGAGGTCTCGCCTACCACTTGCATCTCGGGAGCGGCAAGCATTGCGCGCAAGCCGGCCTGCATCATAGGTGTGGGTGCTACGACGAACACACGTATCATTTCAATTCCAACGTTTCCACCGGTACATCAAGGGTCAGCAGGTTGCCTCCTCGCAGCATACGTACCTGGACCGTATCTCGAGGCCCATGCCGTGCGATAATCTCCAGCAGCGATGCTGCATCGGACAGCGGTTTGCCTGCTGCGTCAAGCAGCACGTCGCCGATGAACACGCCCGTGGCTGCGGGCTGCTGACTGCCATTCAGTCCGCCGGATTCAGTAGCCTGCAACGCGACTACTAGCACCCCCGAGGTCCGTTCAACCTCCAGGCCTGCCTTCTGACGTAGATCGGCAGGCAACTCTACCGGCTGTAGCTCTATTGCCAGCGTGACCCGGCGTCCAGGCATTGCCTCTAACCAGGAGCTTACCACATTACTCGGGATGGCGACAGCCAGATCACCACCAAAGATCATAGCATTGATGCCAACAACCCTGCCTTCGGCATCGAGCAGTGGTCCGCCGGAATTCCCAGGCGCCAGGTGCACATCCGACTTGATGTAGTGCGTTGGCTGTTCTTCATCATCATCATTATGCCTGGCTGTGCCGAACCCGCTCACGATACCCGCCGTGACGACGCCGCGCTGGCCCCATGGATTGCCTATGGCGAACACCCACTCGCCGACGCGCAATTTTGCCGAGTCACCCGCCGAGGCGGCCTGCAAGTTATCTGCAGTGACCTGTAGCATTGCCAGGTCCTGCTTCGGGTGGCGGTCTACCACCTTCGCGTCAAGGACGCGACCGTCCGACAGGTGTACGTGAATGGTCGCTTTATCGCCGGGAACGACGTGGTGGTTGGTGATGATATAGCCATCCGTGCTCCAGATGATACCCGTACCGGCGCCGCGCCCACCGTTACGTACCTGGACGATGCTTGGCTGCAGCCGGTTGATAATCTGCACAAGCGCGTGCGAGAAGGCATCGGGCAGCAGCGACGATATTGACGATGGTATCGGAGAGGAAATTGTTTCTTGTGCCATTGTTTTACCTGTTTACCGTTTCTACTTGCGCTGCCCCACGGTTACCTGTAAGGTCTGGAGGGTATTGCCGCGAATCACCTCAAGCGGGATCGTCTTGCCGACGCGGTTATTGGTGAGCAAAGCCTGAAGTTCCTCGCTATCTACGATTGCCTGGCCATCGATCCCCACCAGGATGTCGCCGAGCATCAGCCCGCCCTTCTGGGCCGGGCTTCCTTCATCCACTTTGAGGATCAGCAAGCCTTGCTCTTGCGTGCGCCCCGCGCGCTGCCCCGCGGGCAGGTGTACGACCTGGCTGCTAATGCCCAGGTAGCCGCGCTTGATATAGCCCTGCTGCACGAGCGTTTCCGCGATACTCCAGGCAATGGACGCGGGCACGGCCAGCGCGACCCCGCTCACCAGGCCCGTCGTGGTGATGCCAAGAACGGCTCCCTGCGCGTCGATTAATGGCCCGCCTGAGAAGCCAGGATAGGGGGTTGCATCGGTACGAATATAACGTTCAAGTGTGGCACCCCGCCCGGTGCGCAATGGACCACCGATGGCGCTCACAATGCCGGCGCTTGCCATCGGCCCTTCACTTGAAGACCGGCCGACCGCCAATACCAGTTGACCGACCCGGGCAGCTTCTGTAGCAACCGCTGCCGCATTCAGTTTGAGGTCCGCTACGCGCAGCACGGCCAGGTCAGTAGCTGGATCACGACCGACAAACTGGGCCGGAAGCGTACGTGCATCGTGGGTTTGAATGGTTAAATCTTCTTCGCGTTCGAGCACGTGATCTGCCGTCAGTACCAGGTCCTGTGCGTACACCAGGCCACTTGCAGGCTGCCGTTGACGACCGTTAACTAACACCAGTGAAGTGCTGACGCGCTCGACGGCGTCGGCCATCTGGTTCGACAGTATTCTCAAAACATGTGTCTCGGTTGTTGCTTGTTCCATGGTTTGTCCTTTTTCATAGTTGAACTACACAGTCCAATAGCCGTACTTCACTATATGCCATGGAGCGACGAGCAACATCAGCCATTCGACTAGCCGCTACCCAGAAAAACGACCAGGGCTCAATTTGATGTCGTCACGGAACTTCTCTGTTAAGCGCGGGGACAGCTCTACTACTCTAAACGACGGCACATCTTCATCTGCTTGCACCGAAGCAAGACAGACGGCCACGCTGCATACCTTCCAGTCTTCCGCGAGCAGTGCAAAGATGCCTTCCAGGATATCTTTGTATTGGACTTCCATTTCTGCCAATGTGATCACGCTCTCCTCCCTAGAAAAATACTTTCGCCTATTTTCACCAGGTGTAACCTTTCTCCTCGCACAATACGGTCGCGAATGATGAGATAGTGTGATAACTCACTATGCTCCAGGGTAACTTCATAAAGATGATAGCCAATCAGGTTGAGCATAGGGTTGATATAAATCATATTGGAGTTTACGTAAACGACCAGCAGGGCAATCATAAAAACTATGATTGCCGCGATTTGCTCCCAACTGTTAAAGGGAAAGGCAACAAAAGGGATAAGATAGCTGGCAATGTAGCTCATAACATCCCCATCACGTTTCTGTAGTTCAGCCACCTTCTCGTGGAGAATGGCCCTTCTGGGTGCAATTAACAGAAAGGTAGAGTAACATGATGATCAGGCCCGATAGACCGACGAGCAAGATGATTACGGCCCAGGAACGTTGCCTGTCAAAAAGAAAAATACTGAAGATGAGCGCAAGCGGAAAGTACGAGCTGACAAACAGCATACAGCGCACAAAGAAGCTGGGCATAAGCACTATCCTTTCCCTTGCATGAGAGAACACATATGCTTTCAGGTCAAGCAGTTGCAGCACCAGTATAGCAGAGAAGCGCTGAGTTAGAAAGACGTACTGAACAGGAAGCGTAGGAAAAGAATACCAGGTAGCGGCGGAGAGTGTATAATATGATAGCTCTTACGAGGATAGTCAACGACCCCACAGCGTGAACGCGGGGACCTCCGCGCCGCGATGAGACTCTCCCGCGCTCGAAGCAGGAGATGTTCAGGGTAACCAGGCGAACAACGATGTTCGACACTTCTGGAAAGGCAAGTATCTATGTGGCAAAACTATCTGCAGCCAGGCAGCCTCGAAGAGGCGCTGGAATTGCTACATCAACTTAACGGGCAAGCGCGGGTCGTCGCAGGAGGCACCGATGTGCTGGTAGAGCTGCAGCGGGGCGTGAAACCAACTCGGACACTCATCGATATCAGTGCAATACACGATCTAAAATATATACGCCATGAAGGCGAGTACCTGTTTCTCGGTGCACTTGCCACCCACAACGATGTGGTGGCATCAGCGGCATGCGTGGAACATGCCCTGCCCCTGGCACAAGCTTGCTGGGAAGTCGGCGCACCACAGATTCGCGCCCGTGCAACCCTGGCAGGCAACGTGGTTACTGCATCGCCTGCTAACGATACAATTACACCGCTGATGGCCCTGCATGCAGAAGTAGTACTGGTGAGCACAGAAGGCGAACGGGTCGTGCCCCTGCATGACTTTTACCCCGGTGTGCGGCGAACGCTGCTCAAACCCAATGAGCTGCTGCGCGAGATTCGCGTTCCCGCGATGACAGGCAGCCAGCGCGGCCTGTTTCTTAAGCTCGGGTTGAGGCGAGCGCAGGCTATCTCGGTGATCAACGTTGCACTGGTATTGACGTTTGCAGGAGAACAGATCAGTGATGCACGCATCACCCTGGGCAGCCTGGCACCAACGATTGTGCATGCCAGTACTGCTGAAGCATATCTCAAAGGGAAAACGCTCGATGCAGCAGTATGCGAGGAGGCCGGTCGACTTGCCAATGAAGATGTCACGCCCATCGACGATATACGCGGCTCGGCCAGGTACCGGCGTGCCACGCTGGCTGCTCTCGTCGCACAAGGGCTGCAGCGCATCGCGGCGGGTAAGGAGGCCGAAGGATGGGCAGAGCAGCCGGTGCTGTTAGAAACCCAAGGCGGCACGGCGACATCTAGCAGGTTTGAGGGTACCATCATTACCGCCATCAACGGTAAGCCCTACCAACTTGCCAATGCACAGCAGAAGACACTGCTGAACGCGTTGCGAGAAGATGCCGGGTTGACTGGCACCAAGGAAGGCTGCGCCGAAGGAGAGTGCGGCGCCTGCACGGTATGGCTGAACGGGCAGGCCGTTATGTCTTGCATGGTGCCCGCGCCACAGGCTCATAACGCTGCGATTACCACCATTGAAGGACTGGCGAACGGGAGCGCGCTACACCCACTACACCTACTACACCCACTACAGCAGGCTTTCATCGATCACGCCGCTGTACAGTGCGGCTATTGCATTCCGGGCATGCTCATGGCGGGTGCTAAACTGCTGCAAGAACATCCACACCCCAATATTGAGCAGGTACAGGCCGCTCTCAGCGGCAATATCTGCCGCTGTACAGGGTATCGCAAGATTCTCGATGCCGTGCTGAATGCAGGAGGCGCCATCTAGCCGGTAGAGTCTTATATTCAACGTACGATAACCTACGCATGATACAAATGAAAGGATCGTTATGGTACAACGAGGACGATTGGTGAAATGCCCTTTTTGTGGCAGCCAGAGACGACCGGGGGCCACATATTGCCCTAGCTGTGGGCGGTGGCTCCCTCCAACTGCTTATGACCCGGCTATTAGCATTTCAGATGCTGCTGTTGTCAATACATTAGGAGACGCTGCACTCGTAGGAAAATGGTTCGTTTTTCTCAAAGCTCACTGGCTGCAGCGTTCAGGCATGGACGCTCTCCTGGCGACCTCTGGCATCTCGGGAGCTCCTAAGCCTGCCATCCTGTTCCGTGGTCAAGACAAAGAAATAACGCTGCCGGGGACACGCATCACGCCGACAGCCTTGCCAAGACCTCAACTCGTCTCCCTCACCTGCGACAAGGCGCTTTATCGCGCCAATCGCGACACGGTTCGCCTCTTAATCGCTGCCCCTCAATCTGCCAACACAGAGATGAAGCTCAAATTGCGCCTGAGCGGTAATCCTTACGCCGACTATCCTCTGACCCTGGACGAGTACGGCCTGTGCCTGTGGTCTATGCAGGGACTGCCAGAAGGTGAGTACGAGGCAACACTCGAAGGGATCGACATCGATGCCTGTCGCTTTGAAGTCGCGGAGTATCGCCTGGCCGCTCTCAATGCCGAGCTGGTCGAGCAGCAGTTGCGCGGTAAGACACTACACTATACCCTCTCGGTGACGGCCTTCGGGCAGCCATATCATGACCCCGTCGAAGTGGAGCTACAGGAGCGCGGGCAGCGTGTGGGCAAACGCGAGCGCCTCACCTGCAATCACGAGGGGGAGTGTCATGGCACGGTGAAACTGACGGGCGCTGGCCCTTACACTCTCAGCGTCTTCGCTGGAGAGCGAACCGCCACAGTAGCATTAAAAGGCTCGGAGCAGGAGCGGCGCGAGACGCTAACAATCAGCGAGCTGGGCAAGGTGCATGAGCTGAGCCTCTTGCCGCTCCCGCAAGCGGACGAGTGCCGGGGTATGTACATCATGCAAGATGGCTCCAACACGGCGCCTTTCCTGGTCCAGCGAGTCATCGGCGGTGAGGTCGAGATCACTCCGCGCGTCGAGGTCGAGATGCTGCGCGCGGTAGTCGTTGATCCGGCGCGCGGAACGAGCGAGGAGAGCCAGCACGAGCAGGTGAGCGCGAATAAAGGTATCCGCCTGCCCGTCCCGCAGCCCTACGGCATCGTCCTACTGGGTGCGTTCATCGAGGACAAGGCCTGGGAGGGCTGGTGTGCCGTTCTGCATCCATCGGGCCTCCAGCTACAGTGCGAGGCTCCCCAAACGGCAAAACCGGGTGCTCGTATCGTAGTGTCGCTCAAAACGAGCGCGACTGATCGCGTTGTGCCGGTGCAGTTGATTGTAAAGGATCAGCGTTTGATAGCGCCGAGCGATCCACAGGTCGAACTGGCAGCGTGCATCAAGAAGAACCTTGGCACCTGGTATGAACAATCGTACACAGGCGAAGTCGATCAACAACTGGCCGAACTGAGCCAGCCGCAAGTGGTCTATGGCCGTGCAATTGGATCCTCTGCCGTAATGACTGCCTTTCCTGCATCTGTTGCTCCACCTGGGCCCGTATTCCAGAGCAGCGCTTTTACACAAGCGAGTGCAGCAGCCGTACCGACCAGTGGAATGCCGCTCATGGCACGAGAGGAGAAGGTTCGCGGAAGGATAGCAACGGACGAGAGGGCGACGGGGGGAAGGGAGCGCGGCCGCGAGATCAAACCTGCGGCGGCATTGACCAGGGTACGCCTGCAATTTCCAGAGATCATTTACAACAACATCGTGCGAGTGCAGGGAGAAGCAAAGGTGGAGATCACGCTGGGCGATAGTATGACGCGCTACAGCATCGAAGCATTTGCGCTCCTCCCCGAAACCCTGGACTGGCAGCGCACGGAAACAACGCTTGAAGCAGTACAGCAGGTCTATGGCGAGTTGACAGTCTCGCCTTTCGTGTTCCCTGGCGACCCCGTAATGGGACGACTCGACATCGGGGCGGCCTCCGGCAGGGCTCTTGTCGAGGTACGCCATGATGGCGAACTCCTGCCCCTGTTCCTCGCCGATGGCACTGCCATCACGCCTGATCTCCCGGTGACCGCCGGTTCGGTCGTACGTTTTCCTGTGCGCCCGGGAGCGATAACAGCGACTGTGAGAGATGCCCTTACAGGAGAAACAGATGCCAGCGAACGCTATATCACAGAGCCAGGAAAGCTACGGCATATCATGCGCCGCCTGCGCCTGTTGACACCCGGCGACGAAGTGACGCTGCAAGAGGCGCATGTACAAGAACTCAAGCCGATGCCCGGCCTGGAGCGGCCCTTTCAGTTCTTCATTGAAGGTGCGGCTAAATATCCATACGGCTGAATACAGCAGACATCGGCCAAGGTCTTGGCCATGTACACAGGCTACATCACCAACCAGGATCACGCTGAGATCGCCAGCGACTACGAAGCGGCGATTCTCGTCTGGTACAAGCGGCTCAGGAGCATGTACCTGCCAAAGCAGGGGTTTTGCCTATACCCGCCCGAGGAAGGCGGCGCGAAAAAGCCCGATACCTACTGCGCGCCGCTGGGTGTCAAGCACCTCCTTAACCTGCCAGCCGGTGAACGCTCAGGAGTGAAGCAGAAGGCCCTGCTGGAGATGCTGGATGACATTCGCGCTATGGTGAAAGACGCCGCCGCCTATTACAAGATCGACTCTCCACCCAAGGAGATCAAAGATTGCCACGCGGCCTACCAGGTGCTGGCTAATGGCGCTTCACAGAAAGATAAGGACCGGGCAGCAAATTACGTGCGCTCGCGGCTGATTGAGCGCAACGGGCAGACGTACGTCGAGGTAACGGAGCACCAACCTTCGAACCGTTTGTGGGGCTTGGCCGTTTCCACGCGAGAGGAGACTGCCTACGCGGCGGCTGCCCTGCTGGCAACGAAAGAACCGGGTGATCTTCCCAGGGCTATCGCCGCAACAAACTACCTGACCGGCCAGTTGAATGAAGAGGACCGCCTCTACAGCACCGTCGATACAGCAGCATGCCTGGCCGTCATGATCGGGCTGCGCGACTCGGGTGTCGTCACTAACGCCGAGGCAGGACGCGTGTTGCTCAACGGCCAGGAGATGCGCCTGGCGGATGCGCTGGCTTATGCCGGCAAGGTCGAAGCGCTGCGCGGCCTTGAAGGAGTCCTCGCCGTCCAGGTGACTTCTGAGGTAATTGAGGATTGGAGGGCCTTCAAGAGCCAGCTGCCTGTTGAAGTTCGCCTTGAACGCAAGGGAAGGCCACGACAGCGCTTCAAAGTTGGAGATGAGCTTGACCTGGTGATAACAGTGCCACACTACGAACCGGGCCTGATAGCTCATATATGCTTGCCGGACGCCCTGGCACGCGTTGTTGGCGGCGGCCAGGTCAAGCGTTTCGGCCTGGACTTCTGTGAGAAGGACGCACTGCGCGTACCGCTGGCCGCAATAGGCTCGACGATCCTGTCGCGCGAACCAGGCGCCGGAAAGAAAGCCAATGCACAGCACTGGGCTGTGATTGTGCGCAATATGTTCAAAGAGGAGCAGGTGGGCAATCCAGGATTGCTGCAGGTGATAGTGGATTAAACCAGCAGTATAGAAAAGGCAGAGGTCCAGCATGGAAGCTTTGATCGGGGCATCCCTGCCCCGCCCTGACGCACTGAGTAAAGTGACAGGAGCAGCCGCCTATCCGGCTGACCTGGTGCGACCGGGTATGTTGCATCTCCAGGTAGTGTTCGCTCATCGCCCGCACGCTCGTATCCGTTCGATTGATGCGAGTCGCGCATTGCAGCACGCTGGCGTAGTGGCCGTGCTTACCGCAACCGACGTGCCCTGCAATCCTTATGGGTTAATCGACGCCGACCAGCCAGTTCTGTGCAGTGACGTGGTACGTTTTGAGGGCGATAAAGTGGCGCTGGTCGTGGCCGAAAGCAAGGAGGCCGCAGTGGCAGGCGCTGGTTTAGTGACCGTCGACTACGATGATTTGCCTGCTGTCACTGATGCGCGTGCGGCGCTGGCAGCCGGAGCTCCTCTGGTACACGAGCAGCTTGGCAGCAACCAGCTCCTGCACATACCAATTCGCAAGGGAGACGCTGCCCGGGCATTCGCCGAGGCCGACGTGGTGCTCGAGGACACATTTACGACTTCCTGGCAAGAACATGCTTATCTGCAACCGGAAGCAGGTATCGCATTTCTTGATGAGCAGGGGCGCGTGGTGATCGAGACGGCTGGCCAGTGGCTGCACGAAGACCGCCGTCAGATCGCAGAGATACTACAACTGCTGGAAGAGCAGGTAATCGTGCGCTATGCCGCCATCGGCGGGGCCTTTGGCGGGCGCGAAGACCTGTCCATACAGCATCTCCTGGCACTGGCGACCTGGAAGCTCAAACGTCCGACCGCGCTTGTCTGGAGCCGGGAAGAGTCGATGATTGCTCATCACAAGCGGCACCCTATGACAATACACTGCCGCTGGGGAGCTCAGAAGGATGGCCGGATCAACGCAGTCGAGGCTGAAGTGATCGCTGATGGCGGGGCCTATGCCTCGACCAGTGCGGAAGTGACCAAGGTTGCCACGTTGTTTGCCAGCGGGTGTTACGAGATTGCCAATATCGCTGTCGATGGCTACGCAGTCTATACCAACAACATTCCATGCGGCGCCTTCCGCGGCTTCGGGGCGCCGCAGGCACAGTTTGCCAGCGAGGTGATGGTGACGCGCCTGGCGCAGGCACTGGGCATCGACCCGGTTGAGATGCGGCGGCGCAACATCTACCGCGAGGGGAGTATTGAGCCAACGCAAAGACCACTCCCCCCAGGCGTCAGTGCATTGCCCGTGCTAGAACGCTGTGTCGAGGAAGCCAGAACGCGTTCTGGCTACGGTGAGCCGCGACAGCATCCAGCTCCTCACTTGCGCCGTGGCATTGGTATTGCCTGTGGTATGAAAAATGCCGGCTATTCGTTCGGTTCTCGTGAGCAGGCTACCGCTACAGTGGAACTTTCTGGCGAGGCAGAGCTTGAGCACGCAGAGGTGCGCGTAGGGGCCGCCGACGTGGGACAGGGATCGCACCTTATATTGCGCCAGATAGCCGCCGAAGTTCTGGGTCTGCGCCTGGAACAGATCACCATGATCTGCGACGACAGCAGCGAGGCCCCCAATGCCGGCAGCGCCTCGGCTTCGCGCATGACGCTGATGGGCGGGCGAGCCGTGAGAGATGCCGCCCTGGCTGCGCGGGAGCAATGGGGCAATACCGATGACTTTCGTGTCAGGGCAACCGTACAGTATCGCCCGCCCGCAACAACCCCACTTGATCCCGTGACCGGCGCCGGGACGCCAAACTATTGCTACGGCTATGCTGCACAAGCAGTAGAGGTCGAGGTGAACCTGCTGACCGGGCAGGTGCAGGTACTGCGTATAATCAGTGTTCATGACGTGGGCAAGGCCATCAACCGCCAGCAGGTGGAAGGTCAGATCGAGGGCTGTCTCGCCCAGGCGCTGGGTTATACGCTGCTAGAGCATTTCCAGGTACACGACGGTCATGTCCTGACGCCATACTTCAGTACCTATCTGCTGCCTACTGTGCTGGATATGCCGGCAGCGGTCGCGCCCATTATCCTGGAACTGGCCGACCCTAATGGACCTTACGGCGCGCGAGGTGTGGCAGAGATGCCGCTGATACCATTCGCTCCGGCAGTCGCCAGTGCAATTTACGATGCAGCAGGCGCGTGGCTGACCGCACTACCGATGACGCCGGAACGCGTGCTGGCAGCGATTGAGAGGCAGAAGGAGAAGACACATCGATGACCATGTTACGCATCACCGTCGGCCCGCTGGTATTCATGGCACGCATGGAAGAGGCGGACGCACCACAGACCTGCACAGCATTTCGTAAGCTCCTGCCGTTCCGCAACAAGCTCATTCACGCTCGCTGGAGCGGGGAAGCGACCTGGATTCCGCTGGGCGATTTCAACCTGGGGGTAGGCTACGAAAACCATACCAGCCACCCGGCTCCGGGAGAAATCCTGCTCTACCCTGGTGGATTCAGCGAAACCGAAATTCTCTTTCCCTACGGCGGCGCGCGCTTTGCCAGTAAAGTTGGACAACTGGCGGGAAACCACTTCCTGACGGTCGTTGACGGGCGGGAACACCTGCGAGAAATGGGGCGGGTGGTGCTTTGGGAGGGAGCTCAGGATATCGTGTTCGAGTAGTATTAGCCTACCGTAGTGGCCACCTGGGCTTAAGGTCAATGCCAGCGCGCAGGTAGAGTTGAGCGGCGTGGTGGTGAGCCTGCTCAATTACCTCGTCCTCGTCCATTGTCAGCAGGTTGCCCTGTTCCACCACGACCTGCCCGTCAACGACCACCAACTCCACCTCCCCCCCGGTAGCAGCATATACCAGCGTGGAGATGGGATTCATGGAAGGCACCGTGTGTAGATGCTTGAGATCAACCACGACGAGGTCTGCCTTCTTACCAGCTTCGAGTGAGCCGATTTCATGCTCGAGACCCAGCGCGCGTGCTCCGTTAATCGTCGCCAGCTCCAGCACCGTTTCAGCAGGCATAATCAGGGGATCAAGCGTAACAGCTTTGTGAATAAGAGCAGCCAGCTTCATCTCACGGATCATGTCGTAGTCATTGTTGCTGGGTCCGCCATCGCAACCCAGTGCTACATTGACGCCGCTGGCGAGCATCTGCGGGACTTTACAGACGCCGGAGGCAAGCTTACTATTTGAGGAGGGGTTATGCGAAACGCTGGTACGGGTGGCAGCCAGTTTTTCTATGTCCTCCTGGGTGAGCCACACCATATGCACCAGTACAGATTTCGGGCCGAGGAGCCCCACGCTCTCAGCATAAGCCACGGGTGAGAGGCCATATTTCTCATCGAGGAAGATTTTGTCAGCTTCGACCTCGGCCAGGTGCATGGTGATGCCCATATCGTGCTGGCTCGCCAGTGCGCTCATCTCGCGATACAACTCATCGGAGACGCCGCCCGGGGTGCGCGGGCCAAACCAGACATGAATACGATCATTGGCAGCACCGTTCCATTTGCTATGCATATCCAGTACGCCAAAAAGGCTCGTTTCACGGCTCTCGATCATGCCCGGGTGCATAGCATTGGCCTGGGTTGCGTAGGTACCGATATCCATTACGATGCCAGCGAGGCAGGCACGAATGCCGCTTTCATCGACGGCACGCGCTATTCCATCGAAGCCATAACGATGAGCAAGCATTGATTCAAGAAAGGTGGTTGTGCCTGATTTGAGCATCTCTGCGATGCACAGGCGGGCGCTCACATAGCCATCATCTGTGGTGAAGTTGCCCTGCAGCACCCATACACGCTCGCAGAGCCACTGGATCAACGACATGTCATCTGCGCAACCTCGAATCAGTGCCTGGGCCAGGTGGACATGCGTATCGATCAGCCCAGGAATGACGAGCTTCCCCTGCACATCGATTACTTCGTCATTCCCATACATGGGCAAGAGGGCAGCCGTTTTGTCAACAGCGACTATGCGATTACCATCGATAGCAATTGCTCCATCGCTGATGATGTCGCGAGTGGCATTCATGGTGATGATAGTGGCATTCTTGAAAAGCATCTCGATATTCCAGAAGCCCCTGGCGCGGGAGCCATGGGGAGTCGTCACCTGCTAGGACCAGCTTGCCCGTACCTCGCGCAACTGATCAGGTGTCAGTATGCGGAAAAGAATGATCAGATTCTCCAGGTCATACTCCAGGCCAATAGAATGCAACTCTTGCCGGATGCGTCCGAGGGCACTAATCTGCGTGGTTGAGATCAATCCATAGCTGACCAGGCTGGCCGCGAGCAACTGGTCAGGTGTTAGTAGCTTGAACATAAGCAGTATTTCACCAAGGTGATAATTCAGATCTACACCACGCAGCATACGCTGTACACTCTGGGCGACCTCCAGGCGATTTTGTGGAACCAGGTGCCCTTCGAGCAGCACACTGCCTAGCGAACGAGTGGCACGGCCGCTGAGCACAGGCGGGGCCGGTGGAGGCGGAGGCGAAGGCATGGGAGGAAGACTCTGTACAATATCCAGCAGGGTGTTATCGGACGTTATATCCACCTCTGATCCCCGGCGCCGGATCGCTCCATGGATAGCAGTTTGTACCAACCCGGGATGAATATTATCGTCATGATCTTCTGCGCCGGCATTTGTGCTATATGGCTCTGGTGATCCCTGTATGATGTCCTGGTACGCCGGTTGAGGGGTTTGTGGAGGTGAAGGCATCATTGGAGAGATGAACGAAGGTTTCACCGGCATCGAAACCGCAGGATGTTGCGCAGAGACCGCACGTTGTGAGTTATCAGGCTGCTCAAGGCGGTATTCCTGCTTTGATGAATCCCCGGCAATGCTAGTCTGCATGCCAGGAGCTTGTTCAACAGGCATATCCTGAATAGGCGATGCTCGCAGTGACGAGGTATTGAGGGGTGCGGGCTGCGCGACATTCATTCCCCGTCGCTCCTCGAAGCTCGCAGAACCTTCTTGAGCAGCTTGCGCTTCTGGTTTCGCTCGCTGGAACGCGCTCTCTTGCATGGGATAGGGAGGCTGTTGGTCCCGCAACATGCGGGATAACTGTGTCAGGCTCGATTCTTCGCCCTGATCAAATGATGGCGAAGACGCCGCACCTGGCAAGTCAGGAGCAGCAGGCGTCCCCAGAAACGCCTGCTGCCTGGGCTGGGGACCTGCGCCCGTACCTTGCCCGGTAAGAGCGCGGAGGGCAGGACTGGTCGCCATCGTCATATCTATATTTTGTGCAGGAGCATTCACCTGCGCTGCAGGAGCAGGACTGTAACCAGGCTGAACTACAGGCCCCGGAGAGTTCAAGGGATTGCGACCAGGAGGGTTCCACACTGCCTGACCGGGATAGATAACTGCGCGAATCCTATCGCTATAGGTCCTGGTGGTATTAACGGGTAGTTCTACCTGTTGGGGCGGAACAAGTGGTTGTTGTGATGGTACCTGGGGTGGCCCTGCCGGGGGCTGCTGGCGTGAAGGTGCAGCAGAAGCAGCAAATCCCATTAGACGATTATTGGATGCTACCGCGCGCAGTGGCACAGTGATCTCTGCAGCATCCGCGGGCATGACCATTGCTTTTTCGCTCATCCCCGGAACTTGTCCCCTGGTCAAAGGAGCCTTCGTAGCTTGTGATAGTGAGCCCGTGGTTGATGCAGGCAGATGCGTACGTACTGCGTCAACAAGGTTCATAATGCCAAGCATGCCATCTACTTCTATATTGGCACCTGCGCGGCCGCGCTCATCAGGGTCTTCTGGCCCATATCCTGCGAGATTGGTACAGCGATAGGTAAGTACCTGCACTTCACGTCCCTTGCGTTGAACATCCAACTGTACCCAGAACTCACGCCGCCCTGCTGCTGCTTGTGCTAAATCTACCAATACCATTTGCACAGGGTGACGGGCAATTGCATCAAACACTTCTACGGCTGTACGCGCTGCGTGACACTCATAGCCAGCAAGCTGAAACTCACTGGTAAGTAACGCTGTCAGCTGCTGATCGCGTTCAAAAAGTAGTATATGTGTGGCACTATTACTAACATTCATGCCCAGGCTCCCTTCAATCGCCATGCGTATAGCAACTGGTTTCTTAAAATATGGCATTTTGTGGTCATACATGGTATTTTATGCACTGTGTTCCCAGACAGCCCTTATCAATCCCAAGCGTAACCTGCTGGACGTGCCCCTCGCATTGCCAGCCAAGCTGGATAGTAAAGGGACAGCGCTCCACAACCTTCGCTTTCCCGGCCCGCAAGAGTTTGCGCGCCTTTGCGGGGGGTACACGGCATAAGCGGCGTGCCATTGTGGCTATGAACATACACATGCATACCGTTCGTAAAACCTCCTGCCGGAGTGATACGCTCCTTGCGACTGTTCAATGAGCTTGTTCAGGTACGATCACCTTGGCCTTTCGGTTACCCTTAAATCGTACCGACAGAGCGGCCAACTGGAGCTAACATTTGCCGGTGTCATCACTCATCGAACTGCTGCTTCCGAAGAAGCTCGCTGGTAGTTCCATGAACGTGGTGCCCGAAAACACTACATTTTTAGGTACTATTCTAGCCGAGTTCAGAGAGGCAGTCATCGTGTCATCCTTCACTATCGACGAGGTTAGTATAGCATACATCTCCGGCAGAGCAATAGACAGAGGACTATTGACACATATTGATGAAGGGAATAAAAAGAAAGCCAGGTAGTGAGAGTCTCATTTCAATATACAGGAGTGCAAAAACAGCATGAGCCAGCAAGCTTCACCTCATTTCCACCCCGTCATCGCTTTACTGACCGACTTTGGCCTGGCCGATGGCGATGTTGGCGTTATGAAGGGCGTTATCGCGGGCATCACCCCAGATGTTACTATCATCGATATCACGCATGATATTGATCCCCAAAACATTTCTTCGGGAGCATGGATACTGGCTTCGGCGTATCGTTACTTCCCCAAAAATACTGTTTTCGTTTGTGTGGTTGATCCCGGTGTTGGTAGCGCACGTAGAGCTATTGCTGTTCATGCCGGGGATTGGTTCTTTGTAGGACCTGATAACGGGCTTTTTAGCTATGTCCTGGCAGAGCAGGCGATGCAGGCTGTCGTTAGCCTCTCAAATCCTGCATATCAACTGCCACAGGTCAGTGCAACCTTCCATGGGCGCGATATCTTCGCACCAGCAGGTGCATACCTGGCTCGTGGCATCACACTTTTCGAACTTGGTCCACAAATAGACCCCACAACGCTTGAGCGCATCGACATAGGACCTCCTGTACGTAAGGGAACACATATCGATGCCCACATCATTCACGTTGATCGCTTCGGTAACCTCATCACCAGTATCCCGCTGGCGCTGGTTCCTGAACTTTTCAGCGTTCAGACAGCAGGCCGGGCTATGAGTATACTGTTTTCGAGCAGGGACATCGTGGTAGACAAGCGCCGTCGTTTCTTTGCCGAAGGGCCCGATGATGGAGAGCCCTTCATCTACGGTGACAGCTCAGGATATGTGAGCATCGCTGTACGCAACGGGAATGCGGCAGAAGCGCTAGGGGTGAGCTTTGGGACCCCGATTACTCTTCTAATCTAATACTGGATGTTCGCTAGAGGCTCATAGCAGGGCTTTTTAGCTCCCTGGATGCTTCTCCAAACACGCACGCGGTCATGCAGATTTGCTCTTGACAGTAGCTTATCTGTACGGTATGCTACAATTACCAGCAATGTTTTAGAAGGCTTCTTATGTTATAAAGGAGTTTGCTTCTCATCTGAGAACGAAGTGGACGAACAAGACAAGAGATCGAAACATTGCAGGAGCATCCAGGAGGTAATCCAGTGATGCATTGCACAACTATATTCCTCTATAACGTAGGAAAGGGCTGGTTCTCTAACTCGACATGTCGAGTAGGAAGCCAGCCTTTTTAGACTCATTTCATCTCCATGTTCGGGTGGAGCCGTAAAAGTGAAATTTTAATTCGCCTTCAACGTGATAGAAATGTCTACCCGAGTACATCGAGTGCTTTCGCAGCTGTTAGATGGAGATAGGCTACACGAGTGAAGTGAGGCTTCACTCATCGTATAACAGAGAGAGGGTGAACCATGGACCTGGTGAAGCGGTTAGAGGAATACCGAGACCGTGAACGAGGATTATTGTGGGAGGGGACTTTCGCGCAGTACTTTGAGATTGCTACAAAACGGCAGGAAGTAAGCAGACTTTCTCACGAACGCATTTATCATATGATTATGGATGCGGGTGTTCAGACCACCCGCACAGGCGAACCGCACTATAACTTCTTCGGCCAGGAGATCTTCGGCATCGAAAAGCCACTACAGCAGATTGTTGATTATTTCCACTCGGCGGCTCAGCGCTTAGAGGTGCGCAAACGCATAATGCTGTTGATGGGGCCCGTTGGTGGTGGTAAGTCGACCATCGTGTACCTGATCAAGCGCGGTCTGGAGACTTATACCCGCACAGAGGCGGGGGGGGTCTATGCCATCAAAGACTGTCCGATGCACGAAGAGCCATTACACCTGATCCCTAATGAATTGCGGCCTGATGTCGAGCGTGAGTTTGGGCTGTACATCGAAGGTGACCTGTGTCCTCATTGCCGTTATATGGTCGATAACCACTATCATGGTCGCATTGAAGACGTTCCTATTAAACGCATGGCGTTCAGCGAAAAGTACCGGGTGGGCGTGGGCACGTTTACGCCGTCCGATCCCAAAAGCCAGGATATCAGTGAGCTTGTCGGCGGCATTGACCTCTCCACAATTGGTGAGGTCGGCGTTGAAAGCGACCCGCGAGCTTATCGTTTCGACGGTGAACTGAATATTGCGAACCGGGGCATCATGGAATTTGTCGAAATGCTCAAGACCGATGAAAAGTTCCTGTATGTGCTGCTCACACTCAGCCAGGAACAGAACATCAAAACCGGGCGTTTCAGCATGATCTATGCCGACGAGGTCGTTGTCAGCCACACCAATGAGCATGAGTACCAGGCGTTTGTAGGCAATAAGAAATCGGAGGCTCTGCAGGACCGCATCATTCTGGTGAAGGTCCCATACAACCTGCGCGCCTCCGATGAAGTCAAGATCTACGAAAAGCTGCTCAAACAGAGTGCGTTACAGAATATACATATCGCTCCATACACGCTGCGTATTGCCAGTGTATTCGCCGTTCTCACGCGCCTGGAGCCATCCAAAAAAGCTGGTATGAGCTTAATGAAGAAGCTCAAGCTGTATGATGGCGAGGATATCGAGGACTTCAAGCAGAAGGACATCAAGGAACTGCAGGAGGAGGCAATGCGCGAGGGTATGGATGGTATCTCACCTCGCTATGTCATTAACCGCCTGTCGAACGCGCTCATCAAACAGAACGCGGCCTGCATTAACCCCATCGACGCCCTGAGGGCTCTAAGAGATGGTCTTGATCAGCATACCAGCATCACGCGCGAGGAACGCGAGCGGTACCTGAACCTGATTAGCGAAGCGCGCAAAGAGTACGACGAGATTGCAAGGAAAGAGGTGCAGCGGGCTTTCGTATACTCCTACGAGGAATCGGCCCGCACCTTGCTCAATAACTACCTCGATAATGTTGAGGCCTATTGTAACAAGACTAAGCTGCGCGATCCCATCACTGATGAAGAGGTGGAACCCGACGAGCAGTTGATGCGCTCGATTGAGGAACAGATTGGCATTACAGAGAATGCCAAGCGGTCCTTCCGCGAAGAAATCCTCATCCGCATCTCCTCGCTGGCACGTAGGGGTCAAACGTTCGACTACACCAGCCACGAACGCTTGAAAGAGGCCATTGAGAAGAAGCTGTTTGCCGACCTGCGCGATGTCGTCAAGATCACAACATCAGCCCGCACTCCCGACAAGGAACAGCTCCGCAAGATCAACGAGGTTGTGAACCGCCTCATGGCGGAACATGGCTACTGCCATATATGTGCGAATGAAATACTGCGCTACACCGGTAGCCTGCTGAACAGGTAAGATCGGTACTAGCATAGTGGCCGATGTATAGCGCTTAGGGACAGGGTAGATTAATCGATCTGAGAGTTATTGCCGGTTAGCAGCAGGACTAAAAAGGAGCTTTCTCTCCGACCGCCTGAGCGAAGCTAGCCGCGTGTAGCCCCCCGATTTATCGAGGGGGCGTTGGCGGTCGGAATATAAAGGAGAGTGCGCAATGTCCGTCTCCCAGCATGACTGGTCTCTGCACCGTAAGGGGCAGATCGACCAGGAGCGTCACAAGGAGAAGATCCGTGAGGCGATCAAGAAGAATTTAGGCGATATCGTTAGCGAGGAGAGCATCATCCTATCAGACGGGAAGAAGATGGTGCGCGTTCCTATACGCTCTCTGGATGAGTACCGTTTCCGCTATGATCCAGGTCGCCAGCAGCATGCTGGTCAGGGCAATGGGAAAAGTAAGATCGGCGATGTAGTAGCACAAGATCCAAGGCCCGGCAAAGGCAAAAAGGGCGACGCGGGCAAAGACCCGGGTTATGACTACTACGAAGCAGAGATCACGATGGATGAACTGGCAGCAATGATTTTTGAAGACCTGGGGCTGCCCAACCTAGAACAGAAGCGCCAGCAAGAACTCCAGACCGATGCTGTGCGCTTTACTGACGTGCGCAAAAAAGGCCCGCTGACCAATTTGGACAAGAAGCGCACGATCCTGGAGAATATGAAGCGCAACGCCGCCAAGGGCGAGGCCAAGTTCCAGGATATCAAATCCGAAGACCTGCGCTTTAAGGTGTGGGAACCCACAATACGCTACCAGTCGAATGCTGTCGTGATGGCCATGATGGACGTCAGCGGATCCATGGGTGAATTCGAGAAGTACATTGCACGCAGCTTCTACTTCTGGATGGTACGCTTCCTGCGCACGAAGTACAACAACGTGCAGATCGTCTTTATTAGCCACCACACCGAGGCGAAAGAGGTGACGGAAGAAGAGTTCTTCCACAAGGGAGAGAGCGGGGGCACCCAGGTTTCATCCGCTTATGAACTTGCCCTGGAGATCATCAAAGCACGCTATAACCCGGACGATTGGAACATCTACCCCTTCCACTTCTCCGATGGCGATAACCTGCCCTGGGATAATGACCGCTGCGTGCAGTTGGTCAATAAGCTGATGGAACTCTGTAATATCTTTGGCTACGGCGAAATTCGCGAGGGGCATTATCGCTCACCCAGCACACTCATGTCGGCTTATAACAAGATCACCGACAAGAAATTTACCGCCGTGACCATTTCAGACAAAAAAGAGGTCTATCCTGCTCTACGAAAATTCTTTGCCCAGCGCGATCCCGTTCCTACGAGGTAATGGGGGTTCCTGCGACGCGACCACGTGGGCACTCCCACAAGGGAAGCCCCTATGAAGGAGTTTGCAATGGCCGATAGCGATATCGAACGCCTGCGTGATGCAATAGACGAGGCCTGGGAAGAGGCCCATAATTTCGGACTGGACCCCTTCCCCACGCACTTCGAGCTTGTGCCAGCAACCATCATGTACGAATTCGCCTCCTACAGCTTGCCGGGGCGATTCAGCCACTGGACACATGGGAAAGCCTACTACAGGCAAAAGATGCAATATGACTTCGGATTGAGCAAGATCTACGAGATGGTGGTCAATACCAACCCGAGCTATGCTTTTCTGATGGAGATGAATAACCTGCTACAAAATACTTTTGTCGCGGCGCACGTCTTCGGGCATACCGACTTCTTCAAGAACAACGCTTACTACCAGCATACTTCCAAGCGCATGATCGACAAGGTCAGCATTCACGCCGAACGCGTCGCTAAGTATGAGTTCGATCATGGCAAGGCTGAAGTCGAACGCTTTCTCGATGCCGTGCTCTCTATCCAGGAACATGTGGACTATAATCTGCTGATTCGCGAGGCGGGACTGGCTAAAAAAGTGGAGAAACCTGTCGCAGTATCAAGCGAGTACGACGATCTCTGGGGCCTGGATAAAAAGGCGAAAAAGGCTGAGGAGGAACGCGAGATGCGTCCCGGCAGACCGCCAAAGTTTCCAGAGAAGCCAGAGAAGGATATCCTGCTCTTCTTGATACGCCACGCGCCACATCTGGAGCCCTGGCAGCGCGATATCATCGAGATTGTGCGCACGGAGATGCTCTACTTCGTGCCTATGATGCAGACGAAGGTAATGAACGAAGGGTGGGCCTGCCTCGCCGGGACTAGCCTTGTCCTGACAGAGCACGGACAGCTGCGTTATGATGCATTGCACGATTTACTCGCTCAAGGTGGACCCATGAGGGTAGGCAGCGGTAGCGGGGCCAGAGACAACATCACAGACCGTCATATCCATCGCAACGCGCCCACCATTCGCCTGCGCACACGGCGTGGCCTCGTGCTAGAAGGCGCGGAAGAGCATAAGCTGAGCACCGGGCCAGATCAATGGATTGCGCTGAAAGATGTGAAGGTCGGACAACGTATCCCGTTGAGCGTTGGCGACAATATATGGCCCGAGCAGCTTGTATCCATTTCACCCCCTGCGAGAATAGTTACAGCTACTGTAGCAGATGTAGCAAGTGTAGCAGGAGAAGGTGTGCATACTGCATATCGCTCAATGGGAGGCAAAACACCCTACGCGGCAGATCGTATCTCCCAGGCTATCCAGAGCACTGGCTACCAGTTTGGCAACAAGGGCAAAGCGGTCTATAGTACTCGTCTGCCACTTGTCGCGTCCACCCACGTCACCGAGCCATTTGCGGAGTTTCTTGGCTACCTCACCGGTGACGGCAATATCCACGTCTCGAAAAACGCTATCGGTTACACAACCGGTGACCGTGAGCTGGCAGACCGCTATGCCTCGCTTATCACGGAGTTGTTCTCTATTGAGGCAACCCCATTCTGGGATGCACGGACCGCAAATGGGAAAGGTGGCCGCTGGCGGGTTGTCTTCTATTCGGCCAATGTACTCGATCTCATACAATCGTTAGGCATCGACTTGCGAGCAAAAGCGCGACAGAAACGTATACCTGACGTTATCCTGCGCTCACCTAAGCCCGTTGTGAGCGCTTTCTTACGCGCGTACTTCGATTGTGATGGCTGTGCATCGGTGAAACAAGGGGTGATTTTATCCACCTTCAGCGATGATATTGCCCAGACGCTCCAGGTTTTGCTGCTTAACTACGGTATTCTTACGCGACGCCGTGGTCCCAACGTGTGGATTAGCAGCCGGTCGGCGAGTGTCTTCGCACAGGAGATCGGTTTCGGCCTGGCTCGTAAGCGAGAAAACCTGGCACAGTACCTCGCGAGCCATCGCTGGTTCCTCAAAGAAGATGCGGCTGACGAAGTCAGCAGTATCGAACATGACGTGGCAGATGTGTACGATATTACGGTTGACCGCTCGCATCGTTACGTTGCCAATGGCATGCTCCACCATAATAGTATCTGGCATTCACGCATTATGCGCAGACTGGGCGAAACAGGTGTTATATCGGACGCTGAAACCCTTGAGTTTGCTCAACTGCATTCAAGCGTCCTCTCGCCATCACGAACCTCGCTCAACCCGTATTACCTTGGCTTCAAGATCTTCGAAGATATCGAACAGCGCTGGGACAACCCTACCCGGGAGGAGAAGGAGCGTTTGGGGCGCAAGCCAGACACGGGCCAGCAGAAAATTTTCGAAGTACGCGAGCTAGACAACGACGTTTCTTTCCTGCGTAACTACCTGACCAAAGACCTCATCAAGGATCTCGACCTCTATCTTTACAAGAAAGAAGGCGACGAGTGGGTTATCGTCGAGAAAGACTGGGAAAAGGTGCGCGATTCTATTGTCGCCAGTATGACCAACTTTGGTTATCCTTACCTGGTCGTTGACAACGGCGACTACCGGGGCAACCGCGAACTTTACCTCAAGCACCTCTTCGAGGGGCAGGAGCTTGATCTGGTCTACGCGGAGAAGACACTCCAGCATGTCTACATGCTGTGGGGGCGTCCCGTTCACCTGGAGACGGTGTACGAGGGGAAGCGCATCCTACTCTCCTACGACGGTGAACGCAATAGCAAAAGCACGCTGGAGAAGTAGTGAACACCCACCTGCATGCTGAAAATGACCTTCACAGGATGTGGTAGCATCTATAGTCGCTGCTCGCCTGCAGGCCGTAAGATCACCATCGGAATTTCCCGCGAGGTATGCTTCTCATAACCCGCGTAGAACGGGGCGATAGAGAGCAGCCGTGCCCACAGTTCCTTCCTTTTTTCGGGTCCGGCTACCTCTGCCACTGCGCTCACCTGGGTGTCTTGTATATGCAGGGTGACCTGTGGGTTACTGCGCATATTGAAAAACCAGCCAGGATAGCGCTGCCTCCCTCCATTGGAGGCAGTCACTACATAGGCTGAACCATCTCGGATGTAGAGCAGATGCACTGTGCGTTGTTTTCCAGATTTGCGCCCCGTTGTGGTGAGCTTGAGGAAGCCTGCCGGGCTGTCCGCGCTGCCTCTGTAGGCACGTCCTCCTGTCAGATGGTACAACATGACGGAGAAATAGCTCAGCCTGTGTACTTTTTGCGGCATGGCTCTCTCCTTTTCTCTGCTGTGTTGTCTCCGGGCTTCACAGTAAATTATACAATATTAAATGAGAAATAACGCATGCATTTGCAAAATGACACTCATTGCTCAGCAGGCGCATCTAATGCCAGCGGCAAGGTGAACCAGAAGGTAGAGCCTTCGCCAGGAGTGCTTTCGACGCCTACCTGTCCCTGATGGCGTTCGACAATAGTGCGGCAGATATGCAATCCTAGTCCTAATCCTCCACTTGAACCACTCTGCACCTTGATCCTCTCAACCTGGTGGAAGCGCTCCCAGATATATTGCTGCTCTTCGACTGACAATCCTGGTCCCTCATCGCGCACTGAGACACGCGCCATTTTCTCCTCAACCTGGAAGGAAACCTCGACAGGTCGAACAGCTGCCGAGTACTTGAGCGCATTCGTGAGGTAGTTTATTACAACCTGTCCAATGCGGTCGGCATCGGCCACAACCGGGACAATCTCCTCTGCGGGAAGATTCAGGCAAATGGTGCGCGAAGAGGTCAACTGGGACTGGTCCTGAACGGCCTCGCGGACGATGGTGATGAGATCGCAGGGTTCCATGTTCAATTCGATCTTGTCAGCCTGGATACGCGAGACATCCAGCAGGTCGCCCACCAGACGATTCTGTAGCCTGACCTGGCGCTCGGCGCGTTCAAGCAGTTCCTCTACCAGCTTGAGCCTGTTTGACAGGTCTTCGGCGGAGAGTTCGCCTGGGGAAATATTCTTTTTCAACTGGCGCTTCGCCAACTGAATATTGCCCTTGATAGCGGTGAGCGGCGTTCTTAGCTCGTGACCTGCCATGCCGAGGAACTCGTCCATGCGCCGATTGGACTCACGCAAAGCCAGTTCACTCGCACGTGCCTTCGCCCGCTCGTACAACAGCCGCTCGCGCTCAATGACCAGCGCAGCCAGCTTTGCAACGGCTTTGGCCAGCGCGATCTCCTCAGCGCTGTATTCGTGTTTGGCAGCGCCATAATCCAATGTCACAGTGCCGACCAGCTGATCACCCACGAACATCGGCGCCACGAGCATGGTGCGTACGCCAGAGGGATTGGGTTGACTATTAAAGGGAGGCCGCATCATATCGAGCACCAGCACCTCGTTTTCGCGCAAGCGAGAGACGTGGTCAGGATAAGGGCTATCGCTCATGTGGGTATATTGTTCCTGGGCATGCCACCACTGGCGCTCCTGTTGCGGCGTTAGCCCGACGACAACCAGCGGATGCAGCGCGTCTGTCTCAGGGTTCAGTGCGATTATACCGACACGCTGGCAACCGAGAACGCTACGAATCAGTTCAGCCAGGCGCCGCGCCCCTTCAATTGCCATCGCCGGTATATACTCCTCCACTACAGCAGCAGGCGGCTCCTTTGTAAGGTCAGTATCATAAGGTACCTTTACAAGGGTCTCGGCCATCTCCAGCAGAGCATTGAGCGTGTGATGGGTGCGATGTTCCAATTCGCGCCGTTCCGTGACATCTCGGAAGACACAAACGGCGCCTACAGGGTGCCCCTTGGGGTTATATATTGAGGCCCCGGTGACATTCAGGTGCACCTCATGTCCATCGAAGGTACGGATCGCCACATCCATGGCATTTGCATCTGTCAGTTCCTCCCCATTCAGGATGCGCGCAAGTGGCCCGCGTCCTTCTGGCAAAGGCTGACCCTGTTCATCGAGTATAACCATCACAGGTTTTTGCTCAATTTGCTCGCCGCGTTTGCGTCGCAAAAAGAACGAATGTAGAGAGAGGAGCGAACGCAAAGAGAATATGGGCTTCGGCTCCGTCTTGGTTTCGAGTGCAAAGAGCTTGCGTGCAGCGGCATTTGTTTGCAGAACACGACCCAGCAGGTCATAGACGATCACACTATCGGCTATGGCCTCGAACGTTGCTTCAAGCTCACCGGCTCGCTCCTGCTCTTCTTGCTCCGCGAAGAGAGCGCGCTGCCGCGCCGATTCACGTTGGCTGGTGATGACCGCGATAATGATGCCAGAAATGAAGAAAGGCAGGATCGGCAGTAAGCTGTTCCAGTCGCTCAAATTAAGGTTTTTCCAGCTATTCAGGTCAAAGATCCCAAACGGGGGCATATATAGATATAGGAGCGCCAGGGCACTGAGGAGAGCGGCAAAGATGGCCGGGCCAACTCCCCAGATCAGGGCTATCAACATTACGGCCAGAAGCAACGGCCCGCCGGAGAAGTAAAAATGCGGGAACACGTGCTGCTCCCATGTTACTCCCAACAATGTCAGCCCAACGAGAGGTATGCTGAGGATATAGCCGACGAGGGGATGACGCCACTTCGGTATCCTGGCAACGTAGAATTTGCGCATCTGCACCTGTTTCTGGAGGCTCATGAGCGCAAGCTGCCGACCCTGTTGGCGAGTGTCGGAACGCGGTTTTTTCGTGCTCATCTGTCCTCCTGCACAGCTTTCTCTTCGATATTGCAAGTATAGCCTGTAGTCGGGTTTAAGGCAACCTCGACCGTACTAAAATCGAGCAACAGGAGTTCGGGCAGGGGCAAGATTCTCTTTAACCCAGAGGGGGTCACCAGTAGCGTTCTTCTTTCCAGGGATTGGCGCGATTGTGGTAGCCGCGCTGCTCCCAGAAGCCGGGGCGATCGCGCTGCATAAACTCCAGGCCGTCGAGCCACTTCGCGCTCTTGTAGGCGTACAGCTTCGGTACGACCAGGTTGTATTGTACTATAGGGAAATAGTTGCGCAACTATCATAGAAAACACTACAATGGAGTGGAATTATTCCATCATTATTGCCTATGGTGCGTATATGTATGTGGATGATTTTCAACCGACGACAACACACTTGATGCACGGGGAGCAAGGCTCCCAAGAGATACAAGAGGAGAGGCTCTTATGAATATTTTTCTACTCGCCCTGATCGGCACGCTCATCGTTATGGCGATTCTGGTCATCGGACGGCTCGGGTTTGGCCGGCGCGAAGCATTTGACGCGCGAAGATTTATGCGCTGGTTTGCCTGGTATTTCGTGATCAACTTCGTGCTCTGTTTTCTGGTTCTCTACTTTGGAGAGCCAGCGCTTACCGGCCCCTTTGGCGGCTGGCAATGGGTCTTTACACCACTGGTGATTAGCAGCGTCGCCAACTTGTTCGCCTTTGCCCGCCCGGCACTGGGCGTGCTGGAAGAAGCCTCCGCGGTCAGCCAGGGACGCATTCGTTCAACACAGAGCACCCCTGCCCGCATCCCACCCAACGCCTCGCGGGGTGCCATTGCAGCGGGCATCTTTGGGCTGGTCATAGTTGGTGTCCTTGGCTTCGTCGTCAGCGGCCTGATCATCGTCTTCACGACCTGGTTTGACAGTAATGCCAAGGCGCTTGCAGCTATTCCCCACGTGAAAGTGGAAACAACCCCTACCCTGCCGCCGACCGATCCCAGCCACATCGTCCTGGTCAGTCAAAGTGTCGCTTCGTACAAGGGTCAACAGATACTCGGCTCCAATGGACAGAATCTCGGTTCATCCTACGGTATTGATTCCAGCAGCTATGTCTTGCAGTCCATCAATCATCACCTCTACTATGTGGCACAATTGATGTACAACAATGTCTTCGCCAATCTTGCCAGCCCGAGAACTCCGGGGTTCGTGGTCGTGGATGCTGAAAACCCTCAGGCCATACCCAGGTTATTCACCGACCAGGTCCAGGCCGGAAGCTCGCTGGCGTATCTGCCAGGCGCATTGCTGAACCAGGATCTACTGCGCCACGTCTACCTGAGTGGTTATACCTATGGCCGGCTCGTTGACGCCACCCTAGAGCTTGACGATAGCTATCACCCCTACTGGACCATTTCATTGATGCAGCCGACACGCGGCTATACTGGCGATGTGCTCAGCGAGGTGCTCATCGTAGACGCGCACACGGGCGATATCAAAGATTACCAGCCACAGCGGGTGCCGAACTGGGTGGACCGTGTCATGCCGGCCGAGACCGTCAGCCAGTACCTGCAATGGTGGGGATTGTACCATGCTGCACCCTGGTTTGATCCTTCAGGTATGGGCCAGCAGTCCCCGGCCAGCAATCCGGAGTTGCTCTACAATACCGTTGATCAACCGGTCTGGCTGGTTCCAATGACCTCCTCTTCCGCGAACGACAATTCCAGTACCGGGGTCTTCCTCTTCGACACGCACAAGAATGAAGGGCACTTCTATCCTCTCGCCGGCCTGGGGATTGGCAGCAATGTGAGTGATACCATCCAGTCCACCCGCGCGAACATCAGGGGCTATACCGTCGCCAGTATCCAGTTGTACCAGATCTATAACACGCCCACCTGGGTGGCCATTTTTGTGCAATCAACGGCCAGCGGCGATATCTTCCAGGATGTGGGCATGGTAGACGCCAGGAATCTAAATGGCAGCAATGTGCAGTTTGAGCCTACTCTCCCACAAGCGCTGCAGGATTACCAGCAATGGCTTGTACAACAGGGGGTCCCAGGAAACAATCCCACCAGTGGGACAACTCAGACCGTAATGGGCAAGGTACTGCGTGTCTCGCCGGTGCAGCAGGGAACCAACACGATCTACTATATCCAGATCGCCGGACAAGGCAAGATCTTCACCGCGAATCTGGCGCTCTCGCCAAAGTTACCGCTTGTACAGCCGGGAGATACAGTCACAGGCAGCTACCTGAACACGAGTGGGACAGTCGTAGAATTCAAGACTTTTGATGATCTCAGTATCAATCTTGGAGGCACGCCTACACCCGGTACCATACCTACCTCCACTGCGGGTGTGCTACCTACGCCTACGCCTACGCCTACGCCGAAACGTTAAGGCATGTCGTAGAGATAGCGCTATTAGATGGAGGTCGGTACATGCACGAGGATCACACTTACATTATCCTGGCCACCGGCCTCCAGCGCTGCCTGGATGAGTAGAGTGCTCGCTAGAGATGGTTGATGGGAAGCATATTTCAGGATATGCCGAATCTGCGGGTCGCGCACCATCTCCCATAAACCATCAGAGCAGAGGAGCAGGCTGTCGCCGGGTTGGAGGGATACGGTGAAGGAATCAACTTGCACCGAGGCATGCGCTCCAAGGCACCGATAAATCTCGTTACGCCTGGGATGGGTATAGATGTCATCGCGAGTAATCAGCTTCTCTTCCACCAGGCGGGCAACGACCGAATGGTCGCGCGTTAGCTGGGAAAGCTCGCCTTGGTGGTAAAGGTAGGTGCGGCTATCGCCTACGTTTGCAATATGAGCCGTGCTGCCAACGATCAGCGCCGCTGTCATTGTTGTTCCCATCAGGCCCTTCTGCCGCCGATTGCGCCGGTACAAAGTAAGGTTCGCGTGGTGAGCTCCCTCGGTCAAAAGTTCCGCGAAGCTGCCCTCATCCTCCGCATTATTGAGCACTGTTGGTATTATAGTATCCCCAATGGCTTTGACCGCCTGGCGGCTGGCCTCCTGGCCGTTTTTGTGTCCTCCCATACCATCGGCCACCACAAATAAGCCAAATGGGTGAGAGCGGGAACGATCGGTGCATGTTCCATGTATAGCCAGAATATTATCCTCGTTCGGATCATTTTTGCGCCTGATGCCAGGGTCTGAGCTACTACCTACCTCCAGGCGCATGGAACCTTCTTTAATTGGTCGCTGCACAACGGGCAGCAATGTCCCGGTCGTTTCCCAACCATTTCCTATCAGTGTTGTTTGATCCCCAAGCGATATATCCGGTACGGAAGGTAGAGAGAGAGGTTCAGTAGAGCGCTCGGGCTGCTGAGGAGCTGCCGGACTGCCATTTTTATCCTTGACGGGAACGAGCCGAATTGCCGCCAGGGACGCTGTGATACCCGTCTGCCTTCCAGGCGCGGGTTTCACGTCTACAGTTCCCTGCTTGCGACGCGCTGCTTCCACTAAATCTTGCAGTTCACGCAACGCACCTGTAACTCCCTGTTGCTCCTCAAAGCGATCCGGCATGTTATTCCTTCCAAAAGACCGCATAGCAAGTAGACAGATTAATCTGAAGCCGCGATAGCGGTTATTATTCCAAAAAAGGGAAAGGTTACACTGGTTGAGTTATATACTATATGCGCATACAGAGCCACGAAAATAGCATGAAAGTACTAATCGCTCCTATTTAGGGAAAGGATTCTCAACCTGGGCAACTGATATGGTGCTAACGGTATAGCTATGCAAAGTATGCACAACATGCTATGATTCAGCATACAGAGGCGGCATACTCCATAAGCGGGAGGAGAGGTAAGATATGGCGCATTACTTTACCCGTGAAGAGGCTGAGGCGTTATTACCTCAGATATCTGTTGTGCTTCGCAACATCCAGGAAAGCCGGAGGACAATGCAGCAGAGCGAGGAGGAACTTGGCGCGCTACGTCTTCAGGCAATGGGGAATGGTCACCACCTGCATGAGCGTATGATGGATTTGCAGAAGGAGCTGGCACGGCACATTCAAACGTTGCAACTGCTAGACAACGAACTGAGAGAATTTGGCTGTGAATTGAAAGATGCCGACAGCGGACTGATTGATTTTCTCAGCCTGCGCAATGGTCGCGAGATCTACCTTTGCTGGCGATTGGGTGAGGAACGCATCAACTTCTGGCACTATCTCGACGCCGGTTTTGCTGGCCGGCAGCCACTATAGCCAGCAATTCAGACACAAACGTAGAGTCATCATGAGTACAATTAAGGACGCGCTGGAGTACGCGGTATGCAAGCTAGCGCATAAAGAGCAAAAGAGCGCCGTACTAGATGCGCGGGTTTTGCTGGGATACGTACTCGATGTAGACCGGGCTACACTCTATACATACCCCGAACGCGCGCTTACTTCAGAGCAGGAACAGCAGTTTTTCCAACTGATTGAGCGGCGCCAGCATGGAGAGCCAGTGGCCTACCTGACTGGCCATAAAGAGTTTTATGGCCTTGATTTTTTCGTTGACAAACGGGTATTGATTCCCCGGCCAGAGACAGAACTACTGGTTGAGATAGCGCTGAACACCATTCGCAAAAGAATCAACGCAGGCCGAATACCAATCGTGGCCGATATCGGCACAGGCTCGGGCGCGATCCCCATTGCCCTGGCCGTGAAGGAGCCGCGTCTTCCTTACCTGTATACCAGTGATGTTTCTATTGAAGCGCTGGCAGTCGCGCGCCTCAACTGCCAGCGCCATCACGTTGAGCAGCGCGTACGCTTGCTGCGCGGTGACCTGTTGGCTCCGTTTGCGGAACCTGTCGATATACTTATCGCAAACTTGCCCTATGTAGGAACCGATGAGATGAACATACTGGCCTCCGATATCCTGGCATATGAGCCACACCTGGCGCTCTTTAGTGGGCCTAATGGGCTTGACCTGATAGGCCGATTGCTCATAGAAGCAAAGCAATCTGCTATACTCGCAGATGAGGCGGTATTGCTACTAGAGATTGGCTACCGGCAGCGCAAAGCGCTGGCCGAGTTGATAAACGAACTCTGGCCAGGGGCAATTGTCACGTTCAAGAGAGACTATGCAGGGTGGGATCGCGTGTTACAGGTAGCACTTCCTGCAGCATAGGACCTTATAGTTGGTAGACACAAGGTATAGTTAAATTCACGGCGGGCGTTAGTTAAAAGTAATAGAACCCGAAAATAACCAGTATCAAGAGTTCGTCAAAATGCGTTTTATATAGTAGAGACTAAAAGTCAGGTAAATTACGTTGGAACTGCCAACTACAATATTGTGGCAGGCTGGCGATCTCCTTAGTTGAGAGGAGTTTCATTCTATGACCCAGGCAAGCATCATCTATCTTCAACCGCTCTTCTTTTTGCCCATTAGCGATATACTAACTGCGTTGATCGGTGGTGGATGCGCCTTCGTGTTTGCCTACTTGCTGACATTTTTGATAGGGGCTTTTTGCCGCAAAGTAGGCTGGCTTGACCGTCCGGCGGCTCGCAGAGTGCATAGCAAAGCTGTGCCGCGCTTAGGCGGCGTCGCCATATTTATAGCATTTTTTATCGCCTCAAGACTATTTTACAGCCCCGGACCTAGACTCAATCCCCACGTACATGAACTCACTATTTACTGGTTATTGATTGCGGCGGGTGCATTGATGGTGATTGTACACGCCTATGACGATGTTATAGGGTTAAAGCCGCTGCCCAAGTTGATTGCTCAGACAGTGGCGGTCCTCATAATTCTGGCGCCGTGGGGAACAGAGTTCAACGGCATTCTTATATTCACGTTCAATAATCCTTTCGGCATAGCTCAAGCGGCACCCTGGTATCTTCAACCTACACTCTTCCTGTTCACGCATGATACTATGATCGGGTTGATAGCCATCCCCGCCGTACTCTTTACCTGGTTCTGGATTGTCGGGATGATGAATACGGTGAATCTTATCGATGGATTGGATGGATTGGCCACAGGAGTGGTAGCAATCGCAGCACTCATTATCACGATCATTAGCTTTGTGTTAGGACAGTACAGCATCGCCATCCTCTCCGCCATCTTCACAGGAGCCACCCTTGGCTTCCTACCGCATAACTGGAATCCGGCGAAAATATTTATGGGCGACAGCGGTTCCATGTTCCTTGGGCTAGGGCTGGCGGTCCTCTCGATCATGGGCGGAGCGAAGATAGCCCTCGCTATAATAGTACTTGGCGTGCCCATTCTTGATGTTGCTGTAGTCATGATCAACCGGATACGCCGTGGCCAGTCACCGCTCCACTATGATAAAACACACCTGCATTACCGCCTGATGGCAACGGGTTTGAACACCAGGCAGATTTGCTTGGTATTTTATGGACTGACATTTTTATTTGGATTATTGGCCCTCAGCGCCTCGGTTATCCCTAATGCGCACTTTTTTAAGCTTGTCGTCATTGGCGTGGTAGTGCTGACAATGGCCGGACTGGTTTACTGGATCGACCGGAGGCAGCGACGACGGGGAGTGCAGATCAAGCTGGGTGGCCTGGAGCCGAAAGGCGACAACGGCAACTCCCTTGTGCAGGCACCAGGGGTCAGGCAGGAAGGAAGCACAGAGCACCAGGAAGACAGGGAAGATTGACCTGCCGGGCACCGGTTAACGCGGCTTGCTCAATGAACATGCGTTTGAGGTAGTAGCCGGTAAATGACTGCTCGTTCTCTGCAACATCCTCAGGCGTTCCCTGGGCGATGAGCTGCCCACCTGCATCGCCGCCTTCGGGTCCGAGATCGATAATCCAGTCGGCGCATTTGATTACTTCCAGGTTATGCTCGATAACTACAATCGAGTTACCGGCATCGACGAGACGCTGCAACACCGAGAGCAGGCGATCCACGTCGGCGAAATGCAGTCCGGTGGTTGGTTCATCCAGGATATACATCGTACGGCCAGTAGCCCGGCGCGATAGTTCGGTTGCCAGCTTGACGCGCTGCGCCTCACCGCCGGAAAGCGTTGTGGCAGGCTGTCCCAGGCGCATGTAACCCAGGCCTACATCATTCAGCGTCTTCATCTTGTTATAGATACTCGGGACGTTCGCGAAGAAGTCCAGCGCCTCCTCGACCGTCATATCCAGTACGTCGGCAATATTTTTGCCCTTGTAGTGAATCTCCAGGGCCTCGCGGTTGTAGCGCTTCCCCTTGCAGATCTCGCATGGCACATATACATCCGGCAAGAAGTTCATCTCGATCTTGACGATGCCCTCGCCTTTGCAGGCTTCACAGCGTCCACCCTTTACGTTGAACGAGAAACGTCCTGGCTGGTAACCACGCAGCCGTGCCTCAGGCACTTGCGCAAACAGCTCACGGATACCAGTGAAAGCGTTCGTGTACGTCGCGGGGTTGGAGCGCGGCGTACGGCCAATAGGCGACTGGTCGATATCGATCACTTTGTCCAGGTATTCCATACCCTCAACGCTATCATGCTCTCCCGGCTTATCATGAGCGCGGAAGAAGACATGAGCCAGTTTGCGGTAAAGAATATCCGCAATGAGGGTGCTCTTGCCGGAACCGGAGACACCGGTGACCACCACAAACTTTCCTAGAGGAATATCCACGGTCAGGTTTTTAAGGTTATTTTCGCGCGCCCCTGTTATGAGCAGCGAACGACCATTACCAGGGCGTCGCTGTGCGGGGATATCGATGCGCCGCCTGTGCGCCAGGTAATCCCCGGTCAGTGAGTTGGTATTGGCGACGATATCTTTGTATGTGCCCTCCGCCACGATTCTACCCCCGTGTTCGCCCGCGCCGGGACCGATATCGATAATGTAATCGGCTGCTCGCATGGTGTCTTCATCATGCTCGACAACCAGGAGCGTATTCCCCAGGTCCCGCATGTGCGTGAGCGTTCTGATCAGGCGCGCGTTATCGCGCTGGTGCAGGCCGACGCTCGGTTCATCAAGAATATAGAGCACACCCATCAGGCCAGAACCGATCTGGGTTGCCAGGCGGATGCGCTGCGCTTCGCCGCCGGAAAGACTGGCAGCAGCTCGGTCCAGTGTGAGATAATCCAGGCCTACATCCACCAGGAACTGCAGGCGCGCACGGATCTCTTTGAGTACCTGCCGGGCAATGAAGCGCTCGCGCTCGGTCAATGTCACCTCGACAAGCGGCCCATGAGGGTCTATTTTCGCTAGAGGATCACCCAGGAGCGAACTCGAAATGGTACCGTTACCATTCTTCTTTTTTGTGTGACCATTGCCGTTAACAGGCAGAGATGTCGTTTGCGTGGGTCCTACCTCGGCTTCCAGTTCTTTAAAGAAGCGCTGCGCCAACAGGATTGAAAGGCTTGTTACCTGCACGATATTACGTTCACCCACGGTAACAGCCAGCACTTCCGGCTTGAGCCTGGCGCCATGGCAGTCAGGGCAGATACGTGCCGACATGTAGCCCTCGATATCCTCGCGGACGCTTTCGCTCTCGGTGTTTTTGTAGCGTTGATCGAGGTTGGGGATAACACCCTCAAAGTTGATAGTATAGTTGCGCGTGTTCCCATGCTGGGGTGTGTAGCGAATGGTCAGGGATTCGGGTGTGCCGTACAAGACCTCCTGGCGCTGCTCATCCGTCAGGTCACGCCAGGGTGTGTGCAGGCTGAAGTTGTACTTTTTCGCCAGTGCCTCCAGGATCGCGGAATGCCACTGGCTGCCATTGACAACCTTGATCCACGCGGCGATAGCTCCATCGAGCAGGCTCAGCTCAGGATGTGTCACGATCAATTCCGCATCGATCTCCTGCTGCGTACCAAGGCCAGTACAGGTGTGGCAGGCTCCATGCGGGCTGTTGAAGCTAAAGGTACGCGGAGCAATTTCCGGCAGGCTGATGCCGCAGTAGACACAGGCGAGCTTCTCTGAAAAAAGGATCTCCTCGCCATCAATGACCGAAACCAGCACCACTCCGTTACCCAGTTTGAGCGTCGTTTCCAGGGAATCGGTCAGCCGCTGCCGGAAAGCGGAGTCAAGGTTCTCCTGCTGAGGTTCTGCCTGCACTCCAATACCATCCGAGGCTTCCTGCGACCTCTTTTCAGCATTGACGTCATACAAGGCCGGTCGCTCGGCCACGCGCTTTAAAGGAGTCTGCTGGTAGTTATTATCGGCGGGCGCAGGGAAACGCAGAGGAGATAATTGACCATCCGACTCCGGTTGTGTTGCCTGGCGTTTGCGGATCACTAAGCGGTCAACAACAACCTCTATGGTATGCTTCTTCTGCTTGTCCAGGTCAATTTCGTCGCTCAAGTCGAAGATTTTCCCGTCGACACGCACGCGCACATAACCAGCCCGGCGCATTTCCTCAAAGATATTTTTATACTCACCTTTACGGCCCTGAACGAGCGGGGCGAGTAACATGATGCGCGACCCCTCGGGTAGATTGAGCACTGCATCGACGATCTGCTGTATAGTCTGTTGACTGACCTCGCGCCCGCACCTGGGACAATGTGGATGGCCTACACGCGCATACAACAGGCGCATATAGTCATAGATCTCGGTGACTGTACCCACCGTCGAGCGCGGGTTATGTGTAGCGCCCTTCTGGTCGATAGAGATGGCAGGAGACAGGCCGTCGATGTGATCAACGTCGGGCTTATCCATCTTATCGAGAAACTGGCGCGCATAGGCCGAGAGTGACTCGATATAGCGGCGCTGCCCCTCGGCAAAGATGGTGTCAAAGGCCAGGCTACTCTTACCTGAACCGGAGAGACCAGTAATTACAACGAGCTTGTCACGCGGTATGGTTACGTCTATATTTTTAAGATTATGCTCGCGAGCACCATGTATTACAATTTTATCTTGAGACATTGAATTGAACCATCCACCCAAGCATATTGAGACAAACGTTCGATATGACACTACTATACAATCGTTGTCAAGTGCTGTAATGACTCCAGAAGGGGGTAAGGCGGGTAGATGTTTATACCTCCATAGGATAAAACACCGATTTGGTAGCCTTTATTTCCTATGCAAGCGTACCCTTGCATATGATTCAATTAGAATGAATGACATCGCCCAGTCCTGAGAGAAATCTTATGCTTACCTGAGAAGCCAGGGCGATTTACAAGGCGCGCCTCCGGCACGTTGAGAGGTGGTTGGGTAGGTGTGTGGCAGGCGGCGCCCGCCACACACCTACCCAACCACCCACAAAGGCCCGCTTGCGGGCCAGGATGATGGCGAAAAACGACTTGTAAATCGCCCTGCTGATAAGCTCCAGGGGCTTGCTTTCCTGAGGTTCCATCTGGTACAGTTCAATAAAGGTGCAGAGCATACACACGCATGGGTAACATTGTGAATCCAGAACTTGATTTTGAAAAGCGTTATAGACTGGTACGTGAGATTATTGAGACAATTATTCTCACGGCGTTGATGTTCTTAGTTATCCGCTTCGCGGTGCAGAATTACTACGTCGAAGGCGTGAGCATGGAGCCAAACCTACATAACCAGGAACGCATTTTGATAGATAAGTGGACCTATTTGTTTCACCCGCCTGCGCGCGGCGACATAATCATATTTATAGCTCCAGATGATCACGCACAGGACTACGTCAAACGCATTATTGGTGTCCCGGGGGATGTCATTACCATCAACAACACTGCCATTATAGTCGATGGCGTCACCTTACAAGAGACATATATTGACCCCAGACGACAGGGCAATCCCTACCAGTTTAAACAGATCTCTAACCTCGTTGTTCCTCCTAATGATTATTTCGTGCTTGGCGACAATCGGGTCATCAGTTCTGATTCGCGCAACTGGGGTTTCGTGCCGCGTACTAATATCATCGGGCGGGCTGCAATTGTGTACTGGCCATTCGGGGAGGATAACGACGGACTTATACCAAATGTGTCCTCTGTCTTCGACAATGTGCATCAAACAGGGGTAGCGCCGGATACGCGGTACCAGAGCGGCACGTTTGACGCGGATGGGGTGCTACTCGTTTTTATGCCGGGTATCCTCCTGGCACGCTCCCGGCCACGCGGGAAGAGATCAGGGCGAGACAGGGACTCCTGGAGAGAGTGGCGGACCCACCAGTAGATTTAACTCGTGGTCCGCGAGGGAGACCTGGATGATCGGGTGCTCGAAGCGCACCTGCGCATCTGCTAAATGTCTATCCACCAGGCTCGTCACTTCGTCGGGAGACATGATGAGGGCGATAATACCTTCGATGGTTACGCTGCTTACGACGAGGCGGCCATTGGGCGGACTACCGGCTACCTGTGGCACACCGGTTACCGCGCAGGGCAGACCATAGACCTGGAAATCCAGGCGCACAAGGTTGGGCGTGATGCTTACCTGGGTATGCTGCACGGGATCAGTTGGAGAGGAATTGAGGACGATCAGGTTGTTTATGGCGTTCTCTTGCACGCGCACCATTCCAGGGGGCAACTGGGTTGCCGCTGCCGGCATCTGGTTCACGGCGGTGGTCAATGCCTGGTCAATCTGGGCCTGAGCGAGGGAGTGCAGGAAAGGGCGCAGCGCAAAAACCCAGCCAGCTCCGATCACCAGGACCAATAGCAGCAAGGTCAGTAGGCATCCAATGACGCGTCTCCTGCGACGACGGGGAGTTTTTACGGCTGCGGCAAGCGCCCGGGGGGGTATATTTTGCCCATTGCTCGGCATGGCGCCTGGAAGAGGCGTGGCGGGCCGAGTTGGCTGCATAACAGGTTGGGTTGATTGATAGTATGGTGTTTGTAGCTGGGGATACACTGTAGGTTGGGCTGGTGGCTCCTGCGAGGATTCCACAGGGCTGGTTGGAGCACTTTCCGATACTTGCTCCTGCAGAGTCATTGGCTGGTTGAGCTGCGCGGGATTAGTGGCGACATTGCCCGGAGCAATTACTGGAACCGTTTGGCCGCAGTTCCGGCAGAAACGGGCGTTCGTTTCTAAAGGCGTGCCACAGCGTGTACAGTTCATGATGATCCCCCTATTGCGCAGTATGGTTCCCGGTGAGCATTACACTTTGTAGTATACGCTAATTTGTACAGCTTGAACATGGTGTCGTTGGAAGGAGATATCCGATTTGGTACTGGTGGGTGCTCTTGCGGAGGCGGTTTATGCAGGATTGGATTGTAAATAGATTGCATGATTCAACCCAAAAATTTAGCTGATGAGGTTATTTTGCGATGCATCCTTGGCGAGCCGTCTTTTCCTATTATTATAATGCTTCATGGATAAAATGGCTATAGGAAGTTGCTCTTTAGAGTTCGCGGGCGAGTATCTGATTCATTGAGGCGATGACGCGGGAGCGCATTGCCGGGTCGGCGTTGATTACCTGCGCTACCTGGTCGATGAGCATATGCTCCTGTTCTGGTGGCAGTTCGTAGCCATATTGCTGGTGGACGGCGACGGAGGCGGCGCTGCGAACTTTTCCTTCGTCGTTCATCTGCGGCGCTGGCTGGTGCTGTTCGCTGCGCTGGCTAGTAACTCCCGGTGGGCTTTTGCCTTTCAGTATGGTCAGGCCATCGGCGAAAAATGTTGCCCCGGTGCCGATGAGGTGTGCCGAGTTGGGTGTTGCACGATCAATGTGAACCACGACCGATTGCGTGGTCTCGTCCAGTCGCGTGATTGTTCCTTCCAGGTAGATGACTTCAGGCGCGCCCCAGTAGACGCGCTGGCCAAGATGGAGGATCATCGGTTACTGCCTCTACTTCTGCGCTATGTTTGTGCCATATATTACAGAATCCTGGGATTTACACCAAAACAATGGCATAGTCGAAGGAAAGGTCAACAAGCTTAAACCGATCAATTGCATGGGGTCCGGAGTGGCTATTGAAACTCCGATTCGCTTTCACGCATCCATGGCGTATAGGTAAGGCCAACCAAAATGCCTTCAGGGCTTAGTAGACGGGTAACTGTTTGACCCCATGGCTCTTTCCTTGCTGCTATCAAGAGCTTATAGCCTTTTGCTATAAGCTCTTCAGAAGCCTCGGCAACATCTTCTACGTCAAATTCGAGCCAGGAGGTTGGAGTTGGCAGATCGGTTGGCCATTCGTTCATGCCAAAACAAGACTGAGCAGCTTGTAAAAGCGGCCAAAGGGCAAAATGCTTGACCCCCTTGAGCTCTTCGGTGTGGAAGTACCCATCAGCTTCTTCGTGGAAAGAAAGGCCCAGGCTATCTCTATAGAAAGCTGCACTTTCCTTCGTATCAGTGGTGATTGGGCCGTAACCGGCAACAAATACTACTTTCATGCCTTTATCATAGCAGAAACAAAGATGGCTTGCCAGTTGTGAGCATAAACTCCTTCGCCTGCCACACCTGTATGCACAATCCGGTCACTCACTCTCTAGACGATGTGAAGCCGGACTTTTAGCGTCTAGAGTAGCTGACGACGTGGGAAATTCCAAAGTGAAGGTATTTCAATCGGCGCTAAAATATGGTATCTTACAGTAGTTTTTGTAACTGACGCTTTGTGCAAGTTTTCCTTGCCGCCTGCGGCGGCAGCAGAAAGGGAGGGTTAGGCCGGGGACACCCCGGACCCCGGCAGGAGGACAGCGTCCTCCTGCACCTCCTGTTAGAAACAAGGGGGAGGGTTAGGATCGGGGCTGCAAGTCCCGGGACTTGCTTGCCGCTGGACCCCGGCAGGAGGACGCTGTCCTCCTGCACCTCCTATGAAAAAGAGGAGGGTTAGGATCGGGGCTGCAAGTCCCGGGACTTGCTTGCAGCCGAACCCTGGTAGGTGGATAGCGTCCTCCTGCACCTGCTGAAGAGTTTTTATGCATCATAAAAGTATACTCACGCTGGAGTACCCTAAGATTCTGGAGAGGGTGGCGAAAGAGGCCGCCTTTTCTGCCAGTAAAGAGCTGGTGATGGAGCTGGAGCCCACACCGGATATAAGCGCGGCGCGGCGTCGCCTCGCCTATACAACAGAAGCACACCGGCTGCTCGAGCTGTACAATAATATGAGCGTACAGGGCGCTCGTGATATTCGCCCCTTGCTGTCGCGGGCGGCTCGCGAGGGTATGCTGCTCCCGAGCGATTTGCTTGAAGTGCTGGCAACTACGCGCAGCGCCATGCATGTGGGGCGGCTGCTGGAGAAGCTCGATCCGGAGAGGTTTCCACTGCTGCAAAGCCTGGGCGCGGATATTCCGCAGCGGCCGCATATTGCCCGGCGCATCGAGGAGACCATCAGCGAGGAGGGCGAGGTGCTGGACACGGCCAGTCCTGCCCTGCGCAAGCTGCGCTTCGATATCCGTGGAGCCAACCAGCGTTTACAGGATCGCTTACGCAGGCTGGTGAGCGAATTTGGCCACGCACTGCAAGAACCGATCGTGACTATGCGCAACGACCGCTACGTGATCCCCGTCAGGTCCGAGAGCCGTGGGCAGGTGCGCGGCATTGTACATGACCAGTCGGCCAGCGGCGCGACGGTTTTCGTCGAACCAATGGTGGTGGTGGAACTGAATAACACGCTGCGCCAGTTGCAGATCGAAGAACAACAGGAAATTGAGCGCATCCTGCGCGTGCTTTCTGGTGAGATAGGTCACGAGGCAGAGGCGCTTGAAGCGGCGGTGGAACTGCTTGCCGAGGTGGATATGCACCTGGCGAAGGCACGCTATGCTCGCCTGATGCGCTGCTCGGAGCCGCGGCTGAACGACCAGGGACGGATCGACCTGCGCAATGCCCGCCATCCCCTGCTCACAGGCAAGGTGGTGCCGATCAATTTTCACCTGGGGCGCGAATTCTTCATGGTGGTTATTACAGGTCCGAATACTGGCGGTAAAACGGTTGCACTCAAGACGGTGGGCCTGCTGACATTGATGGCACAGGCGGGACTGCATATTCCGGCAGAGGAACATTCTGAGATAGCAGTTTTCGAGGAGGTCTTTGCCGATATTGGCGATGAGCAAAGTATCGAGCAGAGCCTGAGCACTTTTTCTTCTCATATGAGCCGTATCATAGAGATCCTGGGGCGTATCGAGGAAGAGGTAAAGAGCACAACCCCTGAGATACGCGGCAAGCTGTCGGAAGCGCTGGTAGGGAAGCAGGAGAGCCGCCAGTTACGAGCGCTGGTGCTTTTGGACGAACTGGGTGCGGGCACCGATCCCAGCGAGGGTTCGGCACTGGCAAGGGCCATTCTCACTTACTTGCTCGAACGGCGTGTCACGACCATTGCTACCACGCACTATTCGGAACTCAAGGCATTTGCGCACGAGCAGCCAGGTGTTGCCAACGCCTCGGTCGAGTTCGATGTTGAGACACTGTCGCCGACGTACCGGCTGAGCATTGGTTTGCCGGGCCGCAGCAATGCGCTGGCGATTGCCAGCCGCCTGGGATTGGACGTGGGTATTATTGAGCGCGCACGCGAGTTCCTGGGCAGCGCGGGTGTGCGCATGGAGAACCTGCTGGAGGGCTTGCAGGCCGAGCGCAAGGCGGCGGAGGACGAGAGGTTCCACCTGAGTATGGAGCGCGCCGAGTTTGAATACCAACGCAAGCAGCTCGAGCAGGAGCGACATAAGCTGGAGGAACAGCGAATACAGATTCTCAGCGAGGCACGAGCGCAGGCCAGGCGCGAACTGGACGAGGTTCAGGTGATGCTGGCAAAGATTAAGGTTGACGCGGGCGGCAGCACTATATCCCGCGCCCGCCTGGGCGAGGCACGACAGCAAGTACGCGACCTGGAAGAGAAGGTTGCTCTTCTCCAGGAGCCCCGCCGCTCGCGCAAACGATCCGGGGTCACGCAGGAGGAGATAGCATCTGATGACAACCAGGGGCCGCTGCAGATCGGCGATATTGTGCGCGTGCTCAGCTTTGGCCAGAACGCGGAATTGCTCGGGCTTTCAGCCGACCGCAGCGAAGCAGAAGTGCAGATGGGATCGATGCGCTTCCGTGTGAGCGTGGATAATATCGAGCGCATCAGCAAGCGGCAAGCGGCGGCAGAGGTCAGTGGAAAATCTCCTGCAAGCAAGGAGGCAGCGAAGGCAGCCGCGCAGCCTGCAGTGGTGTTGCCGCGCTACGAGGATCGCCCGGAGGTCGCGACGCAGCTCGATATGCGTGGATGGCGCGTGGAGGCGGCCCTGGATGAGTTGGATTCTTACTTGAATGACGCTGCTATGTCGGGCATGTCCTCGGTGCGCATCCTGCATGGCAAGGGAAGCGGTGCGCTGCGCGCTGCAGTGAGGGAACAACTGGCGCATCACCCGCTGGTGAGGTCGTTTACGTCTGCTCCGCCCCAGGAGGGTGGCGACGGGGTGACGATCGTGAAGTTGAGCGCGTAGCCCCACCTCCAGGGCTACCATGTCTATCTAGCTGGCAGATCTAGAGCTTGATCACCTTGAAGGTGCTCATTTCAATTTGCGCGTTAGCACACCATAATCCCACTTCTCCAGTGGAGATGTATCTATTATCAACGACACTGAGGACGGATGCACCATCTATCATGAAGGTAATCGTATTCCCCTTGACTTCTGCGCGATAGATGTGAAAATCTGTGCCGGGGCGGAAAGGAGCGCTTTTCAGTACATCTCCTCCTACAGCAGAAATATTTGCCCCATTCTCGCTAGCAGAATCTATGTAGGTCGAGTATCCTGGTTCATGAGTTGAAGATGGAATCTCTCGCATGTTTATGCCGAAACCCGAGTAATTGTCACTGAATGTTACTACCTGAATTTTTGCTTCCACAGCGTAGTCCATTGTTTTTGGCTGACAGGAGACGGGAGCGACGAGTGTTGACCTGCCATTGTAACCGCCATTGGAGCCGTCATTCAGCAGCATGCCGCCCAGCCGTTTCCAACCACTTGCCAGGTGCCAACCACTCCAGTTGTCCTTACTGCCTGATTGACACACCACGTCCTCCGCTTTGGGGAGCGGAGAAGAGCAGGTGGTGGAAGCAAAAATGAGCAGGAGCACTGCGAGCACTGCAATGCTAATGTGCCAGAAATAGCGCCGCCAGAAAGGTCTTCGTTGAGAGCCCATTTTTTCTCTGCTGCCAAAGCTGTTTAGTTCGTCATTCATGTTCTCTCTCCTCTAATACCAAATTCGTTTCATGAATGATTATTTGTATTTCCTGCTCATAAGATAAGGAGGAAACGTCATGAAAGCGTGATGAGTACCGTCATGGGGAGTGGACTGAAACTCTGACTTGAAGATGAGCAAGAACGCGCCAGGAAGTGGCCTCTATCTGCTCAGTACCCGATTATGCTACTATATGCGTGTATAGATAGAGCCGGGTGTATTTCCCCTGGCCGCGTCTGCTATTTCAATATAGATGGAGGAATTTACTATGAGTACCTGGAATAACATAACTTCGTCTGGAGTCGCGAAAAGAACCCTGGGCATCGCAGAAGAGTTCAGGGAATTTATCCTGCGCGGCAACGTCGTGGACCTGGCGGTTGGCATTGTTATAGGTGCTGCTTTTACCACCGTGATCAATGGCTTTGTCAACGATATCATCAGTCCGCTCATTCCCACCAGCCCAAGCGGCCTGGCTGGCCTCACCATCCACTTCCCCCCCTATAGCAAAGGCATTTTTATCGGCGCATTCATCAATGCGGTGATCAGCTTCCTGATCGTCGCGTTGATCATCTTCTTCTTCGTGGTGAAACCTGTGAATGCGTTGACGGCTCGTTTCAAGCCAAAGGATGCGGGGCCAGCTACTACGCGCGAATGTCCTTTTTGCTTGAGCACAATCCCAATCAAGGCTACACGCTGCGCCTACTGCACGTCACAAGTGCCACCAGCCGAACAGCCTGCTGCAGCGGCGCGTACGTAGGGATCGCCTTACAGGACGGCCGCAAGTCATTGTGGCGTCCTGTGAAGTCTCCGATACAAGCAGCGGCACGTACATAGCAAGCAGGGGGTACCATGATGGACAGGGCCGCGCAAGAGGTACACCCGATACAAGCAGCGGCACGTACATAGCAAGCAGGGCGCCCGCAAGGGGCGCCCCTACCATGATACGGCTTAATAGTTTGTATATTGCAAATTTTTAGATTCAGCAAGCTAGACACGTTTCTGGCAGACATAGATCATCGCAGGAGAAGTGGCTGTCAGAGGATTTTGCTGCCAATCGCCGTAACAGGAGCGGATCTGAAACCCATTGTAGAAGAGCAAGGCTTCCATCTCCTGAGGAAAGACATAGCGCAGGGCTGTACGATGCGTCTTCTCCTCTTGTTGACCTCCTGGATGGAGAAACGTGAGATGGCGGGTGTAGTGCTGGATTTGGGTCATGGGATCGTAGTGTTGCTGTTCAGTGATCACGAGTTGCCCTCCATCAGGGGTCGTGTACTTCTGCGGTTCTGGATGGCGGACTTCCAGGAGATTTCGTGGGGAAGGATTGCGTGTTTCAAAGAGAAAACATCCCTCCGGGTGCACATGTTCCCGGACGCGAGCTAACATTGCTTCCTGGTCCTCTCGCGTCAGAAAGAATTGAAAGACATTTTCCAGCATGTAAATGAATGGAAACTGCTTCTGGAGATGGAACGTGCGCGCATCAGCCACCACCCACTCAATGGAGACGGAACGCTCAGCCGCTTTCTGGCGCGCTTGCGCAATCATTTCTGGCACGATATCCACCCCCGTGACCTGATAGCCGAGCTTCGCCATGCGAAGGGCCATGCGTCCAGTTCCGCACGCAAGATCCAGAAGAGGCCCTCCAAGCGAGCGCGCCCACTGTTCGGTCAATGGATAATCCTCATTGTAGCCCTCGTCTTCCAGATCATAGGTCTGCGGATCTCGAAACTCTTCAAGGTTATCATGATCAATCATCAATGTCCCTTTCGCGCGCTCATGGTATGACACGTCAATTTCTCGCCCTTCCGTTCAAAATTCCAGGACTCTTCAGGGTTCTTCTCAGTTGTCCGCGCCATCCTCCCACCTGGCTGCTTCCCACCACCACGACATAGCTCACGAATGCCAGGAGGCTGATGCAGACACTACTGGGATACCCGGTATAGAAGCCGAAGCCGATGCCAAACCAGGTCAGGGCCACCGCCAGTCCGGCTGAGAGAACGAGCGCCCAGGCGGGACGAGTGGTCACCCGGTGTGCGATCGCTGCCGGCAAGAGCAGCAGGGCGAACACCAGCAGCGCACCTACTGCCAGGGTTGCTTCACTGACAGTGACCGCCAGGAGTACCATAAAGCCCAGACCCAGGAGGCGCACCGGCACACCCTGTGCTGCTGCCACGTCCGGGTCCAGCGAGGCGAAGAGCAACGGACGCGCGATGAGGAGGAGGACGAGCACCACCAGAGCACTGATGAGCGCGATGGCGCGTGTCTGGTCGGTGGAGATGCCCAGGATGTTGCCGAATAACACCGTTACCCCTGAGAAGCCCGTTCCCGTCCCGCTGGCTTGCGCCGTGAACAGGCTCAGGAAGAGCACCCCTAATCCCAGGACCCAGGCGAGTACCGTTCCAATGGCCACATCACGTCCCCGCAGCCGCTCGCCGAAGCCCCCCATCGCCACTGCCACCGCGATGGTGGTAACCAGCAGGCTCGCGAGGGGGTTGATGCCCAGGACTGCACCGCCGAGCGCCCCGGTAAAGGCGACATCCGACAGCGACTCGCCCGCGAACGCCTGGTGGCGCAGCACGACAAAGTACCCGACCAGCCCGGCGACGATGCTCAAGATAGTTCCGGCGAGCAAGGCTTGCCGCATGAAGTCGTAGGAGAGCATTGCCTGGCCATCCTGCCAGAGATTCAGGGTGAAAGGGGGAAGCACGCCCGCGACGACCACACTCATGCTTCACCTCCTGAACGCCAGAGGTGAGGCCGTGCGTGATGGCGTTGCCCTGCTCGTTGGCGTATGAATCGTGCGCCGCGCATGATGGCATAGGTGCCAAAGGCGAAGGTCGTGATGAAAAAGCCGACAGGATAGGGCGTAAAGTAGCCCACGGCCAGCCCCATCCACGTGAAGAGGAGGGCCAGCGCCACCGCGATAGCCGCGGCCAGTGCCGGGCGCGTGGTAACGTACTGCGCGATGGCAGCGGGCGTGACCAGGAGCGCAAAGATGAGCAGGACCCCCACGACCTGCACTGCCACTGCCACCTCCAGCGCCAATAGTACGAGATAGCCAAAGGCGAGCAGGCGTACCGGCACCCCGCTCGCTGCTGCCACATCAGGATCGAGGGAGGCAAAGAAGAAGGGCCGCGCGATGAAGAGCAGCACTCCTAGCAGTACGAACGTCGAGATCGCGATCACACCGACATCCGTATCGCTGATGCCCAGGACGTTACCGAACAACACGTTGTAGACATTGGTAGCGTACGCCGTGGCCAGGTGAATGAAGAGAAAGCCGAGGGCGAGCGAAGCGGTAAACACAGCCCCAACCGCGATATCGCTCTGGCGGCGTTCTCCTGCCGCCAGGTTGAGCGTCTGGATGCCGACGGCTGCGAGCAATCCTGCCAGAAAGAGGCCCACGACAGGGGGAATGCCGAAGAGCACCGCCCCCGTCGCTCCGGCGAAGCCCACATTGGCGAGGCTGTGGCCGGCAAAGCTCTGGTTGCGCAGCACCATGAAACAGCCCATGAGGCCGGCAGTGATGGCCACCAGCGTTCCTGCCAGGTAGGCGTTTTGCATGAAGTGAAAGTGCAGGAGGATCTGGATATCCGCCACCAGATCCCACGATGGGGACAGGGTGTCAGCGAAGAAGATGGGCATGGTAGCACACCTCCTCCTCCGGTTGTCCCACCACCACGATCTGCCCGTTGCTTGCTCGGAGCACCTCGATGGGCGTCGTGTAGAGACGGGAGAGCGTCCGGGTGGTAATCACCTCTTCCGGCGTCCCCACGGCGACCTGCCCGTGTGCCATATACACTACGCGATCGACGGATGGCAGGATGGGATTGACATCGTGAGCCACCAGCAGCACCGCCGCTCCTGTTTCCTGGCTGATCTGCCGGATCACGCCCGCTACCCCTTGCTGATTGCGCAGATCCAGGCTGTCCAATGGTTCGTCCAGGGCCAGGATGCGTGGCTTCTTCACCAACGCCTGCGCGATCAGCAGCCGCTGCTGCTCCCCGCCGGAGAGTTCGCCAATGGGCCGGTCGGCATACGCTCCCGCCCCGACCAGGTCGATGGCCTCCTGGACGCGGCGTGCGGCATGGTGTGCCTTCCCGGGTTGGAGGAAGGGCAGGGGCAGGCCCCAATTCTTGCCGTCCAGCCCGAGCCGCACTATGCTGCGCCCGCGGACACGCACATCGGCCTCAAAATGGCGTCGTTGTGGCACGTAGCCGATGGCAGCGTGGCCTCTCCGTGCCGGGTGGCCCAGCACCGAGATCGTGCCGTGGGAGAGCGGGATCAGCCCGAGGATGGCCTTGAGCAGGGTGGACTTGCCCGCCCCATTGGGGCCGAGAATGGCGAGGAACTCCCCTGGTTGGACGGACAGCCGCACCTCTTGCCAGATGGTGCGCCCGCCCAGGGCGACGGCTGCGTCCTCCACCTGGATGACCGGCGGAAGGGTTGTAACATCATGCACGAGCGAACGAATTGGTGACAGATCGGTCATCACAGCATCAGCTCCTTGTAAGGTGGCAAGCTCCTGCTTGCCCCAACGATTACTTGCCCGTGGCCTGCGCCAGGGCAGTTTGAATTCCTTGTAACTGGGCCGATTGCCAGTCCTGGAAGGAGGCAGTCGCAGGGGTCAGCGTCTCGGTGATCGTCGCCACCGGGATATGATTAGCCCTGACCCGGTTGATAAGCGCCTGGATATTGTTCGGGGTATTTTGTGAGTTGTAGATCAATACTTTGATCTGCTTCTGAGTGATCTGCTGCTCGACGGTGGCTTCATCAGCCGCCGAGATATCCTGCCCCTCTGAAACCGCTTTGAGGTAGGAATAGGGCGTGACAAGGTTCAACCCCAGCGCGGGCGCGAGGTAGGAAAAGGTGCTTTCGGTCGCTCCCACCGGGACGCCGCTGTATTTGGCTTTGATGGCCGCAATGAGATCGTGATACTGCTTGAAACCCGTGGTCAGGAAAGTCTGCACCGATTGGTCAAAGGCGGCGGCATCAGCCGGGTCGAGCGCCTTCAAATCGTCGCGGATCTTGTTCGCCACGGCGATCACGTAGTCGGGGTTGTACCACATATGCGGATTGTCGCCCTCGTGCTTGCCATTGAAATCGCCCACATTCAACTCTTTACGCCCGCTGGCCGGATTGGCCTGCAAGAGCTTATCGGTCCAGGGATCATAGCCAGCACCGTTGACGATGACGTACTGAGCCTGAACGACCGTCCGCGCATCCGCGGCGGTAGGCTCGTAGCTGTGGGGGTCGGCATTGGGATCGACAATAATGCTGGTGACATGCACATGACTGCCACCGACCTGGGCGGCGATACTGCCCCAAAAATTTTCTGCAGCGACGATCTGAACAGGTCCGCTGCTGCCAGTCGTCGTCTGGAATGTGGTGCCACAGGCAGCCAGGGTCAGCAGCAATATTCCCGCCAGGACACACGGGAAAGCTCGAATGCGAGATAGAAACACAGGATCCTCCTTCAAAGAATCGTGAAAGAGCACACAAACAACGTCAGGCCCTGGCGGTGCGTACCACCATATGATATACTGTATCAATACTATAGCACTAAACGAGATAACATGTCAATAACGAGTGAGACCAAATCTCATCTTGATGGTCAGCAGCAGGAGAATTGTATGCGGACGCACGCAGCGGTGCGTGGCAGACGAAAGGAAGACATGATGATAGCGGATCAAATTTACGCGGCTTTCGACGAGGTGAGCCAGCGCAACACGCGCCCGCGCAAACTCATTGCGGACCGCTTGATCGAACTAGCCGGCCTCGGCGCAGATTTCACTGTGGAAGATCTCTGGCAGGAGCTCCGCCAGGTCGAGCCACGCATAGGCCGGGCGACGGTGTATCGTGCGGTCGAAAAACTGGTGAACAGGGGACTGCTCGCCCGCATTGAGTTCGCTGACGGGACCCATCACTATCGTGTGTGTGGAGGAAACGAGCACCACCACCATCTCACCTGCACGCAGTGCCACCGCGTTGTCGATATCGATCTTTGTCTCCCCGCGGCTCAATTCGCGACCATTGGGAATCAGGAGGACTTTGTCATTGAGGGGCATTCACTAACCCTGTTTGGCCGCTGTAAAAACTGTCGCCGGTGACTACTCCCCACGGCTCAAGCCGGGGGCTTCTGGAATGACACAGGCTTGTAGTCCCAAGCCTACAATGTTTTTTGCCGCATTGAGGTCTCGATATACCTGATAGCAAATTTACTCCATCCAACTCATGGGCTCATCGTCCTTCAACAGGTCGGTGCTCTGCCGGTGTTTCCGCCAGGAGGGAGACACCCGCTGCTCTTGCATCTGTTCAACCGGGATCGCGTCAATTTCTCCACATGCATAGCCCTGGCGAAGTGGCTCTAAGGCAGAAGGGTGGTTTGGCAGTATGCCAGGTTGATGCTCCTCTCCGGGGAGGTTTCTTGTCGCCAGCAAGTGGATCAGTATCCAGGCCAGTGCGGTAAATAAGGCGATCCAGAAGAGGTTGCTAAGCAGCATGCCGGGCATGCCCGGCCACCAGCCATGTCCATATGCCCACATATGTTCATGTCCATGCCCCCATAGATGTTCATGCCCATGCCTCCACAGATATTCATGTCCTTCTCTCACGATCATACTCTCTTTCTTTTCTCTCCAGCAACATCCTTGAGGCCGGGGATGTGTCATAGATGTATTAATTATAGCGGATTTTTCTGAGATGCTTATGAAATAAATGTAAGAATCCTGTAAAGTCTTTTTGCTTTGGTTACTTCAGACAGCGATCTTGACCGCTTACGCCGGCAAAGCAGTGGCCATTCTGGGTGAGTACGACGACCTTCTTAATGTTCGAGAACTGTTTGAGGGTGGCGTTGATCTCAGCGAGAATGCGCGCATCGGCACCGACTCCTGGAGAACTGGTGGCACGACACAAGCGCAGGGTTGCCGTCCCTTGCTGGGGTTTCGAACCTTTCATGTCCAAGGCGAGCATGAAATCAGGTCCACCGATGGGATGGGGAGCCGAACAACGCGATGGGCCAATCAGAATGCTATTGAACTCGGAGAAGAGTCCCGCGCTCCGTTCACTCAGGGTCGGTCCAGCTATTAAAAGCTGGATGGAGAACGTGGCTACTGCGATGCTTGGTGAGGAGCGATCGACCGGAAACACGGCGTTGAATTTGTTCAGGGAGTCCGGGAACCGTGAAAAGAACACCTTGATCGGGAAACTGTTTGGGGGTACAGATGTGCCGGTGGTGGATGTAGATATGCTTCCTATGCTTGACTCGCAGGCAGGAAGGGCAAGAACAAACAGGAAAAGACAAATCCACATGATCGCCTTTTTGGTAGGGACGAGACGAAATGAGCGCATCAAGGCAGCAGAGGCTTTCTGTAGATGTGTCATCATAGCCTTCCTTTCATGTAATAAAGTATTGCACGTCAATATTAATTGAGTCTGAGACTCTGCTGAACTGAGTCTGTCCGCCGCGCATTTATTGAAGTGGCGGGAAAAGGTATAATTAGTGACCGGTTCGTGGTTGTTGGTAGAATCAATGGTGTCAATTGGGGTGATGAACGGCGGTTTTCATGATATACTAGGTGGCGGGTCGCTACATTGCTCAATGCTACGCCTGTAGCAGATTTGCGTACAGCAGGGACGAAACACGTTCGAGGTCTCGTCCCTCTTGTATGAATTTTAGGAAATGGAGAGCTACCAATGTCTTCAACATCTGAGCCTATGCGCCTGGAAGACTGGATTCGCGATATTCCCGATTTTCCACAGCCGGGAATACTTTTCAAGGATATCACCCCGCTATTGCAGGATGGCGCAGCTTTCCATACTGCGATGGAACGGATGGCAGCCCATTACGCGGGAGCCGGCATTCAAACCGTGGTTGGCGTCGAGTCACGCGGCTTTATTTTTGGTGCTCCCCTGGCCTACATGCTAAACTGTGGTTTTGTGCCGGTGAGAAAATTCGGCAAGCTGCCACACGCAACTGTGAGCGTGGAATACGCGCTGGAGTACGGCACGAATGTTGTTGAGATGCATACAGACGCGATTCGCCCCGGCCAGCGAGTGCTGATCGTCGATGATCTGCTGGCTACGGGCGGCACGGTTTCGGCGGCGATGGAATTGGTGGAGAAGCTGGGGGGTCACATTGCAGGTATTGCCTTCCTGGTCGAGCTGACTTTCCTCAAGGGACGCGAACAACTGAAGGGCCATGACGTGTTCGCGCTGATCAAGTACTGACCGCCTGGCGGGAGTTATTTGACATGATGAAAGTCGCGCCTGTCAAATAACTCCCGCTCCTGCACTCGCATTCGCATTCGTTACTGATGCACACCGTAAGTATTGCCATCCTGATCGGCGAAGACTGCCCACCAGCCCCACGGCTGCTTGTGGAGCTCCTCTTCAATGGGGACGCCGTTCGCCTTGAGTTGAGCGAACGTCGCTTCAATATCATTGACCTCGAATACCATGCCTGTAAGCTTGCCGATGCTATGACTCTTTCCAACCCAGCCAGGTCGTCTTCTCTTCAAAGGGGGTGGGAACGCGTTCGAGCGCGGGAATGGCGGGGAAGCCAACGTATACGAAGGCTACTATATGTTCGCCTGGCGCCAGTCCCAGCCAGCGCTTGACACGCGGATCATAGGCAGCGTCGCCGGTACGCCACATACAGGCAAGTCCCATCTCTTCAGCAGCAAGGAGCATGTTCTGAACGGCGGCAGCCACAGCCTCGATATTCTCGATCTCCAGGACGTTGGGTTGGCGCGGGAGCTGCGCCGCTACTGCAATGACGATGGGCGAACGCAAGAGCTTCGAACGCTCCTTATTCAGCTTTGCCTGCGCCTTGTCGCTTGCTGTTTCATCCAGGTGCGAGGCAAGCGATTCGGCCATGATGAGGCCTAATTCCTCACGGGCCTTACCGGCCAGGACGATGAATTTCCAGGGTTCTACTTTATGATGATTGGGGGCATGGGTGGCGGCTTCCAATAGCCGCGCGATTTGTTGGCGGGAAGGTCGTTCCTGGGTCATCATGCCGAGGCTACGACGTTTCTTGATGGTTTCAAAGACGGACATG
>WNGD01000666.1_pt1 | contig 51875 bp, 50 predicted proteins | sample 5400671 | NCBI WGS metagenome assembly WNGD01 (sample SAMN13153369, study PRJNA577476) | soil metagenome | isolation source: 40 cm soil or saprolite under grassland replicate 2 | place: USA:California | collected 2016-06-15 | reverse complement strand
TGCCAAGATGTAGATGCCGCCCATGACGTACCAGAGGTTCTCGTAGAATCCGGCGTATGAGTTTCCATAGTAAAGGTCGATCATGCCGGTGATTAGCAGTAGCGCGACTGCGGTCCAACGAATCCATTTCATCATCTTTCCCGCTCCGTTAGCCTATTACCACCAAATAGCCGGTCATAGTGGGCTGGTGGAAAGTGCAGCGATACGGGAACACGCCTGCCCAGCTTGCTGTGAACGTGATCGTCGCATTTTGGCCCTGTCCGAGGACTACAGTATCCACATGAGTGAGTGTCTGAACCACAGCTCCTTTGCCCGCGTTGACGCTTGCGTTGTCGTATACGACGGCATTAAACGTGTAAGGAGCCTCCATGAAGAAATTGTGATCTTCTGCCACGTCCTCTATGTTCACGTAGTGGATGAGGACGGTATCTCCTTTGTTGACTGTGATCCGATCAGGCACGAAGATATCGTGAGGATATCCGAACCCTTGCGGCCTCGGTTGATCATTGAACGGAAGAGACCCGTCAAACAGGTAGAACTCTCTGGTCGTTGGCGCTGAATAATGTATCACGTATCCCACACTCGCACCAACCGATGCGCCACTCACAATAGCAATTACTGCCGCGGCTATCAACAATCTTCCAGTAGAGAGCTTGCTAAACCCAGACCCGCTCATCAAGCGTCTTCTCCAAGCTTACTCTCAGCACACATCATGACGATACTGAAATCACGCTCGCGAAATGAGTATTTAGCAGATAGGTCCACAATGAACTGCAAAAGTGCACATTGTGATACTTTATCCTCTTTGCGGCCTCAAGGTTGATGTTATCCTTTCGAAATGCTTCCAGAACTTCCTCCCATTGAGTTGGAGAAGTGTAATATCCTTGATGGGGTCGGTTTGACCTCTGAAGTAAGCGTTCAGATGCCAAGGGAAGGCAGAACCGTAGCCAAATCATTCAGGGTAAATGAGAAATCCCTGAGCGCCCTTCAGGAGGAAGCGAACCGTCATAGCGTCAGTGTCAACACCCTTGTCAACCAGCTTCTGTTAGACTATTCCGAGTTCGGAAGATTTCTCCAACGAATCAACGCTCTCCGCCTCAGCAGGAAAACGTTTCAAGAAATCCTCAACGCTATCTCTGACGACGGCCTGGTCAAAGCGGGCCAGATCGCTGGAAAGAGCGCTCCAATGGCTCTCATCGCCTCGAAATGGGGCAAAATAACAGTGAACACTGTTATTGAATTCATCCACGACCTTTCAGCTTATGCTAACCTGTTCGAGTACTACGAGAAGAACGAGAACGAACGTTGGACCATCACATTGATGCACGAGCTGGGGCCAAAATGGTCCATGTTCCTTGCCAACTACATTGGCGAGGCGTTCATTGCAGCCGGGGTCCAGCCTAAGAATAGAGTTTCGGACCGGGCAGTGATTTTCAGCTTCTAGTTTAGTCGTTGAAGGCTGGATGGGCATCGGATCGCTGATTCAGCAAATCTCACAGATCACAGCATGAACTTCAACTACCCGTCTCGGAGTCGAGTTTCGTAGTCAGAGCAGAGATCAGACATGAGGAGTTTCCTTTCAGTCGCAGATGCGTCCAAGCAGGAAATTGACAGGGTTCTCACTAGGGCCAAGACGATCAAGGCTACTATCAAACGAGGAAAGTCATTATCGAGACTCAGCGGAAAGATTGTCGGTCTTCTCTTTGAGAAACCTTCAACCCGGACCCGAGCGAGCTTCGAAGTGGCGGCTCGCAGACTAGGTGGAGAGTCAATCTACCTCTCCGCCGCAGAGCTTCAACTGAGCAGGGGCGAGCCGGTCAAGGACACTGCACGGATTCTGGGAGGATATCTCGACGGGATTGTTGCTCGGGTCTACGCTCACGACACCGTCGTCCAGCTCGCAAAGCACTCAAAAGTTCCTGTAATCAACGCGTTGACCGATCTCGAGCATCCAACCCAAATAATCTCGGACCTCCTGACCATGCAAGAAGCGAAGGGAAAGTTCACCGGACTTAAACTTGGCTACATTGGCGACGGCAATAACGTCTGCAACTCACTCCTAATCGGATCAGCAATCGAGGGAATGAAAATGAGTATCGCATGCCCTGAAGGATACGAGCCTAACGCTGCGATTCTCAAGCAGGCAGAAGAACAATGCAGGTCCACGGGCGGCGAGATAAGGATCGTCCACAAACCATCGCTGGCTGCCAGCGGAGCCGATGTGCTGTATACTGATGTCTGGGTCAGCATGGGGGACGAAGCTTCCAAAGAGAAGAGAATGCGAGATTTCAACGGCTACCAGATCAACTCAGACATCCTCAGAATCGCCAAGAAAGATGTGAGCGTAATGCACTGTCTCCCAGCCCACAGAGGCCTAGAGATAACGGATGACGTGATTGAGGGTAGTAACTCGATCGTCTGGGAACAGGGCGAGAACAAACTGTATGGTGCCGCAGCTGTCTTAGAATGGCTCCTCGGCCAGAAATAGCCAGGGCGGAATTTATTGGAGTCGAGGGTCCGCGCAGAATGGGACACGTTACAAGATGTCGTGATACACCGGCCTGGAATTGAGATGTTCTTCGGCCTCATCGAGCCGTTCGCGTTTCTCTACGAAAGAGCCTTCAACATGGACCTTGCAATTCATGAGCACAATGATCTGAGACACGCTCTCGAGACGACAGGCGCTAAAGTCCACCAGCTAAGATCAATGGCGATTCGACAGGCAAAAGAAGACCCTGAGATAGTTCGCAGACTGAAAGGCTATGCAAAGAGGATCGTAACATTCGAAGGGCCCCCCAGCGAAGTCAAGAGAGCACGTCGAGAATTTGAGAACGACCTTCCAGATCTCGGAATCCGGACACTGTTCAACATCCTCGTCCTCCGACCAAGCATCAGCCTGGACCGGAAGAAAGGAGTCCGAGTAATATTTCCACGAGTATCACTTGACGTTCCCTTGGCCAACCTGTTCTTCATGCGCGATCAACAGGTCGCCTCCGATCGAGGCCTAATAGTCGGAAGAATGTCGAAACCTCAACGACGCATGGAACCAACCCTCACCGCGACCGTACTCGAAATGGCCGGCGCCAAGATAGTCCACCGTGTAGAATCTCCAGGCACTTTCGAGGGAGGAGACTTCATTCCGGCAGGTAGGTTTGCCTTGATAGGAATCGGCGACAGGACAAACCTGAACGGCGCGACCCAGGTACTCAAGCACGGGGTTGGTTTTGAAGAGATCGCCCTAGTTCACCAGCCTTCTCACCCGCTACTACCCAGCGACGAGCCGGACCCGATGATCGACATGCACCTCGACACCTACCTAAACTTCCCGGGTAATCGCGTATCGGTAGGTTGCCTACCACTGCTCAAAGCCGCAAAGGTCGAGATCTATCGGAGGTCAACCCGTGGACGTTATAGTAGGCTCAGCAAGAGTCCGCTGAACCTCTACGAGTATCTGACTGGCAAAGGATTCAGAATTGTTCCCATAACAACTCTCGAACAGATGTGCTACGCGTCAAACTTCCTCTGCGTCCGAGACCACAATATACTCGCGATCGAGGTGGAGAAAGTCGCTCAGAAGGTAATGAGGAACTTGGAAGTTAAGGCCAAGTCTGATCCGTACCGGTACAGCGCTATTCTCAACGAGGCGAGACAAGATTTGGCAAGACTCAAGCGATCAGACCAGTTCTTTCCTCACAAGCGAGAATTCCAAGAACTTTCTATCGAAGTCACATCTCTCCAGCTCCAAGAGATAACGGGAGGATACGGAGGAATACGCTGCATGACATGCGTTCTCAACCGAAAACCCTTGAGCCAGGGCTCTGAACGATGAAGGTCTTGGTAAGTCTAGGAGGCAACGCAATTCTCCAGCGAGGCCAGAAAGGAACCGCTGAGCAGCAAGCCGTAAACGTCCAGAACACGGCAAAACATCTGGCACGCCTGATTCGTCGCGGCGACAAGATCGCTATCACACATGGGAACGGTCCCCAAGTAGGCAATATTCTCCTGCAGAACGAGATCGCAAAGGACACTCTTCCACCAATGCCGCTCGACGTGTGTGGAGCAGAAAGTCAAGGAATGATAGGCTACATGCTGCAACGAGCAATGCGCAATGAACTAGACGCAAGCGGGCAAAGCATGCCAGTTACGACTCTGATCTCCCAGACGCTTGTTGACAGAGAGGATCCCGCTTTCAAGAATCCTACGAAGCCAGTAGGACCCTTTTACACAGCTACTGAAGCAACGGAACTAGAACGACTCAAAGGATGGCGAATGGTGAGCGATAGTGGACGAGGCTACCGGAGAGTCGTCCCTTCTCCTACCCCACTGGACATACTGGAAAGGGAGACGATCATTCGATTGTACGAATCGGGGACTCTAGTGATCAGTGCTGGCGGTGGAGGGGTCCCAGTCATCAGAGGCAGAGATGGCCGGTTGACGGGCGTTGAGGCAGTCTTAGACAAGGATAGAACCGCTGCCCTCCTTGCCAAGACTGTTGGAGTGGAAACACTACTAATTCTTACAGACGTAGAGGAAGTATCCATCAACTATGGAAAACCAGATCAACGGGGACTAGATAGAATGACGGTGGAGGAGTGCAAACGCTATCTCGCGGGAGGCCAGTTCCCTTCGGGGAGTATGGGACCTAAGATAGAAAGCGCCATTAGCTTCCTGTCAAACTCAGACGGAAAAAGAGTACTAATCGCTTCGCTAGAAGGTGCAGAAGAAGCGCTCGAAGGAAAAACCGGGACCACTATCGAACGCTGAAATTGCGCTCAAGCTAAAGCTTGGTATCAGTGAGTCTCGCGGCCTAGCAGCGAAGTATTCTGAATCATCCAGTTCGAACGCTCTGGCGTGCCGGTGTGTCCAGATTAGGCCTATCAAGGGTTTCGCCCTTGACAACCATTACTGAACGCGAGCACTTGTGGACAATTCTCTCTGATACGCTGCCAAGCACGAGCCCTCCGACTCCTCCCAGTCCTCGGTTTCCAACAATAACGAGGTCGGAGTTCAACTCGTCTGCACACTTGCATATTGTATCGACGGGATTTCCGGGGAGTATCTTGAGGTAGATCCTTATTCCAACAGGGTCGTACTTGTAAACTGATCCTTTCGCGTCGTTGGATTCGATGGCGATTTTATCTCTCGGGAAGTGTTTGAAGATCAATTCTCGATGAAAACGGGCAATCTGGTTCCATTGCTCGGCTAGGCTGATCTTCATCGGGTCCGGAACCATTGCCGTGACAACCACAAGGTCGGTTCGAAGTAGACTCGCGAGTTCGGCGGCCCGGCCGATAACACGGTCTGCGTGGCGCGACTGGTCGACCGCGGCGAGAATTGTCCTCATCTGCAGCGCCAGGTTTCTGACTGGTGCCAGAATTAGATGTGTCATAACCGGGTCGAGATGATCACAGTGACAAAAGATATCTAGAATAGATCCGTACCGACAGCGTAGCGCTGACATTTGGTGGAGTCCCGGACTATTGCAGGCGATGATTCTTCTAACGAATCCAAGCAGCTTGTACGCCGGTTAGTGGGCATTGTGCACCCTTCTAAGCTGATCAGTACTCTCGGTTGGTACGTGGGAAGGTTCAAGCTCCTCACAGGGATCATGACGCTGGGTGCCGCTACTGCAATCCTGGTCCTCTCTGGCAGAGGAAGACCGGACAATCGAAACTCCGCGTTCGTGCTTTTACCTCTCATCTTTGCAGCCCTTAGCCTATTCTTCTTCGCAGACCGGCGCAGGCGAACTACTCGTAGCCTCTCCTCATAGTTTTGAGAATATCCGTACCGGTTAGGGACAACAAGTATCCGCTCCACCGGCCGGATAGCATCTGGGAGACATGGAAGCTCTCAACATCCTCAAATCTGAACACTCGGCTCTGCTCGGCGAAGTTTACCAGATGGACAAACGGCTCACTTTCCTAGAAAGCTCGGGGCCGATTAAGGGGGTGCGGGTCCTGAAGGAGCTCGCTGAAACGAGTGGAAGAATGCAGGAGAACCTTCTGCAGCATACGGCCAAGGAAGAGAAGGGCTTCTTCCCCGTTCTTGAATCAAGGCTTGGAAAAGACCGAGAACTCGTCGGGGTGATGAAGTGCGAGCACGAGGAACTAATCGGATCTCTTGGGTCTCTGACAGCAGAGCTGGACAGGATGACGAAGAATCGTGATACTACAAGAACTTGGAATCTGGTGTCCGCGCTTCAAGACCTCAAGGGAGGCCTTTCGGACCACTTGTCAAGGGAAGAACGGGTATTGTTCTGGCTGGCTGAACTCCGACTCTCGTGGCGTGATCAGAGGAAGATCGCCTCAAGCATACAAGCTACGAACGAGACTGCTGTCCATTTACACGTCTGGTGTTACGGGCCGAGGTCCTGGGCTGAAGCTAAGTTTTACACGGGCTAGTCCGGCTAGATAGCCCGAACAGCAGAGAGCGTAGAGACGTACAATGTCGAGATGCTCTCCGAGAGCGGGCTCTCACAGTCACCACCCCTCCGATTAACCTTCAAGACGAGTTAGGGCTGGGCTCGAGCAAGAGGCCAGAGGACCTCTGCCCACCAGCCTAACTCCTAGAGTTGTCTAAAAGGCTCGACTATAGTCGGCGGTTCCTGAAGTAGAGTCTCCATCGTGATGTCCGTTCTAGGCTCCGCCCAACGAAACCAGGAGGTCAGTGAGGAATCCTGCCAATAGTCCGATGAAAATGCCTACCATGATGAGATCATTGCTGGACTGTCTCCGTGCAGCATTGTACATCAGCAATGTAACATAGACCAGGGCGCCTGCGGCGAGTGAGAGGAACAGTACATAGGTTAGTTCGGAGACCCAGAGGCTTCCTATGATCGTTCCCACAAATGTTGGACCGCCTCCTATCAATCCGAGCTTTGCAAGGAACGAGATTCTCGGCTTCTCCAAGATCCCCGTTAGTGGACCGGCGATTCCGAATCCTTCGGTTGCGTTGTGTGCTCCGAACCCTACGACCAAGACCACGGCTAGTGCAACAGCACCCGACGCATATGACTGGCCGATGGCCAGTCCTTCGCTGAAATTGTGTAGTCCTATGCTCATGGCGATCATTGTTGCAAGATGATAGGGGCTGCCGAAGAGCGCGGTAGAACGTTGTTCTTGCGTAACAGCTTGAGTCCGCGAAGCAGGGCCGTTAAGATCATCCCTCTTGATCTCTCCTCTGGGGCGGGCTGATGCTTTCAGAACTAGCGAGATTCTTCTGATGTATCTCTGCTCATATGACGCGAGGCCAAGCAGCCCTATGGCTAGGCCTGCGAATAATGCGATGAGGTCTTGGGCGGCGTTGGAGATAGAAGCTGCACCAGTGTAAGCGTTGATTGCAGCGGCCTTTGTCGGTATCCATGCAGTAGCCAAAACGTCGGCGATGAGGAATACGAGGATGCCCATCGAAAGGGCGTTCAGGAACCCCTTCTTACGTGGACTAACGTTCTGAAGCAGGGCCATGGGAAGCCCCAGGAATATGGTTAGCCCTGCGATTGCTCCGATCAGGAGGAGCTCTGCGTAGTTTATCATGCATTGCCCAACGAAAAGGTATGACATACGTAATTTAAAGCCAATCTCATCGACAAGAGTTTGGTCGAATGCTATCGACAGGCAAGACCATTAGAACTAGCTCGAGACCTAGTCTAAAGGGGAGAATTCAGATGGAGACAAAAACTGTGAAACGTCAGACCGATGAAACTCCTTCCAAATCATCTGGAGTTTTCAAGAAAATCCTAGTCGCCTTAGATGGATCTGAGAGCGCAGAGAGGGCCGCAGGAGTGGCTTTGGAGCTGGCTGCGAAGCTGAAAGCCAACCTCATAGTTCTGCACGCGATCAGTCCCCCATCATCATACTACCACTCTTCCATCATGACTGGCCCAATGGTCCCTCCACCACCCTCTCAGAAAGAGATCGACGCCTACTACGCCTATGCTCGGCGAGTTGCCCTCGGCATGGTAGGCCCGACCTTATCCGAAGCGAAGAAGCGTAACGTGGCTGCCAAGACAGACATTCCAGAAGCCGTCTCGTCCACCGTCGAGGTAATAGTCGATCATGCAGCGAAGGAGAAGGCTGATCTGATCGTAGTTGGCACGCGGGGACTAGGAGGATTCAAGAAGATGTTGCTAGGGAGCGTATCCAGTGGAGTTATCTCTCATGCCAATTGTCCGGTGCTGGTTGTCAGATAGAGGCAGGTAGGAAGAGAGAGTTTCAATGGCTGAGCAAGAATACGAAATACCGATACAAGTCGTCGGGCTTCCGAACAACGATATCGAGTCTAGAAAGGCTGAACAGAAATTTCAGAAGTCGATCCAAGCCCTGAGCCTAGTCCATCGAGACATCGTTGAAGCGAGGGCGGTTGTGAAGACTTCTGCCCTAGAGAAGAATAGAAAACGCTACGAGGTCCAAGTGCTCATCAAGCTTCCCAAGGAACTGTTCGACTTTACGGAAGAAGGCTGGTCCATGGAAGAGGTCTTCGAGAAGGTCGGCGTAAAAATCAAGAGGCTGATGACCAAGCCGCGAGACAAGCCTTCTCACCGAAGACATCCGTCCAGGATGGAAATGGAATCTTCAAGGTTCGCTGAGTAACCCCTGGGTCCTAAAAAGACTTCCAGGGTCAAAAGAAATAGAGAAGCTGTTGACCTGTCTAGGTTCTACCCTCGACGTTCCTTAAACGCTCGAAAGGGCGACTTCGGTCGTGTAGTAATCGCTGGAGGGAGCGATCGCTACGCGGGTTGCCTCGCCTTCAATGCTCTCGCGGCTCTCAGGGCCGGAGCGGATCTCTCGATTGTCGTCGCGCCGTGGCGGGCCGCTGATATTGTAGCTGGCTATTCACCTGACCTCATCACTGTGCCCTGCATTTCTCCGTTCCCAGATCCCGGATTAGTAAGTGAGTCAATATCGAGGGCCGATTCGGTGATCATCGGATGCGGAGTTGTAAGGACATCAGGTGCTCACAGAGCGCTTCTCAGTATCATGCAGAGTTGTAGGCTGCCGATGGTAGTTGATGCCGAGAGCCTCCATGCACTAGCCTCCAGACCAAAAGCTGCGCAAGGAAGAGACGTGCTATTGACGCCCAACGCAGGCGAGTACCAAGTTCTCACTGGAAAACTTTGGCCGAGATCCCCAAAAGATCGAGTCGACGCGGCGAAGTCCCTGGCCAAACGCTATCGTTCCACTGTCATAGTCAAAGGGGCGGAAGATTTCATCTCTGATGGTACAAGGGTCCGAATCGACCGTGCAGGGTCTCCATATATGACGAAAGGCGGATACGGAGACCTCTTGGCGGGAGTCGCCGGTGCCTTATTGGCCAGAGGCCGGAATCCCTTCGATGCGGCCAGTGCAGCGGCCTTCATTATCGGACGAGCTGGAGAATTCGCTTCTCGAAAGTGGGGAGAAGGAACACTCGCGTCCGACCTTCTACAAGTACTGCCCGCGGTTATCTCGCACGAGCTAGGTAGACGACGCCAAACTAGCTTCTGAATTGCTTGGGTTTTCGCAAATCGGGGTCTATCGCAAGAATGTCCCGTATCTCATCGAGTGTTATCTTCGACGGATCGAACTCGACCCTGACTCTGTTGGAAAACACGTTGATTTCGGCCGAGATCACACCGCGTGTCCTGAGCAGTTTCTCCTCCATTAGAGCTGGACGCTCCAAGAGTATCGCGTAGGATATGTCAAGAATTCCCTTGGGACGGAGTGTGCTTGGATCGGAATCCGTGCTCGAGTCAACACTTGCGCTTTTCGGCTGAAGCGTATTCTTCGTTTTCATCGCCTCTGCCTAGAACATTCGCGTTGGTGCATATGAGTGGGAGGTTCACACTAGCCCACAAACGTACACATTGTATTATCCGCCTGTATCACATTGCGATACATTAAGCACTGCTGCCCGCATTGTGGACGCCGCGACTAAATACTCTATGAGCCTCAGTATCTGCCGAAGAAACAATGAAAAAGATAGATGGAAATCGAATTCGAACAGGTAGTATGAACCCGAACGATAAAATGTCACAGCAAACCGGCGACCGACGGCCGAGCACAGTTGTTGGTTTCAGACCTGAGTCAATGCTCGCTCCATGGAGTCAATGGGCGAACCGGTTTATCATCGCAGCCATAGTGCAAGGTGCAATAGCCGTTGGAGTCTCAGCATTCCTTCTCTACGACGCCCTCTACGATGCTCCCGGAGCAGCCAAGATCGTCGCAGCAGGAGGAGCGGGAACATGGCTCACCGTAGGTTACCTCGGATTCCTGATACTGGGACCACTCGCGGCAGCAGTCACATCCCTCTTCTACCAGCACCTCGAAGCTCACCTACGAGCACCGTACCACGGATTCAGCAACATCTTCGCATGGCTCCACCTAGTACTCATGAACATCGGGGTTGCAGGAGCAACATTGATCATGATGAACGGCGGATGGCGAGCTGGCGTGCTGACATACACTCTACAGCAACAGACCAACCCGAGCCTCACCCCCGGACAGATCAACGGCCAAGTCCATGTACAGATACTCAGTGGCTATCCACCCTACATAGCGGCCTTCGCTGCCATAGGGATCCTCGGCGCCATCGCGGGCGGACTCGGCTACGCGATCGCGTGGAGAAGAGCGTCCAAACAGACGACCCCAACGGCCGAGCAGTAGCGCGAGAAGGAAGTGATCCGGGCCTTGCTGGAACAAGTCTCACTGCTTCATAGGATAGTGGTAGCAATTGACAGGTCCGACCCGTCCTGCATCTGACTGTGTGACAGGACAGACCATATTCGTCTATGGCGGTTGGACCGCCTGGGAGAAGACACATCCAGGTCAAACTGAGTCAGGGCCCCATTCCGCTCAGGGAAGAAGGGCTTGGCTACATCGTTGTCGGCCAGCGGAAGGTGGTCGTGTCAGTCTTACATTGACCATTTGCCCGGCATCCAACCCCTGCGCCAGGCAAATGTTACCCACATGATCGCAATAGCTGCAAGCGCGACGATCAAGGCGACTGCAACCACGATGAAGTCTTGGAAAACGCCGCCCTTAGAATAGAATCCGACATAGATTAGAGAGCCAACTAGGAATCCCGCAAAAACTATGATCGTCCCAATGATTCTCCACAGCATTCCCACGGACCATTTCTCAAGCTTCTCCATGGCAGTGTCATTGTATGGATACTTGGATAAAGCTTTACGGGTCGTCCACGCAAGAATCATGCCAGGCTCGCCTTTGATTTGATGGTTCAAGTGTGCCTCAAAGTGTACCATACGAATAAGTAGGAATTGTCTTCCCGTTCCCCCTAAACATGCCATTATCAGCGCCTTCGTCGCTGCAGAGAGACCACGAAGAAATCTGGCAACTCTTACTGGGAGTACAGCATCTTTCCGGAAAGACCGGAAGTATCGCTGAGAAGCTCGCTAAGGATCTCAAGACTCACATCGACATGGAAGAAGAACTTGCTCTACCACTCTTGGGGATTCTGCCGGACCTCGCAAAAGGTAAGCTCAGGAACGGCTTGGCAAAGAAAGCTTCCGTCCTGGGGTCCAGGTTCGAGAAACAGTATCCTAGGATGCTCAATGGTCACAAAGAGCTCAGGAGGTATCTCGATCGCCTCAAAACGATTGGATCAGAGGAAGGTCATCTTACCGCAGTGCGTTTCGCCGAGGCATTGGAGGAGCACTCGCAAGAGGAAGAGGAAGTTCTCTATCCTGCTGCGATTCTAGCAGGCAGGATAGCTTCCAAAGCTGCCAAGACAACGGCTAGCAAGTAACACCGGGTGACGCTCAATGCTCAATCAAAGACTGAATCTCTCTCCCGCCAAATGTTCATTTACTTACCAACAGTATTCGGTAAACCAGTTGGGACCGTCGTCTAGGTGAGATAGAGTGGCCAGAAAAGCGAACACGACGAACAAACCTCGGAACACACAAAACCTGTCAGTTTCTTCGATTGAAAAAGCACGAACGCTGATCGACGAGATTGAAAAATCTCAGATACCTTTTGGAGAGTCTGCTCCAATTTTTGCGAAGATTAAGGCGCAGGTTGACGCGGGCAAAGTTCTCAGCGCTGACGATTATGATCATTTACTAGGACTAGTGAAAAAAGCGAGAGATTGGGAAAAGGATGTAGAGAGCTCGTCCAAAACGCAGCCCGAAGAGACAATGGGAGGATAGCCCATGTCCAGGCCCGCCTGAAAAGGAGGAGCATCTCAGGAGCCTATTCTTAGACTAGGGGTTCTCATCGGGTGCAGACGATCCATTAACACTCTCTCTCTAAGAAAAACAAATCTATCCGTCAGAGAATCATCATAGTCAAAGTTTGCACTCAAGGAGAACTCCTTGTACAGCTCGACCACGGTCCTGTAGGCTATCACCCGCGCGCTCGTCCCCAATCTCTCAAGCAATATCTTCACAACCTCCTCGAATCTAACAGGAATATCCCCTCGACTGATTCCCTTCTTTTCAAGGAAGTCATAGACCCAGTCTCGGATCGGCTCGCCCATTCCCTGCAATACAAGGTCGAACCAGTAGCTGACTGAGAGCTGAAACCCGGATATCAAGTTCGTACGCATTAATCGCGTCTCTCTTAGACAAGCGTTGGGAGGAGCATCGAAATACGCTTAGCGTCTCCACAATCATCGTCTCGCGGTAAGAATTTCTCCTATCCCGTCTAATCATTCTAGCCTTTGAATAGGGGTCCAGCGGTGGACCGCGGTATGCAACCATCTCAGGGCCTCGGCGCATTGTTTGCTCCTATGTCTATCGCTGTCATTGGCGCGTCCAACCGGGAGGGCAGTGTTGGAAGAGCTGTCTTCACGAATATTCTGCTCAACGAGTATGCTGGGACCGTCTACCCGGTAAACCCCAAGGATCGGTCGATCAGCGGGGTAAGAGCCTACCCGTCCATCGGGGATCTTCCAGAAAGTGTCGATCTCGCAGTCGTAATAGTCCCTGCGGCCCTTGTGCCGTCGGTCACCGAGCAGTGCGGCGAGAAGGGCGTGAAGGGTCTGATCATAATATCCGCAGGCTTCAAGGAGGTAGGCGAGGAAGGGGTCGACCTCGAGCGTAGAGTCTTCTCTATTGCCCAGAAGTATTCGATGCGACTAGTGGGTCCAAACTGTCTCGGAACAATCAACACCGACCCGACGGTAAGACTCAACGCGTCCTTCGCGTCACAGATGCCGAAACCCGGCTCGATCGCCTTTGCCTCCCAAAGCGGAGCCCTCGGAGAGGCAGTGATCGACTATGCAGCAGGGGAAAACATAGGATTCTCCAAGTTCATCAGCCTCGGAAACAAGGCAGACGTAAACGAGAACGATGTCCTCGAATATCTCAGAACTGACCCGCAGACCAAGGTCATTCTGCTCTACATCGAAGATATCGTTGACGGGAGAAAATTCGTCGACACTGTGACCAGGGTTACACAGGAGAAACCGATCGTTGCAGTTAAAGCTGGGGTATCACCTGAAGGAGCCAAGGCCGCCTCGTCCCACACGGGAGCACTCGCAGGATCAGACGAGGCCTACAACGCTATTCTGAGACAATCCGGAGTTATCAGGGTAGAATCGATAATCGATCTCTTCGACTACGCACGAGCCTTTGCGAAACAACCGCGTCCCCGGGGCAACAGGGTAGCGATCATAACCAATGGTGGCGGACCTGGGATCATGGCTACTGACGCGAGCGTCCGCTACGGATTACAAATATCACAATTCTCCGAAGCGACGAAATCGAAGCTTCGAGCAGGTCTTCCGAAGGAGGCATCGGTCAACAATCCAATAGATCTTATCGGGGATGCTCAAGCCGACCGCTACGAGCTAGCACTCCAAGCATTACAAGACGAAAGCGTCGATTGTGGGCTAGTCCTCCTGACCCCGCAAGCAATGGTCGACCTGAAGAAAGTCGCTGAAACAATAGCATCCACGAGTCCGAGATCCGGAAAAACAGTTCTGACTAGCATCCTCGGTCTAACAGACATTACGCCCGCGGTCGAAGTGCTCGAGTCCAACAACATTCCCCACTATACCTTTCCAGAATCTGCCGTCCGGGCACTCGCTGCAATGTACGAGTATCAGAGATGGATCGACAGACCACGGACCCAGGTGAAACATTTCAATATTGATAATGGAAAAGCGCGGGAGATCATATCCAACGCCAAGCGCGCCGGTCTAACAAACCTTCCACAAGACGACGCCCTGAGAATACTAGGCGTCTATGGGCTTCCTGTAATCAAGACAGAGTCTGCTTCATCAAAGGCCGACGCGATTGCAGCGGCGAAGAGGATTGGATTCCCTGTCGCAATGAAGATCTTGTCGCCGGATGTGGTTCACAAGATCGACGTTGGCGGAGTGAAATTGGGCCTGAGTAGCGAGCAGGATGTCTCCCGGGCGTTTGATGAGATTCAGAAGAGTGTGAAGAGTGACATTCCAAATGCAAGGGTCGAGGGAGTGTTGTTGCAGGAGTACTTGACCGGAGGAACAGAGACTATCGTGGGAATACACCGCGACGCAAAGTTCGGACCCCTTCTAATGTTTGGTCTTGGAGGGATCTACGTCGAGGCCTATCGCGACGTCTCATTCCGGCTAGCGCCCATCCGAGAGCTCAGCGCAACCAACATGATCAGTGAAATCCGAGGAAGCAAGATACTACAAGGATTCCGCGGCCAAGCCCCAGCGGATACGAATGCAATAGCCGATTGCATTCAACGCCTCTCCCAGCTATCGGTCGAACTTCCAGACGTTCTCGAACTGGACGTTAACCCGCTTGTCGCATTAGATCACGGTTGCAGAGCACTCGACGCGAGAATAATCATCGATAAAGGCTCCTGACTTGACGAGCAAGAATCCCAAGTTCTCCTAGCAGAAAGGGTTCGTTGACTGATCATAGGCAGCGAGTCGAAGGTTTACAAGTCTAAAAGACTCTAGGTTATGTCAGTGAGCCTACAGATTCATGGTAGATAGCCAAGTTATGGCAAAAGATCCAGTATGTGGAATGCTCGTTGAGGAAGGACCACACGCTCTGCAGACGACTCGTTATGGCACCACCTATTACTTCTGTAGCGAGACTTGTCTTACACAGTTCCAGGCTCCCGAGAAAGCCCTGGCTCGACTAAAGCGACTGGTTGCCTTAGGCGCTGGGCTTGCCGCACCTATCGCCGCCTTGACCTATCTTCCAATAATTCCAGACCGCGGTCTCAACAACCTTGTGATGTTTATTCTCTCCCTGCCAGTACAGTTCGTCGTAGGGTTCAGGTTCTACCGGGGAAGCTACGACGCACTGAGGTCCAAGGTCGGCAACATGGACCTTCTTATCGGCCTGGGAACATCCGCTGCGTGGATCTACAGCACCATTGTCACATTCGTCCCAAGCTTCTTCCCTAGTACCGGAGCCTACTTCGAAACTTCCGCTATCATCATCACGCTGATACAAACTGGAAATCTTCTGGAGTATATCACGAAAGGCAAGGCTTCAGCAGCTGTTCACAGACTGCTGAGCCTCCAGCCGACGATGGCACATGTTATTCGGAACGGTGCCGAGACCAGCATACCCGTTGAACAGGTCGAGGTTGATGATATTCTCCTCGTTCGTCCAGGAGAACGGGTTCCAGTTGACGGAAAGGTGATCGAGGGAACTTCAGCTATCGACGAGTCCATGATCACTGGGGAGAGTCTGCCACGCGATAAGCGTCCAGGCGACGATGTCATAGGTGCAACTGTGAATAGAGTGGGGCTCCTAAGGATTCAGGCAAAAAAGGTCGGACAAGACACTGTGCTATCTCAGATCGCAAAGCTCGTCGAGGAAGCGCAGGTCGGAAAGGCACCCTTGCAACGGCTTGCCGACAAGGTGTCGGCATACTTCGTACCGTCAGTCATACTGATAGCCACAGCTTCCGCTCTCTTCTGGTATTTCGTCGCAGGGATAGGACTCGCATTCTCGCTCCTGGCCTTCGTCTCAGTCGTAATCATCGCCTGCCCTTGTGCACTGGGAATCGCCACGCCAGCAGCCCTGCTCGTAGGAACAGGCAAGGGTGCTGAGAACGGGATTTTGATCAAGGGAGGAGACCAGCTGGAAGAGGCAGGCAAGATAAACGCGGTAATCTTTGACAAGACAGGGACTCTCACCAAGGGTCAACCATCCGTCACCGACATTGTTCCTATTGGAAAACTCACGGAGATTCAGATACTCGCCTATGCTGGAGCCGTGGAAAAAGGAAGTGAACACCCTCTTGCGGCGGCCGTCGTGAACGCTGCTCAGACCAAGAGAATAGACCTGGCCGACCCTTCAGACTTCGAAGCGCTTCCCGGTCTAGGAGTAAAGGCGAGGGTGGAAGGACGAGAAATCTTACTCGGCAATCCGGCGCTAATGAGCAAGTTCTCAATCCCGGTTGAGTCATATTCGGTAAGAATGGAGGACCTGCAGACTCAGGGAAAGACCGTCACACTCCTCGCGGTGGACCGACAACCAGTGGCGCTCATAGGCTTGGCAGATACTGTGAAAGAGTCTTCCGCCAGGACAGTTGTCGCGTTGAGGAAGAGAGGATTGGAAGTCGTGATGCTTACTGGCGACAACGAGAGAACAGCGAAGGCAATAGCAGAAACTCTTGGCATCGATACGGTAGTTGCAAACGTCCGACCGGATCAGAAGGAGGAGATCGTGAAGAAGCTTCAGGCGGGTGGAAAGAAGGTTGCAATGGTGGGGGACGGGATAAATGATGCACCTGCATTGGCCGCCGCGGACGTTGGCATAGCAATAGGCAGCGGAACGGATGTTGCGAAGGAGACTGGCGGAATAGTGCTAATCAGGGATGACATGGCAGATGTTCCCAGGGCAATAGACCTGAGCAAGGCAACCGTCAGCAAAATCAAGCAGAATCTGCTCTGGGCCTTCTTCTACAACGTTGCCCTGATTCCAATAGCGGCGGGTGTCCTGGTCCCGGTTCTAGGGGCAGGAATCTACGAGGTCCTCCCTCTGCTTGCAGGTGCGGCGATGGCGATAAGCTCGGTAACAGTGGTTTCCAACTCGCTCCTGCTCCGAAGACTCAACCTGAGAATCTAGGAGGTGAACGATTTGCAAAAGGACCCAGTTTGCGGAATGACAGTGGACGAGAAGAAGACAAAGTTCACTTCAAACTATGAGGGAAAGAACGTCGTCTTCTGCTCAGCCACGTGCAAGACGAGCTTCGACAAGGACCCTCGAAGATACAGCCACAAGTAGCGGCGAGGCCGGTGTGACACATTGTGCCCGTTTAGGGTGCAATGTGGACCGCTAGCCTATTTTCTCGGTTCGTTCTCACATCATCCGAGAACGTATGCAAAAAAGGATAGACAATAGGCCAATCGTTCCCTTCGCCCTGTCCTTAGTGGGTCTGATAGTTTCCGCCATAGCGGCACTAATAGTCGGAGTAGCCGGGTCGGGAATGTTCGGGGCCTTCGGATATGGGAGTATGATGGGCGGAATGATGGGAGGCTACTATGGCGGGACGGGAATGATGAACGGTTACTCTCCATGGGGAATGTCCGGCTGGGGAGGCTATGTCTGGATATGGGTGCCCCTGCTGGTTGTGAGTGTTGCGATTGCAGCTTTCGGGGTCTTCTTGATGAACTCGTCGAGACTGGGAGATATCAGAATGGGCTCGGTTCTAGTGCTGGTGGGAGCGGTGCTGGCGTTTCCAACGGCCTTCGGCTTCGTGGTCGGGTCCCTATTGATGGTGCTAGGCGGGATTTTCGGCTTGATCTGGTCCCCTAGCCGCCAAACTTCACTCTAGCAGATTCTCTTCCCACCGAAGATTCTGCTGCGAGTCCAGGCTCTTCAGAGAGCAATAGGGCCCGGAAACGAGGCCTGGTTAGAACAATTATTGGCTAAATACAGCCATGGCAAGATAACATACCGAACTTTCGATGGGATTCGGAGTTTCTTCGGCACCACCTTCATGCCAGACTTGTGGTTGTGCCGAAGATTCTTGTGAAGGTTGCCGCACTCCCGCAGACTGTTCCACCTGTGCCTCGTGCTGTTGCAATGATTCTCATCAATCATGGAGACGACTGAGAATCAGAAATGGTATCCAAGTAGAATACCTAAGCTCGGCATGGATGATAGTTGAAGTATTAGGGTCGATTGGATTCGGAGTGATGTCCGGAAGCTTCGCCTTGTTGGCTTTTGGCGGTGATAGCCTAGTAGAGCTTGTTTCTGGCATAGCGGTCTTGGCAGGTTTGCGGAAGGACTCTTCGATCATTGCTGGACGAGGCGGAATGCATCGCAAGACAACGGAGCGATTCACGAATGCGCTACTCTTCGCTCTCATTCCTGTAATCGGACTAGGCTCAATCCTTTCCTACGTTACAGGGCTGAGACCCGAGGGATCACTGCTGGGGATCGTCGTTGCTGTTGGGGCGGTGATCGTGATGCCGTACCTCTACGTTCAGAAGAAAAGAATAGGGAGAGAGACGCGGTCGCTGCCTCTCTCGATGGACGCCATAGAGTCGGTTACATGTCTCTTCATGGCGGTGGCTCTGCTCGGCGGCCTCCTCGCAGAGTATTTCCTAGGAATTTGGTGGGCCGACTATCTGGCGACTGGAATCATACTAGCATTCGTGACGAAAGAAGCCGTCGAATCATATCATGAACTGCAAGGCGAATGAGGAACCCTGCCCTGCGGTCGTATGGATTTATCGTCGCGTCTTCGTTCCCACGAATCTGAATAGCACAGGTTGAATCTCGCCTGATCTTATCAGAAACTCTTCGATACTTCTCAGTAGAGCCGCGAAGCTCTTTTGCTGCCTCTTGTCGGGGATCCGCATATTCGCGAGTATGTCCCAGTAATGGTAAGGGTGCCAAGAGAGAAGCTCTTCATCGAAGAGTTTTACGAGAGGCTTTCGCATTTCATTATAACTGTTGATGTGCTGTTTCCTCTCCGAATTCTCTCTCATAATCTTGTTAACGCCAACGTGCGGCTTTTCCGGCAGGTGCGGTAATTGTGTCCAACCGGCTACCTCCAAGATTCTTCTGATCTGGAATAGCCAGGTTGCGGCTCTGCGATCTAGGAGGTTGTATGCGTATTCGAGACAAATGATTCTACCAAATTCCTTCAATTGTACGCGTGCCTTAGAGAGTATCCTTTCGGGTTGAGGCATATCGTGGAGCACTCGACTAAACAGGACGATATCGTAGGCTTCTGGCCGGCCAGTCCATCTGTCAAAGTTGGCAATGTCAAAGGTTAGGCCGCCACGGGTCTTCCTGTAAGGATCCGTGCTTGCTGTGCGCTTAGCGAGACTAACAAGATCCTTGTTCCGGTCGATTGCAGTTACGTAGTGTCCCATTCTCGCAAGCTCAAGGCTCATGAAACCGGTTCCGCAGCCAACCTCGAGAATCTTCAGCTTCTTACCGGGGATTGACTCTTTCACGAGTTGGAAGTTTTTTGCGTAAGTGAGTTCGATGAGGTAGGGTTGTCTCCAAAGGCTACCCTTCATCGATGGCCAACTCTTCAGCCTACGCAGATCAGGGGTAAAGTTCCTGGCAAATCGAGTGTGCGTGGCCATGCTACCACTCGCTTCTTGTCGACATTCGGCCAAATGAAATGATTTCGAAGAATAGACCTTAGTCCCGAAAAGCCTTTCCCCTCGCTCGTCTTCGAAATTGGGCCTTAATGAGACGATCCGGCGCAGCGGCTGGTGGAGTACGCTGAATATTCCAACTGCGGCCTCATCATAGTTGGTTCGAGAGGCCAGGGAGCCTTTAGAGCCGCAGTCCTTGGTAGCGTGTCAGGTTTCGTGGTGACGCGGAGCAAGGAGCCAGTCCGAGTTCTAAAGTAGCAACATTTCTCACCCGCGAACTTCTAGACTAGATCAGAGCTTTGCCATCTATTCAGATAGAGAAGACTGTATACGACAAGCCATCGCCGAGTGACGGTAAGCGGATTCTCGTAATGAGGCTATGGCCTAGAGGAGTCCGGAAGGAATCCGTGGACTTATGGCTGAAAGACGTAGGGACGAGTCGAGAGCTTATCAAAGAATGGAAAGCTGGCAAGATTACTTGGGCGCAGTTCGAGAAACGGTACCTGAGTGAAATGAAGGGAGAACTTCCGCGAAAGCTGATCAAAGAAATAGCAGGCTACGCACGAGAGGGTCCTATCACACTCCTCTGCACGGACAAGGACCCGAACCGCTGCCACAGATCACTACTCAAAAAGCTCGTAGAAGCCGAACTCAACTAAGGACGAGTCCCTTCTTCTAGACCACCTCAGCATGAAACGAGCTGCGAGAGTTCCTCTCTGATTCCGTGTTAGAGAATTAGAAGTAGAGAATGGTCGCTGAGCTATCTTTCGGCTATCGCTCAGACACGAAGACGAAACGACCTGAAGTTGTAAACGAATAAATCGTTGCTGAGAGTAATCCAGCGGCATGTTGCGGATTCCGTTGCGAACAGGAATAATTATCGGAGAAACCATCGCCATAATCGTTCTAGCAGGGTTCACAGGCTGGTACTATTACCGTGTCCAGAACAGCCTGCAATACACTGGCGATCCTCGATACGATCCGAACGGCTATCAGACCCAATGGATCATAGGAACAGCAACCAACAACGCCACATCCACAGTGCAACACTCCGCTAACGGGTCCCCAACAGCGAACATTACCATACCATTCAACATTCAAGCGAGGCAGATGAACAGCTACCTGACCATCTCATTCGCCCCGTGCGTCCTATGGCTCATCCAGAACATATCCGGACCAAGACCCCCACCGACATGCACGAACCCCGCCTCGATGGAGATGCACATCATCAGCAGCAGCGTCTGCGTCTCGTTCATCCCGAAGGACCCGATACGATACTCGTACGACCTCCAATCCCACAGGTCGAGCAATATCCTGTACGAGAGCGGCAACATCACACAACCAGTAATCACCAGCGCTAGGTTCCCAGTGCCGACCGGCGACAATTGCGTCATAATCATCGACAGCGGCCAGACAGACTTCTTGTCCGTCTTGATGAATGCCGAAGTTGAGTTTACGACAGTATGACCGTGACCCCAGTGAATTTGCTCTTCATGTTTCGATAGAGAGCATTTCGAAGGTTTGATTGATTAGGGTCATGTCCAGGTTTCGAAGTAGCATACTTCTTCCAGTTTCGGGAAACTCTGTTCTGCTTTTTCGTTTGGGTAGCCCATTATTCCGAAGAATACGAGTTCATGATCTTCCGGTATGCCTAGTTCGGTCTTGACCCCGTTGCCAACTTCCGGCATTAGCAGGCCCATTATTCCGTGAAGTCCAATTCCACGTTCGAGGCCTTTGAGCTCCAAACTTCGAACAGCTGTTCCCACCTCTTGTATCGAATAGGTCCTTGCGTACTCCGCAGGGACCCATCCGAACGGATCGAAGGTCTTAGGTTGGGAGAAAGCGATGAAAACTGGAGCCAGCTTCCACCTCTCAACGAACGATACATCCTTCATCCTTCCCATCTTCTTCAGCGCGTCCTGCCACACCTCGACCACACGGTGGCGCCGACTCCCATCAGTGACACAGAGCATCCTCCATCTGCCAAGCCAGCTGCAAGAAGTTGTAGCAGTCAAAATCTCAGTCAGGACCTCGCTAGGAATGCTCTTGTCATAGAACGACATCGCACCTGTCTTGCAGAAGATCAGATCGTCTAATCTCATCCGTGATTGCCCATCCGTTCCTGTTATTCTCCTCTAATGATCCTAATAGTCCCCTGCAAAACGCCTTGGAACTGGCGTGGAATTGAAAATGTGCTCATAATCATGCTAATTCTCCTCGGATCTTCAGTCCGAGGCCAAACGTCTACGACCTCACTCATGTGACAACTCCTAAAGAGCTGGAAGATAGAGGATTTTTTGGTCGCCCGTGGTCCTCGTATGACAGGTTCTCGGATCGCCAACCGAAACCGATACTGAAACAAGCTCTGAAACCGGTTACGAATCATGTTCTGAAACCAGCCCAGAATCTGTATCGTGAAATTTCCCGCCCCCCGGAGGTATCCTGATCTCCCGAGACGTCCAGTCCCCGTGGGCTTCCTTGTGCAACCGGGTCAAGCTAGCGGTAGGGGCTGTTCTGGACCCCCAGCTCTTGTCTAGTCTTGATAGTTTTCATGAGATCCCCACGGGTGATGATTCCCAGAATCTTGTCGCCGTCTGTCACGATCAATCTTCCGATTTGTCTTTGGGCCATCTTGCGCATTGCTTCGGCTGCGGAAGCGGTTGGACTGATTGCCACTACTCTATCATACGGAACCATTGCCTGACTAACGGTTTCGAACTCGCGTTTTTCTCTAGGTATGGATCTGACGGAGCTCATGGTGACTACCCCTTGGAGCTTGTCGTCTTGGACAACTGGATATCCGCCGTGAGGATGAACGAGGAAGTAGTCATTGACTAGTTGTTGAATCGTGATGTTAGGCGTGACTGATAGGAGGTTCCGTGTCATAATGTCGCCGACGCTGATTCCATGAAGGGCTTCTGTCATCTGGGTCTGCTGGAGGCTCGTCTCCGCGCCGGATCGGATGAACCAGCCTAGGAAGATTATCCAGATGCCATTGACAAAATCGGCTGTTGCCACGACTAGCAGAAGTCCGGCGGCGATCATCAACAGTGAGAGGATCTCGCTAACTCTGGTAGCGTTTCTCGTTGCGCTGAGAAGGTTCTTCGAGCTCCTCCACAAGCTTCCCCGTAGTACGCGGCCACCATCTAACGGGAATGCTGGGATCAAGTTGAACGCACCAAGTGCGGCGTTAATGAGAGCATTGTAGCCGAGGACGGCGATAACTGGGGTCGGGAAACTGACTAGTCGTCCAACATACCAGAGAGCACCTAGAATAGCTGCTATCGCGAAACTGGTCAGGGGTCCCGCAGCTGCCATTCTTACTTCGAGGCCCGCGTCCTTGGGTTCTTCGCTCATCTCGGATACCCCGCCGAAGAAGAAGAGAGTAATCCTAGCGATCGGCAGTCCGTTCTTTTTCGCAATGTACGAATGAGATAATTCGTGAACTAGCACTGCAATGAACAGTAGCAGTGCCGAGACTACTCCGACAATCCAGTCAACTGTCGGGGTCATTTGCGGGTAGGTTGCTTGAGGATAGGTTAGAGGTAGGTATCCCACTGCTAGGGACCAGGCTATTAGGAGAAAGACCAGCCAGAGTGTCCAGTGAATTCGAATGGGTATCCCGAGGATTTTTCCAATATTTATTGACACAAGGATTCCTCTTGAGTTCTGAGGATGGTCCTACGACTTTTACCCTTTTTCCTAACCGGTTTTCTGGCCTGTCCGACCGGGTGCGTAATCGAGCTTCGAAATGATCTTGGATGGCTGAAGGAAAATGGCTTTGAATCCTTCCAGCCAGGCCTTCTTCGCCTCCGCTATGGTAAGTCCGGAGACAACTAGTGTTTCGAGCCCGTTCCAGAGAGCTATCAGCGCATAGGCCAGCGACGCAAGGTCGACACTTTCATCTATCAGCTTCATCTTGCGCGACTCTTCTAGAAAGCTTACCAGTGATTTCGCCGTCTGTTCCTGGTTCTGCCGCAGAATTCGCTTCAAACTTGGATTTCGAGAGGCTTCAGACAGTATCTCCATGCTCAATCTCGGGTATGATCCGAATCTTTTCATCATCAAATCGAAGAACCGGTTGGCGCTTTCGACGGGGTCTGTCCCGATACTGAAGGTCGAGTAGAGTATCTCCTTGAAAGCTGGGGGAGCGTTTCTGCTCATGGCCTCGAAGAGATGTTCTTTGCTTGGAAAGTAGAGGTATATTGCGCCCTTGCTGACGCCGAGGTGTTTCGCGACATCATCCATTGTCGCTTCATGGTATCCTTTCTCGGCGAAGATCTTGGTTGCAGCTTCTATGATTCTGGTCTCGGCCTCTTTCTTATACCCCGGGACGACCTTCGGCATAGCTATGCTACGATTCCGTCGATGCTATATTTAAAAATGACCGACGCGTTTAAATAATGACTTGCCAGTCACTTTTAGATGGTGCAGAAGAATCGTGGTCAATCGCGTCTACTCCGTTAATCAAGTAATCACTGGAAGTGACTACCGAGTGTGCACCGCCGTTAATAGGCACGGACGAACATACGCCTTCCTTGGAGGAAAACAGAATGTAATGCCAGACGCGGAGAAATCCGGAAGAGATTCGATTAATCATCATACCGTTCAATCTCAGACTCGTGGTCCGATAGGGGCGTCAACACGATGACGCTTCCCAACGGTTCCCCGGCAGCTGGGTCAGACGGTATTGTTGAGGTGAACAATCTCTCGAAAAAGTACGGGGACAAAGTCGCTGTCAACGGGATTTCGTTTCGGCTCTCGAAAGGAGAAGTTTTCGCGTTCCTCGGCCCGAATGGCGCCGGGAAGACCACCACCGTTGAGATCCTCGAATGCCTTCGTGCTCCGTCCGGAGGACAGGCAAAGGTTCTCGATTATGACGTGAGCAAGCGTTCAGATCAGGCTGAGATCAGGAAGCGGATCGGGGTTCTGCCACAGGATTTTAACGCGATTGATCGTCTAACGGTCCGGGAGAACATTGACTATTTCGGGTCCATGTATGATCATCATCTAGATCCCGACCAGCTGATAGAACTGGTCGATCTGAAGGATAAGCGTGACTCGCAGTTCAAAACCCTCTCCGGGGGTCTCAAGCAACGGGTTGGGCTCGCGGTAGCATTGGTGAATGATCCGAGTGTCGTGTTCTTGGACGAGCCCACAACCGGGCTGGACCCGCGCGCCCGTCGAGACGTTTGGAGTATAATCGAACAGTTGAAGCATCAGGGTAAGACCGTGTTTCTCACCACCCACTACATGGAAGAAGCCGAGTATCTCGCGGATACTGTCTCAATCATTGATCACGGGCAGATAGTTGCTTCCGGCACTCCAGGTGAACTGATAGATTCTTACGGTGGAAAGAAAACTCTTGTGATTAGAGAGGGTGGAGAGGACGGGCTCAAGTATCTCCCTTCAGAAATCTCGAAACCAGTCGTCAAGAACGCGGGAGACATTCACATCCCTCTCAATAATGGGGAATTGACGAATATCCTGATCGCAATTGGCCAAACGCCACTGGGGAACAAGGAAATCGAAGTCAACCGTCCAACACTCGACGACGTCTTCCTCAACCTGACCGGCAGACGAGTTTCAGAGGAGGGCGAGGTAGCATGAGCCGAATCTTTACAATTGTTAGGGGACACGTCAGGACTTGGTTCCGGAGCAGAAGCACAATATTCTGGACCCTGCTCTTTCCCATTCTCCTCATCGTCCTGTTCGGGGCGATCTTCGGCAACGGAAATACAAAGTTCGACCTATATGTCCAAAACCAGGACCTGGTGACAAGCGCTCCGACGCCGACCCAGGCTTCTCTCGGATACGTCAACGCGCTGAACCAGACAGGCGCTTTCAACCTGCACATGGTTGCTGCTGAGACAGCCAATCCCTTAGCCTACGTGAGAGATGACGCTCAACTCAACAATCGAGGGCAACGACTGGTCATAATCCCAGTCGGATTCCAGAACAATCTGACCGCGACCGGCAAGGCAGATATCCGGCTGTATCTGGACCAGAGCGACCAAGCCTCAGGACCGCTTTCCGGCGTGGTTAGCGCGGTCTCTTCTCAATACGCGGCCAGATTCTCAAACTCTACTGCTAGCGTCAGCGTCCAGCAAGTTCCCATAATAGCCCATAGCACTCGGTACATCGACTTCTTCATCCCAGGTGTCATAGGAATGACCCTCCTGACGAGTGGGATCTTCGGTGCTGTCGAGACGAACGGGAGGTACAGGGATCTGAAGATCATCAAGAAACTCGCAACCACGCCACTATCCAAGATAGAATGGATATTGGGAATGGTTGGATACCAGATGTTCCTTGCTGCAATCTCGATAACGGTGATACTCCTTTTCGGCAGGGTCGTCTTCGGAGTCACGGCGACTATCGACATCTACACTGTCGCTCTTGTCGTCGCGGCAGCCCTCCTGTTCCCGGGAATAGGAATGGTACTCGCCAATTTCGTCAAGGAGGCGGATGGAGCTGAGGCTGCGGCCAACGCGATAACCTTCCCAATGATGTTTCTCGCCGGAACTTTCTGGCCAACAGATACAATGCCAACAGTGTTGAAAGTTATCGCTCAATATCTTCCTCTCACATACATCAACAATGGTCTGAGAGACGCGATGATCTACCTCGAACCAGCGCAAGCATTGACGAACACGGTCATTGCGCTCGGCCTCGCAGCCTTTTTCATCATAGTCGGGTCTGTGCTGATGAGCTGGAAGGAAGAATAGCACCTCTACTCTTGTAGAGAGATATTTCGGTCAAGAGACCCACTGCTGTTCGGTCAAAGATTCATTAGATCCGCAGACTCGCGAGCGAAACGAGTTCAGAGTTGAACATCGCACAAGAACTAGCCACTTATGTCCAATCAGTGAAGTATCAGGATCTCTCGGAGGATGTTATTCATGAGACGAAGAAGAGAATCGTTGACAGTCTGGCCTGCGGGATTGGGGCCTTCAACGCAGAGCCTGTGAAGATTTCGCGGAAGGTTGCGGAGACCGCGAGATATGAAAAAGGCGCGACCCTTTTTGGAACCAGTAAAAAGACGACTCATGATCTGGCCGCCTTCGTAAATGGAATTATGGTCAGATACTTCGATTACAACGACACATACCTTTCCAAAGAACCAGCTCACCCAAGCGACAATATTGGACCCTGTTTCTCAGTTGCGGAAGCTGAAGGCGCCACCGGGAAAGACTTGCTGCTCTCTATCATCCTAGCCTATGAGATCCAGTGCAGGCTCTGCGATGCGGCCGACATCCGACATAGAGGTTGGGACCATGTCTGCTACGGGCTCGCTTCCACCGCGTTGGCCGCAGGCAAACTCATGACCCTAAGCAGCGATGAGTTGACTGAGGCAGTGAACCTGGCTCTGAATTCTCACATCACAATGCGCCAAGTAAGGGCTGGAGAGCTGTCTATGTGGAAAGGATGCTCGTTCGCCAACGCAGCGCGAAACGGCGTCTTCTCAGCCCTCCTAGCACAACAAGGTATGACGGGGCCGTCGCCAATCTTTGAAGGCGAGATGGGATTCTTCAAACAAGTATCCGGACCCTTCCAGATCAACATCGACGACTTTGGCGGAAGAAACGGCTCCTTCAAGATCGCCGGCACATATCTGAAATTCTTCCCAGCAGAGATCCACTCTCAAACATCCATCTGGGCAGCACTAGAGGCCAGGAAGGAGATCGAGAACCCCGACGACATCGCCTCGGTCGAGATCGCCTCACACGAAGCCGGCTACACGATTCTCGGCAGGGATCTCGAGAAGTGGAATCCGATGACCAAGGAAACCGCAGACCACAGTCTACCCTACATTGTCGCGATGGCACTACTCGAGGGCAAGATAGACAATTACACCTACAGCGAGAAAAAATATCGAGACCCGAAGATACTCGACTTCCTCAAGAGGATCACAGTTGTCGAGGACAAAGAGCTAAGCGCAAGGTATCCCGAGGCGGTCGCTAACCGGGTCACGGTCAAACTATCCTCTGGAAAAGTCGTAACCAAGCAGGTCGATTATCACAAGGGACACCCAAAGAACCCGATGACCGACCAAGAAGTCGAACACAAATTCGATAGACTAACCAAGAGGTACTTACCCAAGACTCAATCGAGAAAAATACTCGATAGCCTCTGGCAATTAGAGAAGGTCAAAGACATCACGAAGATTATCTCTTTGCTCGCCCTCCGCTAATCAGCGGCTCGAACCCAGATTCATCAGCCCTCTTGTTTCGCGTCCCAGACCTGAATAGGTCTTTTATTCATTGAAAGACAAGCTGGAATGTTTGGATCTACCGTCGCATCTTTCATTTGGACTGGCTGTTGCGCTAGTTTTCTTCGGCAAGCCTGAGATCGCACTACTCGTAGGAATGGGGACATTGATTCCCGATCTTGACAGGGAATATTGGTACGTTAAGGAGCAGGTCTACGCTGACGAGCAATATCACCGAGCAAGATTCCACAACGTATTCCTCATCGTATTCGCCTATCTGCTCAGCCCATTCCTCTCGCTCGGCGTCTTCCTTCACGCGCTACAAGACTCCTTTACTACCGCAAAAGACAGGGGGGTCGAATGGTTCTATCCGCTCACCAGACTCGTCAAACTGGGAATGTACGACCAAGACATGAACGAGCAGCCTCTCTCCCAGGAAGATCGTATCGTCTTCTATCAGCAGGATCCCCTAGGCTATGCAAACGCGGCAGACCAAGATCTGCGAGAGGGAACCCAGCCAGTGCCTTGGAGACGAACCTACGGATTCGCCCAGAACAGCCATTTGCTTGATAGAGGATTTCTCTTCGGATCTCTTGCAGTGCTAATGATATGGGCATTCTATCCCCTTAGTTTTGTACACGTCAGAGAGTTTGCGGATTTCATCAGAACGACCGGTGGGATCTGGCCGATTGGTTACGCAGCGATCTTCGTCCTTTTCGCGGCCGGAGAGACGCAGAGGAGAGACAAGCTTCCGAGACTCCCACAACTAAAACCAATCCAGGTCCCCTTGCTCGCCGCGGGACTAGCGCTTCTCGTTGTCTGGTTCTACCTGTTTCTTCACGAAGTAATAGCAAACTTTCAGACCATCTTCGCCGAACCGATCCCAGTTTTGGCAGGAATCATCGTGATACCTGTGGTCGGAACGGCCCTAATCCGATACTACACTAGAGGTGGAAAGAGAGCGATAGTATAGCTCTTCGATCACTGTCTGGGTCTTAGCTTGATGTCCTGGCCTTCGATCTTGACTTCATATGAAGACTCAGGCTTGGCGGCAGGGCCTCTTTTTACTGCACCGGTCGTAACATCGAAGCGAGACCCGTGCAAGGGACATTCGACCTCGTGACCTTCCAGCTTTCCACGGTCCAAAGGACCGCCCACATGTGTGCAGACGTTTCCAATGGCGTGAAAATTGCCGCCAATATTCACGAGGAGGACTTGCTGTGTCCCGAGCATTACCTTCTTCATTCCGCCTTGAGGAATCTCGGCGGTTGATGCCACTTTAACAAAATCGGTCATGGCTCTACTGCTTGAGCGAACAGATACTAGTGAAATTAACTTTTGCCAGCGGGGTAGGATAGTTTCTTTCCTTTCCAGATGTCGCCGTCTCCCCAGAGTCCGAGCCGCCACGCGTTGAATTCGACGATCTGGCTGTGGTCGATGAAGAGGTTGACATCTTTGCCGAATGTTTTCAGGTACCATTTGAAGACTGGCGGGTCTGAGGCTTCGAACATCCAAGTGTGGTAGCCAAACTTGTCGACGAGTTTCTTGACCACATCTTTCCGCCATTTGCTCGGAGGAAGGTCTTCCGTGATGCCCTCTGATTCGAGCATGAGGATGTTTGCGCCGGCGTCGAGGTGGGCTGTTGTTTCCTTGGCGACGTCCGCGAAGGTCCGCATCTTGGTCTTGTAGCCGACAATATGGGTTCCAGCCCCCGCGCCAATCATCATCGAGACCTCGGGCTTGGCCTTCATGCCTAGCTTCTGGACCTGTTTGACAATAGCGACTTTGTCTTCGAGTTTGATAGATGCAAGTCCGCTAGAAACCTCAACCATGTCGAATTCCAACGACTTGCATTCATCGAGATACCTATCGACCGCTTCTGGTCCCTGGACGATGACTCGTTCAACAAATCCCCCAGTTGAAACATAGACATTGTACTTGTGGCAGAGCTGGATCATCTTCCGGGTCTTGTCGCGATCGAGGAGGCGCATGCTTCCACCCGCGAACTTGAAGCCGTCAACATATTCTCCCCAGTCGTCCAGGAGATCGTTGAGATAGCCGTAGGTTACGGGCGTGTAGTAGGGTCCCCGAAACTCGATGATTCCAGTCTTTCTCGGTTTATCAGGTAGATGTTCGAGCTGGATGAAATCGAACGTTTTGCTTTCTGAGCTCATTTTATTGAACTATTCCTCACGCCGAGGCGAGCCACGGGCCGTTAAGTGTTTTTTTTTAGGTATCCGAGTAACCTCGCATCTTTGGCGACAAGGTTGATTGTTTTCACAAGAATCCCATGGTCATGCCCTCTCTGTTCCCAGGCAATGGGGTGTTGGCGCGCCGGGTTCGATCCTTATCTTGGTCGGATTCGTCCCTAACTTTGGAATCGTTCTGCTCGCTAGGCTCATCCTCATTTTGATGCTGTGAAGTATATTGGAGAAATTGTCCGGGATAGAGATGTCTATTCTAACATGCAGATCTCTTTTGGCCTGGTCATTATCGGAACGATAATCGGACTGGTCTTTGGAGACTGGATCTGAAGAAGCTAAGCTCGGATGTGGCTGGCTAGGAAGCGCTTGTCGACGTCCTCGGCGACAAGATTGTAGGATTTGACGAGCTTGCGTATCTCCGTCTCTAGTGGGTCTTCTTTCTTTCCGTCCATCGTTACGCCTACGATCATGCAGAACCATTCAGCCAACTCCTTCGCGTCCGGAAATACAAACATGTTGCCGTCTCCCGTTGAGACTGTCCAGCCGTTCTCGACTTGGTCTATCTTGTAGCTGGACCTTATACTCCTAATCGTCGACTGCTTATCCATCCTCGTTCACTCCACACTATTATTGCGTGGTTCTCCTATCGGGATTTTCTTCCTTGAGATAGCCTGAACAGGACCGGAAATATACGAATAGTGTTCCTCGCGTGGAAACACGTAATACTCTAGCAGTAGGGTCTCGCAAGTGTAATGTCATCAGTCAAGGCAGAAGGATATACTAGGGTAGCTTCAACGGAGGAGATGCCTCCGGGTGTAACGAGAAAAGTTGCTGTAGAGGGCAGGGACGTACTTCTCGCTAACATCGACGGCAACTACTACGCGATTGGAAACCTCTGTACCCACGAGGAGGGTCCACTGGACGCGGGAATGGTCTACGACTACGAAGTCGAGTGTCCCTGGCACGGCTCACGTTTTGATCTTAGGACTGGCGAGGTAACACAAGGCCCAGCGGGTCGTCCAGAGCAGAGCTACGATGTCAGAGTAGAGGGCAAAGACATACTCATCAAAGGAACGTAGCCCACTCTAGGCATATGGCCTAAGCAGGGTCTGAAAGGCACCACCTCGGGCCCTGATCTTCCTCTATGCTCTGGAAATATTCTGAGCGGCCAAGCGCCGCATTTGTTCCTCTTGGGACAGATCTTCCTTGTGTGTCGCGACAGTCCAGACATTTCCGACCGGATCTTTGACTGTGGCCGTTCGATCGCCATAGAACTGATCCGCTGGCTCGCGCAGAGAGGTTGCGCCCGCTTGAAGCGCCTGCCTATAACTAGCGTCGGCGTCCTTCACGTAGATATAGGCTCGGCCTGGCATTTCCAGCCACTCGGGAGTTTCCTCGCCAAGCATTATTCGAGTGTCTCCAATCGTTATCTCTGCATGAGCGATCGTTCCGTTCGGCATCCTGAATATTCCTGACTCCTTTCCTCCGAACCCCTCTTTGAGGAATTGGAGAAGTCGGTCTGCTCCCTTGACGACAAGGCTCTGAGTGACAGTGTGGTATCCTTCGGGCACTACTCTAACAGTTGTTTCCATAGAGAATCTCTCAACCCGTAGAATCTTTCAGCCTCTTTAGGATTGCCATCGTCTCTGGGTGGGAAATAATCCTTTAACCTGGGGAGATGAGGCCGAATAGTTAGTAAGCATTTGTTTCCTGACCCCAAAAGGCTCCATATCGGCTGTAGCGGCTGGTCTTATCAGGACTGGGTCGGACCCTTCTACCCGAAGAACGCTAAACCTGGAGACTATCTCCACCTCTACTCGACAATATTCGACGCCGTAGAAATCGACTCCACTTACTACCGCACCCCTTCGCCGCTAATGGTCAACAATTGGCGGAAGGTAACAACTGACAATTTCATCTTCACAGCAAAATTTCCGAAAAAGATCACACACGAGCTGAAGCTCCGTGACAGCCAAGCCCAGCTGGAACGCTTCTACAAGTCAATGAGCGAACTCCGCGAAAAGCTCGGAGCACTAGTCATCCAACTACCGCCTTCGTTCAACATGAAGAAGGACAAAGAAGCGCTCGAAACGTTCCTCCCGCAGTTAGACGAGAAGTACAAACACGCCATCGAATTCCGCAACAAATCGTGGTGGAAACCCGAAACCTACAAGCTACTCGCAGACAATAACGTCGCGCTCGCCTGGTCCGAGAACCAGTACGCCCCAACACCAACAGAGCAGACTGGTGACATCGCTTACCTCCGCATGGTAGGCGATCGTGTAATCACCAACTTCAGCGCCCCACAGAGAGACCAGACACAGACCATGAAGAAATGGTACACGGCGCTCGAGGAGAAGTCTAGCCTGTTCAAACAGGGCTACATATTCTTCAACAACCACTTCGCAGGATTTGGACCCGGTAGCGTCAACGAGTTCCGACGACTAGCCGGACTTGCAGAGTTGGACTTCAAAGCGATCAAGACAGAACCCGGGCCGCTACAGAGCAGCATCGCACAATTCCAAAACTAGGAGCGAAACCGAACGATGATCCATTGCGCTGACCCGAACCACAACATAGACTAACCCGACACCAGACTTTTGGTATCGACGTAAGGTGAACGATATTACGCGTCTAGGACGACGATTACGAGAAGGTCAAGCGGAAGCGATCGGGATTGACCCAGGTCCCACGACTATGAGAAGAGTTTCTCTTGTCCATATTTCGTCAGGGTCCATCTGGCTGCTCGGCCCGAATGGGTCACGGCCACGACCCGTTGCTTTAAGAGAAGCTTGAGATGATATGCTACGCAGCCCGAGCTTAATCCTGCTTTCTCACCAATTTCTCGGACATGCGTCTTGCCCTTCTCCATGACCCCCAGGATCTTTGTCCGAGATTCCAGTCCTCTGCTAACATTTCTCATACCGGACAAGTAGGCTCGTGGATGATAGGCGGGGCTCAGATAGTATTCCTCAGGCGAAGTCGCTGATCAGCAACTTCTGCTGCTCCTTCTCCGCCGGCAGCGGCTTGAACGTCTCCGACAGTTCGAGCTTGATCAAGTCCAGACGCTGATGGTAGTAAGGACGAATCTTATACCTGTTGACCATCTCAGTCGCCACGTCCAGATACTTCTCAACACCACTGCGAAACACTGTGGCCACGAGCTTCCCGCCGCAACGATGACAAACTCCCCCAAGTGGGACACGGCGCGGTTTTGATCCACACTTGATACACCGAACCCTTTGCGAAGTGAAAGTGCGTAAATTGCCAACAAGATCGCGAAGAATATGCGTAGAGAGAACCTTGATCGCTACGTCCGCAGCGTTGACGGCAACAATTTGATCCGCTAGTTGCAACTGCTCCTTCACTTTGTCAAGCATGGTCGGCAATTCTTTGTAAGAGCTGATCAATCTTCCACGGTCTAGATCATCAGTCGGGTGAGTAAACCCGATACTCCAGTGGTCGGATCCTAACCGCTTGTTCATGGTGGGGACTAGACTCTCGACTTCGCTCGGGTGAACACTTTGCCACGTCTTCTCGTAAAATTCCACGGGTAGCTGGGCTACCGTTTCAATGTTCAAGGCCTGTCGTGCTATTTCGGATGGGTTTAGGAGTGGCGAAAGCAGCAATGGAGCATCCATTAGGCCTCCAATTCTGTCCGGCATGAATTCCCGCGAGAAATTCAATAGAACATCTAGCAGCAACGAGATCGAGTCTTCGTCGCCGTCGCAGTCGCGCCTCTTGGCCGCGTGCCAGAATGGATGGGCATAGCAGACGCTAGCTTTGGTAAATCCGACAATCCGGCCGACCACCCCGACAGAGGTGTGAGGAGAGAGTCCCACCACCAGTCTGCCAATCAGGTCCTCTTTCCTCGTAGCGTTGTAGAACTTCTGTATCCCATAATAGTTGGAGAGTAGGTCGTCGAGAAACTTGGACGCTTTCAGAAGATACTGGAGGCCGGCTTCTGGGACGATTAGATCCTGCACTTCGAGCTGGCAAAGCTGATTCGGGGATTCGAGAATCTTGCCATCCATATCCTTCTCATAGCCCAGTGCGCGTGCCTTCTCGATCGAGAGCCCGACTTCGCCGGGACGAAACTGTGTTAGAATGGCATTAGTTGAGTCAAACCGGATGGTGCCATCTTTGAAGATTGAGACGTCCGTTTTCGCTCTCAGCAATCCCTTCTCTATGGGCTCGGGAGTCTTCGTCCGGTTCAACAGTCCCTTAGCCCCCTTCACGGAATCGGGAATCGTCACCATTCCGACCCGCTTCTCCGCCTCCTCCAATACACGTTTCAAATCGAGTGGAATACTCTTGTACGTAACTGTCTCCACACTGCAGTTCTTGCAGGCCCCTGTTCCAGGCAGACCGCACCTTGGGCAGGAACTGCGCTCAACGGTTAGAGCTCCACATGTGGGACACTTGACGCGCGGCTCCCAAGTATCACAATTAGGGCAGACGCGGTCAACAACTTCCAAGCTTACTGCGAGCTTCCGCGAAGCTTCGATAATATCGCGCCGGGTCCCGCCGAACTGGCCAGTTGGGAATAGGCAGTGAACCTTGGGGGTCATGACTCGCTCCTTGGCTTTCTCTGGGCGTCCCATTCGGGCTCCAACAAAATTGGGCGCCTTACTCTTCACTGGAAATCCTGCCAGTCCGGACAGTTTTTCTAGAGTGGTCGAAGCTCCCAGGACCCAGTCACGATCCTCTGTTCTGAAGAAGGTTCGAAGGATGAGCGTCTCGTTTTCCAGGATACGTATCGAGTCGCCCTCCACCTTGTGGGGGAGACATAGCTTCTCAAGTAGCGATTTGATCTGGATATCGTTCGGGATGAGTACGGTTTCCTCTGAGGGTTTCGAAAATTCCAGAACTCTCTCACGAAGATACTGCAGCTCGCCGGGCTTGATTGCGTCCCAGAAACAAGTGTAGAAGGGATGCAGGGGAACACCGAGTTGTTTAGAGATCTCGATTGCTTCTTTGGCGTTGGGTCTTGTCGATAAGGGATTTTTGGCGAGAGTTTGGAGACGATCAGGCGAGACAGAGATAGAGGAAGCTTTTTCCATGGTTTCGAGATTGGCCAGCTTTTCGGCCAGGAGTTGTCCCCACCATTCTTCTACGAATCCGGAGGGAACGAGGGTCCGGTTGTTTTCTAGGAACTCTCCGTATCCTACCATTAGGTCGCCTAGGAACAGGATTTTCTGAATGCGATCCTTGACTGCGCGCGCCTCGCTCGGACTCTCGATCCTTGCAACTGATCCATCGACGAGTTTTATGATCGGCGGCTCGATGGAATCAACGGCGGTTACGATTCCTGCCTTTCCGGGTCGTTCGGTTCTGATTTGCACTCCGACGGCGAGGAATCCGCCGAGAATCTCCATGGTGGCGGGATGAACGCCCATCGAGGCAAGGCCTGTATTCCTGCATCGGCCATACCGTATCCTGAATCCGCCTGGTGTGCTAGGGAATGCGAAGATGGGCCGACCGCCCACGACGTCTTCCATGAACATGAACTCTTTGGCTTCTTCGCCTTCTGCTGAGGTGCTCCTGAGTGACTTGAGCCAGTCCCAGCCGTCGAGGCCGAGCCTGTCGACTATTCGGAGAACTTTCTGGGATCGTCCGAGCAAGCCGTCGTTGACTACTCTCAGCGCTCCCCCGCGGACCCTGTTAGTTTCTACCCGGAGCACGTTCCGGTTTACGGCCACTTCGATCGGGTCTGTTTCGACTCCGTTAGGCTCGACTGGCAGTTTCAGCATCGCATCATGTAAGACATCGTCCGAGTTGCGATACTGGAACCTGGCCACAGCCCGTTCGTAGATCCTGAGCTCTTCCACAAATCTTCGCGCTTCAGCCTCTGATGCTTTGTAGGCTTGGAGGTTCAGCTTTCTTCGTACATGGTCGGCCACGATCATGGTCATCCCCATCTCGGTCCCGCCCGCAGACCTCATTGGGCCAGCGAAATAGACTGCCAGATGCCGTGTACGATCGGGATTCAATCGGATGCGGACTGCGTAAATACCTTGAATGGGTGCGACGGTTACCGCCTCATCCAAGACCGCTAGCGCGGTTCGAACAGCCTGCTCTGCTGCCTTCTCCTCCTCGAGACTTCCGAAACGGCCCAGAACAATCTCTTCGCTGATCTTGAGCGCGGTCTCCTCGCGGGAGATGATTTTGCTCAATTCGCGGATGCGCCCAGCGACCCCGGGCGGGCCGACTGCCTTCTCAACCCTCTCAGCCAAGTCATAGGTAGTCTGCGACTCTACTTTCGAGGAAGAGTCGAGACCCTTTGACCGTGCTAGGCTGGCGATGGCGTACTGCTGCTCGTATTCGTCATGTAGCCGTTTTGCGTAAGGGTTGTTCTGTCGATATTCTAACGGATCCACTCGGATCAAAGCTCGGTCCTCGAATGAGGTAATAATGCTTAGCTCTGCTCGAGGAGGCTTCCAGCACAATCAGATGAAATTGCGTCTGAATTCAAAATAATGGATAGACTAATCCGAATGGCAAACTGCTGAACGTTCAGGAGTGAATCTGAAAAACGCCAATCATTTGGCGAGAGCTTGACGTTCCTTTGCGGGTGACTGCTGTAACCTTAGGCCTCGCTGGTACAGTTGGAATCCTAGCGACTCTTGCGATATCGACTCAGCCCGTCGACCACTCAGCGCCGCCAATCTTGCTCATGCTTCTGGTTTGGTCTCTCATATCATGGGTGGGCGGCTCTTGCATTTTGCTTGTTCCAATGCGCGAAAATAGGCGGGGCATAGTAGGGTTCATAGTGTTCGTAATCTCGGTTCCCCTCTTGCTCGGGTTCTTTTCAGTACTCGGGTACTTCATTTCTGGACCGAGGTAGCTTTCGCACGGTCGAAGGGGGATGCTTTTGTGTGAACCATTTTGACAAGTTTTTCTCCTTCTAATAAGAAGCGACTGTCTACTGCAGAAAGGCTGAAGTGAAAAAGTCAATTTGGGTCTCAGCGTCTAGGAGCAGAGCTACGGATTGTCTTCGAGACAGGGGCCCAGGATAATTCTTCACTGCGATCTGGACGCGTTTTATCCCTCTTGTGAGATCAAGAGGAACCCATCGTTGGCGGGGAAACCACTAATCGTTGGAGCGGACCCGAAAGGTGGTCATGGGCGCGGCGTCGTAATGTCGTGCTCCTATGAGGCGAGAAAGTTCGGTGTCCGCTCGGGTATGCCGATTTCCCAAGCTTACAAGCTGTGTCCGCAGGGAGTCTATGTTCCACCTGACTTTGAATTGTATGGGGAGACCTCAGATCGTGCCATGGAGGTTTTGCGAAGGTTTGCTGACAAGTTCGAACAGACAAGCATTGACGAGGCTTACATGGACGTGGGTGACAGATGCGAGAATTACGATCAGGCGATCGCACTCGCGCAAGAAGTGAAGGCGACTCTCAGAAAGTCTGAAGGGCTCACTGTCAGCGTGGGGATAGCTCCAAACAAGTCGATAGCCAAGATTGCTTCCGATCTGAGGAAGCCTGACGGGCTTACGATCGTCCATCCGGACGAGGCTAAGGCGTTCTTGGAACCTTTGCCCGTGGGCAAGATTAGCGGCGTTGGGAAGAAGACGACCGAGTATCTGCAGCAGCATGGGATCGAGACGATTGGGCAACTGAGCCAGATTCCTGCGAAGAAGCTGACTGACTGGTTCGGCAAGGGCGGTGTCTGGCTGTGGGGAATCGCCAATGGGATCGAAGAGACTCCTGTCGAAGAGAGGGGTTTACGGAAGTCGATCAGTGTCGAACAGACTTTCGAACGTGATATTCAGAACAAACAAGTCGTCTTTGAAGCACTAGAATCTCTCGTCAAGGAGGTTCATGAGCGTCTGCTTGCAGAACGACTACTATTCCGGACGGTTGGAATCAAGGTCCGCTTCGAGGGATTCCAAACCTTCACGCGCGAAAAGACGCACACCGGCTATGTCGACGACCAGAATGTCGTTCGCGAATACGTGTCCCATCTATTCCGTGAGTTTGAGAAGGATCGGCGAAGAATAAGACTCGTAGGTGCTAAGCTCTCGGACCTGAAACCAGCCGAGGGCAAACAGACAAGGCTCGCCTAGACTCTTCGTGAGCTCATACCTATCTGCTCGTTTTCCTTGCGGTTCCTGCTCGTTTCCAGCCCCGTCCAAAAGCCGTTTCAGGCTTCAAAATAACGCCAGAGCTTCGAACAAAGCCATATTCGGAAGAATCATCTTTGGAACCCCCCTCCCCCGGGGGGCCTCACGAAAGACTGGGAGACTGCATTGCGAAAGTCTGAAAGCTATTTCTATACCAGAAATCGTTCAGAACAAGCCCTGATCATGAAACGGGGAGGGGTGTGCTGTTTTCACACTCTTTTCTTCCGCTAAACCAACGCTTTCGGCCATCCCAGATCAGTACACAACAAGCCCTGATCAGCAAAACTCGCCCAGAACAGCCCCAGCCAGCGAGACGTCTCCAAAAAATCTCGGCATTAAGTAATCCTCGCGACACAAAAGTGCTCTTCCAGAACCCCTGGCCAAAGCATTCGTCCTGTCGTGCCCAGCCAAGGTTAAAGCCTGGAACCTGATACCAGAGACTCGTTATGAGCTCTGCCTACTGGCGGATCAACCCTGTCTCCATCATTGGTGCGGCAATCGCTATGATCAGCGTCTTCCTTCCATGGTGGGGAATCTACGAGCTCTTCGGCTCAAGCAGGCTACTTCTGGGACACTGGGCGCTCTGGAACCCGCCCGGAGCAGGAGCTTTACGGAGGCTGGGCCGACCAGAAACGTTCTCTGCCGCAAGTACCTCGCAAATCTTCACAATCTCAAGCGTGATAGTCTTAGTTCTAGCACTTGTTGTAGCCTCACTCGCACTCGCTGGAGGACTCACACTCCTCCGAAAATATCTAGTCGCTGGACTCGTAGTCTCTATCCTGACGCCAATAGCCTACACAATCATGATCGCGTATGTAACCTCCAACTACTGCCTAACACCGGTATGCGCCGCCGGACCCATAGGCAGCACGTCACTCTTCGATGGAACCACATTCACTTGGGGACTCGAGACCGGATTCTATCTCTTCATCGTAGCAATAGTCGTCCTGGCCCTATCACTCGCGTTGAACAACAGCCTAGCCAGAACCACAGAACGGACAGAGATCACTGTCCCAGCGGGCCAAGCAGCAAGATAGAAACCCGAACCAGGATACTATATCACTGGCGAGTTCGAGAAGACAATGCCCTGCTGCGTAATCTGGTAAAAGTATCCGCGCGACGCAATCGGATTCCTTCCAATACGCAGAACCTTCATCGTCCCACCCTTCAACAAAATCTCACCACTCCTCTTCCTCATCTCTATCACACCATCCGCAAGATTCGCCGTAGCATTCTCCAACGACTCGTCAACAACCTCCGTGTGCAATATCGCGATCGTCACAGCACGCGCAATCCTCGTCGCGAACCTCATCACCTGAACATACTGGAACACCTTCCTCGCCTCCGTCAAGAGAAAAAACGGCGTAATAGAGTCCAGCACAATGATCTTCGGACCCAACCCCGGCTTCAAAGCAAAACTCCGACCATAACTCAAGAGATCCTGAAACTTCAAAGTCTCCTCCAAGATCTCGGACGGATCAATCTTCGGCAACGACTCCGCCAGCTTCTGAGCCCCGAGAGAAAACATGTCAACAAACTCCAACCGGCCCTCCGCCTCAATCTTGTCCACAGCAATATGGTGATCCTCCAGACCCAACTTCACGACATCAGCCGGATCATCAATACAGTAGTAGAGAAGACTACAACCCTGCCGGATAAAATTCGTAACCAACTCACGGACGAGCATCGACTTCCCACTGCCAATGGGACCCAGAAGAGCGATAGCCGACGGACGCGGAAAACCTCCACCAGTAACCTTGTCCAAGACTGGAATCCCAGTAGGCTGTAGAGCCTCAAGCCTATGATCATCAGCCGCCCTCTTCAAAAGTGCCCCGCAGCCAATAGAGCACACCCCGCATTGATTCGAAAGGCGGCTTGTAACCAGAATCAGAGTCGGAAAGTGACACTCCGAGCCTTCAACGCTCGCTCCTGGCTCAGCTTTTATTAGATCCCAATCCGCGCACTCGCTTTTCTCCATGATAATAATCGGCGGTTCAGCCTCCAGCAATCTCGCCTCTAAGGTCGCGAAAGAACTCGGCCAAGAAGCTGGGAAAATTGAGATCAAGAGATTTCCAGACGGCGAAAAATATATCCGAATACACGAGGACGTCAAAGGCCAAGATGTCGCGCTCATACAGTCGTTATACCGGACCCCGGACGAGTACGTCTTCGAATACCTACTCATAGCCGACACGCTCCGAGACATGGGCGCAGCCTCCATAATCGGCATCACACCCTACCTAGCATACGCCCGACAGGACTCACGATTCTACCCGGGTGAGGCGTTAAGCTCTGCCGCGCTCGCAAAGTTGTTTGAAGCAGCCGGCACAACATCCATCCTCACCGTCGACTGCCACCTTCATCGCCTCGGCGACGTCTCCAACGTCTTCAAGATCCCCGCCCAGAACCTCTCAGCAATGACCCTCCTCGGCAAGTACGCACGCGAGAACCTGAAACCCAAGAAACCGATCGTCGTCGGACCTGACGAGGAAGCCGAACAGTGGGCCGGAACAGTCGCAAAGGAGCTGGACGCTGAACACACAGCCTTCACCAAGAAAAGAATCCGGAAGGAAGGCGAGACCGAGTCCAAGCTTGAGATGGACACTGGAAACGTCGAACTGAAGGGTCGAGACGTAGTCTTCGCTGATGATATTATCAGCACAGGCGGAACAATCGTCCAAGCAGCCAGAGCATGCAAGAAGAAAGGAGCAAGACGAATCTTTGTCCTCTGCACACACCCAGTTCTCGCGGACGCGGCACTAACCCGAATAAAGGCAGCCGGAGTCCTCAAGGTAGTGGGGACAGATACCATTCCCAGCCCCATAAGCACAGTATCGGTCGCGCCAGTCATCGCCACAGCCCTCAAGAACCGCTCGTAGATTGTATGGCTCCTGTCGAGTCGCGAGGTCGAACATTGATTAGGCAAATAGGCCACAGCGTCTGCTGGTAGCAAGTTGCCGCCAGAACTGGGAATAACCGGCGCCCTCAACTGGGACATCAATCTATTCGTTAAGACGATTCCCCGCGACGGCCAAGAAGTTGTCGTCGAAAAGATAGACAGGGTTCCAGGAGGCAAGGGAGGCAACGTTGCAGTAGCCGCGTCAAGAATCCTTGGACACGGACACGTTGCACTGATCGCCTGTCTCGGCAAAGACGATGTTGGAAAGAAGCAAGTCTCCATCCTCAGACAAGAAGGAGTAAACACGTCAGCAATCCAAGTCCTGGACGACCACGAATCAGGCCAAGCCTACATAACAGTCGATGAGAAAGGGAGCAACGTGATCGAGACACATTTCGGCGCAAACGCTGGGTTAAGACCTGAACATCTAATGCTACCAACGGTCCAATCAATCCTCGCAAATCTCGGAATGCTGGTAGTCATCGATCCACCACGACAGGTCGCTGGAAAACTTCTCGCCGAGGGCAGAAGACTGCAAAGGCCGGTCATGTGGCATCCCGGAGTCTTGACGAGATTCGGACTTGGCGAGTTCAGGAACGAGATGGGAGACATCGATTATCTCATACTCAACGAGCACGAAGCCACTCTCTTCGCCGGGGAGAAGGGACTCGACGAATCACTGTCCATACTCGGTAAGGTTTCGCCTAAAGCGAAAATTCTAGTCACACTCGGAAACAGGGGCGCCGCGTTCTATTCGGCCGGCAAGCTCTCGAATCTTGACAAGGTCTCGTTAGAGAAGCTGGGACGGAAGGTAGTGAACACGACAGGAAGCGGCGACGCGTTCGTTGGGGCCTTCGCAGCCTACAGAGTACTAGGTTTCAGCGACCTGGACGCTTTCAAGTATGCCAACATGGCCGGTGCGCTCAAGGCTTGTCACAGCGAGACGCGTGGAAGCCCGACGAGGAAGGACCTGGAAGAGTCTTATCGGAAATACTACGGCTAGTCTATAGGAGGTTGACAGACCCGAGTTCTGTTAGATCTGTCAGACTGTTCATTTTGACCATCACATTTGAGACTGTATAGAGCACGCTGCCAATGTAGAGCGCCCGGGTCACGAAGAACGCCGAACTCGCATAAGTGGGTGAGATTCCGCCGGGCAGGTGAGTAATGCTTCCTCGGAATACTATTCCATTCTGTAGAGTCACTTGGAACACGAAGGCGCCTTGGAATGTGGCACCAGAATACCCGATTGGGGTCAAGGTAGACGGTACCTGTCCTACCACTTCAATCGGAATGACCAGCAGGCTCAGTGATCGGTCGAAGAGCAGAGCCTTCTGGTCTGTCAGCGCTGGCGAATCGGTGCCCCGATCTCCAACTGTGAAGTCACTCATGTCAGTCGGACTGTTAGGATTGGTCACATCAAACAGAGAGATTTTCAATCCGAGGAAGAGCGCCGCATTCTCCCATGCCACGTCTTGGGCGGACTTTCCTATTCCGATCAAGTGTCCACTGTCGTAGGGTTGCAGATAGTCGGAGACACCTGTCACGTTCAACTGGCCCATCAGCGACGGGCTGGTCGGGTTTTGAAGGCCAACGACGAACAATGGGTCGAGCCGTTTGAATGTCACGAGGTAGGCTCTGTCGCCCATGAAACGAGCGGCGTAGAAGGCTTCTCCCGGTGAGAGTCCTTCCAGACTGCCGACTATTTTCATTGACTCGTTGAGCACGTAGACGCTGGTCAGTGATCCAGTGTAAGAGTATTCGGAGGTGGCGATTCGGAAGTAGCCGTTGTACTCGTCCATCGAAAACTGGTTCAAGACATGCCCGGGAACGGTGCCCGTCGACTCGTAGGTCACGCTGGAGCTGTTGATGCTAATTCTGTGGATGACCGTTTCTTCTTGTTGGTCCCATGTTGGCTGGGTCAGGAAAATGTTACTAAGTGAGACGTAGATAGTGCTGCTCGTTCCTAGCATGTAGGTCTCCACGGTTGGAGCGGAATTGTCCATACTGGTGTTGAGGGCTATCACAGTGGTATAGCTGAAGGCAGCGTCAGAAACATCGGAGTGATAGATTTGGGTAGCTTCTGTCTGAATAGCATGGCCGTTGACGATTGTTAGTGGAAGGGTCTGGTTGTATCTCGCTGGAGTGGTCGCCACCAGATAGACAAATTCTCCGATCGTCCGGGCACCGACGAATGTTCCATTCACTGTAACCATGGTTTTGAGTGTCGGGCTGTAGTGGTTTGTGATATCGTAGACTGTGATTGATGTGTTCTGGATCTGCGGGAAGAAGCAGTAGCAGCTCCGGACCGCCTTCTGGCCCATGCCGAGAGTTGTCGGACCACAGTACACGTTGCCATAGTAGGGGTTCCGCGGTGCTTCGCTGACAATCGACAGCCTGCTGCCGTCGACAAAAATCCCGTCAATCGTCTGGTTGACAAGTGAGATTCTGGATACCAGTTGGGCGCTGGAGACCGGGTACGCTTCGACTATGGCCACTGTATCGTTTGAGACCGTGTAGATGTACTGTCCATCTGTCTTGACAGTGTCGAGCTCATCGACACCAGCGACCTGATTATTTGTGTCGGAGTGTGATGGTGTGGAGCTCATGGACGATGTTGCAGACCCGGCGCTCAGCGTACCCGGGAAGGCCGTAGGTGTGGGTCCACCATTCAGAAGGAGTTGCCCGCTGCTTCTGTAGCTGCAGCTCGTTCGGGCTTGCAAGAAATTCTCCAGTTCTGAGTAGGAATTGAATCTGACCATTGCGTGAGCTGCTGGGACTGCGAAATAGATCGAGAGGGGTAGAATTCCGCCTAGGGTCATGAGCATTAGGAACACGACTTTTGCTCGTTGTTTCATCTGTGCGCTCCAGCTACTCCATGCATAGCGTCTGCGGGATAATGCCAGCGTTCAGAACGAGCCGTACGAGTACCAGAACGGGAATGTACGGAATTCAGAACGGGACGATCCCGAAGAGGGCAAGGTTGAATTGAACGGTGGCCAGAGTAGCCCGTGGAGATTCTTTGCAAGAAGAGAAGGAGAAGATTATCGAGTCCGAGCTGAAGGGTCTAACTCTTAGAATCTACTGGCACATTCTGAGTCTGAACAAGAAGGACACCATCGGGATTCGGTCTGTGCAGCGGAGTCTAGGACTGAGTAGTCCGAGCGTCGCCTCACACCACCTAGAGAAGTTAAGGACGCTGGGTCTTCTTGAGAAGGATGCTACTGGCGAGTACCGGCTTGTTGGTCAGGTCAAGGTTGGAATACTGAAGAACTTTGTCGGAGTCTTGGGCGTGCTGCTTCCGCGGTATCTTTTCTACTCGACCATGTTCACGGCTATGCTTGTTCTGTATCCAATAATCTATCCTCCAAATTTCTCTGTTCACAACATCATGGCGTTTGTCTTTGGAATCTCCGCGGCGGTCGTGTCGTGGAACGAGACCTTCAAGGCTTGGAGGATGAGGCCGTTCTGATGTCTGTACAGACTGATCTAACCTGTGGGATTATTCGAGACGTGAACCGTATAGTCATGCAGGAGAGAAAATGACGGGAAGGAAATGGAGGGTTGGACTGTGACCAGGACACGGATCGCGTTGCGATTGGCCCTGGGTATTCTCTGTGGCTTGGCGCTGGTATTGGTGCCAGCGGTCTTCTCGACTCCAGCATCAGCCCCTTCGCCGACGATCACGAGTACCAACGCGCTTGGTCCTGGCCGACTAACAAATGGACAGTCAGTGTCCACTGGGGGGGTCAACGGGCTGTCGTTCTTGACAATGGTACTGTTCATTTTCCTTCCATCAACAATCTTCTCGCTCGTGGTTCGAAGATGGGCGGGGAAGCGAGCCCGAGACTATGTTTGAGAGACTTGAATTGAGCGGCGACTATCCTCCTTCACGTTTCTTCTTCAACATTCTGGGAGCCTCACTTACGCTACTATCGGTTCAGTTGCCGTGGATGGTCTATGGGGTCTATCCAGTGTCGGTCCAGTCGAGCGGGCTCTATGCAGTGGCGTTCTACTGGCTGCTTGCAGGCGCCATCCTATCGTTTCTCTCACGATTCGGAGGAGTAGTGACATTCGTGGGAATTATTGCGTTTGCTGGACAACCCTACGCGTCGTTCGGTTTCGCTAGACCGGGACTGGGCGTGTTTCTCGCTCTCGTGGGGGCTATCTTGACGTTGGCGGGTGTTAGATGGTCTATTCCGAGCGGACTGGTGAAGGGTCGTGAGATAATGGGCGGAGTGCTCTACTCGGTTGGATTCCTTATTATTCTGACTATCGTAGTCAGCTCGATCGTCTACGGAGGATTATTCTCGGCAGGATCGAGTCAACTAGTTGTTAGTGCGCCTCTACTCCTCGTTGGTGCTGTCATGACCGGTCTCGGACTGAAACTGTTCCTCTCGCCGGAGAGAAGAGAGAGCGTTCTCAATCCGCTGACTAGTCCTGCATAGCTTGGGCTATCGGCCGCTATAGAAGACGCTATTTACCCATCATCATATTCTATTGGTGTGCCAACTGGAAAGCTGAAGCCCGCGCTCGAGTATGTTTCGAAGAACAAGTCACGGTTTCTACAAGACTTTCGGACGCTGCTGAAGCAGCCGAGTATCTCTGCGCAGAAGCTGGGGATTGAGGATTGTGCGAGGATTGTGAAGAAGCAGATGGACCTGGCAGGTATAGCCGCTAAGATTCTGCCTGTGAAGAACGGTAATCCAGTTGTCTACGGCCAGGTCAAGTCGAAGTCAGGGTCGAAAACATTGCTCCTCTACGGGCATTATGATGTTCAACCGCCCGAGCCTTTAGAGAAATGGGTCGCAGGACCCTTCGATGCAAAGATGAGCGGTAGGAAGATTATCTCGCGGGGCGCTGCTGACAGTAAGAATAACGTGATTTCCTTCATCAAGGCGACCGAGAGTTTTCTGAAAACCTCGGGGGACGTTCCTCTAAACCTCAAGTTCATCGTTGAGGGCGAGGAGGAGATTGGCAGTCCACACCTTCCCAGTTTTGTCGAGGATAATGCTGAACGGTTGAAGGCGGACTCTGTCGTCTGCTATGACGGTGATCTAGCAGAGCCGGGCCGGGCAAAGTTCGAGCTGGGCGTCAAGGGACTGTTGTATGTTGAGCTTCGCTGTAAGAAGGCTCGAGAGGATCTTCACTCGTCCTATGCGCCGCTCGCTGAGAATCCGGCTTGGAGGCTTGTCTGGGCCATGTCAACGATCAAGGGTCCCGATGACAGGATTCTGGTCAAGGGCTGGTATGACGATGTGGAACCATTTTCTGCGGCCCAGTCGCGGTTGATGAGCAAGATCCAGTTCGATGGTCAGGGTCTGCTGCGAGAGTGGGGCTTGAAGAGTTTTCCGCGGGCGAGGACGATGAGGGACGCGTTCAAGCGTTACATGACTGAGCCGACGTGTACGATCTGCGGTTTCAAGGCCGGCTACATTGGAGTGGGCTCGAAGACGGTTCTTCCGGGTAGTGCGATGCTCAAGATCGACTTCCGGTTGGTGAATGATCAGAACCCGAGAAAATTGCTCAAGCTGCTCAAGGATCATCTTCACCAGCATGGTTTCGACGATATTCAGGTTAAGCCTCTTGGTCTTGTCGAGCCGTCTACCACTAGGCCCTCTGCGCCTATTGCGAAGGCTGCGGATCGAGCGGCGAGGATCGTTTTTGGCCGTGCCCCGGTTGTATTGCCGAGGAATCCGGCTTCGGGTCCGGATTACCTGTTTACGAAGCGTCTGGGAATGGATTCAATCTGGACGGGCAGTGGACCGCCGTCCGCGTATTCTCACGCGCACGCGCCTAACGAGTATACGACCGTTGACAATTTTCTGAATGGAGTACGATACATCGCTTCGATAATGGACTGCTACGCGACTACTGCCTAGTTCTCGTCAGAAAACCAGTTTTGTGTCGCGAGGATGATTTGATTCCTAGATTTTTTGGAGACGTCTCGCTAGCTGGGGCTGTTCTGGGCGAGTCGTGCCCGTCAGGGCTTTGAATGGGCGGGTCGGTGATGATCGAAACTGCTGGTTTAGCGGAAGGAAAGAGTGTAAAAACAGCACACCCCTCCCCGTTTCATGATCAGGGCTTGTTCTGAACGATTTCTGGTCTAGAATAGGTTTCAGACTTTCGCACTGTAGTGTCCCAGTCTTTCGTGACGGCCCCGGGGGGAGGGGGGGTCCCGAAGACGATTCTTCCGAATATGGCTTTGTTCGAAGCTCTGGCGTTATTTTGAAGCCTGAAACGGCTTTTGGAGGGGACTGGAAACGAGCAGGAACCGCAAGGAAAACGAGCATCTAACGGGCGAAATGATTCTGACTACAATGGAAATCCGCTTCTATTCATTCTGTTGAATCTGGGATTTCTCTGAGAGAGCGGACGGGAGATAGGAAGACCCAGAGGAATGCCAGGCATCCTCCGAGAACCGATATTCCGATAGCGGTGTGTAGGCCGAGGAATGTTGCGAGGAGTCCGCCTGCCAGACCTCCGAGTGGTATTGTTCCCCAGACCAGAAATCGCATTGTAGCATTCATTCGTCCTTGTATCCTGATGGGAACGATTGCCTGTCTGAGACTGACCTGGTTGACGTTGTAGACAACGACGCCGATGAATGAGACGAACTGGCCGGCCATGATAGCTATGAGGCTCCAGTTAACGGGCAGACCCAAAACGGAGAACAAGGGAGACGCGGTCAGAGACGTTGCTGTGAAGTAAGGAATGGCACCAAGCCCACCGATGATCATGCTACCAATAATCGACATGCCAACCCCAATACTCCTAGCAATCTTAGGCGCCAGAACCACACCGACTAGAGCCCCTATACTGCCCACGCTGAAAATTATTCCAATGGTCACCCCGAGAAGCGATGCTGAGACCCCTAGTAGGATCAGATAGAACGGAAGAATTGTGCCGAGAGCTGTGCTGAAAAAGTTCGAGGTCCCGGTCGAGCCGGCAATCATCCGCAACCTCCCATCGCTGAAAACAACGCCTAGGCCTTCCATGATATCCGCGAGAACTGAACGGTCCGAAACGCCATCCTCGATCACCTCATCATGCTTTATTCGACCCAGAGTAAACGCGGAAGCAAAGAACGAGCAGGCATCAATCGCGATCGTAATAGGCGCGGTAAGAATTCCAATAACAATCCCCGCAAGTGTCGGCCCCGCAACTTGGGCTGTAGACGCGCTTGCCTGAAGCTTACTATTTCCCTCGACCAGTTGTTCTCTCCTCACAAGCGACGGGAGGAAGGATTGGTAAGTAACGTCGAAGAATACTTGTAGAAACCCGACTGAGAAACTGATTGCATAGAGAAAGAGGATTCCAAGCTGGGTAATCATCCCGAGAGCAGCCGTCAATGGAATCAGAGCCAACAGAGAGCCTCGAAGAATGTTCGATGTGACCATGATCCGTTGCTTCCTGTGCCGATCAACGAAAACCCCCACGAGGAGGCCGAAGAGAAGCCACGGAATCGTTCCCATGAAGATAAGAATGCCCTGCTCGGTCGGGTTGGAGTGGAGTATGAGAATGGCGGTTAGAGGAAGCGCGAGACCTGTGAACTGGCTGCCGAACTGAGAGATAGTGTCAGAGGTCCACAGCTTCAGGAAATTGAGGTTCTGCCAGAGCGTAGGCTCTTTGACAGTCGTCGTCTCCATACGAGGCCATGGATTCGCCGAGGCTCATAAGGGTCGCTCACGGCGAGTAGTCACATACGAGAGTCACATGTAGTGTTTAGCAATCAAGGCGATTCACATGGTTGGCCGAGAATCTCACGTTAGATTTTGTTCGGCACCAGAAAAAGGCTGAATAGTTAGGGCTTCGGCTAGGGCGGGCTCGTCCAATTGACACTATCCGCAGTAGCGTCCCATGTACCAGCGAATACCCATGTTGGACTGGGGGGAGACCCCGCGTTGACCACTTTCCAGATCTGATACATGCCAGGGATTCTATCACCATTCTGGTCTAGTCCCAGCCAACCGGTTACCCCATAATAGTTTGAAGCAACCGTCAGCAGAGCTGCTTGAATTCTCGTTCCGTTGTAGGATCCCACCTGTAGAGTCGCGAGTGCGGCTAACCAGACATCATCGTAGGCACCGAGACAATAGACGCTGCAGACTGTACCAGGATACGTCGACGCAAATTTTGTGTAGAATGATACCGTCTTGCTGTTATTCTGGGACACATACAGCGTGGAAGGCAGCCTCACCTTAGAAGCTAATGCGCCCGAGGTGCTGTTGAGTGTGACTAGCACATCCTGCGCTACCCCGTCAGTTCCAAACCATGGAAGCACGCCGTTCAGAAGTGAAGGATGCAACGCATTGGTCTGGATGATGAATTGGATGAATTCTTCAAACGAAACAACGTCGATTGCGACTCTGCCTGGATATGTCGCGTTTGCTAATTGATAGTCATTGTACAATGTACTCACAATCGGTGTGAAGTCTGTTGAGGAAGTGTCATATGGGATGATATCGACTAACTGGCCTCCAAGTGCTTTGAACCTGGCGGCTATGGCGTTTGCTATTGCATCGCCGTAGATGTCGTGCCTTTCAACAATTATGACTGCAGTCGCGCCTCTGTCTACCATCATTCTGGCATCTGCAGTACTCTGCGCCGCGTTGGTCGGAGCCGTTCTGAATAGATAGTCGTTCGCTATTCCAAGGGCATCCGAAGATGATGAAGGACTGATCAGAACCATGTGGTTCGAGTCCGCAAACGACAAGATGTACTGGGCTGCACCACTGTTCAGTGGCCCGACCACAACCTGGACGCCTGAAGCAGCAAGAGATTGCATTTCCGCCAGGGCCACCGCGTTGTTGAGGGCGTAGTCGTCGACAGTAAGAGTGAATTTCAGATTGCAGCCGAAGGATGACAGAAAAGAGTTGACATCGTTTATTGCCAGTAGCGACGCCTTTTTCGAAGTCAATCCCTGATCTGACAGGGCTGAAGAAAGGTCGAGCAGTTCTCCAACGTTGAGGGTCTTGCCAGAGGAACAGAGGCCATTCGCGGAGGCTAGTTGTGACTGAAGCTGCGCAACCAAGGCTTGCAGTTGGGCGATTTCCGCTTGGTCAGCCGCCAGCTGAGCTCTCAGCGAATCCAGCTGTGTGTTGAACGATGCCTCCAGCGCCTGGACCTTGTCAATCTCGTCTGACAGTTGTTTAGACAATGTTTCCAGCTGAGCATTCGCTGCGGCAAGTTCTGCTTCAAGGGATTGCAGCTGAAGAGAGGTCTGGTTTAGCTGGGAGTTGACTGTCTGGAGCTGTGAGATCCTAATCGTCAGATTTTCGATTTCAATCTTCAATAGCGCAATCTGATTACTTAGCGCGTTATCGTTGTTGGATAGATTCGAGACCTGATTGTTCAGGTCCAACGCACGAGCCTGATAATAGTACGAAATTCCTCCGACGGATCCTCCAGCCGCAGCTAGAACGATGAAGAGCACGACTTTCACAGGTAAAACAAGAGACATGAGGCCAAATGATTAGAGAAACTCATAATTGAAGATTGCTCACGGTGAAGGCTATGACCAGGAGCTTACACGAAAGAGAACAGAGTCGGTTGGAATGGACCTCAACGTAAACTGGAGCGTTTAAGCAAATTCAGAGGAACAGATCTGCATCCTCATTCCTATGAGGCGTTGTACACGAGAATCACTGGCTTTCCTTCGAACTTGTAGGCTGGGTCGACCCAGGCCTTATGCCTGCCATATCTCTTCAGAGTAGAAGCGGTGTGAGTCTTGTCTCCGTCTAGCCTGTATCCCGTCCATGTGCCGTCTTGGCTGGAGAACTCGGGGGGTAAGTCCGCGCAGTTGTGGACTATGAAGGATAGCAAGTATGTGTTTGATGGTGTCTCCATATTGCAGACTTTGCCCGAGAACTTTTCTCTCTGTATCTCCTTGATTCTGATCCAGTATCCTTTGCTGGTTCTCATGACGTGACTTGCTTTATTGGAGTATTTGCTCCCTTCAAGGTGGAATCGTACTTCGTATGAGGGTTTTGCGTTCACTCTTCTTCCTTCGATGAAATGTCTCTCTTTTCTATCGTCTTTGTAGATCGCGGGCATGACTCCGAGTCGGGAGCCGATGAGTAACGCCTGGTATGCCGCCGTCCTAGATGACGTGTGCAGTCTCCAAGTGTTTCCTCGTCTGAAACCATCGCCCTGCATCCAGCCTTCGAGAAAGGGCCGTGGGTCGCGCTGCTCTAGAATCCACGAAGGAATTTTCTTATTGAAGGCCCTGCTGCCGAACTCCTTTCTCATGAAATCTGCTAAAGCTTCCTTCGAGAAGCGGACTGAAAATCCGGATCGATGACGGTTTATTGTAGCACGGACGTTCCAATGTTTCTCTGCCAGATGGCAGATTTGCTCGGCTAGTTCTCGCTCGTGATGGCCGAGTGCAAAGCAGACCTGATGCCCCGTCGGGTATCCTTCCGCCATATACAATCCGAGAAGGTAGAGCAGGTCAGGATCAGCTTCTCGCTCCCCTCTGAAGAGGGGGAAGAACACCCAATCGTCCTTTGTCAGTTCACCAGCAGGCTTCCATTCCTTCTTGAGCGACGGCCTGGTTTGAGGTTCGTACCATTTCGATTTCTGCGGGGCGGAGCCACAGAACAAGACTGGGTGTTCCGGGGTCAGCCTGGTTTCGGGAAGAAGGAACGGCTTGACAACAACAAGCTCTCCAGAATAATCTCTTTCGAAATATCTTGTGGGGACCTCATACTTTCCGCTGGAGGATACTACAGAATCGAGTTGCTCGCCCATCGTTTCCAGTCCCGGGTTAGCGAACACTGGGTCTCCCTTCGGCACGCACCAGAAGGTGAAGCCTTTGTCCTTGTATTTTTCGTAGATGTCTTTGAAGCTGCCGTAGTCTTTCGTGTTGATCCAGCGGTAGTAGTGGTACTTGTAGCGGACGCGGAT
>WNGD01000655.1_pt1 | contig 51908 bp, 46 predicted proteins | sample 5400671 | NCBI WGS metagenome assembly WNGD01 (sample SAMN13153369, study PRJNA577476) | soil metagenome | isolation source: 40 cm soil or saprolite under grassland replicate 2 | place: USA:California | collected 2016-06-15 | reverse complement strand
CGACCGCGCCCCCGTGAAGTCAACCTCGATCAGCACGTCGAGGACGCGTCCGGAGCGGGCCGCGCGGCCGGCGAGCCGGCGCGCGGCCCGCTCCCCCCCGACGGTCTGCACGATGTCGGCCGCGTCGGCAACGAGGTGCGCCGTTCCCGCCTGCAGCGCCCCGATGTAGTGCCATCGGACCTCCGGGTCCGGAAGCGCCGCGCGCGACGATCGCAGCTCCCGGACGTAGTTGTGCCCGACCGACCGCACGCCGGCGTCGATGACCCGGCCGATCACCTCGGGCGGGACGGTCTTCGCGGCGGCGACGAGCTCGACGGTCTCGGGATCGCGCCCGGCGCGCTCGGCCGCGCGCTCGATCGCCTCCCGAACGGTGCGGACGTTCGCCGTGACCTCGTGGCGGGAGGCGGGCATGTCCCGGAGCATAGAGAGGAGGCGGGGAGGTCTCCGGCCAAGAGGCGGGGGAAGGGCGCCTCTTCGCTCGAGCCTCCCCGCCTCCACTCGCGCGCGGGGCCGCGCGAGGCGCGGCGGGTAGCCGCTAACTCTTGAGGAAGTCCGGGATGTCCAGATCCTCCTCAGCGTCGAAGGAGACCGACGCCGGCGCGTCTTCGGCAGCGAACACGTCGGCCTCGTCGTCCTGCAGGAGCGACGGGAGCGGAGCGCCCTCGCGCCCCGTCCTGACGGGCTCTTCGAGGAGCCGCGAGAGGCGGCTCTCGAACCGGTTGTCGGCGGCCGGACTGATCTTGTCGAAGCCTGCCGCGACGACCGTCACCCGCACTTCCTCGCCGAGTGCGTCGTCGACGACCGCGCCGAAGATGATGTTGGCGTCCGGATGCGCGACACGGGTGATGGCGTCCGCCGCCGCGTTGACCTCATGCAGCGTCAGGTCCGTGGGGCCCGCGATCGAGAGCAGGACGCCCTTGGCGCCGTCGATCGAGGACTCGAGCAGCGGGCTCGAGATGGCGGACTTCGCGGCTTCGGTCGCGCGGTCGGCGCCGGAGCCGACCCCGATGCCCATGAGCGCCGACCCCGCGCCGGACATCACGGACTTGACGTCTGCGAAGTCGAGGTTGATGAGACCCGGGGTCGTGATCAACGACGTGATGCCGTCGACGCCCTGGTACAGAACCTGATCGGCCATGCGGAAGGCCTCGATCATCGGCATGTTCGGGTCGGCCACCTGAAGCAGGCGGTCGTTCGGAACGACGATCAACGTGTCGACCGCCTTCTTCAGTTCCGTGATCCCAAGATCCGCCTGCGTCGCTCGCTTGCGTCCTTCGAACCCGAACGGGCGCGTCACCACCCCGATCGTGAGGGCACCGAGGTTCCGTGCGATGTCGGCGACCACCGGAGCGCCCCCGGTGCCGGTCCCGCCGCCCTCGCCCGCGGTGATGAAGACCATGTCCGCACCCTTCAGGATCTCCTCGATCTCGTCGCCGTGCTCGTTCGATGCGCGCTGCCCGACATCCGGGTCGGAGCCCGCGCCGAGGCCTCGCGTCGTCTCGCGGCCGATGTCCAACTTCACCTCCGCATCGGACATCAGGAGCGTCTGGGCGTCGGTGTTGACGGCGATGAACTCGACGCCCCGGAGGCCTGCCTCGATCATCCGGTTCACCGCGTTCACGCCACCGCCGCCGATCCCTACCACCTTGATGACGGCGAGGTAGTTCTGGGGAGCGTCCATCTATCTCATCCCTCCGAGTGGGCGAGCACTCTCCTACCTGGGGAAACGCCGTTCGTCATGCAACCGCCTAACTATCTAGTTGAAGGTGATTGTTACGTCTACCTGCAGTCAACGTCGCGACAGTACTGAAAACCGCAGGTGCCGTCAAGCGTGTGTCTCTCGCTTAGATGCACACCAGACGTGCGCGTGCCTGCTAGGGCGTGATGGTCGCGCCGCTCTCTAGCGTCGCGCTCGGCGTCTGCGGAACGGTGAGGTCGATCTCGGCGAGGACGGCGTGGGCGCTGGCGGCCCACGCGAGGACCGAGCGCAACGCGGCCGCCTTGGCCTCCTGGTCCCCGCCTCCCCCGTACTGCACGGTGAGCCCCCCTGCCAGGTCCATCACGAGCGATCCGTTCGGCTCGGCGACCACTGCAGACACGCGTGTGCGAACGACCGGCGACATCGCGTCGAGCGCCTGTGCCGCGGCGGTGCGGACGTCGTCCGAGAGCTCGCCGATGGAGGCCCGGATCTCGGGGAGGCCCGAGGTCGCCGCCCCGGGCAGCACCATGCCGTCGCCGGCGACCGCCGTGGAGGTCCCACGGACGAGCGCCTGCGCGATCGGCGTTCGCTCGTGCACCGTGATCACGATCGACCCGGGAAGGTGCCGTTCGACGGTGGCGGAGCGGATCCATGGATCGGCCTCGAGCGCGGACACGATCGAACCCGCGTCGAGATGGAACACGTTCGTCCCGCGATCGATCCCCGCGCGCCTGATCACCTCGCCGGGGCGGAGGCTCCTCGTCCCTTCCACGCGGATGTTCCGAAGCCGGAACAACGGCGTGTACGTCGCCGCCCCGAACCCGGCGAGGAGCAGGACCGGGAGCGCGACGAGTGCAACGGTCCTCGCCCAACGGGCCGCGCGATCACGCCGCATGGCCGTCGAACCTCCCGACGAGGTGCACCTCGGGCTCGAGTTCGACACCGGCCGAGCGCCTGACCCGGCCCTGGACGAGACGGATCAGCTTCAGGACGTCGGTCGCGGTGGCATCGGTGCCGGCCACGATGAAGTTGGCGTGCTTGGTCGATACGACGGCCCCGCCGACCCGCGTCCCTTTGAGATCTGCCGTCTCGATCAACGCCGCGGCGTGGCCGCCGGGCGGATTCTTGAAGACGCTCCCGCAGTTCGGCTCGGCGAGCGGTTGGGTCCGCCTGCGCCATTCCCGTGCCCGTTCCATCGACGCGCGGATCGCGTCCACCGGAGCGGGACGGAGGGCGAACCTCGCGCCGGTGACGATCGCGTCGTCCGGGAGGACGGACCGCCGGTACGTGAACGCGGCCTCCTCCGCGAGGACCGCGTCGGCCCGCCCCTCGCGGACCCGGTAGATCTCGATGTGTCGAACGATGTCGCCGATCTGGCCGTCGTGCGCCCCGGCGTTCATCTTGATGGCGCCGCCGAGCGTCGCGGGGATGGCGACGCCGAACTCGAACCCGCTGAGGCCGTGACGCAGGGCCACGCCGGCGAGCGCCGGCAGCGGCATCGCGGCACCCGCGCGCACCCGATCCAGATCCCGGGCAGCCCAGCGGTATCCCTTCCCGAGCCGAAGCACCAGGCCGGGGAATCCCTCGTCGGACACGAGGATGTTCGATCCCTTGCCTCCGCACCCGGTCGCCGCATCCCAGCCGAAGGATCCGGAGTGCCGCGTCGAGGCCGTCGCTCACGACGACATCGCCGCGCTCCGACCACGATCCGCGATCCGTGCTCTGGCCGCATCACCGATCATCCAGACGTCCCCACACCCCATCGTCACCACCAGGTCACCTTCGCGGACCTCTCGATCCAGGAACGACACGACGTCGGATCGGTGCGGCAGGTACACGGTCCGCAGCCCCGGGGAGGCGAGCTGGACCCCGTCCACGACCAGCTTGCCGGTCACGCCCGGGATCGGGTCCTGCGCCGCGCCGTACACGTCCGTCACGACGACGAGATCCGCGCCGGCGACGCTCGCGCCGAGCTCGCGCCAGAGCGAGCGGACCCTCCAATAGCGATGCGGTTGTACGAGCGCGATCAGGCGCATGGGCTCACGCCGGCGAGCCGTCTCGACGGTCACCTCCATCTCCGTGGGCGTCTGCCCGTAGTCGTCGAAGAACTCGGCACCGCGTGCATCCCCTCGGTGTTCGAACCGTCGGTGGACGCCGTCGAACCCGGCGATCGCCTCCACCGTCGCGGCGCCCGGGATGCCCGCCAGTCGGGCGACGGCGACCGCAGCGGTGGCGTTGAGCAGGTTGTGCTGCCCGTCCACACGGAGCCGGAGCGCGACCTCGTCGCCGTCGACGCGGACCGTGCCTCGAGCTCCCGCCGGGCCCAGCGCGTCCACCCGCAACTGGAGGTCGCACCCGGGCGAGAGGCCGTACGTCGTTGCAGGGACGCCGGCACGCGCGAGCGCACGCGCGAGCGACGGATCGTCGCCGCACGCGACGACGTGGTCGCAACGCGCCGCGAACTCGGCGAACGCGTCTTCGATCTCCGGAAGACCACCCGGGTAGAAGTCGAGGTGGTCGGCGTCGAGGTTCGTGATGACCCCCACCCACGGCGGGATCATCAGGAAGGATCCATCGCTCTCGTCGGCCTCGAACACGAACAGGTCGCCGCCGCCGTGCCGGGCACCGCTGCCGCTCTCGTTCAGATCGCCACCGATCAGCTGCGTTGGGTCGAGACCCGCACCCGTCAGGACGGCGGCGACGAGTGAGGTCGTGGTGGTCTTCCCATGGGCGCCCGCGATCGCGACCGTTCGGTGGCCGCGCGCGAGCGCGCCGATCGCCTGCTGCCGTTTCCAGATGGGGATGCCGGACCGGGCGGCCGCCGCGACCTCGGGATCGTCGTCGCGGATCGCGCTGGAGACGACCACGATGTCCGGCGACCCGAGGAGCGCAGGGTCGTGACCGACGTGGATCCGCACGCCGAGCGCTGCGAGCTCGCTCAGGTACGCCGAATCCTTCACGTCCGAACCGGAGACGGCGAGGCCTCGCGCCACGAACAACCGCGCCAGGTTCCGCATGCCGGCCCCACCGATCCCGAGCAGGTGGACCGACCGGATCCCGTCGATCGACGGGATCGGCAACGTCGGGATCGACCCCTCGGGCGGGGTCCAGGATCGCCACCCGGCGGCGGTTCCGCTCATGTCCTGGCACCTCCTGCCGCCTCGGCGACGAGATCGGCGAGGCGAGCGTCGGCATCCGGCCGGGCCCACCGCTTCGCGGCCTCCGCCATCGCCGCCCGTCTCGGTGCATCGTCGACGAGCGCGACGATGCGCCGAGCGAGGCCGTCGGCCGTCAGTTCGTGTTCGGTCGCCACCTCCACCGCGCCGACCCGCTCCACCTCTCGTGCGTTCGCGTCCTGATGATGCTCCGTCGCGTGCTGGTACGGGATGAGGATCGCCGGCACCCCACACGCGGTCAGCTCCGCGATGTGTCCGGCCCCCGCACGGGAGACGGCCACGTCCGCGACCGCGAGCGCGAGCTCCATCCGATCGATCGTTCCGACGACCTGTACGAGCAACGATCCTCCACGGATGTCGGCGAACCTGCCCTGGTGCGCGGCTCCCGTCGCGAGGAGGATCTGGAGGTCGCCGCGATCCGTCAGGATCGCGGCGACCTCCCGCGTGAGCTCGTTCAGGCGGAGCGCGCCCTGGCTCCCGCCCATGACGACGATCGTCCGGCGTCCCTCGTCGAGCCCGAACACAGCGGACGCCTCGCTCGAGAGCTCGGCGCGCCGCTCCGGGACCGATGCGATGGCGGAGCGGATCGGGTTCCCGGTACGTTCGACGCGCGTCCGGGCCGGGAACCACGCTCGCGCCGCGTCGAACGTCACGGCGATCGCCGTGGCCCACCGTGCCGCGATCCGATTGACGGCGCCCGGGACGCTGTTGGGCTCGACGAGCACGAGCGGACGCCGCGCCCGCCGCGCCGCGAGCGCGGCGGGCGCGCTCGCGTACCCGCCGATGCCGACGACGGCGTCGGATCTCGCGATCAGTGGACGGCACGCGCGCGAGGAGCGGAGCGTTTTCCCGAGCGCGCGCAACGAGCGCATCGACACCCGCTTCTGCGCCGAGACGACATCGAGCGCCGTGAACGAGTAGCCCGCGGCCGGGACGAGTTCCGCCTCCGGCCCGTCGAACGAGCCGAGGAACGTCACGATCGCGCCGTGCCGTTCGCGGAGCGCATCCGCCATCGCGAGAGCCGGGAAGACGTGACCGGCGGTCCCGCCCCCCGCAACCACGATGTTCACCGGGCTGCCTTCCCCGGCCGACGGCGGCGCAGACCGCCGCCGTTCGATCGTGCGACGCTCGCGAGGACGCCGATCCCGGCGAGCGTCACGACGAGGGCGGAGCCACCGAAGGACACGAGCGGGAGCGGGACCCCGGTGATCGGCAGCAGGCCCGTCACCGCGCCGAGGTTGATGACCGCCTGGACGCTGATCCATGCGATCACCCCGGCGGCGAGGAGCCGCTCGAACGTGTCGTGGGAGTGGATCGCGATCCGGACGCCCGCCCACACGAGAACCCCGAACGCGATCAGGACGACGAGCGCCCCGAGCAGCCCGAGCTCCTCCCCGATCACCGCGAAGATGAAGTCCGAGTGCGCGTTCGGAAGGAAGTCCCACTTCGCGCGGCTCGTGCCCAGCCCGGTGCCGAACCACCCACCCGACCCGATCGCGATCAGTCCCTGGATCAGCTGGTACCCCGACTTCTTCGGGTCGGCCCACGGGTCGAGCCACGACTCGAAGAACCGTGTCCGGCGATACGCCTCGCCGAAGATCAGGTACGCGACCCCGACCGCGCCGATCGCACCGCCGACGAAGAGGTAGCGCAGCCGGACCCCGGCGATGTACAGCAACACGAAGACGGTGGCGCAGAAGATCATGGTCGTCCCCAGGTCGCGCTGCAGGAGGCCCAGCGCTGCCACGACGACCACGATCGGGCCGAGGGGGATCAGCAGCTGTCCGAGATCGTGCAACTTGCCCCACTTGTTCGACAGGATCGTCGCCGTCGTGGCGACCAGGCCGAGCTTCGCGAGCTCCGACGGCTGAAGCGTCACGGGGCCCAGGTCGATCCACCGCGACGCCCCGTACAGCGCGGTCCCGGACGACGGATGCGCGGCGATCGTCATGAGGACGGCGGCCACCCCGAGGAGAGGGATCCCGAGCATCTTCCAGCGGCGCGGGGGCAACCGAGCGAGGAGGACGGCCACGACCACGCCGACCGCCGCGTAGAGCACCTGGCGTTCGAAGTACCAGAAGCTGTTCCCGCCGTAGCCCTGCGCGGCCGAAACGGATCCCGCGGACAGCACCATCACGAGTCCGACGGCGGTGAGGAATCCCGCCGAGGAGAACAAGAGCGCGAGATCGACCCGCGCGAGCCGAGCCCCTTCCTTGGGGGTGGGACGGCGATCGCTCGGAACGAGGCGCAGGGAGGGGCGAGCCGCCGGGTGATCGCGCGCCGGCTGGCGGGGCTTCATGGCTCCCGATCGACGCTCAGCCATCGAGCCGCACCTCCGGCGCGATCGAGCGTGCCGCGGCGGCGAACCGCTCGCCGCGTTCGCGGTAGTCGCGGAACTGATCCCAACTCGCGCACGCCGGCGCGAGCAGGACCACGCCCGGCCTCGAGGCCAGCTCGAACGCCGTCTCGGTTGCTTCTTCGATCGACGTCGCTCGCCGAACGACCGCGAGACCGTCGAACACCTTGGCGAGGACGTCCGCAGCCTCGCCCACGACGACGACCGCATCGAGTCGGCCCGCCCGCGTCGCGAGCGGCGAGAGATCCTGGCCCTTCGCTCGGCCGCCGGCGATCAGGACCGCGCCGCGAACACCGTCGATCGCGGCGATCGCGGCATGCACGTTGGTCGCCTTCGAATCGTCGAGGAACCGCACGCCATCGACCTCCGCCACCGACTCACCGCGGTGCCGCTCGGGCGAGAAGCCCGCCAGCCCGTCGCGGACCGCCGTCGATCCCACGCCGTATGCAAGTGCGGCCGCAGCAGCCGCCGCGGCATCGGCGCGGTATCCCGCGCGCTCCCCGTCGATCCGACCGAGCTCCTCCGGCCCATCCAACATCGCGATGAGCGTGCCGTCGCGGTAGCCGACCTCGTTCGGGCCCGGATCGTCCGACCGGAACCAGACCACCCGGCACGGCGCCTCCGCCGACACCCGCGCCGCCGTGACGTCGTCGCGATCACCGACGTGTACGTCGCCGACGGCCGTCTGCCGCGCGAAGATCCGACGCTTCGCCTCCTCGTAGGCTTCGAACGAGCCGTGCCAGTCCAGATGGTCCGGCGCCAGGTTGAGCAGGACCGAGACCCGGGGATGCAGCGACCGCTGGTCCGCGAGCTGGAAGGACGAGGCCTCGACGACCAGCACGTCGTGCCGTTCGAGGGCCGCGGTGGAGAACGGCCGGCCGATGTTGCCGCACGCGACGGCGTCCAGCCCGCCGGCACGCAGGCACGCCGCGAGCATGCCCGAGGTGGTCGTCTTCCCGTTCGTTCCGGTCACGGCGAGGTACGGCACGCGGACGAGCCTGGCCCCCAGCTCGAGCTCGCCCCATACGGGGAGGTCGCGCTCCCGCGCCCACCTCCGCACCTCGGCCGAGGGTGGGATCCCGGGACTGGTCACGACGAGCGTCGCCCCCTCCAGATGGGAGCGGTCGTGACCGCCGGCGCGAACCTCCACGCCGAGCCGCTCGAGCGCATCGAGATCACCGAGCTGCTCGCGGGGACGAGCCTCGGTGATCACCACGGAGGCGCCCTCGTGCGCGAGCGCGTCGGCCGCCGCAACCCCCGCGACGCCGGCGCCGATCACCACCACGCGCTCGTCAGCGAACGTGCCGCTCACGACGGCTCCCCCTCGCTCGGGATGCGCGCCCTCATCCCAAGCCTCCGCGTGCGATGAAGTCGGCGTAGAACAGACCGATCCCGACGGCCGAGCAGAGCCCCGCGACGATCCAGAACCGGACGATCACGGTGAACTCCGGCCAGCCGGCGAGCTCGAAGTGGTGATGGATCGGTGACATCCGGAAGACGCGACGGCCGAACCCTCGGAACGAGATCACCTGTGCGATCACCGAGAGCGTCTCCAGGACGAAGAGCCCGCCGATGATGACCAGGAGGATCGCGGTGTTCGTCACGAGCGCGAGCGCTCCGAAGAGCCCGCCGAGCGCGAGCGAGCCCGTGTCGCCCATGAAGATGCGGGCGGGCGCCGCGTTCCACCAGAGGAACCCGGTCGCGGCGCCCGTCATCGATGCCGCGACGATCGCCGCGTCCTGCAGGTTCACACCGTTCACGGCGTAACACCCCTGCGCGTCTTGCACCAGCACGCACGTATGGCGGAACTGCCAGAACGAGATGAACACGTACGCGCTGCACACCATGATGGACGAACCGGCGGCCAGGCCGTCGAGCCCGTCCGTGAGGTTCACCGCGTTCGACGAACCGGTCAGCACGAGGAACGCCCACAGGTAGAACACGAGGCCGAGCGCGATCGACGACGGCCGGATGAAGGAGAGGTGCGTCGAGACCCCGGGGTTCCCGACGTGGGTGACGAGCACGGCGAACGCGATCGACACGACCGCGGTGCCCCCGAACTTCTGCGCCTTCGTGAGCCCGAGCGAGCGCTGCCGTCGCACCTTCATGAAGTCGTCGAGGAACCCGACGACGCCGAAGCCCACCGTTGCGAACACGAGCGCCACACCGGTGACGGTGAACCGCTGGGCCGTGACCCGCGACGCGAGGTAGCCCAAGCAGAGACCCGCGATGATCACGATCCCCCCCATCGTCGGGGTCCCCATCTTCTCCAGGTGCGTGTGCGGTCCGTCCTCACGGATCCGTTGCCCCCACCCCCACACGCGGAACGCTCGGATCGCGGCGGGTGTCCCGAGCAGCGTCACGGCCAGCGCCACCCCGGCGGCCACGAGGATCGAGATCACCGAAGCGCCTCCGCGAGCATCTCCAGCCCCACGACCCGCGAGCCCTTCACGAGCACCAGATCGCCGGGACGAACGTGCGCACGGACATCCTCGAGCGCGGCATCGACGTCGTCGTACGCGGCGACCGCGTCCGGCTCGAAACCTTCCCGCAGACCGGCGGCCGCGATCGACTTCGCCTCGGTGCCCACCGTGATCAGCCGATCGACGCCGAGCCGCGCAGCGAGCTCGCCGACGCGCTCGTGCTCCTCGGGCGCGATGTCCCCGAGCTCGGCCATCTGCCCGAGCACCGCGAGGACGCGCCGATCGCCCGCCATCACGGTCGCGGCCTTCAACGCCGCGGCCATCGATTCGGGGTTGGCATTGTAGGCGTCGTTGACGACGACGACGCCCTCGGGCGTCTCGAAGGTCTCCATGCGCCAGTGCGAGACCGAGGCCCGCGCCAGCGCCGCGACGCACGCCTCCACCGGAACGCCGAGCTCCACGCCCACCGCGGCGGCCGCGAGCGCGTTGCCGACCATGTGCTCGCCGGGAACCGCGAGCGTGACGCGCTCGCGGTTCCCGGCGGCAACCAGCTCGAGCGTCGCTCGGCCGTCCGGCCCGATCGCAACCCCTTCGGCGCGCACGCTCGCTCCCTGGGCACGCCCGAAGGTCACGACCCGCGCGCGGGTCCGGTCGGCGAACCCGGCGACGACGGGATCGTCCGCGTTCAGCACGAGGACCCCATCGGGATCCATCGCATCGACGGGTTCGGCGGCTGCCCGGACGATCACGTCCCACGAGCCGAAGATCTCCATGTGCGCCACGCCGACGTTCGTGATGACGACGACGTCGGGCTCGGCGATCGGCATCAGTGCCGTCACGTCGCCGGCGCGTCGGGCACCGAGCTCGGCGACGATCACCTGGGCGTCCGGCGCAGCTCCGAGGAGCGTCAGCGGCACACCGACCTCGTTGTTGAACGATCCCGGGCTCGCGTGCACCCGCAGCCGCGTCGACAAGACGGCCTGGGTCATGTCTTTCGTGGACGTCTTCCCGTTCGCGCCCGCGATCGTGACGACCGTGCCGTCGAACCCTCGGCGCTCGTCCGCGGCGAGACGCAGCAGGGCCTCCGAGGTCGAGGCGACCTCCACCTTCGGCGTCGGCGCAACCGCTCCTGCGCGGACGAGGACCGCGACGGCCCCGCCGGCGACCGCTTCGTGCACGAACCGGTGCCCGTCCGTGCGCTCACCCTCGAGCGCAACGAACAACCCTCCTGGGCTCGCCTGGCGCGAGTCGGTCGTCACCGAGGAGATGTCGACGTCGTCTCCGGTGCGCTCACCACCGACAGCGGCCGCGACGCTCGCCAGCGGCCGCCGCTTCACGCCCCCTCCACGAGCGAGGCGAGCTCCTCCCGGGCGACCGACCGGTCGTCGAGCGGCACCACGGTTCCGGCAACCTCTTGGGAGGGCTCGTGCCCCTTGCCGGCGACGATCACGATGTCACCCGGCTTCGCTTCCCGAACGGCCAGACGGATCGCGGCGCGTCGGTCCGGCTCGATGACGTAGTTCCCACCGCCCGCGATCGCCCCCGGGACGATCTCCGCGATGATCGCCAAGGGGTCCTCGGAACGAGGGTTGTCCGTCGTGATCACGGTGAGATCCGCGGACGACGTGGCAGCCTGCCCCATCGGGGCACGCTTCGCGCGGTCGCGGTCGCCGCCACACCCGAACACGACGATGACGCGGCCGGCGGCCAGCGAGCGTGCGCCCCGGAGCACGACCCGGATGCTATCCGGCGTGTGCGCGTAGTCCACCACCACCAGGAACTCTTGTCCTGCATCGATGGCCTCCATCCGACCGGCGACGTCGTGCACCTCCTCGAGCGCTGCCGCGGCCGCCTCGAGACCGATCCCCACCTCCCGTGCGGAGCCCAAAGCGGCCAGACAGTTCCAGACGTTGAAGCCTCCCCGGAGCGTCGATCGAACCTCGACCCCTTCCACCCGGAAGGAGATGCCCCGAGCGTCCACGGCGACATCCGACGCCCGGAGGTCGGCGTCCCGATCGACCCCGTACGTCACGACGGGGATCGTCGCCCGCCGGACGAGCCGGCGTGCGGCAGGATCGTCGGCGTTCAGCACACCCCGCCGGGCGTTGCCCGGCGTGAACAGCGACGCCTTCGCGTCCAGGTACGTCTGCATCGTTCGGTGGTAGTCGAGGTGATCCTGGGAGAGGTTCGTGAAGACCGCGACGTCGAACACCAGCCCGTCGACGCGTTGCTGAGCCAGCGCGTGCGACGACACCTCCATGGCGACCGTCCGGACCCCCGCCGTCCGCATCCGGGCGAGCAACCGGTGCAGGTCCGGCGCCTCGGGGGTCGTGCGCGCGAGTTCGACCGGGACACCATCGATCCGAGCGCCGTTCGTCCCGATGACGCCCGGCGGTAAGCCGACGCTGCGGATGATGGCCTCGAGCAGATACGTGGTCGTCGTCTTGCCGTTCGTTCCGGTGATCCCGATCGTGGTCAGCGCCTCGGCCGGCCGGCCGAAGATCACGGAGGACATCGGACCGATCGCTGCGCGAACCGACGGCACCAACGCTTGCGGGGCGTCCAGCGCGAGCCATCGCTCGACGACGAGCCCGCCGGCTCCTGCCGCAAGCGCCTCGGGCGCGAAACGATGACCATCCACGTGATCGCCGGCGATGCAGAAGAAGAGCGAACGGGGCGCCACCGCCCGGGAGTCGTAGCAAGCGTCGGTGAGGAGACGCCCATCGTCACCTCGTACCTCTGCTCGAACCACGGCCGCCGCGTCGCTGATCGTGACGGCGGGAAGGGGAAGCTCCACCGCCGGCGAGCCTACACGCCGGCCGGCGGGGGTCATGGCACGGGCATCGCGTGAGGAGGAAGCGGCAGGGCGGGCGCGGCCTCGATCCCGAGGCGCTGGATCGCGTACCGCGCAACCTCCTGGAACACCGGCGCCGCCGCGACGCCGCCGTACACGGTCCGTGGCTCGTCGATGATGACGGCCACGACGACCCGCGGCCGTGATGCCGGGAGGAAGCCGATGAACGAGGCGACGTACCGACTGACGTAGTGGCCGTTCGGATCCAGCTTCTTGGCGGTCCCCGTTTTCCCCGCCACCTGGTACCCGGGGATCTGCGCTGACACGCCGGTCCCGTCCTGCACGACGTAGGCAAGCATCTGTGTGAGCGTCCTCGTCGTGGTCGGCCGAAGCACCCGACGGGTCATCGATGGAGGGGCATCGTGACGAACACCGTCGGGGCCGATCGTGGCGTCGATCAGCCGCGGCTGCACCCAGGTTCCGCCGTTCGCGATCGTCGCGTACACGCTCGCCATCTGGAGCGGCGTGACGGCCACGCCTGCGCCGAACGAGACGGTCGCCCGGGTCAGAGCGGACCACTGCCCGGTCGGCATCAGCCCCGCCGCTTCTCCCGGGAATCCGATCCCGGTCGGGGTTCCGTAGCCGAACCGCGCGAAGGTCTGCTCCATGGTTCGTGTCCCGGTCCGATCCGCGACGAGCGACGCACCGACGTTGCTCGAGTGCGCGATGATGTCACCGAGCGTCATCGTCTCGGTGGCATGTGGCTCGGCGTCATGGATCGTGTAGCCCTCGACGCGGCGCGTACCGGGAACCTCGAACCGTTCGGTCGGCGTCACGGCACCCGATTGCAGCGCCGCCGCAGCCGTGATCGTCTTGTTGACGCTCCCGGGTTCCCAAGTGTCCGTGACCGCCCGGTTGACGAAGCGGCTGCTGTCGAACGATGCGAACGAGTTCGGATCGAACCACGGGTACGAGGCCATCGCGTAAACGTCACCGGTGTGCGGATCCAGGACGACGATCGTTCCACCCTTCGCTTGGTTCTGCCGGACGGCCATCCGCAGGTACTCCTGCGCCTGGAACTGGAGATCTCGGTCGATGGTGAGGACGAGGCTGCTTCCCGGTTCGGGATCCTGAAGGACCTGTCTACCCCCGGCGATCTCCTGCCCCTGGGCGGAAAGCTCCACGGTGCGCTCCCCGGGCGAGCCGGCCAAGAGCTGCTCGTACTGGCGCTCGAGCCCCGTGGTCCCGACCCCATCGACGTTCACGAACCCCAGGACCTGCGGTGCCACCGGTCCCGCCGGGTAGTAGCGCTTCGCGACCGGCAGGAGACCGATGCCGGGGAGATGCAGGTCCGCCACGTGCTGCGCGACGTCGATATCGACCTGCCGCTCGATGTAGGCGAAGGTCCCGGGGGACGACAACGCGTCCCGGACCGCTTTCTCCTTGAGCCCGAGGACCGGTGCGATCTGCTCGGCTTCGGTCCTGACGTCGACCACGAGGCTCGGGTTGGCGTAGACGTCACGGGCGTCAAGCGTGAGGGCCATCGGCACGCCGCTGCGGTCGAGCATCTCTCCGCGCAGGGCCGGGAGGGGTTCGGTGTGCACCCGTTGGGTCGACCCGAGCTCCGCGTAGGTCCCCGATTCGCGCACCTGGAGGACCGCGAGCCTGATCACGATCCCGGCCATCGCGAGCATCACGGTCACCAGCAGGACGACCAGCCGATGCACGGGGGGCCGCGTCACGCGCCGAGCCCCGACGGATCCGAGGGGACGCGAAGGATCACGACGCGCTCGGGCATCACCATCCCCTCGTTCCGCGCCCATCGCATCACGCGCGACGGCGCGGACGCCGCGGCCACGTCCTCTCGGAGCGACTGCTGTTGTTGCGTGAGCGAAACGAGCTGCTGGCGAAGGTCATCGGAGCGGAAGCTCGCTTGGACCGCGAGAGCTGACAGCGACACGATCCCGATGACCATCGTGGTCACGATGACCGCCGTCATGACCCAGAACGGGGGGGTCCCGCGGCGCGCCCGCGCCCGGTGGTGCGGGGAAGGAGCGGGGCGCGGACGCGCCGCGGGGGTGCGGGAGGGGTCCGCACGCTTCGGAGCCGGGGAGGGCAGGGTGCGCGCCGGGGCACTCATGCGGCCTCCGGGATGGAGCGCTCGGCCGCACGGAGCTTGGCGCTCCGGGCGCGCGGGTTGCGGCCCTGCCGCGGGAGGCAGGGCCGCGGTGAGCTCCTCGAGCTCCCGGTTGACCGCGATGCGGAGCGCCTGGAACGTGCGTCGCGCGGGGTGGGGGCCCCCCGGGCGCTTCCCAACGGCGCTCACGATGATGCCGGTGAGCTCATCCGTCGTTCGGATCGGACGCCGGCGGACGATCGCGGCCGCGATCCGCCGCGATCGAGGCTCCTCACCGAACCGGTAGATCAGATCGGCGAGATCGCGCTCGGGAAGGTCGTTGACCAGGTCGGCCGCGCTCGGCCCGGCCGTCCCGCTGCCCTCGCCCATCCGCATGTCGAGCGGCCCGTCGACGCGATAGCCGAACCCGCGCTCCGGACGGTCGAGCTGCATCGAGGACACCCCGAGATCGAAGAGCACGCCGTCGGCCGAACCGCCAACGACGTCCTCGTCGACCTCGGAGAAGCGTGCTCCCACCAGGCGCACCCGATCCCCGAACGGGCTCAGCCGGTGGCTCGCGATCTGCAGCGCCTCGGGATCGCGATCGACGCCCACCAGGCGGGACACGCCGGCCGCCAGGAGCGCGGCGGCGTGGCCACCCGAGCCGACCGTCATGTCGACAACGGTCCGCCGACCGGCGAGGAACTCGATCACCTCGGCCGTCATGACCGCTTCGTGTCCCCCCTCGATCGCCACGTCACCCGACGTGTCCGACGAGGAGGCCGAACGCGATCGACGCGAGCAGCGTCAACGCGGTCATCCCGATCAGCGACAGGCTCTGACGAACCTCGTCGCTCAATCTCCGTGGTTGCTCCATCGGTCCCTGCCTCTCTGATCCGTGGGCGAGCCGGTCAGCTCGTGCCCTTGCCGGGTTCCAACGCCCCCGCCTGGTACGCGCCTGCGTGGGTCGCTTCGTAGCGCTTGTAGCTGGCTCGGTCCCAGATCTCCATCCGGTCCCGCACCCCCAGCACCACGACGTCCTTGCGGATCCCCACACGATCCCGCAGGCGCTGCGGGATCGTGAGTCGACCCTGTCCATCGAGCTTGGCTTCGTCCGACGAGCCGAAGAACAACCGGCCGTACGCACGCCCGGCCGTGTCGGAAAGGGGGAACGCCGCGACCTCCTCGGATCGACGCTGCCACTCGGCGCTGGGGAAGACGAAGAGGCAGCCGTCCTGGCCGATCGTGAGCCATGCGCCGTCGGCGAACGTCTCACGGAACCGAGCCGGCAAGGACACGCGCCCCTTCGGGTCGAGTTGGTAGCTGTGGGTGCCGAGCAGTTCGGCCAACCGTTCTCCCCTTTCCTCCACTTGGGCCCACGTTTATCCCACTGACACTCCACCTCCGTCAACAAGAGTTGCGCCCGAACTGCTGTTCGAGCGCAAGCGATGGAAGAAGCCGAATGCACGAGACGCCTCAGCGTTCAGCGTCTGTCACGCATCTGACGAGGGGGACGATGCTGGATCGGGCCAGACCGCGACGTGTCGGGATCCAGCCGAGGCGATCAGATCAGGTACGGCTCCCAGCCGGGCTCCACCTGGCCGAGGGTCAGGCGGAAACCGTCTGATGGAGCGAAGGGTTGGCGATGCAGATGGAAGCCTGCCTCTTGCGGCGTTCGGTCCATCTTCTTCGCGTTGCACCGCCGGCACGCCGCGACCACGTTCTCCCACACGTGGAGGCCGCCACGGGAACGCGGCAACACGTGGTCCAGGTTCTCGGCCGCGGAACCGCAGTACTGGCACTCCCACCCGTCTCGGGCGAACACCGCGCGCCTGGTGAGCGGCGCGTGGGCACGGAAGGGAACGTGAACGAAGTGACGGAGACGGACGACGGACGGGGCTTCCAACGCGATGCGCTCGCTGTGGAAGATCGCGCCGTTCGACTGCACGACCTCGGCTTTCTCCTTGAGCACGAGCACGACGGCTCGCCTCGCGGGAACGACCGCGAGCGGCAATTCGGTTGCGTTGAGGACGAGCGCCCGTCCCATGGCGGTGAGTGTACGCGCTGCAGGCGGTTCGGCCGGCCCACTCGCCGAGCGAATCACAACGTTGTAATCTTCGCGGCGAGGGGCGGGGTGGCCGCGATGCCTGGAGTTGCGAACAGGGGCCGCGCGGGGCGTCAAGCGGTCCGCTCCGCCCCTCCATCCCTTTCCCTCCCGATCTCGTACACGTTCGCAGCGCGTCGTTGGTTCATGGTTCCGAGCTCCGATGGGCCTGGTCGGCCTATGGAACAGAACCAGTGGGGGGCCGTACGATGAGTGTTCTGCCGAGCGGAGGTGCGGGGTTGGAGCTTCGTGAGCAAACGCGCGAATGGGAGAGCTTCGGTGCCCGCTTCCGCCAGATCGAAGAGAACGTGGAGCGTGTCGTTCGCGGGAAGAACGCGGAGATCCGCCTGGCGCTGGTGGCGCTGGTCGCCGAGGGGCACCTGCTGATCGAGGACGTACCCGGCGTCGGCAAGACGATGCTCGCGAAGTCGATCGCTCGATCGATCGACTGTTCGTTCCGCCGCATCCAGTTCACGCCGGACATGCTCCCGACAGACATCACCGGCGTGAACGTCTTCAACCAGGAGCGAGCCGACTTCGAGTTCCGCCCGGGAGCCGTGTTCGCGAACGTCGTGCTGGGCGACGAGATCAACCGTGCGTCCCCGAAGACGCAGTCCGCACTGCTGGAATGCATGGAAGAGCGACAGGTGACGATCGACGCCGAGACGCACACGCTCGGGACACCGTTCATGGTGATCGCGACGCAGAACCCGGTCGAGCACGAGGGGACCTATCCGCTCCCCGAGGCACAGCTCGATCGGTTCATGATGCGGCTGTCGATCGGATATCCTAGCGTTCAGATCGAGGCGGAGATCCTCGAGACGCACAGCGCGGGCCAACCGCTCGGCGTGATCGGCAGCGTCACGGATGCCCAGGGCATCGCGGAGATGATCGAACAGGCGCGACGGGTGCACGTCGCCCCCGCGATCCGCGACTACATCGTGCGGATCGTGGACGCCACCCGGAACCATCCCGACGTCTACCTCGGGGGAAGCCCACGAGCCTCGATCATGCTCCTGCGCGCGGCGAGGGCCTACGCGGCAGCCGATGAACGCGATTACGTGATCCCGGACGACATCAAATTGCTCTGCGTCCCCGGTCTGGCGCACCGGATCATCGTGACGGCCGACGCCGTGATGACCGGCCGTTCGGCGTCCGTCGTCATCAAGGAGATCCTCGCGCAGGTGGAGGTCCCGGTGGCGGAGCGTTCGTAGATGTTCACGCCGCGCGGAGTGACCGTCTGCGTGGCAGGTGTCGCGATGTGGCTCGTCGCGCGGTTGATCGGTTCGGCGGGTCTCGAGGTCGTCGGGATCGGGTTCGTGTTGCTTCCCGTGGTCGCGGGATTCTTCCTCCGCTGGACCGAGCGACGCGTGTCGGTCCGTCGGCGACTGTCCGACGTGCGCGTCCGGCCGGGAACCCGGCTGACGGTGCAGCTCGACGTCGAGAACCGTTCGACCGCTCCGAGCTCGTTCCTGATGCTCGAGGACCAACTCCCTCCGACCCTCGGACGGTCCGCCCGATTGGTGGTGGCGAGCGTGCCCGGCCGCCGGGCGCAACGGGTCTCCTACTCGATCCTCCCGCAGGCGCGCGGTCGCTACCGGATCGGGCCATTGACGATCGACATCACCGACGCCTTCGGCCTCCGTCGCAAGCGCCTGATCGTCGAGAACCGGGATGAACTGCTGGTGACCCCCGAGATCGAGGACCTCACCACGCCGCCGGACGCAGCGACGAGCCCCAACGCGGGGGCCGCCCGAGCACGGCAGCTCCTCCGCACGGGCGAGGAGTACTTCACGATGCGCTCGTACCAAGAAGGTGACGATCTCCGGCGGATCCACTGGCCGTCGGTCGCGCGGACGGGCGAGCTCATGATCAGGCAGAACGAGACGAGCAAACGCGCGAACGCGTTGGTCTTCCTCGACAACCGTGAAACGGCCCTCGGTCGGTCCCACGCCGTGGCATTCGAACGAGCGGTGTCCTGCGCTGCGAGCGTGGGTGCGCTCCTCGCTCGGAACGGCTTCGGGTTGCGGTTCGGGACCGCCGACGCTCCCGCGATCGCGTTGTCCGAGGAGCGGTTCCTCGACGCGCTCGCGGGCGTCACCCATGGCAAGGGGCCGTCGCTCTCTACCGCCCTGACCAACCTTCGAGGCGCGGCATCGGCCGATGCGTCACTCGTGCTCATCGCCGCGCCGCCGGCGCCACAAGAGCTGCCGCAACTCGTCCGATCGGGCTCCGGGTTCGGCCCCAAGCTCGCGATCTTGATCCATCCCGTCGAGCCGGCGACCGCCCCGGCCAGCCGCCGCACCCAGCTGGAGGCTCGCGCGACCGAGGCTCGGCTCGCGCTGACCCGGGGGGGTTGGGATTGTCTCGTGTTGACCCCGTCGACGAGGTTGAGGGAACGATGGCACGTACCGCGGGAACGACTGCTCGTATCCAGCGTCTGACGGCGCTCGTTGCGATCCTGCTGGTCGCGCTGGCCGTCGGGTTCGCCTTCGGACGCGTGTTCCTTGGGCACGGCGCGACGTATCGCCTGCTCGCGGTGAGCGTCGCCTCGGCGCTGGTGGCGTGGGCGTTCGAACGCCGCAGCCTCCTGCTCGCAACGGCCGTGAGCGCGGCGCTGTTGGTGGTGGCGATCGGGATCATCGTCTTCCCGGCCACCACGTGGTTCGGCGCACCGACCTTCGAGACCCTGCGCCAGATGGGACACGCAGCCGGACAGGTCGGCGAAGAGGCCCGCATCCAGATATCGCCGGCCCCCGCCAACGATTCCCTCATGCTTGCTGCCATCACCGCCGTGTGGGCCGCCGTATTCTCCTGTTTCGCTCTCGCGTTCCGCGCAGGCAGTCCCCTGCTCTCGCTCGTGCCCCCGGTCGCGCTGGTCGCGTTCGCCGACAGCGTGCTCGACGGCGTCATCAAGCCGATCTACGGGGTGCTCTTCCTGATCGCGGCGCTCGCCATCGTGTTCGCAGACTCGCTCCGGCGGATCCACGGCTGGGGGCCGGTCTGGAGTCCCCCCGGTGCGAGGAACCGACTGCTGCCTTCCGCCGGACGGGGGGCTCGCAGGATCGGTGCCGGCGCCGTCGTGCTCGCCGCGCTTGCACCGATCTTCGTCCCGGGCTTCGGTGGGAAAGCCGTCATCGACCTGTCGTCGATCAACGCCGACAGCCGAGTCCATGTCAGTCCGCTTGTCAACATCGGCGCGATCCTCAACCAGGGCGACCCCGTCGAGGTCTTCCAGGTGCAGTCTGACCAACCCGCGTACTGGCGGATGGTCGGCCTCGACACGCTCGATGACAAGGGGCAGTGGTCGCCGGCTTCCGAACCGGGAACCTCGATCGAGGAGGGACAGCAATTCGCAACCGGCCTGCAGGGAACGACGATCGAGGAAACGTTCACGGTGACCAACGATCTGGGCTACACGTGGCTCCCGGTCGCGTACGAGCCCAGCGCGTTGGAGCAGGCGGGCGACTCGGTGACCTGGTTCGCGGGGTCGCAGACCCTGACCGTCGCCGAGCCGCCGAATCGCGGGGCGACGTATGCCGTGCAGTCCGTGTATCCGACACCGAGCGCGCTCGACCTCGAGGTGGCCGCGCCCGGGTCAGCGGCGCAGTATCCCGGTGAGACGAAGCTCCCGGCCGACGTTCCACGGGTGGTCACGGATCTCGCCGAGCAGTGGACACGGAACGACACGACGGTCTTCCAACGGGTGATGTCGATCCAACGGCACTTGACGGACCCGGCGCTCTACCGCTACGACCAGACCGTCAAGTACCCGTCGACGATGCAAGGACTCGCCGACTTCCTCACGAAGGGGAGGAACGGTTTCTGTCAGCAGTTCGCGGCCGCGATGGCCGTGATGTTGCGTTCGCTCGGCATCCCGGCTCGCGTCGCCATGGGATATGCGTCCGGCGACAAGATCGCAGACAACACCTGGAGCGTCATGACCACCGACCTCCACGCTTGGGTCGAGGTGCCGTTCGAAGGCTACGGTTGGCTACCATTCGAACCGACCCCCGGCAAGACGAACCCCGCGATGGTGACCTACATGGGTGGGTCGTCGATCGGGCCGGTCTGTGACCCGTCGACCGGGAACTGTCAGGTGGGGGGCGCACACCATACGAAGACCCAACCGAACGCTCACCCGGCGGTCCCGGCGGGAAGGGAGCACTTCTACCACGATCCCGGTGGGCAACCCGACGCCACCTCGCCCGATCAACGGACCAGGCCCAGCACCATCCCGTTCCGGATGGTCCTCGTGTGGCTGACACTCGCGTCCGTGGTGCTGTTGGCAGGCATCCCGTTGGTCCGTTGGTTCCACCGGCGCCGCAAGCTCCGCGTTGCCGCCCGCGAACCACGCGCGCTGATCCTCGCGACGTACGACGTGTTCTCCGAGCGCGCCGCCGACCTCGGGTTCGGTCGTGGGCCCGGTGAGACGCCACTCGAGTACCGCCGGCGTGTCGAGGCGACCGACCTCCTCGTTGACGGGCATCTCGAGCGCTTGACCGGAGCAGTGGTGCGTGCCGCGTACGCTTCGCAGGCTCCGAGCAACGACGAGGCGGTCGACGCCGCCGCCGACGCCGACCAGATCATCCGCGACCTGCGACACTCGACGCCGCTGCGACGCAGGGTGTTCGGTGTCTATCGACGCGACTGAGCGATCAGGACCCCGTCGCCGTATGGGCCGCAGCCTCGCGCAGGCCACGAACGAACCGCTCCCGATCCTCTTCGAAGGAATGGACGTTGGTGTGCACCGACGTCGCGATGTCGTCGATCGCGACGAAGAACGCCATCTGTCCTTCCCGCAGGGCATCCATCACCTCGCCGTCGTGACGGCAGATCTTGAAGATGGACTGTCCGTCGGTGACGAGGCGGACCTCCGAGAGATGGTGGTCCAGACCGGCCTTCTTGTTGAGGAACTCCCACGACCGTCGCACCCGTTGCAACGACATGCCGCCGTCGATGAGCGACCGCACGACGCGGAGTGCCACGAGGTCGCGGAACGAGTACAGGCGCGGCACGCCCGGACGACCGCCGGTGCCTTGCACGGACGGTTCGACCAGTCCGATCTGGTCCCAATAGCGGAGCTGGCGTGACGAGCATCCGGTGAACTTGCACGCTTGATGAGCGGTGAACCCCTCCATGCAGACGTACGCCCCTTCGGTTCCTCTCTCCGACCCGACCACCGAAACATGGGCGGGCCGTCGGATCGGAAGGGGAAGTATCTGCGTTCCGGCCTGACGGTCAGCGCCCGAGGAAGAGCGCTCGTTGTACACCTCGACGCGTGAGTGTGGCAACCGTCGAGCTAGTGATACGTGAGAAACCATCCGCTCGGGCTCGGTCGGCGGCCTCCCCCGGCGACGGCGCGTCAGGACCGTCGGAACCGAGCGGCGATCCGTCCGATGAGCCCCGTCATCGAGAAGGCGCCCTCCTCCTGCATCGCGCGGATCTGGTCGCGCCCGAGTTGCCCGAGGTAGCGATAGATGAGCAGCGCAGCGGACACCATCACGGCGAAGCCGATGAGCGCGATCCAGATGGACACCCCGATCAACAGCAGCAGCGCACATCCCAGCAGGAAACCCACGGCCGCGAGGCGGATCCCACGGGTGTGATGCGTGTAGAGATCCGTCCGACCGACCTGCTCGACGAAGTTCGGGTCGTCTTCAGCGAGACGTCGCTCGATCTCGTCGAGGATGCGTTGTTCGTGATCGTTGAGTGGCATCCCGTGACCTCCGGTCGTGGGGATCCGACCGCCATCACCGATTATAGGGAGGCTCCCCGGAAGCGCGGAACCCTGGTTCGAGGGCGGGATCGGAAGCAGCCGCGGGGGACCGTGGCCGCCCGCGATCCCGGTCGAGCAAGGTCGCGTGGGTCGCCGAGCCTCGGCCGAACCGCCGCTCGATCCGATCGAGCGTCCGCTCCACGTCGTCCCAGCGGCCGGCGCGGAGCAGCGCGAGCTGCTCCGCGCCGGCCCGGACGAGCCCGCTGGCCTGCACGCCGAGCAGGCGGATGCGCCGTCCAGTTCCGGGGAGCGCACGATAGAGCTCACCGACCGCGTGGTACAGATCGGCGCCGACATCCGTCGGGTCTCGGACGGTACGGGACCGCGTGAGCGTCGTGAAGTTGGCCAGCCGCGCCTTCAGCGTCACTGTCCGCGCGCGGTACCCGTCCTCGCGGAGCCGCGCGGCGACCCGTCCGGAGAGATGCAGGAGCTCGCGCAGGATCTCCCCGTCGTCGTCCAGATCGCGATCGAAGGTCTCCTCGTGACCGATCGACTTGGGCGCTTCGTAGGGGATCACCTCGCGCTCGTCCATGCCGTGGGCGAGCTGGGTGAGGTGCCGGGCCGCGGCCTCCCCGACCAGGCGCTGGAGCACCTGTTCGGGGGTCCGCGCAAGGTCACCGATCGTCCTGATCGCGAGGCGTGCCAGCAGGTCGGCTGTCTTCTCCCCCACACCCCACAACCGGCCGACCGGAAGGGGTTCGAGGAAGCCGATGGTCTGGGCCGCAGGCACGTGCAGGAGTCCGTCGGGCTTGCAGTGGGCAGAGGCGAGTTTCGCGACGAACTTCGTCGATGCGACGCCCGCCGAGCAGGTGACCCCGACCCCGTCCAGGACCGCACCGCGGATCTTCCCGGCGATCTCCGGCGGGCCCCCGAAGAGCATGGTCGCCCCCCCGACGTCCAGGAATGCCTCGTCGAGTGAGATGGGCTCCACGAGCGGGGTGAACGACAACATGACCTCGCGGAAGCGGTTGGAATGGACGCGGTACGCCTCGAAGTCCGGTGGAAGGAAGACGCCCTCAGGGCACAACCTCCTCGCGCGGACCGAGGGCATGGCCGAGCGCACACCGGAACGTCGCGCTTCGTACGACGCGCTCGTGACCACGCCTCGGGAGCCGGTCCCGCCGACGATCACCGGCTTCCCGCGGAGCGTCGGATCCTTCAACACCTCGACGCTCGCGTAGAAGGCGTCGAGGTCGACGTGCAGGATCGGCTCGGGCGGCCTGGCCATGAAGGCCCACGCTACTGCGGGCCCGATCATCCGGCGGATCCCGGGCTCGCGTGCCACAGCCGGCGGGCCGGCGCGTGCAGCTCGGTCGGTCCGGTCATCGCCTCGCGCAACCGCCCGTCGCCTCGGGCCCGATGGAGCTCCGTGAGATCCCAGACGTCTTCGGCGGTGACGCTCATCCCCTTCACACCGGTGCGGCGCAGTTGGCCCCACACCGCGAGCGCATACGCATGGAACACGGTCTTCGCGACCTTCGGTTGGACCGACTCGAAGACCGTCACCTCGATCGGCCCGGTGGCGTCATCGAGCGACACGAAGATGATCCGCTGACCGCTCCTGACCGCCGGCGTCTGCGAAGCGACCTTGACCCCGGCGACCATCACCCAGGCGTCTTGGCGGCAACGGTGCAGATCCTTCGCCCTCGTCACACCGAGATCCGTGAGGAGCGGCTCGAAGAAGCTCACGAGGTGTCGGGTGACATCGAGGCCGAGCACCTCGAGCTCGGCCTTCACCACCTCCGCATCCGTGTACCCGGGGAACCCATACGCCGGCGCCCCGGCATCGGCGAGCGTGAGTTGATCGCCTTCGCGCGGCGCATCCACGGTGATCGCGTCGTACAGGTGCCCACGGCGGTTCGTCCCCGATCCGGTCAGCGCATCGAACCCGCCTGCATGCGCGAGCGCCTCCGCGACCGGTCGCGTCACGGTGGTACGACGAAGGAAGTCCCCCACGTCGTGGAACGGGCGCTCCGCACGTGCCGCCATGATCGACCGGATCTCGGCGTCGCTGATCCCGTGGACGTCCTGGAGCGCGAGGCGGATGGCGTATGTGAGGTCGGGTTGCGTGTCTCGCTGCGACGACGGCGCGATCGACACATCTCGTTCGGACGGCTCAGCTGGCGCACGCCCCGCGTCGACGACGCGCGGATCGCGGCTCCTCCCCGCGCCCCGGTCGACCTCCTCCACGACGTACTCAGGTTCGCTGCGGTTCACGTCGAGCGGCAGGATCGGGATGCCATGGCGCCGGACGTCGTCCAGGATCAAACGTCGCGGATACATCCCCGGATCGTGCGTGAGCACGCCGGCAAGGAAGTGCGCGGGATGGTTCGCCTTCAGCCACGCCGAGCGGTACGTCGGGACCGCGAACGCCGCCGCGTGGGCCTTGCAGAACCCGAACGACGCGAACTGCGCAACCGCGTCCCACGTCTTCTCGGCGGCCTCCCGCGTCACCCCACGTGCGGTCGCCCGCGCGAGGAAGTCCCGCTGGAACCCTGGCAGCAGATCCTCGCGGTCGAGATGTCGACGGATGTGGTCGGCCTCGGTCAAGGAATATCCGGCGAGCGCGGCGAGCGTCCGCATCACCTGTTCGTGGTAGACGATCACGCCGAATGTCTCCTGGAGGGCCGGTCGCAGTCCCGGGTGGATGTAGCTCGGCTGTTCCAAGGTCATCCGGCGCGAGAGGTACGGACGGATCATGTCGGACTTCACTGGACCCGGGCGGAACAAGGAGATGTCGACGATCAGGTCCTCCCACCGATCGGGTTGCAGCTTCTGCAACAGCTCACGCTGACCGGGCGATTCGATCTGGAAACACCCGAGCGTGTCGGACGCGCGGATCATGTCGAAGGTGGGAGGGTCATCGAGCGCGATCCGGTCGAGATCGACCTTCTCCCCCGTGGTGCGGGCGATCTCGTCGAGCGCATGTCGCATCGACGAGAGCATCCGCACCCCGAGGATGTCGAGCTTGAGGTAGCCCAGTTCCTCGACGTCGTCCTTGTCCGCCTGGACCATCCGGTGACCGTTGGCGGAGCGCTCGAGCGGCACCCGATCGGCGAGGTCGTGGGAGGACAGGACGATCCCGCACGGGTGCAGCGCGATGTGCCGGGGGAACCCGTCGAGGCGTTCGGCGACGCTGAACAGCAGCTCCAGCTGGCGCATCGGCAGGTTGATGCCACGCAGTTCGGGCAGGCGCTCCAGGCCTTCGCGGATGTTCCGCGCCGAGATGTGCGGGAAGGCCTTCGCGACCATCCCGATCTCGACCTCGGGCAAACCGAGCGCTTTGCCGACCTCGCGGATCGCTGCGCGTGCGCGGAACGTGTCGATCATCGCGACGCACGCAGCACGTTCCTGGCCGTGACGGGACAGGATCATGTCGTACACGTCCTCGCGACGTGCCGACTCCACGTCGATGTCGACATCGGGGAGCTCGTCACGCATCGGGTTCAGGAACCGTTCGAACGCGAGGTCGTGCCGAAGCGCGTCGACGTCGGAGATCCCGATGAGGTAGCAGACGAGCGATCCAGCCGCGCTCCCGCGGCACGCGGCCATGATCCCCATCGCTTTCACGTCCGCGACGATCTCCCCGACCGTCAGGAAGTAGGCCGCATACCCCATCTGCCGGATCATCGAGAGCTCGTGATGCAGGCGGTCGCGGAGGCGTTCGTCCTCCTTCATGCCGCGCTCGTGGACGCCACGCCAGCATCGTTCTGCGAGCACGGCATCGGCCGAACGACCACCGGGGATCGGGAAGTCCGGGAAGTGGACCTGCTTCAGACCGAGATCGAACGTGCACCGCTCGGCGATCTCGAGCGTCGCATCGCAGAGGTCGGGGCGTTCGGCGAAGAGCGCGCGCATCTCGGCCGGAGGCTTCAGCCATCCCTCCGCGTTCGTCCGACTCACGTTGCTCGATGCGACCGGCACGATCTCCCGCATGCACTCGAGCGCGTCGGCGAGGAACGCATCGTCGGGCACGAGGTATCGAACGGGGTTCGTCGCGACGGCGACGGCATCGAGCTTCTCCGCGAACCGGAGCATCCTGCGGATCTCGGCGGCCGAGCCGGCCTCCAAGCGGTGCTCGACGGCGACGACGCATCGATAGCCGAACGCTTCGCGGAACGGCGCGGCCTGCCGGGCGGCGGCGTCGGCGCGGCCGGCGACGGCGAGCCGTCCCGGGTGCGACCGTGGACCCAGCAACACCGTCATCCCGGCGGCGTGCGCACAGATCTGCTCGACCGCGACCCACGGATCCCCCCGCTCCCCCAACAACTGTGCGTCGGTGAGGAGTCGGCAGAGGTTCGCGTACCCGGTGTCGTCCTGGGCTACCAGGACGACGTGGGCATCGCGAGGTGGTGGAGCGGGCGCACGCACGGTGAGGGAAGCGCCGAGGATGGGCTTCACGCCGTTGCGCTTGCATGCGGAGACGAACCGGGCGGCCCCGTAGAGGCCGTCGCGATCGGTCATCGCGACCGCCGGCATCCCCAGACCTGCTGCCTGCTCGGCCAGCTGCTCCGGGGCGAACGCTCCTTCCTTCAACGAGAAGTAGGAGCGGACATCGAGGTGCACGAAGGACATGGAGGGCCCGTCTCTAGGTCGAACGTATGTTCGAGTCTGAAGCTTCGCCACGACATCCGTCAAGCGGTGTTCCCGGTCCGATCGAACCGGGTAGGACCGTTCCGGATGACCGAGAACTCCGCAGGCGGATCCCTTCCCGCGGAACGCTCCCTGGACTCCCTCGCCGAGGCCGTCCAGAGCTGTCAGGGCTGCGACCTGTATCGCAACGCGACGCAGGCGGTCTTCGGCGAGGGATCGGAGCGAGCCCGCGTGATGCTCGTCGGCGAGCAACCGGGCGACCGAGAGGACGTCGAGGGCCACCCCTTCGTCGGCCCCGCCGGCGGGGTCCTCGACCGCGCTTTGGGGGATGCCGGGATCGATCGCGCCGACGTCTACGTCACCAACGTGGTCAAGCACTTCCGGTGGAAACCGGCGCCGCGAGGCAAGCGCCGGATCCATCGGAAACCCGATCTGCGGGAACAGCTGGCGTGTCGGCCGTGGCTCGACGCCGAGCTCGAGCAGGTACGACCGACCGTGCTGGTGTGCCTCGGGGCGACGGCGGCGCAAGCGCTCCTGGGGCGGTCGTTCCGGGTCACGCGGGATCGAGGCCGGTTCGTCGAGTCGCCGCTCGCTCCCTTCGTGATGGCGACCGTGCACCCCTCATCGATCCTGCGCGCACCGGACGACGCACGTGAGGAAGCGATGCGGGCGTTCGTCGCCGACCTCAGGAAGGTCGCGAAGGTATCGCGGCGGGCCGCCTGACCACATCGGTGCGGTCGCGGCGGACGGCCGCGATCGTCATCAGGATCGCCCCCGGTACGAAGAACAGGCCGATCGAGGCAGCGCCGATCACGCAGCATGCCCACAGGAGCACGGCCGAGACGATCCGTGCTCCGCGAGCACGCACGATGATCGGAAGAAGCGAGAGGAGGACGGGTACCGAGACCACGACGACGATCCTCGAACCGTTGACCGAGTATCCCGTCGCTCTCCCGCATCGGGTGACCCCACCGGCGACGGCTGAACACGTTGCGTACGTGGGTCCGAACGCTGCGACGAGCGCGGCAGCGAGCATGGCGAGGAACGCCACGAGCACGAAGCCACTCCTCTTCACGATGGCAGCGTAGGCCGGAACGGTTCCTCAATCCCACAACCGTTCGATGTGCCAACGATCGTGGTGGCGATCGAAGTAGAGGTCCCACACCGCGCCACCCCGAGCCTCGACGCGCCAGTACTCGCGGTCGCGACCGTCTGCCCACCAGCGACCCTCGATCCGCCACTTCCCGATCACGTCAACGACCTGATAGCGCTTCCCGCGCCACTCGAAGACGGAGGGCATCCCCGCGTCGCGTTCGACCCGAACCTCCTCGTCGAAGCGCTTCGTCATCGCTGGATCCCGGCCGGTTCCGTCCTGATCGTCCGTACCCGAGTCGAACATATGTTCGAGGGCGAAGGGCGAATGTACGCCCGAGTTCCGGCATCCGTCAAGGCCGCGGTCGGGGGCTACGCTCGATCTATGGGGAAGACACCGAACGTCCCCACCGCGCAAGAGCTCCCCCCGCACGAACCCGGCGACGTGGTCGCGATCCGGGAGCTGTGGGATCGCCGGGTCTGGTACGCGTGGCCGGCGGTCGTGGTGCGCGACGAGCCCAACCTGCAGATGCTCCACGTCCCGGCGCACGCGCGCTGCCGGCAACCGGTGGATGCCGACGGCCGGGCGCTCCGACTGCCGACGGACCGATGGACGCTCCAGGATGTGCGGCGTGGACCGAGCAGCAAGCTGTCGTTCGCGTTCCCCGACACGCCGTACGCGGTGATCCTCGGCTTCGACGAACGGCGCGAGCTGTTCGAGTACTACATCAACCTCGAGGAGCCGCTCACCCGCTCCGCCGCGGGGTTCGACACCGTGGACCACGTCCTCGACGTCACGATCCCGCCGGATCGCAGCGGATGGTCGTGGAAGGACGAGGACGAGCTCCGGGAGGCCGTTGCACGCAGCATCTTCACGGAGGAAGACGCGGCATGGTTCCGGTTCTGGGGCGAGCGAGGAGCGGAGCACGTCTTGCTGCGGGAGCCGCCGTTCGATCGGGACTGGTCGACGTGGCGCCCGGAGCCGAGTTGGGGGGACGCCAACCTCCCGCCGAACTGGGATCTCGCGCCGGCGTGATCACGCCCTGCCTTGCGAGAAACCGCTTCCGGAGGGGCGTAGTATCCGGCCGTTCTCGGCCGACGGCACAGGGGGGTTCGTATGGACGATTCGGGCGGTTTCGGCGCACCACCACCACCTCCGCCTCCGGGCGCCGGGGGTGGAGGCTCGATCCCGCAGCGCGGCCTGGGTGACATCCTGTCCGTTGCGTTCGAGGTCTACAAGGCGAACGCAGCGAAGCTGATCCAGATCGTCGCGATCGTGGTGATCCCGCTCACGTTCATCATGGCCCTGCTCACGAAGGTCGCGTTCAAACAACACTGCGACACGGCACATCTGAACTCCCTGGGCGACCTGACGACGCACTGCACCGTATCGATCGGCCGCTCGCTGTTCATCACCGCGATCACCTACTTCATCGCGGTCGCGATCCAGCAGCTGCTCCTCGGGGCGCTAACCCGCGGGGCGGCCGGCGCGCTGATCGGACGTGACGTCGACGTGAGCGCGAGCTACCAGTACGCGTTCTCCCGGCTGGGCCCGTTGATCGGCCTCGCGATCCTCATCGCCCTCGTGGTCGGGGTGGGATTCATCCTCCTGATCATCCCCGGCATCATCTTCCTCGTGTTCCTGGCCGTTTCGGTCCCCGCGTTCATCATCGAAGGGCTCGGGGTCACGGACTCGATGTCGCGATCGTGGAAGCTCGTGAGCGGCTCCTGGTGGCACGTCCTCGCCGTGATCCTCGTGGCGGCCATCATCGCCGGCGTGATCAACGGGATCCTCACGGCGATCGGGGGCAACACGTTCTTCGGTGCGTGGATCCTCTCCGCGATCGCGCAGATCATCACGGCCCCGTTCGTCGCCCTCGTGTCGGTCGTCCTGTACGTCGATCTTCGATCGCGTCACGAGAGCCTCAACGCGAGCACCCTCGCAGCCGATCTCGACCGCACGTAACGCTTCGTCCCGTCTCGACGTCACGAGGGGCAGCCCTGGGATCGGGTGCCCGACGTGACGTCCCCACGGTGCGAGGGTCATCCGTCCTGTGGGACGCTTCGAGGTGATGCCGACGACCCCACAGGCCGCCACCACCTTCGACGTCGAGGCGGTCCGCGCCCGTTTCCCCGCGCTCGCGCGGGCGGGTGCGGACGGCCGCCCGTTCGTCTGGGCCGATGCCCCGGGCGGGTCGCAGAGCCCGGCCAGCGTGATCGACGCCGTCGCGGGCAGGATGGCGGCCGGCGCTTCGAACACCCATGGAGCCTTCCCCCTCAGCCAGGAGATCGACGAGCTGATCGCCGAGGCGCACCGGGCGGGCGCCGGCTTCCTGGGGTGCGATCCGGATGAGGTCGTGTTCGGCCAGAATGCGACGTCGCTCCTGCTCCATCTGTCACGGTCGTTCTCACGCACGCTCGAGCCCGGCGACGAGATCGTGGTCACGCGGCTCGACCACGACGCGAACGTTCGACCGTGGATCCTCGCGGCGCGCGACGCCGGCGCGGTCGTGCGCTGGGTCGACGTGCGCGACGGCGACGTAACGCTCGACCTCGGGTCTTTCGAACGGCAGCTCTCCGAGCGCACCAGGCTGGTCGCCTTCACGCTCGCCTCCAACGCCGTCGGGACGGTCCCGCCGGCGGCCGAGCTGGTCCGACGGGCCAAGGCCGTGGGAGCCCTGGTGGCGTTGGACGGCGTGCACTTCGCGCAGCACCGGGCGATCGAGCTTCGGGCGATCGGGGCCGACATCGTCGCGACCTCGCCGTACAAGTTCTTCGGACCCCATCAGGGGATGATCGGGGTCCGCCGCGAGCTGCTGTCGTCGTGGGAGCCCTACAAGCTGCGCCCGGCATCGGACGCCGTTCCCGACCGGTGGGAGACCGGCACGCAGAGCCACGAAGCGATGGCCGGAACCACCGCCGCGATCCGATACATCGGTGAGGTTGGCGGCTTCGAGGCCGTCGTCGCCCACGAGCGGACGCTCGCCATCCGGTTCCTCGAGGGGGTCGCTCGGATCCCCGCCGTGCGGTTGATCGGCATCGCCGAACCCGAGCGGGTCGACGAGCGAACGCCGACCTTCGCCATCCGGGTCGGACGACAGCATCCGCAGCAGACGGCAGCGGCACTCGCCCGGCGCGGCATCTTCACGTGGGACGGTCACTACTACGCGATCGAGGTGTTCAACCGGCTCGGGCTGCTCGACACCGGTGGCGCGGTCCGGATCGGCTTCTGCCACTACCACACGCCGAACGAGGTCGATCGGGTCCTGGAGGCACTCGAAGAGCTCGACGCGTAGCTTCGGCGTTCCCCCAGGGTCGACGGGTACGATGACCCCCCGAACCCAACCTTCCCGAAGGGTCGTCGATGCGCATCTTGATCCTGGGCGGCGACGGTTACCTCGGCTGGCCGACCGCGATGCGGTTCTCCGCTCGAGGCCACGAGGTCCACGTCGTCGACAACGAGCTCCGTCGCCTGGCGCACGAGCAGGCCGGAACCGATTCGTTGACGCCGATCCGCCGGCTCCCCGAACGCGTCGCCGCATGGCACGAGCTCACGGGTCGAGCGATCGGCGTCACGTTGGGTGACCTGACGGACTGGGACGTCGTGGTGCGGGTGTTCGAACGATTCGGGCCGGAGGCCATCGTGCATTACGGCGAGATGCCGAGCGCCCCCTACTCGATGAAGGACCGCGAGCATGCGGTCTTCACGCAGTCGAACAACGTCGTCGGAACCCTCCATGTGCTCTACGCGATCCGCGACCTCGCCCCGGAGGCTCATCTCGTGAAACTCGGCACGATGGGCGAGTACGGGACACCGAACATCGACATCGAGGAGGGGTTCATCGAGGTCCGTCACAACGGCAGGTCGGACTACCTTCCGTTCCCCAAGCTGCCAGGATCGATCTACCACCTCTCGAAGGTGCACGATTCGCACAACATCCATTTCGCATGTCGCGTCTGGGGTTTGCGGGCGACCGACCTCAACCAAGGCGTCGTCTACGGCATGCGTACGGAGGAGACGGCCGTGGACGACCGGCTGCTCACGCGGTTCGACTACGACGACGTCTTCGGGACCGCGCTCAACCGGTTCTGCCTGCAGGCCGTGATCGGACACCCGCTGACCGTGTACGGAGCGGGTGGGCAAACGCGCGGGTACCTCAACATCGAGGACACGCTCCGGTGCGTCGAGCTCGCGGTCACGAACCCGGCGCAGGCGGGCGAGTATCGGGTCTTCAACCAGTTCACGCAGCAATACTCGGTGCTGCAGCTGGCCGAGCTGGTCCAGAAGGCAGGTGCCGAGATCGGCATGGACGTGACGGTTCACCCGATCGAAAACCCTCGCGTCGAAGCCGAACTCCACTACTACAACGCCGCGCACACCAAGCTGCTCGACCTCGGTCTGCGACCGCACCTGCTGGACGAGACGCTCATCGGATCGATGTTCTCGACGATCGAACGGTTCAAGGACCGTGTGATCGTCGACCACATCCTTCCGACGGATCGGTGGCGCCCGGTCCGCCCGAGGTGAGGCGCCCGTGACGGCCGTTCGGATCCTGGGGTTGGTCGCGGGGATCGGCTTGTTCCTCGCGGCCGTTCGCGCGTACGACCGGCGCCGGATCAGCCGCTTCAGCCTGATCGTCGTGACGCTGCTGGGGACGGCGCTCGTCGTACTGTCCCTCCGTCCGTCGGCCTTCGATCCTGTGTTCGGCTGGTTCGACGTTCAACCGGGCGCCGAGCGGCGCGTGATCTTCGTGCTCATCGTGGGCGTGCTCGTCTTGTTCTTCCTGGTACTGGGTCTGCAATCGGGATCCGATACGAACGATCGGGGGTTGCGGCTGTTGATCGAGGCGCTGGGGCGGGAGCGTTTCGACTGGGACCGGGCAGCGGCTCTCCCCGAAGGCAGACGCATCGTCGTGATCTCCCCGGCGTACAACGAGCAGGAGAACGTCGGTGACGTCGTGCGGGGGATCCCGCGAGAGCTCGAGGGCCTGCAGGTTATCCCCGTCGTGGTGAGCGACGGGAGCGACGATGCCACGGCTCGCCGTGCCCGCGCAGCGGGCGCGCTCGTGACCGAGCTCCCGATCCGCCGAGGCGGCGGGCTCGCCCTGCGCGTCGGGTACGAGATCGCGCTGCAACTCAGAGCCGAGATCGTCGTGACGATGGACGCGGACGGACAGCACCTCCCGTCAGAGCTACCCGTGATGATCGGGCCGATCATCGACGGGAGCGCCGACTACGTGAACGGATCTCGGATCCTCGGTGACTTCGAACGCGAGAGCCTGCTCCGCCACCTCGGGGTCCACCTCTTCGCCCGCATCGTGACGGTCCTGACCGGTCGGAGGATCACCGACCCTTCCAGCGGCTACCGGGCCGCTCGCGCCGAGCTCCTCCAGCGGTTCGTGTTGGAGGAGGACCAGTTCTGGACGAGCGAGATCCTGATCGAAGCGCTCCGGCATCGCGCGCGCGTGGTCGAGGTCCCCGTCACGATCGTCGCGCGCGCGGGCGGAGAGTCCAAGAAGCCCACCAGCCTCCGCTACGGGTGGAGCTTCTCGAAGGTCATCGTCCAGACGTGGTTGCGCTGAGCGCCACCGCGACCTCGGCAGCCAGGCGAGCGTTCTCCTCGAGCAGGACCAGGTTCGCATCGAGCGAGCGGCCACCGGTCTCCTCAGCGAGCGCGCGGAGCAGGAACGGCGTGACCGCCTTGCCCGTCACACCCGCCCCGGTCAGCCGAGCCTCGGCCCGCTCGGTCGCGGCGATCAGCTCATCGCGATCCAACGCGTGCTCGGACGCGATCGGGTTGCAGAGCACGATCGCCCCATCGCCGCCGAGCGCGCGGTGGGCGTGGGCGATCGCCGCGGCTCCGTCGGGCGTCTCGACCCGGTGCTCGAGCACGACGGGCGCCTCCCGCGCCAGGAAGAACGGCAACCGGTCGACGCCGTAGCCGACGAGGGCAACGCCGAGCTCCTCGAGCTTCTCGGCGGTCCCTACGGGGTCGACGATCGACTTCGGGCCGCTCGCGATGAGCACGATGGGCGTGCGGCCGAGCTCGAGCAGATCGGCGGAGACGTCCGGTCGCCGGCCCGGGTGGACGCCGCCGATCCCACCGGTCGCGGCCACCCCGATCCCCGCTCGGCGCGCCGCCCAGACCATGGCACTCACCGTCGTCGCGCCCAGCGATCCCGACACCACGACGACGGGAACATCGCGCCGGGCAACCTTCACGGCCGCCCCGGGCTCCGCGAACCGTTCGAGCTCGAGGCGCTCGAGTCCGACCCGGACGGCGCCATCGACGACACCGGTCCACCCGGGGATCGCCCCAGTGCCGCGGATCGCCGTTTCCATCCGCTCGGCGCACTCGAGGTTCCGCGGATACGGGAGGCCTTGCCCGATGACGCTCGTCTCCAGCGCGACGACGGCACGCCCGGCGGCCACGGCCATCCCGACCTCGTCGGAAACGAGGAACGTCACGCGCCGGTCTCCTCCGGCCACGTCGCCCGGCTCCCCGCGACGAGCGCCCCCGCATGGCAGGCGTGGGCGAGCGCCTCCTCGGGCGATCGCCCGCGCGCCAGCGCGGCGAGCAGGACCCCGTCGAACGCGTCGCCGGCGCCCGTCGCCTCGACCTCCTCGACGGCCTCGCCGTCGGCCGCGACGAGTCGGCCCTGGGCGATCAACGTCGCGCCGTTCGCCGCGCGCTTGACCGCGGCGAAGCGGTACCGCTCACCGAGAACGCGCGCAGCGTCGTCACCGCCGGTGCCCGTCAGCACCCGGGCCTCGCGTTCGTTCGCGAGCACGAGGTCGCACGACGCCGTCTCCTCGAAGAACCGCCCGACGCCGAACGTCTCCACGAGCGGCCACGACGCCGCCTCGACCGCCAGCAACGGGGTCCGCACTCGCTCGAAGGCGGCGACCGCGACGTCGTGTCCCGGTTCCTGCAGGAACAGGTAGCCGGAGACGAGGACCGCCCCCGCGTCGATCCCCTCGACGTCCGCCGGGTCGAGCTCCGCGTTCGCGCCTCGATCGGCGACCATCGAACGCTCGCCGTCCTCGCTCATGATGACCATCACGCCCGTCGGCGACGATCGGCGGACCACGCCCCCGACGTCCACGCCGCGCTCCGCGACGGCTCCGACGCAGAGCGTTCCCCCGAGATCGTTCCCGACGGCCGCGATCACGGCGGCGGAGGCACCGGCCCAGACGGCCCAGACGGCCGCGTTCGCAGAGGTCCCGCCCGGACGGATCGCGACGCGGCCGTGCACGTCGCCGCCGCGCGCGAGCGCGCCCGAGGCGACGTGCACATCCAGCATCACGTCACCGACGCAGACCAGGTCCATGAGCGCCACACGCTACCGGCCCGTCATCGGCGCGGCGCGGATCACGCGCCGGCCGCCGCCTCCGCCGCCCACGACCCGAACGCTCTCCAGAACGGGTCGAGGCCAGGGTGTTCGAGTGGCTCCGCGACGCCTCCCCGGACGAGCGTCCTTCCCGCCCCCGCGGGCAGGACCTCGCCGACGACCGCGGCCGCGATCCCGCGATCGGCGAGCGCCCGGAGGTAGGCGTCCGCGCGGTCGGGCACCACGGTCGCGATCAGGGTCCCCTCGCTGATCGCGTGGTAGGGGTCCATCCCGACGTACTCGCAGACCGCCCGGACCTCCGGGCGGACCGGGATCGCGTCCAGCCGGACCCGCATCCCGTTGCCCGACGCGACGGCGACCTCCTGGAGCCCGCCGAGCACCCCACCCTCGGTCGCGTCGTGCATCGCCGTCACACCGGCGTCACGGACCCCGAAGTCGCGAGCGATCTCGGCTTCCGGAACCACCGACATCTGCTCGAACAGCGCATCTGCTGCCTCGACGACGTCGGCGCCTACCCCTCGAGCGAGCCGCTCCGGGAACGTCGCGGCGAACAAGGCCGTCGCCTCGATCGCGGCGCCCTTCGTCACGACGACCGCGTCACCGGGTCGCGCCATCTCCGGGGTGACGTATGCGTCGGAGGCGCCGACGGCCATGCACGTCGCGCCGCCGACCATCGGCCAGGCACAGCCGTCGTAGCGCGCGGTGTGCCCGGTGACGATCGAGATCCCGAGCTCCTCGCACGCGCGGTGGAACGCGTCCCAGAGGCTCGTCAGCCCGTCGTCGTCCAGCTCCGGCGGGAGATTGAGATCGACCGCCATCCAGCGGAGCGGGAGCGCGGAGGTTGCGGCATCCGACGCGAGGATGTGCACCGCGAACCAGGCCGCTCGCTCCCATCCATACGCGGGGACGACGAAGACCGGATCGGTGGTGAGTGCCATCGCGACGCCGTCGGCCACCCGGACCACCCCGACATCGACACCGTGCTTCGGCGGGGTCAGCACGTCCCCGTCGGGGGCGCCGAGCCGACGAAGGATGATCCGCTCGAAGAGCTCGGGGGTGGCCTTCCCGGTCACCTGTTCGGACACTTCAGCCTCCTCGTCGCTCCAGCGCGCGGTCGACGACACCGACGAGTTCCCGTGTCGCCTCGATGGGGTCGGGAGCGGCGGCGACGGCCGAGATCACCGCCACTCCGACGGCTCCCGCTCCGATCACCTGCTGCGCGTTCGTCGGGCCGATCCCACCGATACCCACCACCGGAAGGGCGCTCCGCCCCGAGACGGCTCGGACGAGGGCGAGCCCACCCGGCGTCGCTTCCGGTTTGGTCGGCGTCGACCAGACCGTGACACCGAGGTAGTCCGCGTGCAGACCTTCGGCGTCGGTCGCCTCCGCCGGGTCTTCCACGCTCATCCCCAGGACACGGTCCGAACCGAGCAGTCGGCGAGCCTCCGATGGATGGTCATCGCGTCCGACGTGCGCCCCAGCGGCCCTGACCGTCACGGCGATGTCGGGGCGATCGTTGATCATGAACAGGACGCCGGCGGTGGCACAGGCCCGAGAGAGCTCGGACGCCACGGCGAGCAGCTCGTCGTCGGGGAGCTCGGGAGCGCGAAGCTGGATCGCGCCGGCACCACCTTCGAGGGCGGCCAACCCGATCTCGCGATGCGACCTGCCGGCGAACCTCGCCGAGGTGAGCACGTAGACACGGAGCGCTCGGGGATCGAGTAGCGCCATCGTCCTCCCTCCGCCGGCATGATCCGGGTCAGGTTCTGCGGGTCGTGGGCGCCACGGCCCACCTCTCAGCCCGGTCATCCCCGGGCTCCCCGGTCCGTCGCACGGAAGGATACCGAGGAGCGGCGTCAGGGGCGGCGGAGGTACCTCGCCACCGCGCGTTCGCGACGGAACCTCTTCCAGTCGCTGCTCTTCGTCGAGAAGAGCACATCGGTGACGATCTGCAGGACGCCGAACGCCGCGGCCGCGAGCACCGCCCACGCCGGCGCGTTGGTCGCGGGCGCCAGCGCGACGGCCACGAACGGCGCGAGCTTGCTTGCGATCGCGCCGGACGCGTGGAACCAGGCCCGCATCGAGGGCTCGGCGCGGAGGTAGGTGGCGTAGTCGGTCTTCAGACCCGGCCGGGGCGGAGGCGGTCCTCCCAGGAAGTAGTCGGTGAAGCGGATGCCGGCGAACCATCCGAACCCCCAGTGGGCCGGTGAGTGCACACCGATCGCCCAGGCCACCGCCGCCGCGAGGAGGGCAAGCCCGGCCGCCGTCCCCGTCCATCGCGCCGCCAGGACGATCGCGACCACCCCCGCCGCGGTCACCGCGCCGAGCAAGACGGTGCCGACCCAGACAGGCACCCGAGCCCGGACACGAGCGCGGAACGCCGCCCGGTCGATCCTCCCGACCTGGTCGGCGTGGTCGAGCACCGACACCGGATCGCGCTTGATCGCGGCGACCACCCGCCAGAACCCCAGCGTCCGAAGGTCCGTCGAGCCGGCACGTACCGCTGCCTCGATCCGGTCGAGCTCCTCGGCGATGCGGAGCGAGGCCGCCTCACCCGCGGTCGGTCGCAGTGGCTGCACGGTTCCGGGCCCCCATGGCCTTAGGATGCCTCCGGACGCGCTCCTCCCAGCTTGAGCGCTTCCCCGACGGGAGGCCGATGTCCAAGAGCATGACACAACCGATGGCCTCGGCCACCGGCCAAGGCCAGGCGCTCGTGACCCTCGACGGGCGCTATCACGTGCTGGAGCGGATCGCCGCCGGTGGGATGGGCGAGGTCTTCCGCGCGCACGACGCCGTCCTGGCGCGCGAGGTCGCCGTCAAGGTGCTCCACCGCTCGCTTTCGAGCGACCCGGGCTTCGTCGAACGGTTCCGCCGGGAGGCCCGCGCGGCCGCCACCCTCAACCACCCGAACATCGTGGCCGTCTACGACTGGGGCGCGGTCGACGGGATCTACTACATGGTGATGGAGTACGTCCGCGGAAGGTCCGTGCGCGAGCTCCTCAACGCGGGCGGCCGGCTCGCGCCCGCGCGAGCGGCGGACATCCTGCGGCAGACGCTCGCGGCCCTCGAGCACGCGCACGCCAAGGGCATCGTCCACCGCGACCTCAAGCCAGAGAACATCCTGATCACGACCGACGGCGTCGTGAAGCTCACGGACCTCGGCCTCGCCCGAGCGTTCGCCGACGCGAAGAACACCCGCGCGGGTGCCGTCACCGGCACCGTCCAATACCTCGCCCCCGAGCAGATCCGCGGCGAGCCTGCCGATCCGCGGTCGGACCTCTACTCGCTCGGCATCGTCGCGTACGAACTGCTCACGGGTGAGCTCCCCTACACGGGCGAAACCCCGATGGCGATCGCGTACAAGCACCTGTCGGGCCGCGTGCCGAAGCCGTCGGCGTCCGCGGCGGAGATCGGCTCCGACCTCGACGGCTTCGTCGCGAGCGCCACCGACCCCGACCGCGAGCTGCGCCCCGAGTCCGCCGAGGCGATGCGGGTCGACCTCGCATCCTTCGCAGGCTCGCTCCCCCAAGCCCGATCGCTCGGCGCGCTCGTCCGCGACCTCCCGGAGACGATCCAGCCGATCGCGGCGGCCGAGACGGCCGCCGCGATCGTCACCGACACGATCCCCCGCCTGCAGCGCGCCCAGCGCCGCCGATGGCGGCGCTGGGCCGCCGCCATCGTGGTGGTCGGGCTGGTCGCCGGAGCCGCGTACGGGGCGTGGGCCTATGTCATCCCGCACACGCACCCCGTCCCGCAGATCGTCGGTGCGGATGTTGAGGCCGCGACGGGAGAGCTCGGCGAGCTCGGCTTCATCGTTCGGGTTGCGAGCGGCGAGTTCTCGCTCTCCGCGCCGCGTGGCGCCGTGCTCGCCGTCGATCCTCCGGTCGGAACGACGCTCAAGGCCGGTGCGACCGTGACGCTCGTGCCCTCCCTCGGGCCACCGCCCGTCGCCGTCCCGGACGTCACCGGCTCGTCGCTGGCTGACGCCACCCACGCGATCGAGGCGGCCAACCTCGTGCTCGGACACGTTCACCGGATCTATAGCTCGACCACGCAACCGGGTGACGTGATCCGCCAGGATCCCTCCGACCGGAAGGCCCCCCGCGGGAGCGCCGTGCAGCTCTGGGTGAGCAGGGGTCACGCGCCCGTCCCCATCCCGGCGGTCGTCGGGAAGCAGCAGGCCCGGGCCGAAGCGCTGCTCCGGCACGCCGGCTTCGTCGCGGTCGTTCAGACCGCCTTCTCCGACCAGATCGGTCGCGGGATCGTGATCTCGGTCAACCCGGCCGAGGCGACGCGGACCACGTACGGGGACCCGGTCACGATCACCGTGTCACAGGGCCCCCAGGAGTTCCCGGCCCCGACCTTCACCGGGCTCACGCCCGACGCCGCTCGGCAGAGGGCCCATGAGTATGGGCTGGAGGTCAGTTTCTTCTACGTCCCGAACACGTCCCAACTGCGGGTGATCAGCCAATCGCCCGCTGCAAGCACGACCGTCCGCTCCGGGGACACCATCACGTTGTACGTCGCCTGAGCTACGGCTCCAGGTCCGCCCGCGGTCCCTCTTGGTAGCTGTAGCGCTCCTCCGCGAACGGCTCAGCATGGACGTGGTACCCCCGAACCTCCCAGAACCCGCGCGTGTTCTTGTCGCTGAACTCCAGCCCCGTCAGCCACTTCGCGCTCTTCCAGGCGTAGCGCTTGGGGACGACGAGCCGCAACGGCCAACCGTGCTCCGGCGTCAGGTCCTGGCCGTGGTTCCTCCAGGCGACCAGCACGTCGTCATCCTGCATCGCTTTGAGCGAGAGGTCCGACGTGTACCCGTGGGCGCAATGTGCGATCACCCACTTCGCCTCGGCTGCCGGCTTGGCTCGTTCGACGATCGTGCGGAACGGAACCCCCTCCCACGTGTTGTCGAGCGTCGTCCAACCCGTCACGCAGTGCATGTCCGCGTCGACCGTCACCGTCAGGAGCGCCCGCAGCTCCTCGTAGCTCAGCGTGAAGGGCTCCTCGACCAGTCCGGAGACCTCGAGATCCCAGTTCGCGCCGTCGAACGTCGGGATGGGACCGTAGTGCAGGACCGGCCAGGTCTTGACCAGCCGTTGGCCCGGCGGGATCCGTGCGGCGATCTCGGGGGGGTAGCTCTTCTGGAACAGACCCATCACGGCTCCTTCGCAGCACCAGTGACGACGGAGCGCCACGCGTCGATCGCGAGCGCGATCCCGTCGTCGTCCACGTCGACGTGGGTCACCATCCGGACGGCTCCCGGAACCGGGACCGCGCCCACGCCGAGGGCTGCGAGGCGTTCGATCGTCTCGAGCGCGTCCAGTCCCATCCCTTCCGTGTGGACGAAGACCATGTTCGTTTCGACCATGTCCAGCTCGACCCCACCCGGGAGGATGTCGGCGACTGACTCGGCGAGCCGCCGAGCGCGTACGCGATCGTCCCCGATCCGCGCCCTGCCCTCGTCGAGCGCTACCAGACCCGCGGCCGCCATGATGCCGGCCTGCCGCCAGGCGCCGCCGTAGAGGATCCAGATCCTCCTCGCCTCGCGGATCAGGTCGGCGGGCCCGCAGACCAACGAGCCGATCGGCGCGCCGAGCCCCTTCGAGAGGCAGAACATCATCGTGTCCACCTGGGAGGTCCACTCGGTGACCGGCAGCCCCACCGCCGCGGCCGCGTTCCATATCCTGGCGCCGTCGAGGTGGACCGGAACCCCCGCATCGTTCGCGATCTGCCGGACCTTGCGCAGCTCATCGACCGGGAAGATCGTTCCCCCGCAGCCTCCGACCGTGTTCTCGACCGCGAGCAGGTCGACGACCTCCACGTCGAAGGCCTCATCCGGCTCGAGCAAGCGGCGCGCGAGCGCCGCCGTCATGTAGCCCTTCGGGGAGTCCGTCCCGGTCCGGTACGCGATCCCCGCCAGCACCGCGCTCGTCATCATCTCGACGGTGGCGACGTGCGCCCGCTCCTCCGCGGCCACGAGGTGCCCGGCCCCGTGCGCCTGAAGGCGCACCCCGATCTGGTTCGCCATCGTTCCCGTCGCGACGTAAAGGGCGGCCTCCATCCCGGTCAGCTCGGCGGCACGCTCCTGGAGCCGGTTCACGGTCGGATCGTCTCCGTACCAGGCATCGCCGACCTCGGCATCGGCCATCGCGCGGCGCATCGTGGGTGAAGGCGTCGAGACCGTGTCGGAACGAAGATCCACCCGGAACCGCGGCATGGCGGCAGTCTAGCGGCCGGCCGCCGAACGCCGAACGCACGCGATCAGTTCAGGAACATCGGCTTGCCGTCGACGTGACGGATCTTCGGCCGGTACGACTCCTCGTCGTAGAGCGCGTCGACGTCCACCCGCTTCACGCCCTGGCCGACCACCGTCAGCGGCACGTTCGCGTAGTTCCCGTCGCGAAGCGCCATCAGCCTGCCGAACGTCCCGTCGACGACCAGATCGGTGGCCATCACCGCGTAGTTGATCGCCACCATGAGATCGAGCGAGTCCGGCGTACCCGAACGCATCAGGTAGCCGAGCTGCTGGTAGATCATCCCCTGCCCCGTGCGCTCCTTGAGCAGCTCGGCGGTCGACTGGCCGATCCCGCCCAGCTTCCGGTGACCGTAGGCGTCCTCCGGTCCACCCTCCACGAGCTGGCCGCCGATGAGCGTCGCCCCCTCCGAGATCGTCATCATCGCGTAGTGGCTCGGGTTCTCTCGCTGATCCCGCACCAGCAGGTCGCCGAGCCGATCCACGTCGAACGGCACCTCGCTGATGATCGTGCGGTCGACACCCGAAAGGTACGCGGAGATCAGCGACGTCTCCCCGCTGTAGCGTCCGAAGACCTCCACCACGGTGAGCCGCTCGTGCGAACCCGCACTCGTCCGCAGCTGGTGGACGAAGTTCACGGTCCGCGTGACCGCCGTGGAGAAGCCGATGCAGTAGTCGGTGCCGAAGACGTCGTTGTCCATCGTCTTGGGGATCGCGACGACGGGAACGCCCTCCTGATGCAGGCGGAGTGCGAAGGACAGCGTGTCGTCCCCACCGATCGGGATCAGCGCGCCGAGCCCGAGCTGCTCGATCACCTTGAGCGCGTGGCCTGTGTGGTCGCGGGGCCCGTCATCGGTTCGACCCTCACGGAGGAAGGCCGGCTCGTTCTCCGGCTTGACCTTCGCGGGATTCGTTCGCGATGTGTGCAGGAAGGTCCCACCGGTCCGATCGATCGTTCGCACGGTGGAGACATCCAGCGGGATCGTGTTCACCGAGGCCGACAGGGGGTTCGCGAGGTCGATCTCCAACAGGCCCGCCCATCCCCTGCGGATGCCGAGCACCTGATGACCCTCGGCCGCGGCGCGCGTGACCACGGCCTTGATGCACGCATTGAGCCCGGGGACATCGCCGCCGCCGGTGAGGACACCGATCTTCACGGGGCAAGAGCCTACGACGCCCGTGCGCCGGGGCCGCTCAGGTAGCATCGCCACGTGGAGCTGCTCGCCGTGTGGATCCCCCGGCACCTCGGCTGGCTGGAGCTGATCTTCCTCGGCCTGCTGGCGTCGCTGGTCGCGATCGTCGGCATCTTCTCGCTCTACGTGATCGCCCAGCAATTCCGGAACCCCGGCCGCCCGTCGCGGCGCTGAGGCTCAGCCCGGAACGAGCTCGGTCCCGGCTTCGCCGCGGAGCGCCGCCGGTGCGTCCTCCAGGTCGGCGATCACCGTTCGCATCCCGCCCCCTTCGAGGAACCGGATCGCGGAGCGAACCTTGGGCCCCATCGATCCTGCGCCGAACTCTCCCCGGTCGAGCAACGCCGTGGCCTCGGTCGCGGTCATGCGGTCGATGTCCTCGGGCATCAACGAGCCGTAGCCGCGCTGCACCTTCTTGACGTCGGTCAGGATCAGCAGGACGGATGCCTCCACCTCCTGCGCGAGGATCGCGGCCGCGAGGTCCTTGTCGACCACGCCTTCCTTCCCGATCAACCGTGGCCCCTTCTCGATCACCGGGACGCCGCCGCCGCCGCTCGCGATCACGATGACGCCATCGGCCACCAACGTACGGATCACGGGTGTCTCCACGATCGAGTACGGCTCCGGGCTCGGCACCACGCGACGCCATCCCCCGTGTGGGTCAGCCTTCATCACCCATCCGCGCTGCTCCTCGAGCTTCTTCGCGCGAGGTTCGCTGAAGTACGGCCCGATGAACTTCGTCGGCTTCCGGAACGCGGGGTCGTTCGGGCGGACGCGGGTGAGCGACAGGATCGTGACGACGGGTCGTTCCATCCCGCGCTCGAAGAACACGTCGCCGATCGTGACCTGGAGCAGGTACCCGATCTGGCCCTGAGACTCGGCCCCGCAGACGTCCAGCGGCATCGGGTGGACCTGCTTCGCGGCCGCCTCCTGCTGGATCAGGATCCGGCCCACCTGGGGGCCGTTGCCGTGGGTGACCACGACCTCCCAACCATCGGCGGCGATCTCCGCGACGCGCTCCGCCGCGGTGCGGGCCGCGCGATACATCTCCTCGTACGTGTCGTCGGCGCCGCGGCGGAGCAGGGCGTTGCCGCCGAGGGCCACGACGACCCGCTCCACACGATCCTCCTTACACGACCGGCGACAGGATGTCGGCCAGCTGCGGTGAGTCCGGCAGCACCTCGAGGTCATACCGGACCCGGACGGCGGGCTTGCGGATGTCGATCACCCTTCGCAGGTCGATCGGTGTACCGATCACCACGAGGTCGACGTCGGCTGCGTCGATGATCTTGGACATCTCGTCCAGCTGGCCGTCGCTGTAGCCCATCGCCGGCAGCACCGCGCCCACGTCGTACTTCTCGAAGGTCTCGGCGATCGTGCCGATCGCCCACGGGCGGGGATCGACGATCTCGGCAGCACCCAACCGCTGCGCGGCGATCACCCCGGCACCGATCTTCATCTCGCCGTGGGTGAGCGTGGGGCCGTCTTCCACCACGAGCACGCGCTTGCCCCGCACCGCATCGGGATCGTCGCACGTGACCTTCGAGTTCGCCTTGACCACGACGGCCTCGCCGTTGACCTCGGCGATCGTCCGCTCGAGCTGCGCGACCTGCTCCGGCATCGCGGAATCCATCTTGTTGATCAGGACGACGCCGGCCGCCCGCAGGTTCGTCTCCCCGGGGTGGTACCGGAGCTCGTGCCCCGCACGGAGGGGATCCACCAACGCGATCCACACCGTCGGCCGGTAGAACGGGAGGTCGTTGTTGCCGCCATCCCACAGCAGCACGTCACACTCGGCCTGCGCTTGTTCAAGGATCGCTCCGTAGTCGACGCCCGCGTAGATGACGGTCCCCGCCGTGATGTGCGGCTCGTACTCCTCGCGTTCCTCGATCGTGGTGTCGTAGCGGTCCAGGTCTGCGAGCTCCGCGTACCGCTGCACGCGTTGGGCTGCGAGATCCCCGTAGGGCATCGGGTGTCGGACAGCGACCACGCGCTTGCCGGCAGCCTTGATGGCCTCCGCGATCGCGCGTGTGGTCTGCGATTTGCCGACGCCGGTGCGCACCGCCGTCACCGCGACGGTCGGGACGGTCGGTTGCAGCATCGTCGCGTCGGGTCCGAGCAGGACGAAGTTCGCTCCCGCGGCCAGCACCGTGGAGGCCTTGTGCATCACGTAGTCATGGCTGACGTCCGAGTAGCTGAACACGACGTCGTCGACCTGAAGCTCACGGATCAACCGGACGAGCTCAGACTCGTCATGGATCTGGATCCCGTCCGGGTACCGCCCGCCCGCGAGCGAGGGCGGATACCTCCGGTCATCGATGAACGGGATCTGGGTAGCCGTGAACGCGACGACCTCGGCGTCGGGGTCGTCGCGATAGACCACGTTGAAATTGTGGAAGTCCCGCCCTGCGGCTCCCATGATCAAGACGCGACGCGGCATGCCGGTGGTCCTTTCCGCTGGAGGTCGTCTGATGCGCGGGAAGGCGCCCGGGCCCTGCCACGGACCCCGCTCTTCGGGGCGTGATGCTACTCCAGCCAGCCCTTCGGGCCCACCGATCCGAACGGCCGCGCGAAGTGCGGAACCGCAACGCGCCATCCATCGTGAGCAGCCCGCCACAGCAGCAGCCGCCGGGCAGCCGCCCCCAGCTGTGGATCCTCATCGTGCGACGACCACCATCCGGGAGCCGCCACCTGCGTCGGGAGATGGAGCAGGTCGCCGGTGAGGAGGATCACCTCGCCATCGTCGCTCAGGATCACGCTGCGATGACCCGGGGTGTGCCCCGGGGTATGTCGGAGATGCACGCCGGGGACGACGTCGCGGTCGGCGTCGGTGATCGAGAGCATCCCGAGCTCCAAGAGCGTGCCCATCGCATGACGCGCCACGTAGTCATCCTCGTCCGTGCTCCCGGCGAACGCCGACCAATCCGCCTCGTGCACGTGCACCGTCGCGTTCGGGAAGGAGGGCTCACCGCCGATCACCGTGCCCCCGGCATGGTCGGCATGCAGGTGCGTCACCACGACGTGGCGGACCTCGGCGATCTCGACCCCGGCCCACGCGTCCTCGAAGGACTCCTCCCACGGCGCGTACGGCGGGAAGTCCCCCACCCCCGTGTCGACGACGACGATCATGCCGGACGGCAGCCGGACCACGAACGCATGGACGTGCCACCGCCACCCGCCCGAGCCGACGAACGCCCATGGGCGGCGCTCGCGCTCGCCGTTCCAGTCGACGGCCTGCCCGGGGCATTCGTCGGCGAGCGCGAGCGCTCCCCAACCCTCACAGACCGTCCGGATCTCGATCCGGCCGACGTGGACCTGCTGGACGTGCGACATCGCGCCGCAGCCTAACGCCCAAGGTCCTGGGGACGGTCGACATCGAACAACGACCGACGGCCGGGATCCATCGCCATCCACGTCGCCTCGTCGATCACCACGGTGTCGAGCACGTCGAGGACGTCGCCCAGGCGACGTCGGCCGGCGTGCAGGAGCGTGTGGACCGCGTCCGCCGCTGGCCAGGTCCGCACCGCGATCGGCAGTGGGCTCGGGCCGCCGGCCGTCCCGAGCGCTGCGGCATCCCAGGCCTCGTCCTGGAGCGCCAGGACCATCGCGCGGAGCACGGGCGGCTGCACGTCGGGCATGTCGCCCGCCACCACGACGGCCAGGTCGGAACGGACCGCCGCCAACAGGCCGGCATGCAACCCCGCGAGCGGCCCCTCCCCCTCGCTCGCATCACGCACGATCCTCGCGCCCGCCGGCAACCTCGGATCGACCCCCACCGGGCTCATCACCACGATGACGTCTTCGCTCACCTCGCCAACGCGCCCGATCGCCCGATGCAGGAGCGGGGACCCGTGGTAGGGAACGAGCAGCTTGTCCGAGCCGAACCTGGAGGACCGTCCCCCGGCGAGGACGATCCCGGCGATGGCGCTCACGCGCGCGACCTCAGGCGCGGTCCGTCTTCCGTCGCTGCACGTACTGGAACCCGAACCGGCCCTTGATGCACAGATGACCGCTCGTCACGTCGTTGTCGGCCGGCGAGGAGACCTTGACGATCGCGTTGTCCTGGACGTGCAGCTCCAGTTCGCACCCGACCCCGCAGTAGGGACAGATCGTGTTCGTGATGGTCTGTCGATCCTCATCCCAGGTACCGGCGGCACGCATGTCGTGTTCACTCGTGAACATCAACGCGCCAGTGGGGCAGACCCCGATGCAGTTGCCGCAATACACGCATGCCGATGCATCCAACGGAACGGCGTACTCGGTCGAGATCCGTGCGTCGAAGCCGCGGCCCGCGACCGCGATCGCGAACGTGTGCTGAGCGTCGGTCCCGCACGCCTCGACGCACTTGTAGCAGAGGACGCAGCGGCCATAGTCGCGGACGTAGAGCTCGTTATCCACCTTGACGGGTTGTGCGACGGTCTCGGCACGGGACGGCTCCGGCGGCTCGTGGTGATGCCCGGCCCATCTCCGATCCCGCTCGCCGGCCTCCATCGGCTCCGTCCGAGCGCCGAACCGATCGGGGTCCGCGCCGTACGCGTCCTGCCACCGATGCCAGTCCGACGATGCGAGCGAGGTGTCGACGCTCGACCCGAGGAGCTCCATCACGAGCTTCCGAGAGTGACGAACCCGATCGGTGTCGGTCCGGATCCTCATGCCGGCCTCAACCGCGCGCGAACACGCGGGGACGAGGGTGCGCGAGCCCTCAACCTCGACGACACAAACGCGGCACGCGTTGATGGGCGTCAGATTGTCCGCGTAGCACATGGTGGGTGTATCGATACGCTCTGCGCGGCAAGCGTCCAAGATCGTCGAGCCTTCGGGAACGCGAACGGCGACGCCGTCGATCTCTGCGTCCACCAGACGCCGCGGCGGGGCGACCGGGACTACGCTCATGCGGCGCCCCCGTCGAACAACCCGAACGTCGAGATAGCCGAGCGTACGGCTCCGGCGGCCGTCTGTCCGAGACCGCAGATCGAGGAATCGCGCATCACGTCGGCGACATCTTCCAACAGGGCGAGCTCGTCCGCCGGCGTCCCCAACGTGCGTCCGGAAGCCAATCGGAGCAAGGCCTCTTCTTGTCGGACGGTTCCGACGCGACAGGGCACGCACTGCCCGCACGATTCGTCACGGAAGAACCGCGCGATCCGCAGGACCAGATCGACCAGGTCGGTGCCCTCGTCGAAGACCATGATCACGCCCGACCCGAGCGTGTAGCCGCCCGCCCGCGCGTCCTCGAACGTCAGCCGCGCATCGAGCCGATCCGGTCCCACGAAGCCGCCTGCCGCACCTCCGAGCAGGATCGCCTTGAGGCGCCTCCCCCCGCGGACGCCGCCGGCCGACGCGATCACGTCGCCGAGCGTTACGCCGTGCGGATACTCGTAGACCCCGGGACGCTCGACGTGGCCGGACAGGCAGAACAACCTGGTCCCGGTCGAGTCCTCCGTGCCGACAGACGAATACGCCGCGGCGCCGAGCTCGAGGATCGGGAGCACGTTGACCAGCGTCTCGACGTTGTTGATCGCCGTTGGCTTCCCGAAGACGCCGTGCGTGACCGGGAACGGCGGCTTGTTCCTGGGTTCCCCACGCTTGCCCTCGATCGAGTTGAACAGCGAGGTCTCTTCCCCGCAGATGTACGCGCCGGCGCCGCGGCGGAGTTCGACATCGAACCGGAACCCGTGCTCCATCACGTCGTCCCCGAGGTACCCGTGGACACGCGCCTCGCCGATCGCCCGCTCCAGCCGCTCCGTCGCGAGTGGGTACTCACCGCGGATGTAGAGATAGCCTCGTTCGGCCCCCGTCGCGTACCCGGCGATCGTGACGGCCTCGATCACGGAGAACGGATCGTGCTCCATCACGAGACGGTCCTTGAACGTTCCCGGCTCGGATTCGTCGGCATTGCAGATCACGAAGTGCGGCCGCATCGCCTGCTCGGCGACCGCCTTCCATTTGACGCCGGTGGGGAAGGCCGCCCCGCCGCGGCCGAGGAGCTTGGCGTCGGTGACTTCACGGACGGTCCCCTCGGGACCCAGTTCGACCGCGCGTCGGAGCCCCGAGTATCCCCCCGCCGCGCGGTAGGCGTCGATCGACGAAGGGTCGACCTCGCCGGCGCGTCTGAGCAACCGGAGCCCGGAACGAACGGCCGGGTCCCACACCTGCGGCGCGGTGACACCCCCGGCACACGTGACCGTCGAGTCCGGCACGGCGGCCGCCCGGACGGTCGCGACGCTCGCCTCGCCGAGCGACACGTCCGGACGGCCGGCGCGCTGAGCGAGGATCGCCGGCGCCTGCTCGCACATCCCGAGGCACGGGCTCCTCGTCCACGTCCAATCGCCGTCGGCGCCGCGCTCCTCGAGCTCAGCCAGCAGCTCCTTCGCGCCCTGGATCCGACAGGCGAGGTCGTCGCAGATGTGGATCACCGTCTTCGGCTGCGGCTGCACGCTGAACATCGCGTAGAACGTGGCCACCCCGTACGCCTCTGCCGGTGGAACCGTGAGCCGCTCGCAGATGTAGTTGAGCCCCCCTTCGCTGATCCAGCCCTCGGCGGCATGGAGCGCGTGCAGTGCGGGGAGCAGCAAGGTTCGGTCCGCGCGTGTCTCATGTCCTCCGCGAACCACGCGACCGTCCGGCGACGCCTCGGGCCCCAGCAGTCCGTCGACCGCTCGACGCTCCTCGTCGGTAGGCCGCGCCGCCGTGAGATGGAGGTCCATCAGGGCACGTCCGCGTGCAGCTTGTCGATCCGGATCGCGGTGGCCTTGAACTCCGCGGTTCCGGACTTGGGGTCCGCCGCTTCGATGGTGAGCCGGTTGGTCTCAACCTCGTCCGGGAAGTGCAGCGTCATGAAGGCGAGTCCTTGCCGGAGCGCCGAGGAGATATGCACCGGCGCCTCGACCTCACCCCGTCGGGACGCCACGCGGACCCGCTCTCCCTCGTCGACGCCGAGGGCTTCCGCGTCCGCCGCCGACAGCTCCACGGATTCCGGCCGCCGGAGCGGAGAGGTGTAGGCGGCCGTCTGGACCCCGGTGTTGAACGAATCCAGTCGCCGGCCGGTCGTCAGCCGGATCGGATACTCCTCGGTCAGGAGGTCGACCGGTGGATCGTCCACCACCACGCTGAGGGGCGCCTTCCGTCCCTGCTTGGCGGCGTCGTCGAACTCCCAGAGACGGGCATGCAAGAACTTGGTCCCATCGGGGAACTCGTCGTTGCACGGCCATTGGACGCCTCCGCGCTCCTCGATCAGCTCCCACGACATGTTCGCGTGCATCGGCGAGAGCGACCGAAGCTCTTCCCACGCTTCGAACGGGGTGAGCCCGCCCCAGTCGTAGCCCAAACGCCTCGCCAGCTGAGTGATGATCCAGATGTCGTCCTTCGCCTGCCCGGGTGGATCGAGCGCCTTCCGGACCCGCTGGACGCGTCGTTCGGAGTTGGTGACGGTTCCCTCGGTCTCGAACGCGGCGTTCGAGGCAGGGAACACCACATCGGCGATCTCGGCGGTCTGCGTCATCACGAGGTCCTGCACGATCAACGTGTCGAGGTTCTCCAGCAGCTTCGTCGCCACGGTGGCATCTGCCTCCGAGCTCACGGGATTCTCGCCGATGCAATAGATCGCGGTGAGCTCGCCGCGGTCCATCGCGTGGAACATGTCCGTGAGATGCCAGCCGTAGGCGGGCAGGATGGGGCGTCCCCAAGCCTCCTCGAACCGTTGTCGTGCGGCATGATCCTCGACGATGTCCAGGAAACCGGGCAGCTTGTTCGGGATGGCGCCCATGTCGCCGCCACCTTGGACGTTGTTCTGCCCGCGGAGCGGGTTCAGACCGCTCCCGTACTTGCCCACGTGGCCCGTGAGGAGCCCAAGGTTGATCAGCGCCAGCACGTTGTCGACGGCGTTGTGATGTTCGGTGATGCCCAAGGTCCAGCAGATCATCGCGCGGTCGGCCTTCGCGAACTCGTGGGCGACCTCCCGGATGACGTCGGCGGGCACGCGGGTGATGGCCTCCCCACGCTCGAGCGTCCAGTCCACGACGCTCTCCGCGTACTCCTCGAAGTTCTCGGTCGCGTGTGCGACGAACGCCTGATCCTGCAGGTCGCTGGCGATGATCTCGCGCGCGATCGTGTTCGAGAGGGCGATGTCGGTGCCGACGTCGATCCCGAGCCAGAGGTCGGCGAACGCCGCGGTCTCGGTCCGTCGTGGGTCGACGACGATCAACTTGGCCCCACGCTCGAGCGCGCGCAGGACGTGGTGGAAGAAGATGGGATGTGCCGCGCGGGCGTTCGAGCCCCACAGCACGATGAGGTCGCAGTTCTCGACCTCCTCGTATGAGCTGGTACCGCCACCGGCACCGAAGACCGTGGCCAGACCGACCACGCTTGGCGCGTGTCAGGTGCGGTTACAGCTGTCGACGTTGTTCGTGCCCAGGACCTGACGAGCGAACTTCTGCGCGACGAAGATCATCTCGTTGGTCGCCTTGGAGCACGAGAACACGCCCGCCCCCCAGCCGGGGTTCCGCTCGACGGCTCGCCGCAGCCCCTCGGCGGCCCGGTCGAGAGCCTCATCCCAGGTGGCGGTGCGGAGCTCGCCGTTCTCGCGGACCATCGGCTCGGTAAGCCGGGTCGGTGCCATCGCCATCGACGCCATCTCCCCATCCATCGTGCGACGCGGCCGGACGATCCGGCCGTCTCGATTCTAGGACCACGCCGTCTGCACGCGGGAGCCGGCGCTCAGGGCCGGAGCTCGGCCCAACGGAAGCACGTCGTGAGGTGGTCGTTCACCAAGCCGCACGCCTGCATGAACGCGTAACACACGGTCGGTCCGACGAAGGAGAACCCTCGCCGCTTCAGCTCCTTGGACATCGCTCGAGATGCCGGGGTCTCGGCTGGGATGCCGCCCGTCCGCTTCCACCGGTTCACCGTGGGGACGCCCTCGACGAATGACCACACGAAGGGATCGAGCGGACCGTCGGCGCCCAGCTCGAGGATCGCCGCGG
>WNGD01000281.1_pt1 | contig 51939 bp, 50 predicted proteins | sample 5400671 | NCBI WGS metagenome assembly WNGD01 (sample SAMN13153369, study PRJNA577476) | soil metagenome | isolation source: 40 cm soil or saprolite under grassland replicate 2 | place: USA:California | collected 2016-06-15 | reverse complement strand
TACATCTTCATCCTTGCCTATTCGCTCTTTGACTACACAAGAGAACTCAGAGCATTGTCTGGGAAGCAGTAGCAGGAAGGAGCAAGAGGCACGACGGAAGAAGAAAGAGGATCGTGAACACATCAGGAGAATACAGGATGGCCTATCTTCAGCGAACTCTTCAAGCGACCTTGACCATTTTGTTGAGCTTAACGATAGTGATTCTAGCAGCATTTGGGATCTCTGAGAGCCTGCGACTGGCGGGAGTAGAGAGAAGCGAGAATGTACTGATCACATTCCTCGTTTCACTCGGATTGCTCCTGCTTGCTCTCTGGCTCTTGCCTCGCGCGTTTCTGACGCTCAAAGAAGAGTAGAAATATGAATGAACCAGGCCACGACGAGCTTACTTTTTTGCCAGCTTGTAGCCGACATCTGGTACGGTCAAGATGTAACGTGGACGGCGGGAGTCGGTCTCGATCTTGCGGCGCAGGCGGCTGATGTAGACCCAGATAAAGTCGATGTCACGATTGTATTCCGGTCCCCAGACGCGCTCTAGCAACAACTCGTGTGTCATGACCATACCTGCATTCTGCGCCAATGTGCTCAGAAGTTTATACTCTGTACGGCTGAGCTGTACCGGGCGGTCTTGCAACAGCACCAGGTGCTGGGCATAATCAATAGTGAGTTCGCCCGTAGTGAAGATGGCCTGGTTTGCCGAAGGTCCCGCCGCGTGAGAGCAGCGGCGTACGAGGGTGCGCACGCGTGCCAGCAGCTCGTTCATATTGAAAGGCTTGGTCACGAGGTCGTCGGCTCCCAGATCAAATAACTGCACGCGTTCGTCCTCGTCACCCGAGTCACAGAGCATGATGACAGGCGCTTGCGAAAACTCGCGCAAGCGCTGGAGCAGTTCAATGCCACTCATATCGGCCAGGTGCGTAGCCAGCAAGATGAGAGTGGGCTCTGCAAGATCGAGGCTGCGCAAGAACTGTACGCCGGAATGAATTGTATGCACCTGGTAGCGCTGCTCCTCGAGGCGGGCGCGCAGGTAGCGGGCAATTCGAGCATCTTTCTCGACAATGAACACGCTGCGCCGCGACAGGTCGCCGAATGCGGGAAGCGGGCCACTAGAAGCGGGCCCAGAAATACTGCGCTGCAACGACTGCGATGCTGGTAGTCTTGGAGCCAACGGTAAGGTGCAGTAGAAGGTTGCGCCCTGCCCCAACCCCGGTGAGTCCGCCCAGATTTTACCACCATGCGCTTCAATTGTTGCGCGTGCCACCGACAGTCCTAAGCCAATACCTTTGAGTGACTCTTCTGCCTGCTGAACGCGATAGAAGCGGTCGAAGATACGGTCGAGGGACTCCAGTGCAATACCAATACCCTCGTCGGAGATGCGCAGGCGAATTTCTGTATCGCCAGCGTCGAGCCAGACCGTGATAGTCCCTCCAGCCGGCGAGTAGGTCACCGCGTTGTTCAGCAGGTGGTTCAGCGCCTGTTCGACACGCACAGTATCACATACCAGGGTAGGGATCGTCTCTGGCATGTGCAATACGAAGCGATGACGGGGCGCCTGCTGCTGCCAGCGTTCTAGCAGTTGGCCCAGTAGCTCATCGATACGCAGCTGTGCCAGCCTCAAGTTCTGCGCTCCCGCGTCGAGCTTCCACACGTCGAGTAACGTATTGAGAAGGTCATACAAGCGATCGGCGTGCGTATCGATCATATGCAGCATTTCGCGCTGCAGGGCAGGGTCCCAACGTGTGGAGCTTCCCAGGAGGGTAGTGGCACATCCCTTGATGATAGCAAGGGGTGTTTTCAGTTCATGAGCGGCCAGCGCTAGCGTCTCGCTGCGCACCTGAATGGATGTACGTTCCCATGTTACGTCATCCAGCAGCACGCCACGTCCCAACAGGTGGCCAGGATGGTCACGCACGGGGAAAGCTTGTACACGCAGCCAGCGTACCGCAGCATGTGCCAGGGCCAGGTCGGTTGAGCACTCCTGCTCGGGATGATCCCAAACACGATCAAGCTCGATCTGCGCCTGCTCTGGATCAGCGGCCAGGGAAATAAGTTGTTTGCGCACGTCGAAGACAGGTTGTTTGAGCAGATCGCGGCCACTAATACCCAGCAGCCGCTGTGCACTTGGATTAGAGTAGGTGATACGCTCCCCGCGATTCAAAAGGATGAAGCCACTGCGCATGTTAGCGGCGACGCCCGCGAGAATGTAGTGCTCTCGTGCAAGTGCTGGTAACGAAGAGGCAGGCTGTTCCAATGAAGTATCGGCCAGGGATAATGTGCTCTCTTCGACTCCCCCATCGTTATTGTCCATTGCTGCCCCATTTCCAGCGGCGAAATTCATAGGAGAACCTTCCCAATTCTGCGACTTTCGTGCTATTTCATATTCTATCAAAACTGGTCAACATTGATTGGATTATCCCGGACAAATTACTTGTTTCTAAGGTTGAATACAATAGGGGGCTGTGATATGCTCTCCTGAGAGGATTTTTCAAGCGGGGGAAATACATGCCGAACGCTACCTGGGGCGACCCAGAACCACGGGCTGACGAAGCTTATTCGCCAGCGCTGCTGCGACAACTCTTACAACAGATGATGGGACAGTTTGCCGCCAGCGGTGCTTGTATTGCCCTGTTCGATGAAAGCACCGACCAGATGGTGATACGGATGCACATCCGGGCGCGCGGCACCAATTCGGCTCCTGCACACGCTAGCACGGAACCCGAACGGATCAATAGTGCCAGCCGCCGTACTACTATTCAACTCAGCCCTGCACCAATCACTACAGGGGGATTACGGCACCCATCGCAGCCGCTGGAAAAGCTCGATATCGTGCCTGTACACAACGGCGATCTTTTTCCAGTAGGCGCGCTTTATCCCATCGATCATGACATGATAGGTTACGCGTGGCGTACAGGTGAAGCCTATATCATGCGACACGAGGATTATATGGCCATGTTTCATCCTGGCCGGACGCTGCCCTCTCAGGCCGAGATTACCCCCCTCTGGTATCTCGTTGCGCCGGTCCTCGAGCCTACGATGCAGAATGACGGGCAGAACAGGCACTGGCTGACCGGCACCCTGGGCGTCGTGGTACTCTACCAGATCGCGCCAGGCGCAGGATTTCAACAGAAACAGCGCAGTGAGGCTATGAGCTTTACCGAGCGTATTGCACTCTACTTACAAAACGACCGACTACGGCGCTCACAAGACCGTACCCTCGACTATATAAGGCGACTGCAGCAGATCAGTACAGCATTCCCTACCAGCGTCAAGCTGGCAAACCTGGTAGAGGATGTCTATCATTTCACTACCAACGTGGTCGATGTCTCATCAATGCAACTGACGCTCTATGATCGCGACATGGATAGAATCTACGATGTATTCGCTATTGCTGATGGCAAGCGAGTGGAAGGGTTACCAGCGCACTCAGTGGTCAAAGAAGATCGCCCGCAGTGGTGGCACATCTCGCAGGTAGAGCAGCGCAGGCTGCTGCTAGACCTGAGCAACCAGGAGCCAGGTAAGTACGAGGAACTGCTTATGGGCGTGTGGGGCGACCAGCGCAAGGCAAAATCGTTTCTGTTCCTTCCCATGAAAATGTTTACACGTGTGATCGGCTCGCTATCGCTGACCAGCATGCATGCCGATGCTTACCGCCCAGAAGAGATCCTGGTGCTGGAGACGATGGTACAGATCATCACAGTCAGTATTGAGAATGCCAAGCTCTATGACAAAGTGCGCCGCTCATTGCGCGAGGCCAAACAACGCGAGGAGACCCTGGCGGCTATGAATAGCGCCTTGCAGACTGTCAGCTCTGTTTTAAATCTCGGGGAGTTATTACACAACCTGGCCGAGTTTGCGGCTAAGCTGGTAAATGCGGAGCTATCCACATTTTTCCAGATCTCTGCCGATGGGAAGGAACTTATCGCGGAAGCTATATACGCGCCAACGAGCCGGCCAAAAGACTGGACGGAACTATCTACGGACGCGGTAAAACACAAAGACCTGATAGAGATGATCCGTCTCCCATTCACGGGTTCTATCCTGGCGGGTCTGGTGGGAGAGCCTTTCTTCTACCTGGATTACGCGGCGATTCAAGACCTGGCCCAGGCAAGCACAGAGGGTGGGGGCATTTTTTTGCGGGAGACTGGTACGCAACAGATATTGATGATCCCGGTGCGCTACCAGACGGAACTTACAGGTATCCTGGCGATACATACAATGGGGCGGAGCCGCCTCTTCCATCCTAAGGAGGTGGGGGTGTTGATGGCTGTGTGTGCACAGGCGGGCAGTGCGATCCGGAACGCGCAGCTCTTCGAAGAGATTCAAGAGGCTAACGCTCAATTACAACACATGGATAAGCTCAAGGATGAGTTTATTGTTACTGCCTCGCACGAACTGCGTACCCCGCTCAGCGCCATTCAGGGGTATTCCACGCTGTTGCAGCGACAACATGCCCGTACAACTCCGCAGCAGATTCTTCGCTTTGCCACGAAGATTTCAGAGGCAACACAGCAACTGAGTGCCCTGGTAGTGAATATGACCGAGGCGTCCCAGTTGGGTACACTGGACAAGAATCTGCAAACCGGCCCCGTCAAATTAGCCACGGCGGCAGAGGTAGCGCGGGATATACTTAGTGCGAATATCGAACAACAGATCACGCTGCGCATTTCACCCGATCTATGGGCGCTCTGCGATCCACTACGGCTACGCCAGGTGATCAGTAACCTTTTTGATAACGCTGCCAAGTATTCGCCTCCAGGCAGCCACATTGAACTGGAGGCCAGCGCCACCCGGCTTGCGCACCTGGAACTTCCTGAAGACCAGCTCGACCCCGAAGAGGGTGACATGGATGTTGTGCTGGCACGCGTGCGTGATGAAGGCGATGGCATTGATGAGGAAGACCAGCAGAAGATCTTCGAGAAGTTTGTACGCGCCTCGCGTTCTCTTACCACGCCCGTGCGAGGCACGGGGCTCGGACTATACATCTGTCGCCGCTACATCGAAGCCATGGGCGGCAAGTTATGGCTCGAGCAAAGTACTCCTGGTGCAGGTTCTGTTTTCAGTTTTTATCTCCCGCGCATCGATGCACCAGATGAAACAGGGGGATCGAATGAATCGACATAACAAGCATCGTCACATGCTGGTGGTAGACGATGACCCGATCATCCGCGATATGATGGTGGATATCCTCGATTTTGAAGGCTATTCCATACGCACGGCCCGTAACGGTCCCGAGGCGCTGGAGATGTTGCGGGGCGATGACGATTACCTGATCTTTCTTGACCTGATGATGCCAGGTATGAGCGGCAAGGAAGTATGCGCCATACTTGAAGCTGAGCCGGCCTTGAGGAGACGCCACGTGATCATCTTGATGACAGCAATGGACAGGTTAGATGAAGGCACGCCACTCAGGGTTGATGCGACGATTCCCAAGCCCTTTACGGTGAACGATGTGCTTGGGGTGGTGGGGCCATACTTGGAGTAGAGCCAGAGCATTCCCACAAGGATAACCCCGGTGCAACAGGTCTGTCATCTGCCAGAAAAAAGCATTATTTTTTCCGAGGCAGTGAGGGAAGTCCAAGGGAACCGGCGTCCATCTGAAAGAAGTTACACAACTTCTGGCGGTAATAGGGAATAGGTGTGACTTTCCCTTTTTCCCAGCGATTCACGGTGATATGGGTCACGCCGATCTCCTCAGCCAGTTCTTTCTGCGTCAAATCGTGCTGCTCACGCGCCCTCCTCAGCAGTTCGTTGGGCATGGCCTTCTTTCCCGCCATCGAAGTTTTCTTCCTGGGCATAGATACTTCATCCCCTCTCACTTTGCTACGGGGACACCATTACGATGAACAACTCGATAGCCAGAGATCGGGTTTCTATAGTATACGACGGAATACAGCGTGAACAGTAAAAAATCGTCGATGCAGTAATTCAGATCCAGCAGGATGCGGCAGGCGCTGATAAAGCTGATTCCGCAGTACTTTGAGCATTTCAAATCTGTCATTGCCAGCCGAACCTAGTAGTAGAGAAGGCGTATCTACTCACAGAATCTGGTTCGTCCCTACGACCGCGATAATGCGCGCGTAGGTTGCTGTCTGGAGGATGGCTGTGACAGCGCCGGTACGTATGTCCAGCGCATAGAGCGCACCATCGGCGTAGAAGGTGACGATGTGATTATTGAACCACGCGCCTAATTCTATCAAAAGAGCCGAAGAGGTCGCCAACAAGCGCGGCCTGGAGGCATGAAGCTGCGCGCCTGAGCCGGTGATCTGTACTGTGTAGAGGGCACTGTGACGATCAAATGGGGACTGGGAATCGCTGGAGAACTCGACGTAGACCAGTGTATGCGCGTCGGGGGTGAACAAGGGCGTGGTGACCCAGTGATAGGCAGCGCTATTACTCAGGTTATGTTGTCCTGGCAGGACTACTTGTGAGGCGCTCACTGTTAACGGTTGACCGACCAATGTTGCCAGGTTCAAGCTATTGGCGTAGGTGAGCGGAGCAATATCGATAGGGATACTGTTATCGGTAGGATAGGGCACAACCCCTTCGTCTGGAGAGTAAAGCAGGGTATTGCTATAGGGAGCAAGCGCTAAGGGTCCCTGCAAAGAGCTTTCATCCAGCAAGAGCTGCGGCGCAGCAGGGGATGGCGCTGTAAGGTCAAGCGACCACAATCCGTACTGTACCGCTTCATGGCTGCCCTGGTCATCGGTGAGGAGCAGGGTAGTATCTCCCTGGTTTCCCGGGCCAGTCATGAAAGAGAAGACACGAAAACAGGGACAATCAGCGCCTGGTTGTTGATAGACCAGGCGCTGGTCTGCTAATGAGCCTGCATAAATATTCGTGCTGCCGTTGCCATCAATGGATTCGGTGCTCCAGGCCACTGCCGATCCATCATTGCTCAATGCTATAGAGGTAATAATCTGGTCGGGGGCAAGAGCGGCTATCTGGGTAGATGTTCCATCGAAAATGTCCGTTAGCCACAGGCCATTTCCGGCGTAAAGCAGCTGGCCGGTTGGAGTCAGGAGCGGTCGCACGGCTTCGCTGTAGGCATAGCCCGGTGTTGGAAGCAGTTGCGGCGATCCACCGGAGGTGGAAACCATGTACAGGTTATTTTGTTGCTCGTAGATGATGTAATGCCCGCCAGGTAACTGGAGTGGGGGTATTTTCTTGTTGTTAGGCGTGAGGATGGGGGTGGAGGTGGACGTGCTATCCTGATCCTGGGCCGCGGTAGGGGTCTGGTTCCCGGGTGTCGCCTGGTGAATCTGTGGGAAACTGGATGCTATCAGGCCCGTAAATAAGAAGAGAAGCAAGCTTATAAGCAAAAGTAAGGAGATAATGCCCGCTTTTGAGAAACGCGCCTGCTGCTCCGGTAATGGCGGCGAGATGCGCGGCTGCGGTCGATTTGGTGGGTCACTTACTTGCGGTATCAATGTTCTTGCATGCCTCTATTCTCGAGATTATAGATGTTGAGTATATACGAAACAGGCTTGTCGCGCCAAGAGTCCTAGTACTCTCAGGCTGTTTGCTCCGCAGGCGCAACCGCTCCGCGCGGCCCGGCTTTGCTGGCATAACGAGTGATGAAAGCAGCCGTTTTAGCGAATACTTCCTCGCGATCATGATCCTTCATGATTACATGATAGGAACGATGGAGGGTGACGAGGTATTTCTCTTTCGAACCAAGCAGCCTATAGATCTCACGTCCATCACGGGCGGGGACAACGTGGTCAAAAATTGATGTCATGACGAGCGCAGGCGCAGTGACATGGGGGAGCTCGGCCCGTAATTGTGGCAGAAAGCGCAGCATGCTTTCAACCGAGGCCAGGGGCATCCAGCGATATACATCCCGTTTGTAGCGACGGCGGATTCGCCAATGCACATCTTCGCCCAGCGACGGTAGCAAGGGAGTCACGCGCCTGGCAAGGCCCACGGCAAGCTCCGTCCAGGGGTGCATGTACAGCGGTGCACACATGCTTACAATACCTGCCACTTCTTCGTGAGCGGCAACATGCAACGCCAGCGCTCCTCCCAGAGAATGCCCGACCAGAAACACGACATCACAGCGCTGCTTGAGGGCTTGTAGTTCCTCACCCACGGCTTTTTCCCAATCCGACCAACCCTTGGAGATCAACTCGCGCACGTGGACACCATGTCCTGGCAGGAGCATATTGTTGGTGAGCATGCCATGGTCCTGGAGAAATTCTTCCAGACCGGCGAAATCACTGCTGGTGCCGTTCAACCCGTGCACAAGCAGCACACCCACGGCTGGCTTTTTTGCAGGATCGGATGCATGCTGTGATATCTGGGATGTGGTCATGGCCAGGTTTCCTCTTCCTAAAATCTCCTTCAAAAGGGTTTTTTGCTTTATAGCATATCTTTTATAAATACGATTTTACAAGAGTGTGGTTACAAAGACTGGCGAAAACAATTGCCCTTTTCTAGCATACGTGGTATATTCACCCTTGTAAACACGCCTCTGATGTAACACGGCGCGTATGGTAGTATAGAAATAGAAGTTAAGTACCTCCGCAGGGGGGAATCAAGCAGAAGAAGGAGGGCGGCATTCCTCCCACATCTAAAGCCGTGGGTATCCTGCCGCTTATTCAATGAAGTTTTCAACCAAGGCTATTCATGCAGGACAGGAGCCTGATCCATCGACGGGTGCGATCATTACGCCTATTTTCCAGACGGCGACCTACGCCCAGGCGGGACTGGGAGAACATAAAGGTTTCGAATACGCACGTACCAGCAATCCCACACGCAGCGCGCTCGAAACATGCATTGCGGCCCTCGAAGATGGGCGGTATGGACTGGCCTTCGCCTCGGGCATGGCTGCCGAGAGTGCCATCCTCAGCCTGCTGAGCGCGGGAGATCATATCGTTGCCTGCGATGACTTGTATGGTGGTTCGTATCGCATTTTTGAACGCGTGATGCGCCGTTACAATGTTGAGGCCAGCTATGTACCAGCAGGCGATGTCGCGGGCTATGAAAAGGCCATGCGTTCAAATACGAAACTGGTGTGGCTGGAGAGCCCTACCAACCCCTTGCTCAGTCTGGTGGATATTCAAGCGGTGGCAGCACTTGCCCACAGTCGCAACTTGCTGGTCGTCGTTGACAATACCTTTGCCAGTCCGTATTTTCAGCAGCCACTGCACCTGGGCGCGGACATCATCGTTCATAGCACCACCAAATACATAAATGGGCATAGTGATACCATTGGCGGGGCCGTGGTTACGAGCAATGCGGAGGTGTGCGAGGCGATCAAGTTTTACCAAAATGCCGCAGGAGGAGTGCCTGCACCCTTTGATTGCTGGTTAACGCTGCGCGGCATCAAGACCCTGGCGGTGCGCATGCGCCAGCACGAAGCGAATGCACAGGCGGTGGCGAAATTCCTGGCAGAGCACCGGCGAGTAGAGAAAGTATATTATCCCGGGCTGCCTTCGCATCGTGATCATGAACTGGCTAAACACCAGATGAGCGGTTTCGGCGGCATGGTTTCCTTCCAGTTTAAAGGAGAACGCGCCGATGTCGACCGGGTGGTACGGCGCTTTAAGGTCTTCACACTGGCGGAGAGCCTTGGCGGGGTCGAATCGCTGGTCTGCCACCCTGCATCTATGACACACGGTTCCATCCCACAGCATATCCGCGAGGCTCGCGGCTTGACTGAGACGCTGCTGCGACTGTCAGTAGGGATCGAAGATGTAGAGGATTTACTTGCCGACCTGCAACAGGCCCTGGCCTAGGAGGTATGGTAGGGACGACATCCCATGTGGAGCGGCTTCTCATCTGAGATTGAAACAGTCGTTACTTTCGTAGAGGCCATGCGATGTAATATTATATGAAGGCTGTGCGTTTATATTACCAGGGACCTATTATATTATGTATTAGATGGCGCGCAACTATATGTATGAATTGTAACTACTTTGAACCTGAATGATGAAACAGGAGGCTCGTTTTAACTATGGCATCTCCCACTATAGCCCGGCGGTATAGCAAGCGGAGCATCATCGTCATATCAGTGGCATTGCTGGCTATGCTTCTGCTAAGCGCGTGCGGCGGTAATCCTCAAACACAACAGAAAGCCAATCAGACTAAAACTAAACTTGACTCTTTGATCGCTCACGCACAGAGTATCGGTGTACCCGCTGCTACGCTGCAGCCTATTCTGGTCCAGGAGGCACAACTTAGTAGTACGAGCGCTCCCATGACCCTGTTTAACGATCAGCCAGCGACTGATTACTACGCAAACCTGACACGGCGCTATCAAACGCTTGGGATCCAGGTACGTGGCCTGGAGACGCAGGTGACACAACAGTTAGACTACCAGGCTTACCTGGATATACAGAAACTTGAGAGCGCACTGGCCCAGAGGCAGACACAGGGGTTTGTCGAGGCAAAGACGTTCGCCACACAGCTTGACGACTACCAGGCACAACTGGCCAAGGCCCAGTATCCAAAAGATTATATCCAGATCAGCATCAATGCCCGGCGTTCTACACAGGCACTGCGCCTGATGGGACCGGCATACGAGGATTTGAAGGCGCTACAACGCGTCATCAAGCAGATGCAGGCTTCTAAACTCGATGTAACCGCGCTGAATCTGGAGCGACAAAATGACCTGGAACTGTTCCGCAGTGCCAGCAAGCCGGAAGACTTCACCCAGCTCCTAGACCAGATGAACACACAGCTGCAGGAAACTACTATCGTATCCATCCAGGCTATCCCTTATGTTGGCGCGGCAAAGCTCGCAGAATTCAGCAACGACATCCAGTTGACCCAGCAGTACGGCCAGGACGTAACGAAATTCCAGCAGCGGCTCACCGCAGACCAGGCAGCATTGAACAATGCCAAAACGATCAAGGACTACCTCACCCTGGCAACTCAGATCGACAATGATGTCGCCTCCATTCAGCTACCTATGATCCGGGGCGAGGCTAACTACTTGCTCAAGCAATTCCATCACGAAGTAACCAGCTGGGGCAATGCGCACAAGTACCACGATCCGCAGAACGGGAACTCATATCCGCTGGACTACGAGTACGATATGCAGGGCATCGGCTCCGACGCTAATAGCGTGGTCCAGTCCGCCCGGTCAATCGATGATTATCAAGCAGCGGTCGACAACATCAATAACGATCTTGCTAGCCTGCATGCCATGGAGGCCGATCACGGCGATAAGACGTCCTGGCATCACGCGCATGCCGCTGACCTGCAATTGATCCAGCGTTATGGCCTCACTGGCCAGGTGATTGTGGTTGCGCTGGTTGAGCAGACAATGCGGCTCTACCAGAATGGTAAGGTGGTGCAGGCCTTCCGCATCACCACTGGGCAATTCCAGCTCCCCTCACCTCCAGGGGTATGGCGTATCCTGCTGCGCCAGTCGCCGACGACGTTCAAGTCCAGCGAACCGAAGGGGTCGGCATTCTGGTATCCTGATACCAAGATCAACTATGCGATGGAGTACCACTGGGGTGGCTACTACTTTCACGATAGCTGGTGGCGAGCCGATTATGGTCCTGGAACGAACTTCCCGCACTATGACAGCGGCGGTGATCAGACATTTGCAGGAAACGGAAGCCACGGCTGCGTCAATATGCAACAGAATCAGGCGGCCTGGCTCTACGCACACACGGACTACAACACCGGCGTGATACTCTACTAACAGAGTCTGGCGGGTACCCGCGAGGGTGCCTGCCCCCCATAGTTACCAGGGCGAGGGCAAGCCTCGCCCCTACATTTAGGATTCGCTGCTTCAACGGTTTGATGCGTTTGGGCAAAATGCCGTTTGACATATTTACCGCGTTTCTGCTATAATCCGTGGGCACTCAATCCGACGTCGTGTCGGTATTTTTGTGAAGTAGCCCATGAGAAGGGGCAGACGTTCCGGGGAGGATTTGTACTTAGATGCCCAATAATGCCGCCGCAGAGAAACGCATGCGCCAGGAGCGAAAACGTCGCTTACACAACCGCATGGTGAAATCGATCGTCAAGACGGAGATCACAAAGGCTCGTCAGGCCATCGACACTGGCTCAGAGAGCGCCGAGGAAGCAGTACGAGCGGCAGTCAGCGAACTTGATCGCGCTGCTAAAAAAGGTGTTATTCATCGAAACAATGCTGCTCGCCGCAAATCGCGCCTGATGAAGCAGCTCAACACAATGTAGGTTTGTGCGCCCTATGCCACCCTAATGGAGAGCATAGGCCAGGCAATAAGCGCACAGGAGGTTTAGAGGGATGGCCGATAAACAAGTCATAACGAAGCCAGCAGGGCAAGCATTACTGGCTTCCGTTGAAAAGGCTCAGTTACGCAAAGATATACCTGAGATTAAATCGGGCGACACTGTGCGCCTGCAAGTCAAAGTCGTCGAAGGGAACCGCGAGCGCTTGCAGCCCTTCGAGGGCGTAGTTATGCGCCTGCGTGGCGGTGGCGTCAATCGCAATTTTACCGTACGCCGCATTACCCATGGCATTGGCGTGGAGCGTACCTTCCTTATCCACTCTCCGCGCATCGAGAAGATTGAGGTAGTGCGCCACGCGCGGGTGCGCCGCAAGCAACTGTACTATCTGCGCGGTCTGACCGGGAAAGCGGCCCGCTTGAAAGAAATACGGCCTATGACCAGCAAGGAAGCGGCAGCGAAGGAAGCGGCGAAGGTTGCCAGGAGTGGCGGAGAGAGCGCCGACGAATAGAACACAAGCGCCCACAGTTGAAGAAGAAGTGGCCCTGCTCAAGCAGGGCTATTGCTTTATCGCAGGGCTCGATGAGGCAGGGCGCGGCTGTCTTGCAGGCCCGGTCGTGGCTGCTGCTGTGATTCTGCCACTCGAGGAAGATCACTTACCCCTTTTTGCCGGTGTGCGCGACTCTAAACAGCTCTTGCCGCACACCCGGGAGTCTCTATACCAGGTCATCATCCAGCACGCCGTGGCGGTCGGCGTCGGTGTTGGTTCTGTGGCATTGATCGACGAGCGCAATATTCTACAGGCCACGAAATACGCTATGAAGGCCGCCATCGCCCAGTTATCGATCCCGCCGCAAGCCCTCCTGCTCGACGCCCTCACGCTCTCCGGCATCGCTCTCCCACAACGCTCCATCATCAAGGGCGATACTTCCTGCCTCTCTATTGCCGCTGCATCTATCATAGCCAAGGTCACCCGCGACCGGCTCATGCTGCAATTGCACGAGCAGTACCCCGTCTATGGCTTCGCTCAACACAAGGGCTACTGTACTGAGGTACATCTGGCAGCTCTGCGCGAACACGGTGTCTGTCCTATTCACCGCAGGACCTTTGCACCTGTGCGCGACCTGCTTGGGCTGTTCGCGAGTTCTTGACGGGTTCCATACTGGTGAAGGTGAGTTCCTGGAGATGAAACGACATGCCTGAGTATATCTGGGGTCGCAATCCTGTGTTGGAGACGCTGCATTCGGCGCGGTATGTCAAGCGTATCCTGCTGGCCGAGGGACAGCGCGAGGCACCAGCACTGGCTGCCATTCTACAGGAGGCCGCGCGACGTCGCATTCCCATAGAAACGGTGCCACGCGGGCGGCTCGACCAACTCAGCCACGGGGCAGTCCACCAGGGCTGCCTGGCGGTTGTCGAGGCGCGCAAATATGTCGACCTGGAGCAGATTCTTGCTTACGCCGAACGCAAAAACGAGGCGCCTTTCCTGCTTGTGCTTGATGCAATACAGGATGTTAATAATCTCGGCTCGCTGCTGCGCACGGCAGAAGCGGTGGGAGTTCATGGTGCCATCCTGCCCGAGCATCGCGCGGCCGAGGTCACGGGCACGGTAATCAAAAGCTCAGCCGGGGCCAGCGAACACCTGCTGATCGCGCAGGAAACCAATCTCACGCGCACCATCGAGTTTCTCAAGAAGCAGAATATCTGGGTGATAGGATTGGCAGGAGAGGCAAAGATGGAGTACGACCGGGCGAACCTTACAGGAGCGCTGGCGCTCGTCGTTGGCAACGAAGGCAAGGGTATCAGCCGGCTGGTGCGCGAACACTGCGATCTCCTCATCAAGCTGCCCATGCGCGGTCACGTCAACTCGCTCAACGCGGCTGTGGCGGGCAGTATTGCTCTGTATGAGGCGCTGCGGCAACGGGAACGCGCCGGATGATGAGGAGAAGAGGCTTAAAGTCATGCCGAATGTTGTGTAGAGGAAGAACGTATGGGAAGGGGGCCTGGCTCGGATGTGGACATGAACGGACAGGAAACCCTCAGCATGACCATGAAGTTGACAGTACGCTTCCTAGAAACGCAGGCAGAAGAGCAGAACACATCGCCTGCGGTGAGACGACAAGACCAGAAAAGGCACAAAAAGCCGCCTCCTCCTGAACCACCCTTGCTGGCTGGTTGCTTCCTCATCAGCCGTTCTCGCTCTTGAGCTTCATGCCAGCGAGATTTTGTGCAAGCGGATATCCTGAATGGTCGCCCAGACGATGGTCAAGCAACTGGTCTCCGTGGTGAACACATCAATCTGATCAGTACGCTGTCGCACGAGGCTTCACAAGCTTTCGATGGCATTCGTCGTCTGAATATAGCGATGCATGGGCTGAGGGAACTCATAAAACGTGAAGGTCTTCTCTTCTTCCTCAGCCAGGCTTCGCACAGCCTCTGGATAGCGCTTGCTGTACTTGGCTTTGAAGGCGGCCAGTTCTGTCAATGCCTCCTGTTTACTGGGTTGATTCCAGATGCCAACGAGTTCGGTTTGCACCTGGCTCCGCTCGCGTCGGGGAATGGCATTCAAGACATTGCGTTGCTTATGCGAGCCTCCAGCGCTGGCGGGGTGTGGCCGCAAACAGTTGCGCGACGGCGGCCAGCAGTCCGTCATGGCCGGAGGTTCCGATCAGATCGATGTGGGTGGCTCCTCGTCTGCGCAGGTCTTGCAGCAGACAGGCCCATCCCTCTTTGTCCTCCTCAGCACAGGGGCGCCTCGCTAAGACCTCTTTGTGGCCTTCCAGATCCACCCCTAAGGCCGTCAAAATGATGGTGGAATCGGCCTGGTCCCCATGCCGAATGCTGAAATGCACCTCATCGAGGTAGAGGATACGCCAGTGTTCTTGCAAGGAGCGCTCACGCCACCTCTCAAATTGTTGGCTGAGACTCTGGTTGAGACGACTAATCGTACTCGCGCTGGGAGCGACTCCCAGGAGGGTCTCGGCGACTTCTCCCACCTTGTGCGTGCTCGTGCCGGCCACAAACATCTGCGTGAGTCCTTCGGCAATGTGCGGTTCATAGCGCTGGTAGCGTTCAAAGACTTGGGTGTGGAACTGGCCTTCACGGTCCCTCGGCACGTTGATGTCCTCGAGCCGACCCGTGGAGGTCACCAGATCGCGGGTGTAGTGGCCGTTGCGGTAGCCTTTGCTGCTGCCGGCTACGCTCTCCCCAGGCCGCTGCAATGAACCGGTCCAACTATTCACGCATCACTTCTTCTATCACGATCCGAACGGCGCTCTAGGCAAGAGTACGCAAGTGTTGGTGGAATACTTGTTGGTCTGGCAGTACAGGGGACGATGAATCTGGCGTTGAAGGATTGGGGGGCGATGTGGTACGCTTTTTCTTGGAGACAGGCATAGGTCCCTCCTTAGTGGGATTTGAAGTAAAGGAATACGCTCTTCCAAAGGAAGAGTCTATGCCTGTAGTATCTGTTCTCCTGAGGCTCTTTTCCTACCTTCTCTTGAAACCTGCTCCACACTGTGTAGACAGAGGCGATTCATCCCACATCGCGCGAAGATGGGACAATGACATCAGGATCAGTCGGAGAGAACTGAGCTGTTTGATCACGCAACAGATGGTCTTCGTTCAGCCAGTTCTCTCTCATCACGAGCTCTTCCTGCTGTGCACAGTGAGGTCTGTTGGCAGATGGGTCGAGGCTTGATAGGCGGCAGCGATGTGGCCCCTGCCCTCCGCCAAGATCACATCAAGCAACTGGACGGCCTCCACCCGGCTTTCTTCTCCCCAATCATCCCTGAAACACACGTTGCGGGTACACTCAATCAGATCTTGCACGACCCGTTCCCAGAGAAAGTAGGTGAGAGCTACCCAATCGATCTTCGCCTGTCCATAGCCCTGAAAAAAGGCATCGGCGTGTGGGTGCCTGACAAAGATGAAATCGCGCTCCTTGGGGGCCAGCATCACCTCATCCCAATCGATCACAAATACCTGGCCCGCTCGATCACGGATCAGATTTCTTGCATGCAGGTCGGCGTGACAGATGACATAGGGGAAGGTTCGCGACTGAAGTACCCCTGCCAGCTTTTCCAGGGAGGTCAGCACCGTGTGGATCGTGGACTGATGCGCCACCCAGCAGGAGCGGAGCGCACGCTCAACTGCACCTCCGCCTTCAGTATTGGCGTATTGGGTCTCAAACGTTCGTATCCATCGAGTGTACTCCGTGGGATCAAAGGTCTCCCTCCGCAGTGACTCAAAGCCTACAGGTGGCAGCATGACCTGGTGAATCCGTTGAAAGATGGTTCCCACCTGCTTCCACTGCTCATCCGTCATCCCTGTCAAACTACTGTCCCCGGAGATCCAGGGATAGACGATCACAGTCCAATCCGAGAGCACAGTCCACAAAGCCCCACTCCTGGTACGAATGGGAGCCACGACCGATGCAATCCCCTGATCGTTGAGATAGCGAGGAACCAGACAGCGTGGTTCGTAGAGTGGTCGCGACGTGACTTTGAGCAAATAGGCCATTCCCCGCTCGCTCACCGCACGATACACCCCGGCGTCGTAATCATGTCCGAGCGGAAGAAACTCAAGCGTGACGAGGCCCAGATCATACTGGGCCTGCAAACAGGCGCGAAGATGTTCCTCTGCAATCCTGGGTGGTTCCCGCATAGCTCTGCTCATCCCATCCTGTCTGTTCTTTCAGTATTCTTCAAAGGAACCTGTCTTCAGTTTCTAGTTGGAAAGCGGTTATACCTCTATATTATGCGAGCCTCGGTGAGCAAGGCAAGATTATTCGTCCAAAGGCATGAGTCACATTTGTTCACGAAGTGATGAGCAGCGTTTTTCTCTTTACACAACTTTCGCTATGGCATCCCATGCGGAACTCAAGGACAAATTATGGTTCCCAAAACTGAACTCGTGGAACGAATATGCGTCAATCGAAGCTCGTTTGTAAAATTGCTTGCTTGTATTAAAGCCAGTCATGGCCTTGAGTGATGGACATTTTATGGTCCTACCGGTAGTTTGTGGACTCGGGAAATCTCGCTTGATTTGTGGGTCTGCGTCAAGTATATACTCATCAATTTGAGCTCAGATTATCACTATTTGATGGGTTTAAGACGAGACACAATCCCGAGTCCACAAAGTACCGGTAGCGATCGGACAGGATATAAGTCACAGCATATGGGAGAGTTATCGAAGATAGAAGGATTACGAAAATAAGGCCACGCTTTTAGCAAGCGTGACCTCTTCGCTCGGTTGAGAGACTACAGCTTTTCATTCCTTCACGAACTACTAGACACATCTTCCTGCTGTTCCTCAGCAGGACGGAAGTTGAGAGCAACGGAATTGATGCAATAGCGCATGCCCGTTGTCTCGCGCGGGCCATCATTAAAGACATGTCCAAGATGAGCACCACAGTTTTTACAGACTACCTCTGTACGCCTCATAAAGAGTGAGTTATCCTCGTGCAGTTCAATGTTCTCCCTATTCACAGGATCGTCAAAGCTGGGCCATCCTGTGCCTGATTCAAATTTGGCGTCTGACGAGAACAATGGCGCTCCACAGGCTACACATTCGTACATGCCCTTTTCATGGTTGTTGTAGAGCGCTCCTGTAAAAGCGCGCTCCGTGCCCTTGAGACGGCAGACTTTGTACTGCTCGGGAGTGAGTCTTTCTTTCCAATAGGATTCTGGTTGATTTCTAAGATCGTTCATGAGTGCATTTCTCCTTTCCCTATACAAGAACAACCCACTCATTCTAATTGTTCCCCCATCTAATTCCCAAATGCGCCTGCGATAAACTCTTTGACGCCCTGCCCGCCGCGCAAACGCAGCCAGAGCGGGCCCGGATTGGGCTCGAAGACGAGTTCGAAGGTGAAGAATGGGCAGCAGTCTCGTTCAGCCAGGATAAATTCAATGAGTTTGCCAGCCCATTCCTCACTTGCAGGGAAGCTATAGGCGTAGCCATCTGCTAGTTCCTTCACCTGCTGCACGTGTTTGAAGAGGTTTTGCCCGATCTCTTCTCCCCGCGCGGCCCGCTGTGCGTCAGAGAGGTTACAGGCAATGGGCAGTTCATTTGCTGGAAGCTCTAACTCATTCTGCACGTGTTATGTGATCCTTTCTTTTCGGTTTGCAATTGGCACGACAATCCAGTTGACCTTGATTCCAACATCTCTCCCTAATTTGTATTAGATTGTCACATGAGAGTTCTATAAGGTTGTTAGCGGGGTGATCCTGAATTTCCTGTACATTTCCGCTATTGATCACCTGTCCCGTATATCAAGTATTATACTCCGCTTTAGATTTTTGAGGAAAGGAGACTTGAACAAGATGCCCTTCTCACCCAGTTTGATATTCATAGACGGCATCAGGTATAATGCCTATAAGGCGCGTTGGGAGGATTTCTTGTTTACTATTCAACCATGCCCAAAAAGGTTCGAGAACTCAAGACTATCTTACGCAAGGCTGGTTTCACCTCGCGACCAGGTAAGGGAAGTCATGTTGTATGGGCGCATCCAGCTTTGTCCGAAACGCTAACTCTTGCAGGGAATGATGGAGATGATGCCAAACTCTACCAAGAAAAAAGGGTACAACAACTCCTGGCGAAACTAAAGGAGGCACAAAAATGAGCGAACAGTACAGCCATTATTCTATGGTTATTCAATGGAGCGAAGAGGATCAGGTGTACATCGTCACGGTACCTGAACTTCCAGGGTGTATTACTCACGGTGCGACCTACGAAGAAGCAGTCAAACAGGGTCAAGATGCTATTGAAAGCTGGATTGACGCAAACCGAGCGTGGGGACGACCAATACCTGCTCCTAGAGTATTGGTGAGCCATTGAGTTTGTACGCGTAGTACAGCCAATGCCGTTTGACCAGACCTGGTCAAGGAGCTTCTTCCTTTGATTGCCACTACGAGCCTTTCGATACTGCTGCAGCTTTCTCAGGAGTGACTCGCATGTACTCCTGGAACAGGTGGCCCCAGGGAGAGCGCTCCAACCAGCTCTCGAAGGTGCGCCGGTCTTTGAGCGGCCAGCGGTAGTAGTCGTGGTAGATCTCTGAGCCAGCAATGAAGATGTTGACCAGCGGCGTACGCATGAAGATGTTCTGTAGGGGCTTGAGCGGGCCAAACCACATGATATCGCCCATCATACTGGCGCCGTTGTCTCCGACCGTGAAGCCCCAGCTCTCTCCAGAGATATCCATGCCCACTACTTCGATCTCGTCCATGTGACCGACGCCCACGCCATGTTCGTGCGCGAGGCGGATGTAGTCAATGGTCATGGGATCGAAGCCCATCATCCTGGCGGCAACCGCGTCGATGGCCGTTTGATCTGCACCGGCAAGGATGACATCCTTTTGCACAGGGAACATTGTGCGGGGTCCAGGGCCGTTGCCGGCAGTTGTGCCGTCCATGACGGCGAAGATGCCGCTGTGGATCTCCTTCTGGATGTTCAGCAGGTCCACCAGTGTCTCATGAATCCAGCTGTGGGTGTAGTGACGGCGCGTATTGAGCAGGCCACCGAAAGCATTCTTCATGGCGCCTGTCGTTGTAGTATAAATGTGGCATTTCACCGTCGGCAGGTGTACAATGTTCTTTCCGAAGAAGTAATCAGGGATCATAATGCCTTCGGGGAAGATTTGATCGAGGACGAGCATCTTCGCCTTTGGTGCATAGCGCACCCAGCGCATGTCTTCATCTTTGAAGTTGAAGAGTACGGGGATAGCATATTTCTTAAAGATAGGGACATAGCAGTTCAGGTCCTCTCCTTTGAAGGCGTCGGTAACGACAGTTTTGTTCTGGACGCAGGAGAGGTCCGCGTAGCCTGCATTGCGTAAGGCCAGGACGGTTGCTTCGAGCTGCCAGGGCGCGGTATTTGCAGCCGGGAAAGGGAAGTGCCAGGAGATATTATCTTTCAAAATGGTTGGCTGCGCGGGGTCAAGGGCCTGCCGGAAGCCAGCCAGTTTCATCAGTTGCTCGTAGTCGGCAAGAACCGTTTCGGGCTTTGTTTTCAAGACGGCTACTGTTGCGCGTTTGGTCATGTGTCCTCCGTTTGTCTGGGTTGGTTCCCATTGATTATAACGTACGGTTAATGGGTAGCGCTACTGAAAGAAGGTGGATCGATATGCATATTGTCATTTTTGCTGGAGGGAGCGTGCGAACGGGGAAGGCGGTTGATGCAGTTATTGCCCAGGCAGATCGCATCATCGCGGCGGATGGCGGGGCAGCGGCGGCACTGCGCTATGGACGCGTTCCTGCTACAGTGGTAGGAGATTTCGATTCACTCGATGCCAGGGTACAACAACAACTGAGGGAACAGGGAAGCCAGTTTATCCAGGCCGCCGTTGAGAAGAACGAAACCGACACGGAACTGGCGGTACAGGTCGCTATTGAGCAGGGGGCGAGCGCGATTACATTGCTGGGTGCGCTTAGTGGAGCGCGCTTCGATCATACAATGGCGAATATCCTGCTGCTGGCCAGCTTTGAAACGATTCCTGTACGCATTATCGATGGCCCATCTAGCTGCTGGCTCCTGCGTGGGCCGGGACGCTCCATTATTCACGGGCACGCCGGGGATCTGCTCTCGCTCCTGCCACTGACGAGCGAGGCAATGGGCGTGCGCACCACCGATCTCTATTACCCTCTATATGGTGAAACGCTGTACTTCAGCAAACCACGCGGCGTGAGTAATGTCCTTACGGGAGAGAGCGCCGGGGTCTCGCTGGAAAGAGGGATTCTGCTGATTATTCATACAGATAGCGCGGAACTTAACCAGTAACACCGCATTGGTATGCTCATTTCCGCTGCCTCCTGATCCGCCAGTATCAGGAGGCAGCCTGTTCGCTTACATATCCGTCCAGTTGCGTACCGGGAAAGAAATTGTACCAGATCATCCACAAGACCCGGCTGGCATGAGGATAAGCCTGAAGTCGTTGCCCCTGCTCAGGGCCAGCAATAGCTTCCCCTTTGATGTTCCATTGCGACTGGGTTTCCTCATCCTGGAAGATGAGATCCGGGTCGGCGGAAACCAGGTGGAACGTCAGCACCGTTCCTTTGTTCGTTCGCTCAAAGACATCCCCGATGTCATGAACACCATCGTAGATAACAACGATTGGCAAACCACCCACAACATCATTGATCATCTGTCGATTGGTCAAATATGCAAGACTATAAGCCTTGTGCAGGCCATTATGCTCAATACCAAGAACTCTACTTTTCGGATGGAGTCGTGCATCAAAGCGTTTGATCGTTGGAAAGGCTATTCGTTCCGATTCCATACTCAGATGGGGTTCTACAATAGTGGTCAGCAGGCGGACGACAAGGTGGTCTACGAGTCCGCGTGGTGGATTGTAGAATACGCGGATAGCTGGATAGAGGGTTCTGCATGCTGACCAGGGTACCATGCGTGTTGGGTATTCCGTGGGCGACTTTCCCATCGCATTACCGCAAAGAACTGCGCCATTGATTTGCTGGATCAGTTGCTTGCTGGTGCGATCATAATACACCAGATTGTTTTCCAGTTGCAGGGTAACTGCGAGGTTCATCTCCTTGCCAGCGCTTCCGGCGCGAAAGGCCTTGCCCAGGTTACTCAACGCACAGTACGTCATTGTCACAGGCTCACCACCAATGATATCACGGACAATATGGGGGCGTGTGATCCACTTGACCGGGTACGCCCGCGCATCACCGTTCACTTCTATTATAAGCACGAGATCTTCGGGGGCAAGTTCAGCAGCGGCCTGTTCACTCGAAATCCAGGTGGGATGACGTTGTATCGCTGGAAATATCAACATTGACTCAACAAAAAACGCGCCGTACGTGAGTATGAGCGCCAGCATACCTATGACGATCAGTAGCACAATGTTCGCCGGAGCGATCGCGACGTGCACTATGATTGCAGACAGGTAGAGGAGCATACTAAGTCCGAGCAGCATGTAGCGGAAGCGGAACACAAATTGCACCAAGCTGAGGGATGGTTTAAACACCAATTGGGAAAAATCGCCGATGGCCATGAATCCCACAAAAACCGGCAGCAGCGAGAGCAGAGCGAGAACTAGCGCCATAAGACCCTCCTTCGCAATAATGCTCACATAGCCTTTCCAGCTACAGAAATACGCAACGAAGGTACAAGGGATAATTCATGCCGGTTCGTGAAGGTATTGCATATAGTGTAGCTGCTGTGCTTTGTATTGTCAATGATTCCTGGGTAATCCTGGGTTTTTCGAACGTCACATCTCGAGCTCTTTGAGTACTCGCGCCTGCGGCGCTCACAGAGGTGCAAAGCGGCCCGCGTGCGGGCCGCCCTGTAGCAAAAGCGACTTTCGAAAAGCTCTGGGGGACTACAAGAACTGATTTGTATACAGCACGTCGAAATTCATACTATGGATGGGCTTTCCTGAGGCGTCATCGATGCCGCCGGAGTTCAGGATGAACTGCGGGTAGCCATGCCAGGCCGCCGCGTCCTGCATGCCCCATTTGCGGCCGGCATCGGCATAACGCGGGCTGAGAAACTGCTGGCTAGCCATAACCAGTCCAGGATCGGGGAAGGTGCCTTTGGGAGCCTCTTTCAACAGTATCTGGGCAGACTCCTGCGCATGCGTACGGGCATAGTCGTACCCCCGCTCGGTCGCTGCCATAAAGCGGTGGAGCAGGTCTGGCTTCTGCTTGATTTCTGTGGGGCTGGTGATGATTGTGGGTGTGTAGTAGTCGGCCACGCCATAGTTCGTGATAGGAAAGACGTTAAGTTTGACGCCAGCGCGCTGCGCCTGGATCACTTCCCAGCCCTCGAAGACCCACACAAAATCGATGCGGTGTGACTCCAATGCCTGCATGGCATCGACATCCAGCGTTACACTCTTGAATACGCCCTTACCGCCATCTCGCTTAATGATCTCACCTACCACTGCGGTCTCGTAGGGCGCGCCAAAGGCTCCGTATGTTTTGCCGTCAAGCATACGCGGTCGCGTCAAGTCCGAGCTGGCTAATGTGACCAGCGCCGAGGTGTTGTGCTGAAGAATGGCAGCAATTGAGACCACCGGTTGTCCAACAGCTGCATCGGCCACCACGCCCTCGGTGGCGCTGATACCCACGTCCGCTTTGCCACTGCTCACCAGCACATCTGGTGACACGTTGGATGAATATGGTAACAGCCGCAGATTGATACCTTGATCACGATACCAGCCCTTGTCCAAAGCCACGTAGATACCCGTATGGTTTGTATTGGGTGTCCAGTCCAGCGCCAGCGTCATCGTCGTCAGCGTGCGCGGTCCTTGTGGAGCCGGCGCAGTCGATGCAGTGCGCTGTTGGTACAACAGGAAGGCTCCTACAACGAGGATGACAAGTACGACAGGTATACCAATGCTTAAAAAAAGACGAGTGCGAGCATTCATTTATGGAACTCCTTTCGCTCATTGCGGGCACGGTAAATCGGCCTCTATGGGAATGACATCCTATCTGCGCGTCACTGCACCGTGATACCAGGGGAGTGCAATACGTTCAATCAACGATACCAGGCCGAAGAGTAAGAGACTGAGCGCTGCTGTAACCAGAATAGCGGCAAAAACCAGGATGATGGCGTGTGAGTTCGCGGAAGTTTGCATATAGATACCAAGCCCCTGGTAGGCTCCCACGTACTCGCCAAAGATGGCCCCTGTCACGCTATAGGTGGCCGCGATACGCAAACCCGAGAAAAAAGAGGGCATGGCGCCAGGTAAACGGACCAGCCAGAGCGCCTGCCAGCGCGAGGCCCGCATGCTGCGCAATAACTTCATGAGTTCAGGATCAGCGCTTGCCAGGCCATCTGCGCATGCAACGGCGATAGGAAAGAAACAATAGAGGGTGACAACAATCACCTTTGGCCCCAGGTCAAAGCCAAACCAGATGAGGAGTAACGGCGCCAGGGCTACCATTGGGATGGTCTGCGATGTCACGAGAAGCGGGTAGATTGCGCGCCGCGTCCACAGCGAGATGTCGAGCAGGGCCGCCAGCAGTAGGCCGAGCAAGGTGGCTGCAGCCATGCCGAGTACCGTCTCCAGTAGTGTTTGTAAGGTATGGACTGAGATGACATCCCAGTTGTCAATCAAGGCCTGGATGATGCCGCTTGGCGTAGGCAGCACCACCGGGCTGATCCGGCCGGAGCGCACATACAACTCCCAGAATGCGAGCAGCGCCACGGCCAGTACAAAGGCAGGTCCATAGCCAGCTATCCAGCGTAGTTTCATAGTTGTTGCTCCTTAAGCAGGAGCGTTACCAACTGCTGCTCCAGTTGTACGGATTGTTCCCACGCGAGTTGTTCCGGCAGGCGTGGGCGCGGCAGCTCTACCTCCACAATACGCAGCACCCGTCCCGGACGGGCACTGAAAACGTAAATACGGTCTGACAACAAGATTGCTTCACGCACATCATGGGTAATGAAGAGGACGCTTGAATGGAATTCCTGCCAGAGGTCAAGCAGCCACATCTGTGACGAGAGCCGCGTGAGCGCATCCAGCGCGCCAAACGGCTCATCTAGAAGAAGAAAGTCGCGGTTGAACAATACTGTACGCAGCAGGGCAACGCGCTGGCGCATGCCACCCGAGAGGGTGGCTGGATAATTCCGGGTGAAGTCTGCCAGTCCGAAACGCTTGAGCAGTTCATAGGCTTCCTGCTGCGCCTTTTTACGCGGGGTGTGGCGGATATCAAGGCCCAGCATGACATTCTCCTCAACTGTTCGCCATGGCAGGAGTAGCGGCTGTTGAGGCATATAGCCAGCTTTGCCTGCGCGTACTTCTTCGGCGTTGCCATCGATGGCTATTACTCCCGAACTCGCTTTCTCAACGCCGGCTATAATGTTGAAGAGCGTGCTTTTCCCACAGCCGCTCGGTCCGATAATGGAGACAAATTCGCCGGTAGCGATTGCCAGATCAATAGGTGAGAGCGCTTCCAGGGAACGCCGCCCATCATGATACACTTTGGTGACACCCTGTACCAGTAGCTTTGGAGGGTTCATGCTTTTTCCTCGCTTCGCTCGTCCCCCGATGAATCGGGGGCTTACAAGCTGGAACACAAAAGGCCGCAATCCTGGAGGATCGCGGCCCGCATGTCTTAAGAAATTTGATGCACAGGCGCCACTTCCCTCCGCTGGTATTACCCAGATCAGGTTCATAGGGTCAGCAGCACGCCCGGTGCGACTGCCTCTCAGCCAGATGGCTCCCCTAGCAGCGATTTGATGGTCTTCTTCTGAAAATGTGAGTGTGCAAACGTATTCTATGCCCTATTATAGCGGATAGGTAAGCTCCGTTGCAACTGTCCGATAATGGGTCGCGGTCTCCCTGGTCTCTGGTGTCAAATTAGCCATATTGGCTATTACTCTTTATGCCTCTTCAGTACTTATGTTATGCTACATTAGTGTGTGCATATGCATTTTTAGAGGCAAAGCGATGCAATTGGAAGGGTTGCAAATCGGCTCATATCGCCTCCGGAGTCTCATTGGAGGCGGAGGCATGGGCGATGTATACCTTGCAGAAGATACGCGCGTCAGTCGCCAGGTAGCTATCAAGGTTATTCAAACCAAAACCAACTCCTACCTTGATACTGACGCGGTTCAAGATGCAGTACATCTCTTCCAGCGCGAGGTAAAGGCCATTGCCAACCTCGATCATCCCCATATCCTGCCCTTCTTTGACTGTGGTGCAGGGAATTTCAATGGCATGAGCATTACTTACATGGTGATGCCATTCCGCAAAGAAGGTTCGCTGCTGAACTGGTTGCGGCAGCACAACCCATCAAAGGCATTACCTTCCAAATATGTGGCACATTTTTTACGCCAGGCGGCAGACGCGCTACAATACGCACACGACCAGCAAATTATTCACCGGGATGTCAAACCCTCCAACTTCCTCATTCGCAGCAATAAAGAGAACGGGGACTATCCTGACCTGCTGCTGGCCGATTTTGGGCTGGCGAAATTCAATACTATAACAACCTCTATGAGCCGGGTGACCCGTGGTAATTACGGGACTCCCATCTATATGGCTCCCGAGCACTGGGATGGCAAGCCTGTTCCCGCAACCGACCAGTATTCATTGGCAGTGATGGCCTATGAGCTCCTGACGGGGCGTCCGCCGTTCCTGGGCAATCAACAGCAGATGATGTATCAACATCTCCAGGTGCAGCCACAGCCACCCAGCAGGCTCAATCCAGATATTCCTGCGAGCCTCGATAATGTGATCCTGCGCGCACTGGCCAAGCGGCCAGAAGACCGCTTTATCTCTGTCACAGCATTTGCACAGGCCTTCGAGCAAGCACTACAAGCTTCCGAATATCGAGAACACCTAGATAGAGGAAACACCTTCCAGCAGCCAGTCCAGGGATTTGAATACTCAAGTAAGGGCAGGCAAGTCACTTCCCTGCCTATTACTATGAGTGGGAAAGTATCCGCCCGGCGGACAGGAAGATTCTCGAGCAGGGTGATGCCACTGATCGGCCTGCTATCGCTCATCCTGATAGCCGGCGTGATTGTGCTGGTCTTTTTCGTAAACACAAACCAGGGGTCCCAGGTGACATCTCTGGTCGCTCCTGTTGTCCAGGCCACCAGCAATACCACAGCCACCACCACCCAGGTAGCGACTGCCACTGCGACTCCGTTACAAAACCCCTACACACCGCATAAAGGGGTGCTAGCTCTTTACGATCCCCTGCACAACAACGAGAGCGGCTACAACTGGGACGAAGTGACTCACAGCAATGGCTCCTGTACGTTTACAGGCGAAGCTTATCATGTTGCCACATCTCATTCAGGGCATTTCCAGCCCTGCACCGAGGCAACCAATTTTAGCAATTTCGTCTACCAGGTGCAGATGACCATTACGGCAGGAGAATCTGGTGGGATTCTCTTTCGCGTTGACAGCACACACTCAAAATTCTACTACTTCCGCATCGGCCAGAATGGGTCTTTTGAATTTGGCCTGTCTACAGGCAACGGCATCCAGGTGCTGCAAAGCGGTACTTCACTGACGATCAAGGCCAGCTTGAACCAATCCAACCTGATTGCCGTTGTGGCTTCCGGCAGCAATATCGATCTCTATGTGAATCACCAGCACATTGCTTACTTTAACGATAGCACTTATAGTCAGGGGCAACTGGGAGTTTGTGCCCAGGATACCAGCCATGCAACCGAGGTCATCTATAGTGATGCACTGGTGTGGAAGTTGTAGCGTATTCTCTCACCTGCACGGAATAGACCAAACTATGGATGCATCCAGATATAAGGAAGAGGAACATGCTTCATATTGATGCCAAACCCATTAACCTCAAGCTCACTACGCCGTTTCGTATATCCAGAGGTGTGCAAAATACTTCACCAAACGTCATTGTTCAAATTACTCATAATGAATATACGGGCTATGGCGAAGCATCGCCAGCCGAATACTACGGTGAAAGTCCAGAAACAGTGCTGGCCTGCATTAGCGCTTTCGCGGGAAATCTTGGCGATGACCCCTTTCTTATCGAAGATATCATGAGCCGCCTTGATCATGTCATCCGGTTAAATCCTGCGGCAAAGGCTGCCGTTGATATGGCTCTGTATGACCTGGTTGGCAAAATACTGCATGTACCAGTGTATAAACTACTCGGTCTCAACCCTGCACATACGCCGCATACATCCTTTACCCTGGGCATTGATACCCCTGATAACATGCGCAAGAAAGCCTTACTTGCACGTGATTACCCTATCTACAAGGTCAAAGTCGGCACGAAACACGATCTTGATAACCTGAAAGCCATTCGCGAAGTGTCTTCGGCAACCATCCGTGTTGATGCGAATACTGCCTGGACGCCTAAAGAAGCGATTAAGATGATAAACGATCTCGCTCCGTACAATATTGAGTTCGTTGAGCAGCCAATTGCTGCCCATGATCTTGCAGGGCTAAGGCTTATTCGTGATAACGTTGCGGTTCCCATTATTGCTGACGAGAGTTGCGTCAATATCGAAGACATTCCCAGGTTGGCAGAGTGTGTTGATGGGGTAAACCTCAAACTCATGAAAAGTTACGGAATAAATTACCTTCTCAAGATGATACACGTTGCACGGGCACATAACCTTCGCATTATGCTTGGGTGTATGATTGAAAGCTCACTCGCGATTACCGCTGCAGCGCATCTAACTCCGCTTGTTGATTACGCAGACCTGGATGGGAATTTACTGATTGATAATGATCCCTACGAGGGTGTCAAGGTGGCCAATGGAAAGTTGTTGTTACCAGATAGGCCCGGGTTGGGAGTACAAAATGCCACAAGCTAACGGCGCGCCTTGTAGCCTGGGAAAATGTAAATAAACAGGAAAAGGCAAAGAAACCGTTTTCCTGCAATGCGTTGGCTTCGCCCTGATGATCTGCCTGCAGTTCGCAGCTTGTTTGTAGCGTTCCATTATGATAGTTAAAAGAGGTCTATACCATTCTGAAAAGAAACATGCTAATATGCTGAAACGTAATAGATAATAGGTAACTCCTCAGGACTCCTCACCACCTGCGGTGGTTCGCAAGGGGGGTTTGTTCCTGCGGGCTTGGCAGCCGGCGGCTGCCAAGCCCGCAGGAACAAGACGCGAGCCGCTGTAGGCGGGGAGGAATCAGGCACCTAAGTAGTTACGGTGTATGTAAATAGCGCAGGATAAAGAGGATATTACAGATGTCGTGGGGGTATCTTATTTTTCTTTTCTCTATGCATTTGTACTGCGGGGGAAGTCCATGTCAGAAGAGCTCAGCAATTCATCTCTACCAGCAATGTCTACTCAAACTGTCAATGAAGTAACAGAGCAATCACAGCCAGATGCCTCCCCTGGTGAGGATTTGGCACAAGCACAGGTAGAGGACCCATCCAGTCAGAGCAAGCCTGCAGGCGAAGACAAAGAAGAAGACAAAGAAGAAGACGCGCAAGAGGCCAAACCTCCAGATAAGGTGCTCCGGTGGTCTCTCCTTCCGATCATCGGGCGAGCGAAGCGCCGTCCTATTCTCTCCCTGGCCCTGGTGATCGCGCTGCTGCTCGCTATACTGGCTCCCGCGAGTCTTGCAGCCGGCTATGGGATCAGCGCATACCAGACGTACAATGCTTTGCGCAATCAGGCTCACAGCGCTGTACAACATCTAATCATGGTGAAAACTATTTTTACCGGTGTTAAGACTCACCCCAGCGGTTTTCTTGATACTACGAAACTACACCGTGCTCAGAAGGAGCTCGCAGCATCATTCCAGGATTTCCAGCACCTGCGTTACATGCTTGATCACACTCCTATCATCAGTACGATTACCAGCTATGCTCCACAATACACTACGCAGGTAACTACGGCTCGCGCTGCGAGTCAGATTGGCATGGATGTAAGCAGTATTGGGCAGAAATTAGTCAACACGGCGGAGGTACTTGCGCCGACGTTTCGCGGCCCGCTGCTTACAGATACCCAGAAGCCACTGGTGACAGCAGCTATGCTTGATCTCGTAGGTACAACCATTGATACAATTATGCCTCGCCTGAACGATATTCAGACGCAGGCGCGCATAATATCGCTCGACTCTTTACCGCTCAGTTCGCAGCAGCGCGATCAATTTGTGCAACTGATAGAGCTTGTACCTCAGGCAAAGGCTGACTTGATACAGGTGCGACAGCTCCTGGGGGCTGCGGGCTGGATACTTGGGGTTGAAGCCCCGCGCACTTTCCTGGTGCAAACGATGGATCGCGCTGAACTGCGCTCGACAGGGGGTTTTACGGGGCAATATGGTGAACTGCAGATCAATGGTGGTCGCCTCGCGCCATTTGCCTTGAAAGATATCTCGCTGGTCGAGTATGCTGACAATAGCCCAACCAGCGGGGAACTGGCTCCCCCACAGTATCGTTCCTGGTGGCCTTTCGCCAACTGGGGATTACGGGATTCTAATCTCTCCGCCGACTTTCCCACTTCGGCAAAAATAGCTATTGAGCAATACAAGCGTGAGGTTGGACACCAGGTTGATGGAGTGATTCTCTTCACTACATTCTTCATGGAACATATCCTGGAGGTGATAGGCCCCATCCAGGTGTCCGGCTATAATGAAACTATTACCGCTCAGAATCTTGAGGACCGCCTGCATTACTATCAATTGGATAACGTAGGGATATCCAAGCAGGTGGTTATCCAGCCTGGCATTAAATCAACATCGGATCGTAAACGTTTCACATCACTACTGGCTCACCTGTTAATGGACCGGGTGCGTCATGCCCCGCCCGATGAAGTTCTTGCCATTGGCCGCCAGGTGCTGTATGACTTGAAGACCAAAGATTTACAGGTCTATGTCACCAACGCGCAGATTGAAAACCTGCTAATGCAGTACGGCGATGCTGCCCAGATCGATCGCTCCACTACACACGATGGACTGTACGTGGTACAAACGAATATAAGCGCGAGTAAAGCTTCCCAGTACGTGCGGACAATTATACACGATACCGTTACTCTCGATGCCACTGGGGGCGCGACTCACCTCATGCAATTGCGCCTGGTCTATAACCAGTTGGGCCCGGTCTATGGCTATGATGGCTATCGCGACTATATACGTGTGTACGTGCCACCGACCAGCAAGTTTCTCGCGGGCAATGGCTTCGATACAGGAGTACCGTTGTGCGGGGGCTTCTATGTCGCTTGCCCGCAGTACAATGTCTACCAGCACGGAGAACTCTTGTGTCCTGCAGGTCTATCTCAACCGGGCGCAAAACCACCTTCGATCGGGGACCCCAATGGTGGACGCTGGCGACCACTCGATACGATAGGGCCACCGACGAACCGCACCAGCGATGAAGCGGGGCGTGCTATGTTTGGTGGTCTGGTTGTTGTGCCCAAGAATTGTACCATGACCGTAACTCTCTCGTGGTATGTGCCCCCTATGGGACATGGCCCATATGCCCTGCTCGTCCAGCGCCAGGCGGGTACCTTTCCCGAATTGGACCTGACGATCCTGCCCACTCCCGGCAATTGCGCCCTGCTCAAAACAATGGGGCAACACTTTGACGGTGTCCTCACGGAGGATGCATCCTTCCTCCTGAAGGCTTCTCGTCCTGCTTCAAATGCGCAGACGGGTTGCTACCCACAGCCAGGTGTATGAAGCTCGCAACTAACTTTCTCCTGCCAGGGATATGATTGGAAGTCCGGAAGAGATAAACTCTCGACAGCCTACTTTCGATGTGCTACACTGCTCATAGAATATGAGGTCGGACAGAAGCACTAGAGAAGACACCATGGAACAACCAGCCCTACTTAGCATTACTTATAAGGACAATCAATATCATTTTCGTCTCGATCTTCCAGAAGGTTCCGCTTCCGTGGGGCAAGAGTACGTGACCGATCTCACTGCTGAGACACGCGAACGACTGCGACGCGTTTTGCAGGCGGCAACACAGCAAATGCAAGCAGCCGGGTCCACTGATTTGAGGAACCAGACAACAAAACTGGGAGCCGTAAACGATCCTTTGCAAGCATTAGGCCGTTTTCTGTTTGAGGCACTGCTACCATCGCCTATACAGGAGGCTCTACGTCACCTTGACATGACGCTTATCCTCAGCACTAATACCCCCGATATCCCCTGGGAACTGCTGTTTGATGGAGGACCGAAGTCAGGACGCTACCTCTCGCGCCATCTTAGTATCGGGCGTCAACTTAGTATCTCACGAGACACGGCTCAACGCGTAGCGATACCAGAACGTCCCCAACGCAAAGGAGGGAAACGAGAGCCACAAGCGCTTTCCATATTATTCCTGGTCAACCCCACAGGAGAATGCTCGCGAGCGGAAGAGGAAGTAGCTGCGCTTTGTAACACCTTGCCCGAGGTCATAGCGCGTATTATCCTGTACCGGCAGCAGGCGAACCCGCTAGAGATGCGTATGCGCATCTCTTCGGACTCACCACAAATCTTGCATTATGCCGGGCCAGAGCCAACAGCAAATGCAGAGTTACTATTAGCGGGGAGTTCTCGCCTGGATGAGGGCATTGCGGAGCAATTATTTCAGGCATCATCCCGGCGTCCAGTGGTTTTTCTGAGCCATCATGAGAATGAGCGTCCACAAGGGCGCAATGGAGGCGCTACTGCCAGCCAGCAGGAACGAGAAGAACTTATGGAGCAGTTGGCAGGTAACTTGATGGCGGCAGGCGCCAGGGCGGTTGTCGCAATACGCTGGCCTGTTAACACACTGCGTGTCCAGGAGTTCTTCGTGCTGCTCTACCAGGAACTAGCAGATGGTATAGCGATCGGTGAGTCTATGCGCCGGGCGCGCTCAACTATGGTGCAGCGCCATCCAGATGATATATCATGGGCAGCTTATGTTCTCTACGGCGACCCTACGCAACGGCTGGCCGTAAGCTCGCCTACAAGCAAGGAGCGGAACATCGAAGCGAATCTTAATGGACTCGACGAGGGCCGCCTGATATCGTCTTCTTCCATCGCTCTCGACCGCCGCTTGCTACAAGAAGTGCTGGGTATCGCGCTGACGGAGGCGCGGCGCATGCATAAAGACTACCTTGGAACGCCGCACCTCTTCATTGCTCTGACCAAGTTAGATGGTGGGTGTACGCAGGATGCCCTGCATAGCCTTCCCGGCAACTTTTCACCCAAGCAGGTACGCGATGTGATTCGTCTTGCCCTTGGCTCCGGTAAGGCACCCAGCGACACTCCTATTCTACCCACGCGCCGCTGTAAAGAGATTTTGCAGACGGCAGAGCGCATTGCATTGGAATCCGGCTCAACCTTAATAGATGAACGCTCTATAGCCCAGGCGGTTCTCAGCGAAGGCGATGGGGTGACGCATGAGCTGCTCACCAAGCTGGGTATTAATCCGTCTCAGCTCATCGAACTCATTCTCATGAGCAATGCGCGGTCACTGCTCGAACTCGTTCCTTCAGTGAGCGCCAACCCGGCAGTTCCGGTAGAACTTCCCGTGGGCATCAGTCCAGAAGGAGCCCCAAAGGGGGGCAACTCCCTGCTGGATCGCCTGGGGCGTGATCTGACAAAGCAGGCTGCTATGAGACAGCTACCGCCGCTGATTGGGCGTGACAAGGAAATACGGCAGTTGATGCAGACGCTCATGCTCAAGGATCGCAATAACCCTGTGCTGATCGGTGATTCGGGCGTGGGAAAGACAACTATCGTGGGCGGGCTGGCCCAGCGTATCGTCGATGGAGCAGTTCCCCCCGAGCTGCGTGGGAAGCGTTTGATTGAATTATCCGCCAGTACACTGGTTGCCGGCACCAAGTATCGTGGCGAATTTGAAGAGCGATTCTTGAAGGTGCTTGAAGAGGCAGAGAGCAGCGGCAACGTGATCCTGTTCATCGATGAAATGCATCTCCTGATTGGTACCGGCAGGGCCGCTGACGGAAGCATTGACGCCGCCGGCATTCTCAAACCCGCGCTCGCTGGTGGCCGCCTGCGCTGCATTGGAGCTACTACGCCGCAAGAATATCGCATGATCGAGAAGGATGCTGCGATGGAGCGCCGCCTGCGCCCCATCACCATCGAAGAGCCTTCGATGGAGGAAGCGCTGGCAATCTTGACAGGTATGCGCGACCTTTACGAGCAGCATCACCACGTGATTATTACCAAAGAAGCACTGCATGCGGCAGTACACCTCTCGGTACAATACCTGCCAAATCTGCGCCTGCCTGACAAGGCGTGCAGCATCCTAGATGAAGCGTGCTCGCAGGCTCGTGTATTCCTGGTAGGGGATGCGCCGCACGCGGTTGATGAGGAAGATGAGTTTGAAGAGCAACCTGTGATTACAGCTCCAATGATTGCGGAGGTCATCTCTAATCGCACAGGGATTCCGGTGCACGCGCCGGGCCGCGAGGAGCGGGATCGTTTGTTGAACCTGGAGACCCTGCTCAAGAGGCGCGTAATCGGCCAGGACGAGGCTGTTGGGCGCGTAGCGCAGGCAATTCAGGTGGCACGCGCAGGATTGAAGCCGCACCATCGCCCTGCCGGCGTTTTCCTGTTCCTGGGGCCGACGGGTGTAGGTAAAACTGAGCTAGCACGGGCGTTAGCAGCCGAGGTATTTGGCTCCGAGGAACACTTGATTCGTGTGGATATGTCAGAGTACATGGAGAAGCACTCGGTCTCGCGCATGGTTGGTGCCCCACCTGGCTATATTGGACACGACCAGGAAGGTCAGTTGACGGGTAAACTGCGCCGTCGCCCGCACTGTGTTGTGCTGCTGGACGAAGTGGAAAAAGCTCATCCGGAGGTATTCGACCTCTTCTTACAGGTCTTCGATGCAGGCCGCCTTACCGATGCGCAGGGGCATATGGTAGACGCACAGCACGCTATCTGGATTATGACCTCAAATGTCGGGACCGATATGCTGGGACGCTCAATGCCGAGTGGGTTCCGCGCAAACATGAAAGGGGCCGCTGAGGAGATGCAGCGCGATCGCTTAATGGAGCGCTTGCGCCAGACCTTCCGCCCGGAATTCCTCAATCGCATTGACGAGATAGTTATCTTCCACCCACTGGGACAAGAGCAGGCGCGCGCAATTACTCGCCTGCAGATGACAGAACTGGCAACTCGTCTTTTAGAGCAAGGATTGATCCTACACGCAGATGGCAGCGCCATTGATCTCCTCTGCAAGGAAGGCTTTAGCCAGACCCAGGGAGCACGGCCCCTACGCCGCACCATCGAGCGACTACTGACGGTGCCGCTGAGCCTGCGTATCCTGCTGGCAAGCATACCTGAGCACGGTGAAATACACGTGAGCGTGGTGGACGGCCAGTTGGCAATCGATATCAGGGAAGCAGTCGCACAGGCGCCTCTCGAAGAGGCACATGAGAGCGCCGAGGTGGACGCGCTTTAGAGGCACGCTATTCCTCTCTCTTTCCATCTCTAGTTTGTGGTATGATGGTGATAGTGGACTTCAAGAGCCCTCCAGAATTTACATGAGGTCTGTTGACTCATGTCTATATACCAGCTCGTAGAGGAGGCAAATTATAGCTATGAAAGCTGTGAAAACCCATGTTGGGCGATGTGATACCTGTGGTGAACCGGCAGCGTACGCCCAACTTTTGTCGGGAGGTCGCACCTTCCGCTTTTGTGAGCAGCACGCGCCCCTGATTGTTAAAAAGCAGGCCGAGGCCGCTGCTGCGACGAACAAAGCAGGTCAGAAGGCAAAAGAGTAATGTGGGGACCGACTTATCGTGGGACCACGATAAGTCGGGCTCCCGCGATACATCGGGGGCTACGACCCAGGCAGGGTGCCTACGGCATCGGTAACTGGATATAGAACGTGGAGCCTGCTCCTTCAATTCCCGTACTCTCAACCCCAATCTTTCCATCCATAGCCTCGATCAGGCGGCGAGAGATATATAGCCCAAGGCCGGTGCCACGTACAGGGCTGTTCACATCTCTCTCCAGGCGATAAAAGCGCTGGAAGAGGTGTCCTTGTTGCTGTGGAACGATGCCTTTGCCTTTGTCAGAGACGCTGATGATGACCGAAGGAACAACGTCCATTACGGCGCGGGCGGCGAAGGCAATTGGCGTTCCTTGCTCCGAGTATTTCAGCGCATTCATACTGAGATTGAGAAGAACCTGGCGCAGCCGCCCGGCATCAGCTCGCACAGAGAGGTGAGCAGGGATGTCCATGTATACTTCGCGCCGTTCTTGCGTCACGTGAGGCTCAATCAGATCAATGACGCTTTGTATCATCTCGCGTACTGGTACTCGCTCTATATGAGTAGGGCGCAGGCCCGACTCAAGCTCGAGCTGGCTGGCATCCATTACATTGCTGAGCAGCAATACCAGCTCATCACAACCACGCCGCGCTTTTTGGAGAAATTCTTGACGTTGGGTAGGGGCAAGGGTTTCATCGTATTGTGCCACCAACTCTAGATAGCCCAGTACAGCCGTGAGGGGTGTGCGCAATTCATGTGAAGCCGTTATCATAAACTGGTCTTTGAGCTGGTCAAGCTCCTGTTGTCGTCGATGAGCATCGCGCAGTTGTTGATAGAGGCGCGCATTCGTAAAAGCAATCACTGCCTGTTCCGCAAAATCCTGAGCCTGCGAAAGATCTACCGAGGAAAAGGACTTTTTGTCATATGTTCCCGGGCGCACGGAACGCGCCAGGACAAGCAAGCCTACAGGTTCATTTCTCGCGATTAGTGGTGCAAGAATGGCTGTGTACACAAAGCGCTGTACAAGGGCCTCTCGTAAGGTGTGCGAACGCCATCGCAGTCCTCCAGATGTGATATGCCCCGATGAGTAAGGATCTTGAGGCGTGCGCTTCATAGAGCCATTCTTCGAGCTCGACCAGGATGGAAGAATGGCGGTGCTGCGAGAAGCACCCGGAGCACGCTCTGCGTCTCTCAAGAGAGCAGGCAATACCTGCGACACATTTTGCGGAAACATGTGATCAAGCTGTACAAGCACCGGTTGCAGTGAGTTAAGGGTCTGGGCTTCGTATTCGTAAGGGTGAATAGGGGGCCATTTCATTTTGTCGGGAGCGTGAGATGGCAGTTCCTGTTCATTGACAAAAGCATCTCGCAGGACGAGATAGCCATTGTTGCCAGGGACATACAACAGGGCGTAGTCAGCCTGCAAGGCTTTGGCACCTTCAGCGCAAATAAGCTCGTGGATATCAGCGGGTTCTGCAAGGGCAGAGTTCAGCCGTACTGCTATATTCACCATCGCTTTAGCAAATAATTCGCGTTCCTGCGCTTCCTGGTAGAGCCGCGCATGTTCGATCGCGGTGGCAGACTGTTGAGCAAAAGTTTCGGCCATCTGCCTATCGTGCTGGTTAAAAGACTGCTTGATACGCCTGGAGAAGCCTATACATCCCTGCACCTTTCCATGATAAATGAGAGGGATAAAGAGCGTTGCCCGGATACGCTGCTGTTGTCGCCAGGCGTCTACTTCTACCGGTAAGAGATAACCCTGCCCTGCCCAGTTCACCTCTATGGTTTTTCCCGAGAGGATGGTTGCATAAGGCACCTGCATGCCCTGGGATCTCCATGCTAGCGTCTCCAGTGAGCCAGAGGCGGCTGCACGGATTAGTATGCTAGAACGCTCCTCCTGCTGCGGCTGATTGTAGTTCTCGATCAGCAGGAGCATGGAAGCGTCAAAATCCAGTGAAGATGTCGCTACGGTGACAATACGCTCAAGCAGGGGATCGAACTCAAGCACCTCGTTGAGTTGTGCGGCTAGAAGGCGCAGGTGTTCGGCCACTTGATGTTGGCGTTTTCGCTCTCGCAGCAGTACTTCGTTTTGCTGTGTTGCATATAAGTAACGAATAGTGACAAGCGTGCCGACGATGGCAGTCAGTACTACCAGGAAAAACGATATCTGGTTATCCTGCGCGATCTCGCTATAGAGCGTAAAGAGCAGTAGAACGGAGAGGGGAAGATAGATGAGGAAACTTTGCAGGAGTACCAGGCGGCGCCGGTACACGCCATCGTGATCGTAGAGGGGCACTTTGAGGGCATTGGAACCGGATGACACGGAAAGAAGACTTTCTGCCTCGAGCATGCTCTGGTTGTGATGAGATCTACGCACTATCGCCAGGTACTGGTAGAGGCCAGAGAGGCCAATGACCAGGGAACTAATGAACCAGAACGTGTCTATGTAATAAGTACCGCTAGCATAGGTTCCAAGGGCAGTGAAGTAGGCATAGAGCATGTCGGCCCAGGTGAGGGCGAGGATACCTCCGGCGCAGAGAAACAGCGATGGGCGCAGGACGGCCTCTGTTCGTCTCCAGATCAGGAGCACAATGGCAAGGATGAGCAACATATCCCAGAAGGGATAGGATAAGGCCATGATGAGCGAATTTATGGGGGTACCGCTCGACTTCTGCAGCACAAACGACGGGCCGATAATAAAATACCAGGCTACGCCCAGGGTGCAGAGCGTGGTGATAGAGGCGTCAAGCCCGATACGCACACGGAAGCGCAGGGACTGTTGTTCGGTGGGCATAAGCAGCAAGCCTGCAAAGACCAGTGGGTAGAAAAGCGTAAATCCGATGTCTGCCAAAGATGGTGTAGGGTTTTGCTGCCCGAGCTGTTCCAGGTAGGCGAAGTAGATGCCTCCTATACTGTCGCAGAACATGCCCAGGCCGATCAAGAGCCAGCCCAATTGATGGCGCGGCGCCAGGCGCAATGGGCCATAGCGCATCCTGTACGCGGTGATGAGAGCCCAGGAGGCGCCAATCCAGCCGGCCAGGCTATACATGAGATTGGAGAAGAGGGTGACGCTATGGTCTCCTCCGATGTGGAAGAGCATCCAAAGGAAGCTGAGCGTCACAAGCAGGATAGCAATGCCCGTGGCAAAATAAGTTTGCCGGTCCAGCCTCTGAAGGTAGGTACGATTGAGTTTGTTGGTTGTAATGGTCTTCATGTGTCTTCCTGGCACTCTTGCTAGTGGCTTCTGCGGCGTTGTCAGCGCCTTGTCTTTTTGCCCGGAGAACATGTGAATGATGCTGTTAACAGCGACGGTATTGACCATAGTATATCTGAATAAAGGAGGTTTGTCACTTTTATGCGCAAGAAGTCCTTGACACGCAGCGGTGTCGGTACGTAGAGTGGAAGTAAACGTTAGAGAAAGGATGGCTTCCTATGCAACCAGTAATGATTACGGCGGCTATGGTTGGTGCAGAAGTGACCAGGGAACAGCAGCCCCATTTGCCTGTAACTCCACAGGAGATAATTCAGGCGGCGGTTGAATGTTATGAAGCGGGGGCCGCAATCATTCACATCCATGTGCGTGACGCTGAGGGCAATGCTACACAGGATGCGCAGCTCTTTCGAGAGGTTGTGGAAGGCATTCGCGCACGCTGCAATGTGATTACGCAGGTATCGACTGGAGGCGCGGTCTGGATGAGCGCCGATGAACGCCTCCAGAGTATCGAGTGTAGGCCTGATATGGCCACACTCACTACCGGTACGGTCAACTTTGGTGAGAGCGTATTTATGAACAACCGGGGACTGGTCGAGACCTTCGCACGGCGCCTGCAAGTGGAAGGTCTCGTGCCGGAGATCGAGATTTTCGACGCAGGTATGCTCGACGAGGCCATGCGCCTGTATGCTAATGGTCTGATTACTGATCCCATGCATTTCGATTTTGTGATGGGCGTGCCTGGCGGCATCGGCGCTGATCCGGCTCACCTGGTACACCTGGTACGCGGCCTGCCCAGGGCAAGCACCTGGAGCGTGGCAGGTATCGGACGGCATCAATTGACGCTCGGGGTTATCGCGCTGGCAATGGGCGGCCACGTGCGCGTGGGATTTGAGGATAATATCTATTACAGCAAGGGACGGCTGGCCCAGAGCAATGCCGAACTGGTGGCGCGGATTGCACGGGTCGCGCACGAATTGGACCGGCCCGTGGCTACGCCTGAGCAGGCCAGGGATATCTTGCAGTTGCACAGGTATAAAAAAGTTTAAAAATAGTTCGATGAAATGCCGCCATCGACCATCAGCCAGGCGCCCGTTGTCCAGGAAGATTCGTCGGAGGCCAGGTAGAGCGCCATGTAAACAATGTCCTTCGCCTCGCCGAAGCGGCCCAGCGGGATGCGATTCAGGCGCAAGTTGCGGGCTTCCTCGCTCGTCCACAGCACACGCAGCATAGGCGTCTCGATTGGGCCGGGGCAAATAGCGTTGCAGCGTATACCGTGGCGGCCATATTGTACTGCAAACGATTTGGTCAGGGCGAGCATGCCGCCTTTGGAGGCGGTATATGCATCCTGCGGCACGGTGCAGCCCATGAAGGCGACAAATGAGGCGACATTGATGATCGAGCCTTTACCCTGCTTCACCATGTGTGGGATGACATACTTGGAGCACAGAAAGGCGCTCTTGAGGTTCACATCTATGACTCTGTCCCAGGTGGCCGCGGTGATGTCGGTCACGCTGCCATCCTCTACCGGCATAATGCCAGCATTGTTATAGAGTACGTCCACGTGTCCAAATGCAGCGATGGCCGCGTCAACCATGTGCCTGACATCGTCCTCGTTGGCGGCATTGGCCTTGATAAAGATGGCACGACCGCCCGCGTCACGAATGCTCCTGGCAGTCTCCTCGCCTTCCGCGGCAGCGATGTCGGTAACGACAATGTTCGCGCCTTCACGCGCAAATAATTCGGCTGCAGCTTTGCCCATACCACCTGCTGAACCGGTAATGATAGCTACTTTGTTGGCTAAACGCATAAAATACGGGTCTCCTTGATATGAATGAAGCGAGCCACACCGCCTCCTGGAGCCCCCCGGCCCTTTCAAATATAGGTTTTTTCGGTGCGCTCCCTTCGGGAGCGAGAGGAGAGAGAATCTCAGGGGACACCCCTGAAACCCCGCCAGGGGCTGCACCCCTGGACCCCGCTGCAAAAAATCTACACTTGAAAGGTCCCCCGGAGGGCATACCTGTCCCCCAGACAGGATGCCGCAAGGGTCGCCCCTACTCGGACGGCCGTGCCCGTACCAGGTCAAGGTACCAGAATGGCATACGCTTGCGCAGGTAAGGCTTGCTGCGTACAACGTTGCCTGGAATAGTGTCGCGAATGTCGTAGGCCAGTTCGCCAGTCAGCGAGCCCAGCAGTTCGCCCGGGCTGTAGCCAGGAGATAGTGTTGTTGAGCGCCTTCCGGTACGCTGCTCGCGCGTATCGATGGTCATCATCGTCAGACCCAATTCGCCTGCCTCCATGATCACTTCTGCCCATGGATAGTTTGAACAGGCGGGGGAAAATATGCCGCTGTTGCCATTGGCACACAGCCCCCTCCACTGGCCGCTCCAGTTTGCCAGAGCCAGGTAAACGTTATGCTCGGCTGCACGCACACGCCAGATCATATAGTGCGCAGGGTCATATTCCCGCGGGGCAATATGCGGGCCAAAGGGAATACTTGTCTCCGGCAGTCCGATGGCATCGGGGAAATCTAACAGCGCAGGAGCGCATACCAGGTCTGTCCCCTTTCCTGCCAGGACCCGCAGCGTCTCGGGAAACAGCACATCGTAGCCGGTTGACAGCCCGATACGCCCTATAGGGGTATCGAACGCCGGCAGCCCCAGGTCCCCCGGGCCGGCCCAAAGCTGGTCCCGGCGCGCCAGGTGCAGTTTCCGGTAAGTCCCATAGATACCCTCGGGATCAATCAGCAGGATCGTATTATAGTAGCGGGGCACAGGCCCATCCACGCGCTCCGCGACGCCGAGCACCAGGCTGATCTGAAATTCGCCTGCCAGTTCGACCAGGGCACTGGTTTCCGGCCCAGGGACTGTAACGGCCCCAGCCTGGAAATGAGCAATGATGGCATCTTCATTTGAAAGGGCATCCTCTGTGTGCGGAACTGGACCAGGCAGCATCAGCTCAGGTAACACCAGCAGATCGGGCCGGGCAGGACTGTGGTCACGTATGAATGTCTCGATCATCCCTCGCAGCAAGCGGGATGATCCAGCATGAGATTGACCAGCCGCCATGGAATCAGGAGGGTGCAGGACAGGATAGGTTGGTAGATCGGTTTGAATGATGGCAACACATGACAGTTGCCCCGGTGGCAGCGCTCCTGATCCATATAACCCATGGTAGCGCAACGGTTCCCATAGGTAGGTATTATTGACCAGGGTTATGTATTCCGCTGGCCTTCTACCGGCAAGACAATCTCCTTGTGGCTCCTCGCCAGGACGTCCCCAGCTTTTATCACGGCTGCGGCTGAGGTCAACCTCTCCGTAGACAATGCCTTCGCCATTATCGATATACTGCTGAATAGAACCATCGGGGTTAATGATACAGCTCCCGCCGCTGAACTGTACGCCGCGTTCCAGACCATAACGGTTAGCAGCAACCAGGTACACTTTATTCTCAAAGGCGCGCGCTATCCACCACTGGCTGGGGCACTTCTCATCCAGCCAGTTGGTGGGAAAAAGCAAGACATCTGCGCCGTGCAACGCAGCGAGGCGGCTGGCCTCAAAAAATTCGGCATCCATGCAGATGAGCCCTGCCAGGCGACCGATGGGGGTTTCCCAGACGGGTAAACCCAGGTCGCCGTCACGCGCCCAGCGCGGCTCCGCAATGTAGGAGTGGATTTTGCGATACGTGCCAACGATGCCCTGTGGGCCAACCAGGGCCAGGCTATTGTAGTATACGTCTGTGGCCGGGTCTACCTCGGCCAGCCCGACAGCAATATAGCAGTCGTAGTCTGCGGCAAGCTGCTGGAAGCGTTCAGTCGTTGGACCGGGGATAGGTTCAACATGAGGTGCAATTTCAGCGCGGGCATCCCAGCAATAGCCGGTCGTGGCCATTTCCGGTAGGACGACCAGGCGCGCCCCGTGCTGGACTGCCTCTTCGACCAGCCGGAGCAGGTCACCGACGTTTTTCTCCTTCTGGCCAAGCGCCGGTTCATATTGAATAGCTGCGACCCGGTACTTGTTCAACGCTGGTGTAGCGGGCACAGAATGCGTGCTACTCATTTTGATTTAACCCTTCATTGTCCATGAGCATCACTGTTTGGGTATGATACCCTGCTGATAGCAGGGCTTCCTATCGTATCAGCAGCCAGGGATGCTCGCCTGGGAACGGCGCGCGAGGGGGAAGGCACCTCGCCGGGCTCTTCAAATTCTTCATATGAAACCTCCAGGCCATCCTCTTCGCCTGGTAATGGCGCTTCTTCCAGGGGGGGCTCCAGGCTGTCGAGACCTTTCTCGATGCTGAGAATGGTACGGCCGACACTTATTTCGATGCTGGCGAGGTGGTCTCTCAAGGCTCGCAGCGTTTCGCCTACGTAGGCGTCTGCATCGTCTTTGAGTCTCTCTGCCTGTTCCTGCGCCTCCCTTACGATCTCTTGAGAGCGCTCGCCGGCAGCCTGCAGCAGGCCTTCTCGTTTGATGGCTCGTTCGGATTCTTCCTGCGCTCTTGCCAGCAAGGTACTGGCATCTGCCTGTGCCTGGGCAAGAATGCGTTCTTTATCCTGAATAATGCGCCGTGCTATCTTAATTTCATCGGGGATGGTTGTCCGCAGTTGATCAACGATGTTCAGGATATCGGATTCCTTGACCATGATCTGGTTGACCAGCGGCATCCTACGGCTGCCAGCGATAAGATTCTCTAGTCGATCCACGAGATAGAGTATATCCATAATTTGGCTCCTTCCCCGATTTTATAGAGATGTTATGTTTCAAGCTTTTGTCTGAGGGCATGTGCGACTGCCGGAGGCAGCATATCAGTGACATCGCCGCCCAGGTGAGCGACTTCCTTTAATAAGGATGAGCTGACGAAAAGATTCTCGAGATCGGTGAGCAGACAGACGGTCTCAATCTCTGGCGCCAGCTTGCGATTCATCAATCCCTGGCGGAATTCCGCCTCAAAGTCGTTAGGCGAACGCAGTCCTTTGATGATAGCCAACCCTCCTACTGAACGAACGTATTCCACCGAGAGTTCGGTATACTGCTCAACCTGTACATTCGCCAGCTGCTCGGCTGCAACTACCTCTTTCCAGAGCTGCACGCGTTCATCAGCCGAAAAGAGTAGGTTCTTAGCGGGATAGGCATAGACGGCAATTATCAGAGTATCGAAGAGGTGTGCCGCACGCCGTGCAATATCGAGGTGGCCGTTGGTGGGTGGATCGAAGGTGCCCGGATAGACGGCAATGCGTCGTTTATGCCCTTCCTGATTGCTCATGTACCTATCCCTTCAGTTCGCCCGGCACCTGTTGCAGGTGCCGCTACGCCCGGTTTCCGTACTCCAGTGGAGGAGGATATGGCGCAGCCTTACAGGCTGATCCGGCCGGGCTTACATATTCGGTGCAATCCCTGGGAAACGATTGGCTCTCTCCATTCCCCATTAAACCATATCGGCGGGCATTCAGCAATAGTGTGAGAGCCCATTGATGAGATTCAATCAATTTGGCCTCCAGGCGCTGATGACGTTAGATAATGGAGGCAACAGCACGCGGCAGCCACCCCGTCCTCCCGGCCCCGGAGGGCGACCGCAAGGGTCGCCCAAGAGGCATCAACCGAAGGTATGGAGCAGCCAAGGAGACAGGCAGCAGGCCGCGTGATCCGTAGGGGCGAGTGGGGAGTGGGGAGGTGGAGTGGGCCTTTCTGGTCGCCCGTGTGGGCTGAGTCGGCAGGGCTCTGCAAGGACTGCGGGCGACCAGAAAGGCCTGCACACCATCCCCCAGATGGCGTCCCCCGCACCGCTCCACCACCCTCGCCCCTACGGATGGGGATGGACTTGTCTTCGGTTGATGCGTATTGAGCATTCCCTGCTCCCCAGACAGGATGCCGCAAGGGTCACCCCTACTCGGACGGCTGATCCGTAGCGGTCGTCTCCTTGAAAGAGAGGGCTATGAGGGATTACCTTGCAGATAGATTGCAGGATTCAACTAAAAAATTTTTGGGTGAGAGGTCTTCAGTGGTTGATGGTAAGCAAGCGAGCTGTGTTTACCAGCTTTTATAAGGGGTCAGGTGTTCGATACTCCTAATTATTATTTTAGCTGATCGATAAAATGACTATAGGAATTATACGTTCATATGTCACAAATGCCGTGGCTCACCGGTCTCCTTTTCAGAAAGGAGGGCGGTAATGACACAACCGTCAACACGAATTCTTATTATCGGCGCGGGCATCTTGAGTGATTGTCTGAAGAGGGAGGCGAGCCGGTCGCCCCCGCGTCCCCCAGGGCGGGGGCATTACCTGTCCCCCAGACAGGGTCCCTCTTTCCCTGACAGTTTTAGGGCAAGCATGCATCGAGCGGCGCCGTGAGGCCTGGCACCCGCAAGGGCCCGTCCACCCTCAAAACTGTCGGGAGGAGAGAGACAAGATCCCCCGCCCCTACTCGGATGGGTGATGCAGCGAGCATTACCTGCCTTCTCACAGGCAGGGCCCTACATTTCTCCCTCGCAAATCGAGGGTAACAGGCCACCTGTTATTATTTTAGCCGATCGATAAAATGACTCATGTCAGATTGAGATGCTAGCGTTTCTGTTGTACAACTTGCTGCAACCTTTGAATCTCTTTATCGTAATCCAGGCTGTAGACGGCGTGAACGTCCCACCTGACGAGGTCCATGAAAGGTTGCAGAAGCGCTGTGAGTTCGCGGGGATCCTCGGTCTCAACCAGTAAGAAGCCGGCTCCCCCACCGGCCAGGTTATACCAACCTTTGAGGTTTTCCGGGCGGCGATTGCCTCCGGCCTGGTGTTGTTCGATAACCCGCTGGGCAACCTGTGGACGTGTGGTATGAGCATGCCATTCAAAGCGGCAATACCAGAGCATTGTTGGCCTCCTTGTCTTTCTCTACCTGTCATATTCATTTTTATTGCGCGGGGGTTGTCAGAGAAGAAACACACGTATATCACTCTCGTTTGTGGTACCTGGTTTCATAGGTGCAACTCGAGATTACCGGCCTGGGTGTCGCTGCACGAACTGGCTCGCGACGAGGACCACGCTCGCGGCAGCGAAGAAGAGCCCGGTGTCAATTGAACCGCCGAAGGCAATGCTGGGGACGAACCACGGCCTGGGGAGGCCATCCAGGAAGAAGTAGCTGAGCCCGAGCAGTCCCGCGCCAGTAGCGGCAAGTGGCGCGAGTCTCTGGAGGAGCCGGTCACTGTAGACGAACAGCGCCGCGCTCGTGCCCCCGAAGGAACGCCCTGCGAGCGGGCGAAGCAGCGCCACCAGGGCGGCGGTCACGAGTCCCAGGCCAGCGAGTGTCTCGCCCCATTCAATGAGGTAGCCGAAGAGTACGGCGTTGGGCACGACGAGTCCTCGCAAGATGGCGGTGAAGAAGCCGGACAGGTGGCCACCACCGGCTAATGTGTTCAGCAGTGCGCCGAGCTGGGCGGGGAAGGTTCCGAGCAGCAGTTTATCGCCACCGGCGAGCAGCCACTCGTAGCCGACGAGGAGCTGGAGGCCAACGAACGCGATGTTCGGGGGCCGGGCGCCAGTGGCCCTGGTGCTCTGTGGCGCTGGGCGCGGGTGGGGTCGTCCTGGAAGATGTAGATGAGGTCTGTGCTGAACTTCTGGTGCAGCGGGTCGAGCCTCGAGGTGAGGGATAGGTTGAGTGATCATAAGTATCTCCCATGGGGGGCCTGCCACCTGGCTGAACCGCCGCTGTGGCAGGCTCTCCATTTTGTATTGTGCTGCGCCTGTGTCGTTTGGTATGCCAGGAAGATGGCGCGCTGTGTCGCCCTGGCATGAGCTACTTTGTTGTTTTCCTTTCAGGGAAGGATGTAAGCGAAGGAGCGATATGCATTGCTTCTTGTTCTTCCCTCTAAACATAGGCCGGAGGTTGCGGTTCGCCATCGGGTAGGTACCTGATTTGCCTCCAGATATTTCCCTGATCTTTTCCTGACGGTATTTGCCGTGTGCGAGGCGAGAGCCCCGCACCACCCCAGGGCGGGGGCAAGCCCCGCCCCTACCATACACGGGCGTGATGGGCCGCTTCGTCGTCTTGGGAGGGGCGACCAGGGCTGTCGCCCTGTGGAGGGCCTTGCTGGTGACATGATGGCTCCACATGTTTGTGAGGTAGAATGGGAGGAACGGCCTAAAGCTCGTTGGAGTCCTTCTGAACGAGAAGCATGATGATTTCTCCTGGTGAATGAAAGGCAAGAACGCCTACCTTGAAAGGAGCAGATACTGATGGAGCAACAGAACAACGAACGCCTCCCCGTGGAGCTTTCCTCCCAACTCGTCTCGATCATGACCACCGAACACTACACCTTGCAGACGGGGCGATCCATGACCATTTCCGAAGCCAATGGCCGCTCCAGTCTCTTTGTGGGAGCCGTGTCAAGTGGCCTGGTGGCCCTGGCCTTGGTCGGACAGATCTCCCACCTGGGAACGGCCTTTTTCATGTTTAGCCTGGTCGTGCTTCCTACCCTCTTGTTTATGGGGCTGATCACCTTTGAGCGCGTGCTGCAATCAGGCTCAGCAGATATCATCTATGCTCGCGGCATCAACCGCATTCGCCACCTCTATCTGGAGTATGCCCCGCAGATGCAGCCCTACTTCATCCTCTCCTCTCATGATGATACCAGTCTGCCCATGGAGACCCTTGGGGCGATGCATCGATCCAGGTGGCAGGTCTTTTTATCGATGGCTGGCATGATGGCCATGATCAATAGTGTGTTGGCAGGAAGCTTTGTGGGCCTGCTGCTTGCTGCGTTCACCTTGCCCCTGGTGGTGACTACCAGTGCGGGAGTCGTGACATTCCTGGTGAGTGTGGGTATCCATCAGCGCTATCAATGGAGGCAATGGATGCGCCTGGGACGCCATCTGCCTGTCCTATTTCCAAGCCAATCAAGAGAGTAGAAGCCGCAAGAAGAGTTCCTCTCGTTTCTGTTCTGAGGCAGCTTTCCTCTTTGAAGACGCGCTGCTCCTCTCCTACGGCCAACCGGCGCCCGGTGCAGGCGCCTGAGCGGTGAGCACCTGGCCCGTTCGTGCCTGGTCTGCCGTGTTGGCAGGACCACCCCACGCGTTCGCCATCAGGAACAGCGTTCTGTTGTCCACGCCCCCGAGCATGCAAGCGAAGCAGCCGCGGTCAAGGTCGATCGCCTGCAGCACCTCACCACCTTCGCGAACGCGCATGCACCGCTTGTTGGGGACGTCCGCGTACCAGACAGCGTTTTCTGCGTCGAGGCAAATGCCGTCGGGGGCACCGCCGTTGAGGTCGGCCCACACCCGCCGGTTGGACAGGCTGCCGCCGGCCGCGATGTCGAAGGCCGTGAGCCTTTGGCCGTAGGACTCCGCGAGGATCAGCGTCGCGTTGTCGGGCGTCACCACCATGCCATTGGGGAAGGCGACACCATCTGCTACCTGCCGGGCCGAGCCATCAGGGGTGACCAGAGCGATGTTCCCCGTGGCGAACTCGCCGCCTGGAAAGTCAAAGCCGATGTTGTTGAGGTAGGCGTTGCCCCGACCGTCCACGACGATCTCGTTCCAGGGGTGGTCAGAGAGGCTGGTCAAGTTGGCATGGGTTACCAGCGATCCGCCGGGCTCCCTGCGCAGGAGAAGTCGATCGCGCCCCGAGACGATCAGCAGCGCACCCGGTCAAAGGTGCGAACTGATGTACCACACATCCTGATTATACTGCACGCGTTTGCGCTTTGCCACTGGTCCCGAGAGTGTAAATCCCAACATTAAACGGCTCTTACGCACCCTCGCTGAGAGGATGGGTCACCACGAAAAAAGCTCACCTTGCAGCGAGCTTTTTTCGTGGTGCGGGGTGGGTAGAGATGTTACGCTTTTTGACCCACAATGTTCACGAGCCACGACACGCCAAATTTGTCAGTGAGCATGCCAAACGTATCCCCCCATGGGGCTTTCTCGAGTGGCATTGTTACGTTGCCGCCGGCCAAAAGCTTCTCGAAATAGCCTTGTAATTCTGCTTCGTTGTCACCACTCAGTGACATGCTATAATTCGTCCCGGCTTTATACTCCATACGGTTCGGCGTGTCGGAAGCCATAAATGTAATGCCGTTGTCGGCTTCCAGCACAGCGTGCATGACTTTGTTGTCTTCGCTGGGATCTTGAGACGCGTGGTATTCTTTGAAGGTACTCACAGCAAGTTTGCCACCAAAGACCGTTTGATAAAATTCCATGGCTGCGCGAGCATTGTCTTTAAAGCTAAGGTATGGGTTAAGTTTGGTTTGCATAGTTCCTCCTGGTTGAGTATTGACGCGTACGTGAGAGAGCTACTCTTCATTATACCACCTTTAGCATCAGCGAGCGTGCGAAAGAGCCGTTTAATATTGGGATTTACATATGCTCACCAGTCATTTGGCTCCGGGCATGGGCGCGTCGAGGAACGCCGCGACGACGGCCGAAAGCTGGGGAGACGAGTAGATGTTGTAATGTGTCATGGCGGGCAGAATGGCGAGGCGGGCATTGGACATACCGGACCCATCCCAACCCCCATCGACCTTGCCACCGCCAAGCAGCTCGAAGAAGGCCACGGCATGTGCGGTGCGGACGCTGTCGGCGTCTCCCACCACAATCAGGGTGGGCGCCTTGATCGCAGCCACCTCATTGGACCAGTCATAGTCCTGCCGGAGCAGATCGCCAAGCCTGGTGAGCAGCACCGGCCAATCTTCCGGCTTCGGCGCGATGCTGGCATAGAGCTGGTACATCGGAGTCTGCTTCATCGGCTCCGCGACCTGAGGACCCATCTGCCCCATTCCCGCGAGAATCTCTGGGTACCATCCATCCCGCTTGAAGGGGGTCGAGACGAGAACGAGCTTTCTCACTACTTCCGGGTGCTGGATGGCGGTCCTGAGGGCGACGCCGCCGCCCAGGGAGTAGCCCATGACGTCAGCCTCTTCGAGCCCCAGATGCTTGATCAAGGCGGCGATGTCGCCGGCCATCAACTCAAAGCGGAGCTCCCGATCGATGTCGGCTGTGCGCCCGTGGGCTTGCAAATCGACGGCGACGACCTGCCGGTTCTGGGCGAGGGATGGCAGCACTTCACCGAACATTTGGATCGCGCCGACGCCGCCATGTAGCAGGATCAGCGGTTCTCCAGCGCCGTGGATTTCGAAGTACAGATTGAGGCCGTTCACAGAAGCGTAGCCACCCCTGGCATCCTTGTTCGTTGCCATCATGATTTCTCCTTATTAGAGAGAATAATAGGGTGTAATTGGTTCATCGTATCACCTGCTTTCTTGCTCGCCCTTCACGAGCTTCTTTTGTTCAAGTTCGAGGACGGTATCGAATGCAGCAAAACGCTCTTCCCACTTCTGCTGCATGTGCTGAACCCAGGCTTCAAAGTGAGAGAGTGTCTGTGGATTGAGGCGGTAGACATGCTGTTGTGCCCGTTTTTCCATCTCCACTAAGTGTGCCTCACGCAAGACTTTGAGATGTTGTGAGACGGCTTGTGGGCTGAGAGGAAAGTGCTCGTAGAGAGCACTCGCAGATAACTCCCCATGGCTGGCAAGGAGTTCTAAAATGGTCCTTCGGGTCGGATCGGCAAGGGCGCCAAACATGTCCATAAGAACATAATACAACATCTCCTTAATTAAGTCAATGCTTGAGCAGGTGTTGACTGCTTAAACAGGGAGTCACGGTAAGGGAAAAAACAGCGCATCTGATGGAAACAGAAGAGCCATTACTGCACTGCCTCAAAAGTTGCTTGTAAGATGCGTTCGAGGCGCTCTTTGCAAGTGGGCCATTCTTCCAGAAGGATACTGTATAAAACGGAGTCACGAAGACGTCCATCCGGCATGATCCAATGCTGGCGCAGCACTCCTTCCTTCACCGCTCCTAATCGCTCAATAGCTCGTTGGGAACGCACATTTCGCACATCCGTTTTTATTGGTCCTGGAGAAAGGTGAGGACGAGTTGCTTCATCTCTTCACGCGTGCTAATGCGCACGGGCCACCAGGACCAAATTTCTGGAAAGCGACCCGCCTCGTATAAGGCATCAATGTGGCCCTCTTCCAGGGGAATTAATGTGGCACGCTTTCCCACGAAGGGAACCGGAGAAATATCCATGTCAATGATTTCCTCAGTCTCACTAGTTTTTTCAGAAAGGAGGTCAGCATCCGCCTCCTCTTTGGAGCATACCATGATACGCCTTCTCATGGCGAGAGCCAAAGACAGCAGGCGATGGCAATTGGCTGGCGGAAGCGCTTCATCACCTGTGGAAAACAACGAACTTCTCCCTTGAAAAAGGAGAAGCAGGCGGTCACGGTATCTTTCCATTATTTATTCAATTCCATTATATTATTTATACAATATTCTTGAAAAAGGAGAAGCAGGCGGTCACGGTATCTTTCAGCAGGCCACTAAACTCTACACCGATGCTGCTTCTTTTTTACTGTGGCTCCCTATTAAACTACAGGGGTTTTACGCTTTCATGTACTAGCAGGTCTTGCAGTCCCCTTCTTCGCGATCGGGCTTACAGGCCTTCTGACATCTGGACAAACGCTTTGTCGTGGTCAACAACCGAGGTTTCAATCCCGCGATCGGGCTTACAGGCCTTCTGACATTAATATCAGACAATCATCACCTTATTTTCTAGTGGTGTTTCAATCCCGCGATCGGGCTTACAGGCCTTCTGACCAATACCGACGATTACGCTTACGCGGTCGAACTCATGTTTCAATCCCGCGATCGGGCTTACAGGCCTTCTGACGGCAAGGATGCAATGGAACATGTGGGCAAAGAGTGGTTTCAATCCCGCGATCGGGCTTACAGGCCTTCTGACTCCATCTCGATAAAGGCCCTGGTCAGCAGTTGATTGGTTTCAATCCCGCGATCGGGCTTACAGGCCTTCTGACGCGTAAAGTTGATAACTGCCTGAGCAAGCGCCATGCTGGGTTTCAATCCCGCGATCGGGCTTACAGGCCTTCTGACGCGTGGGCTTACGAGTGGGGTGTCCAGGCAAGGAAAAACGTTTCAATCCCGCGATCGGGCTTACAGGCCTTCTGACAAAATCAGAGCGTCGGTCAAGAAAGCACATCCCGAGGTTTCAATCCCGCGATCGGGCTTACAGGCCTTCTGACCTTCTTCTTCGGCTTCTTCCTGCTCGTCAAGGGTATTGTTTCAATCCCGCGATCGGGCTTACAGGCCTTCTGACAAATGGCCTGCTGATTCGGTGGCAGGCTGTTGAGGTGTTTCAATCCCGCGATCGGGCTTACAGGCCTTCTGACAGCCAATAGTAGAGAGCCGAAACACGTGGAAGGTGCGTTTCAATCCCGCGATCGGGCTTACAGGCCTTCTGACTCGACCCGGTGATTGCGCTCTGTAAAGCAACCGGCATGTTTCAATCCCGCGATCGGGCTTACAGGCCTTCTGACTGTATATTTCGCTCTTGTATTCGATGGATTTCACGCGTTTCA
>WNGD01000943.1_pt1 | contig 51975 bp, 32 predicted proteins | sample 5400671 | NCBI WGS metagenome assembly WNGD01 (sample SAMN13153369, study PRJNA577476) | soil metagenome | isolation source: 40 cm soil or saprolite under grassland replicate 2 | place: USA:California | collected 2016-06-15 | reverse complement strand
CAGGATCTCAGACAGCGACCTGCAACAAGTGGAGGACTTACTAAATAACCGGCCTCGCAAGACGCTTGGTTACCGGACCCCGAACGAAGTGTTTTTCAAACAACGTTCTGTTGCACTTCCAAGTTGAATCTGCGAATGATATATGGAAAATGGTTCGGCCGCCCCGGCGATTCGGCGCCACTAACTATCCCCATCCGGCCTAGCCTCGACAGCCGTTCGCGTCTATAATGCCGCCCCAATCCTAATATCAGTGTCGGAGGTAGCGATATGAAGTTGCTTGTCGCCTCTCTCTTTCTTGTCACGAGCGTTCCGCTGCTGGCCGCGATCGCTCCAGCCCAAACCAAGCACCGAAAGAGCGCACCGGGAACGCCGCCTGCGACTGCAAAAGCCGGCGCCACTTTAAAAATATGCCAGGGCCTGCCGATTCCGGCCGGCTACATCATCACCGGCTACATGACGCAGGGAGCCTGCCCCCATGGCGCATATCTCATCAAAAGGCAGGACACAGATTCCGACAGTTCGCTAGCGGCGAACGAAGGCGATTCTGAGTCCGAGAGTTTCGTACGGTCTAACAATAGACAAAACACCGAATCTGAAAGCCCGGCAGCGGCCAACGAGAAATCGAATACCGAGTCTGAGAATCCGGTACCGGCGAACAAAAAACAGAATGCGTCCCGGAAATCGGCAGCAGCGAACCGCGGCGTGCGACAGCCGGCGGGAACGTCTACGTCAGCTTCACGGCCGCGCCGGGTTGGCACAGATAAACCGAATACCGACCTTGCTTCCCTGAGCGATACGGAAACGACGCCGCAGCCAACCCGGCCTAGTTTGCAGGGTATGACGCCGATGGGTTCGCCGGTGAATGCTCCGGCCACCGCAGGTCCGGATCCGGGTCCCGAAGAGGTGGGTGAGGGCGAGGTCATACGCGTCAATACCTCGCTCGTCTCAGTGCCCGTCAGTGTCCTGGATCGCCAGGGCCGTTTCGTCTCCAACCTCCGGAAAGAAGACTTCAGCGTCTTCGAGAACGGCATCGAGCAGCCAATCGCTTATTTCGAACCCGCTGAAAAGCCTTTCACGGTAGCGCTCATCCTGGACACATCGCCTTCCACGCATTTTCATCTGTGGGAGATCAAAGAAGCGGCCATCGCTTTTGCATCACAACTGCGTCCGCAGGATCGCGTGCTGGTCGTGAGCTTTAACGAGCAGGTGCTGCTTTTGACTGAGGCGACCAACGACCTCAACGTTGTTAGTTCAGTTATTCAGAACGTCAACACGGGCAATGCCACGCGTCTCTACGACGCAGTTGATCTGGTTATTAAGGAGCGTCTGAATCAGATAAAGGGCCGGAAAGCTATCGTGCTATTCACGGACGGCGTGGACACGGCCAGCTACCTTGCGACAGATCAGAGCACGCTGCGCGAGGCCGAAGAGCTGGACGCGCTCATCTACCCGATTCAGTACGACACCAGCGATTACATGCGCGCCATGCAAAACGGAGGCAGCGTTACCATCGTGACCAGTAGCAGTAACTGGCCTTTTGGCAGCAGCACTTCACAAACAGTCTATGGCGGCCAAGGCAATGGCGGCCAGGCGAATGGCGGTGGCCAGGCGAGTGGCGGTGGCCAGGCGAGTGGCGGCGGCCAGGCGAATGGCGGTGGCCAGGCGAGTGGCGGTGGCCAGGCGAATAGTGGCCAGGCGAATGGCGGCGCTCCCATGCCGGGCACGACGAAGGAGGACTATGACCGCGCGGACAAATACCTCCATGAGCTGGCAGATAAGACTGGTGGGCGTCTCAACCAGGCGAACGACACGGCGCAATTAGCGCAAGCGTTCACCAGGATCGCCGAGGAGCTACGTCGCCAATACAGTCTTGGCTACTATCCTAAGTCGCCCGCCGGCGCCGACGGTGAGCGGAGCCAGATCAAAGTGAAGGTGCATCAGCCTAATTTGGCGGTTAGAGCGCGGGACAGCTACCTGCGCTCTTCGACCAGTCCGGCGCAATAGCCTTGTGAAGACCAGGAGATTTTCCATTTTTCATTTGTGACCGAGCAGCGCGGACTTCTTGTGGTCTGATCTCTGATCTCTGACCTCTGCTTTCCGTTCTGCATAATCTGCGTAATCTGCGGATAGTCCTTCCTTAACCAAAGAAGCGCGCCGCCCGAAACCAATGAAAAATGAGAAATGACAAATGATATATGGAAAATCGTCTGTATTCTCAGGATTCATTTTCATAACCTTGCGTTGAAGGACCATGATCGAAGACGCACGCTCGCCGCTTGTCGCCTGGGAAAGTTTCTATGTAATCGTTGGCTCCTCGGGTGCCGCCCTGACGGGATTGCAGTTCGTAGTGATCGCCCTGATTGCAGAGTCGCGGGCCCGAGCTACTCCGCGACAGCTTGATGCATTCAGCACTCCGACCATCGTGCACTTCGCTGCTGTGCTATTCGTATCCGCACTTCTAAGTGCACCTTGGGGTGGACTGACCGGGGTCTCGCTTGCCCTCGGTGCCTGCGGCGTTACGGGCGTGATATACGGCGGAATAGTCGTGAGGCGAACGAGCCGGGTAACTGGCTATCGTCCGGTGTTGGAAGACTGGCTCTGGCATGCCGTCTTTCCAATTACGTCCTACGCACTACTTCTGTTCGCGGCGGTTTTGCTTCCGAAGTATCCCCATCGAGTGCTTTTCCTTGTTGGTACGACGGCACTGGGCCTGTTGTTCATCGGCATTCACAACGCCTGGGACGCGGTCACGTACATCGCGATGGGCGGATTGCGACCGCCAGATGAAGCCGACGATCAGAGGTAGACTGCGGTTGCGTTTCCGATACGAGCTGAAGATTTGTCATTTGCATTGATCGCGATGGATTGACAATGCTTGCGCTTAGTACAACGAGCGGGCCCATGAGGTCAGTATCACCATGCAGTAGCAGGTGGGTTCTGAAAGACTGTACCTGGTTCAAGACCCAGCGAAGTCCCTGGTTAACTGCCGCAGGCCTCAATGCAACGGGGACCACCCGCTACCGCATGGTGGTACTGACCTCATGGGACCACAGCATGAGTGTGCATCATTCGGGAATAACAAATGACAAATTATGACAAATGACAAATGAGATATGGTTCGCAGTGCCCCACTCCCCAACATGGTAAAACGAGTCCTCATCGCATCTCTTCTAGTTCTCTCGTGCGCGTCCGCCCAGGCACAAGGTCCCTCTGCCTCGCAAATATCGGAACGTATCGATCTGGCCGCGCAAGAAGCGCTATCCCGTCCGGTCGCCGGCATATCGATCGCTGTGGCCCGCGACGGCCGCGTTGTCTTTGCCCGGGGCTATGGCGTGGCCAACCTCGAGCACGCGGTCGCAGTTACGCCAAACACAGTCTTTCATATAGCTTCAATCTCCAAGAACATCCTCGCGGCAGTTGTGCTGCAACTTGTCGACGAAGGCAAACTGCGACTTGACGACGACGTGACCAGGTACCTCCCGGGGGCGCCGACACACGGACATCACGTAACCGTGCGACAACTTCTCAATCACACCTCCGGCATCTACAGCTTTACCTCTTTGCCCGACGCGGAGGCCAACGAACGGCTGGACCTGACTCACGAGCAGATACTTGCATTGATCAAAGATAAGCCATTCGATTTCGAGCCGGGGACCAGTTGGCGCTATGACAACTCCGCTTTCTACATTGCCGGCATGGTGGTGGAGCGTGTGACAAAGGAGGATTACGGAGAATACGTGCGCGAGCACATATTCAAGCCACTGGGAATGGCATCCGCGTCATTGTGCGATGCGCGAATGGTCACGCCGCACCTGGCGTCGGGATACGAGATGGACCATGACAAGCTGGTGAACGCGGCGTTAATGACCTGGAAACTTCCTTTCGCGGCGGGGGCCGTATGCGCCACGGCAGAGGATCTTCTGAAATGGCAGGCCGCGCTCGATGCGGACCGCGTGCTGACCTCGTCGTCGCTTCGGCTTATGCGTACGCCCACAATATTGCAGGACGGAACATCGATCGACTATGGGTTGGGAACACGCCTTGGATCACTTGAAGGGCACCGCGTGCTCGGGCATACCGGAGGCGGTGGTGGATTTAATTCGCTGCTGGCTTCATTTCCGGATGATCGTCTGACAATAGCCATACTTATGAACAGCCGAAATGGAGCAGGGCCTTCGCTGGTCCTGGGCGCGGCGATCGCGCGTGCCACGCTTGGACTGCCCGAGAAGAAAACATTGCGCGACCTGCCGGTGCCGAAGGAAGAGCTTGCCGCCTTGATTGGAAGCTATGATTCTGATGAAGGCCCCGTGGAAATCTTCGGACGCCCAGAGGGCCAGGATGCCAAATTGCGTTACCGGCTTCCCGGCAGCGCGACAGAAGGCGTTCTGTTAAGGCAAGCCGCGAATATTTACGCCCTCGACGAGAACAGTGAGGTCCACTTTTTGGTGCACAACGGCCGTCGAACATGGTCCGTTGTGTACACCGGCGGGCTAATGATGGACCCCAAACCGCGCGTCCGCTAAGTCGCGAAATCGTATCCGCAGATTAAGCAGATTACACCGATTAAAACGAAGCATATCAGAGCAGACGGACGGAACCATCGTGATAGATCGCCCGTGAACTTATTTTGAATAGGTTCCATCTGTGTAATCTGCGGATAAAGGATCTGATCAACTGCTAAGAACAACCTATATGGAGGTTACGTCGATGCCTTTGAGGAACTTCGGTTTTTCGCTTTTTTCGTTCGTCCTTGCTGTTGCGTTCTTCGCCGCGACGACCACCGCTGTCAGCGCCCAGGACGACCGCGCGGCTGATCGCGAAGCTATTCGCGCGCACATCGACAGCATCTTCCAGGCCTTTATCAAAAAGGATGCTGGGGCGCTGCGCGCGACGCACGCGCAGAACTGGCTCGGCTACCTGGAAGGTTCACGCACCACGATTAAAGGCGTCGAAGGTTACATGGAGTGGAACGACGTCGATCCGAAAAGCCCGTACGGCATGAAGAGCTACAAGATGCGCGAGTTCGACATGATCTTCAAAGGCGATGCGGCCTTTGTGTGCTTCGTCGCCGATATCGAATCAAACACGCCGAATGGTCCGTTCCACCGCGCGCTGCGGATTTCGGATTTTTACACGAAGCAAAATGGCCAGTGGATCCAGAACGGCAGCGACACCGCGCTTCACCAGGAATCGATGGAAGAACAGATGGCGGCGCCGCGGCCCTTGCCTGATCACATGCGAAAGCGTCTGCTCGATGCTCGTGAAGCCGTCTGGCGCGCTTACTTCGCCGGCGATCGCGCTACCCTCGAAAAGCTAATTCCAGAAGAGACGGTCGCCATCGAGGCCGGCGACAACACCTGGTCAAACCGTCAGACGATTCTTGATGGCGCGGCGCAATTTGCGAAGGGCGGCGGCAAGCTTCTCAAGCTCGAGTTTCCCAAAACCGAAATCCAGGTTTATGGCTTAACCGCGGTGGTGTACTCGAACTATGCGTACGAGCTGGAGACCGGCGGCCAGCGCATCAACCAGGCGGGCCGGGTCACCGAGGTCTTCGTCCTGCGCAAAGGGCAATGGGTAAATCCCGGCTGGCACATGGACAGCGGAAAGTAGGGTAGGATTGCTATCACCCAGCGGCGGAACACAAATACGGAACCCGAAGCGGTAGCGACGGGGTTAACTTACCTAACAGTCGAGCGTAGAATTCAGTCTACCCAGTCGCTACTGCTCCCGGTTCCGCATTCGTCGACCCACTACAAGACTCTGGGCTTACGGTAGCAACGGCCGGCTTCCCGCAATTTTCGTGCGAACCTTTTCTGGTTTACAGGGTGCCGAAACAACAGTGTGAACATGGTTAGTTCTTACATTTGTTGTCCAAAAACCACAGTTGCGGATTCTGCATGTCTCGCGAATCGCTTCACCAATCAATGCTCTTTGCCGCGACCCTAGTTTGACTGGGGCGTGTGTGAGGGAACGTTTATTGTGTTTTCTCCAACGCTCGTTGTGGGCAATGCGTGGAGTGCCGAAGGTGTTATGAAATCGATCAACTGATCCGCGCAAGTCGCCATGGAGCCAGGTGCCGTAACCGCGAAAAGTAATCAGATACGCCAAAGGAAACTGTTCATCACTATCCTCGTGCATGACGGCGATGAATCTATACCCCCACACAACCCGGTCGCTACCGCTCCCGGTTCCGTATGCGTCGACCCACTATGCAGGACTCTTGGCTAGGCGATAGCGAAGGCGTGCTCTGAATGCAAAAGGATTAACCTGGAGTGGCACAAATGCGGAACCCGATCCTACGGCGGGGCCGTAAATCCCGTGAGTGGATTCCCATAGAACGCATCAGTCTTCCATGCCGCTCGGTTCCACCGTCCGTCCGAATCTCCCAACACCTGCACCGGCACAATGACGCGGTTGTTGCCGAGCTTGTTGCTGGTAGCGATTCCGTTGTCGGTGATTTTGCCATCGGCATCGACGGCGAATTTCATCGAGCGCACCAGGCGGCCTTTGTAAAGCATCTTGATCTCATAGTCGCCTGGGTTCTCGCTGAGCAGATACAGCCGCCCGAACATGGTGTCGTTACTATCGTCCGTCTTATTCCACGCGCGCACGCTCGAGAAGTCGCATTTCATCCGCGTCCAGATGAATTGGCCGTGCGGCTCGGTGATGTGCGTCGGGTTGTTCTGGATCTCGTCGGTGCCACAGCTCGGTTTGCCGACTTCCTCGCCGTTATAAAACATCTTGCCGACTTCCTTGCCGCCGTGAAAGAGATGCGGCTCGAACGAGCCATTCATCTCGCCTCGTGCCCAGACCGCGAAAGCCAGCTTGGGCTTTTTCCATTCGGCTACATCGTCCGGCTCCAGGAACATGTAACCAATCGGCAAGTTCCAATCGTGGTCCACGTAATAGACAAAATGGTTCACATAGTCGGGCCCCGTCTCGTTGGAATGCACCTTCGCAACTTTCATCTTGCCCGTGAAGAGCGTCACGTCGCCCCCCATCAATTCATTCCGCATCTTGATCGTGAAGCTGACGGGCCCGGTGTAGGTGATGCCCTTGGTTTCCGGAATGCCGTCGCGGCCGCCGCACTCGGTTTCCCACCAGTAGCCTTTCTGCACCTCGCCTGTCTTGCAATCGAACTTCACCCACGCCGGGGAGCCGGGCACAGAGAATTCCGCATAGAGCTGGCTGCCGCTGGCGATTGGCCCATTAACGCGAAACTGCATTCTGGGCAGCCAACTAAAGGTCTTAAAATCCCCTTTGTAGGAACTGAGCGTGAACGCCGTGACCTGCACCGAGTCTTTGGCAATCGCCGGCTGATCCTGCGCCGCGGAGTTTGCCGCGGAGAGCAACAGCACCATCAAGGCCACGATCGAAAGTGAGTAAGCCGATGGAGGGACAAGTTTCTTTATCGACGCGGGCACAAGTGTCTTCATCAAAGCGCACCTCCTGATTTGTTAATTGATTTTCGTTGGCCTACGAGCGCTGAGCAGTTTACACCGGCGCGTCAAGTTAGTTAAGAAATTTGCTGTTCTGGCTTCGTCTCATTCACACCCGGTTTCAACCGGGTGACAAAGGTCCTATATAACCTCACCAACCGTTTCAACGGTTTCCCACTCTGCAGAAGTCAGAGGTCAGAAGTCAAAAGTCAGATGCGTTACCAAGTTGACCATCAGAGACGCGCGACCCCCGAACGCAATGACAAATGAGAAATGGCAAATGATATATGGAAAATCGGCTGACTTCTGACTTCCGACCGCTGACCTCTAGCTTACCGCGCACGAGGCGGCCTCGCCATCACCGGAATATCCTTCATCGACCGAGTAGTCCCTCCACCAGCAACCCACTTAGCAAAGCCTCCTTCCAGGATGAAGACCTTTGTATAGCCTTGCTCCTTTAACTTCTTCGCCAACGCCGGTGCTGACGGATCGTTAGCGTCCGCCCCGCAAACGACGATCGTATCTTCCTTTGCAGCCTTGAGCCTATCATCCATATCAACCACCGAGACCGAGCCTCCAGTGTTTATGTGCTGCGCATCGAAAGCCTCCGCCGGCCGCGTGTCCACGATCCACACATTCTCCTGGTTAAGTCTGAGCCCTAGATCCGAGCCGTTGATCGTCGGCACAGAGTCAGACGAACTACAACCCGACCCAAGGGCAGCGAGCCCGGCGAGAGCTACAGCCAATACGAAATTGATGACAAAGCCCGCGGCCCCTGGTGAAGCCATGAGAGTGCCCTTTGTTCCCCGACCAGAAAAGTTCAAATCCATCTTCTGCCCTCCACGAACTTTTTCAATTTTCTATTATCCACAGATTGCACAGATTACGCAGATTAAGAACAAGAATCTCAGTCTTCTTGATACGGCTGACATAAAGAATCCAGAGAGGTTTCACTCGGTAATAACGCACACGCCCAGCCAGTTCAGTCAGTGAATTTCGAGCTAAAAATACGCATATTCGTCATAGAAGGAAGTATTAATCTAGTCTTGTTTTAGCGTATAAATGCGGTTCCGTGAGGAAGCAGTCTTGCAGTGGGTGGCATAAGCATCACCTATCAGTTTTGCGGCCTTCCTAGAAATCATCGGACCATTATATCGACAAATCAAAAGAACAGCATTTAGCAACTGGCTAAGGAATCACCCATCTGAAGACGATCTCGACCTTCTCGATGTCGGCGGCGGGATTCTTACCCCAGCCATCACCCCGTGTGCCCCCCAGCGATGGGGACCTGAAAGGGAGAGTAGAAGGTAGGGGGCACTCGTGACTCGGTTCTTGCCAAAATTGTATTCTATGGTTAGAACAGATGGAGACCAATGCTGTATTAGGCTCTGCTGCGCCAATGGCTTCTGCTGAGACGCATGGGAGGCGTGGACGGCTGACTCCAACGTCAATAGGAAGATAAATACTATGTGTCGAAACATTAAGACGCTGCACAATTTCAAACCGGCGGCGACGGACGAAGAGATTCGCGCGTCGTCGGTGCAGTTTGTTCGTAAGCTCAGCGGCTTCACCAGGCCGTCCAGGGCCAATGAAGTCGCCTTTAATCGCGCGGTAGATCAGGTGACACTGGCGGCTCACGAGCTGCTTCAATCACTGGTCACAAATGCGCCGCCGCGGGATCGGGAGGTTGAAGCCTCCAAGGCACGGGCCAGGAATCACTTTCGATCGGGCGAGGCGACAAGTGCTGGGTGAGAAGCGCAACAGCAGATTTTCCCAGCAGATTTTCCATATATCATTTGACATTTCTCATTTGGCATTGATTTCGGGAGTAGCGCGCAATCGTGCGTTGGGGTGTAACACAAATACAGAACCCGGAGCGGTAGCGACGGGGTTATGTTTCATAACCACTGTAGCGTGATGTGCTTCTCACCCGGTCGCTACCGCTCCCGGTTCCGTATTTGTGGACCCACTGTGAACCCGGTAGGCAGGAGGCGGACGGCAGGAGGCAGGAGCAGATACAGCTCATGCTGTAAAGGAGGTTTAGTTATGTCATTGCCGGTGAAACTTCAGGATGTCATCGACGCTTTGGATGCTACAGCAGAGGAGCTTAGCCACTATCTTGATAAGCGCACGGGTGAGATCTTTCTGGTTACCAGCGAGGAGATGGAGGCGGCCGAGGAGGATGAACTTGTTTCAGAGTATCCCGATTGGCAACGAGAAGGAATCCTGAAAGCACGGGAGATACTTCAATCCAATGACTTCGCCGCGCTGCCAACTCAGTTTGATATTCATGAGTACAAAATCATGGAAGACTTCTGCCTGGCATTTGCCGATCGGCAAGCCGGCGAACAGTTGCTTCGGCTCATCAAAGGAAGCGGAGCCTTTCGACGGTTTAAGAATGCTATCCAGTCGATGGGCGTTCAAGACGCCTGGTATGAGTACCGGGGAACGGAGATTGAGAAGCTTGCGATTGAGTGGCTGGAGCAGGAAAGCATTGAGTACACCTGCGAGGATGCAGTGCAAGCGTCAGGACAAGCGATGTGAGGACGAACAGGTCAGACGATTTTCCATATATCATTTGACATTTCTCATTTGCGATTGCTTTCGATAAGGGCGCGTCTTTGGTTAGTGAAGGACTGTCCGCAGATTACGCAGATTACGCAGAACAGGAGGCAGACGGCAGGAGGCAGACCATGAAAGACGCGCGCCACTCGCGCAAGTAATGACAAATGAGAAATGTCAAATGATATATGGAAAATGGTCTCGTCTCTGTCGCACGTGATACTGCTACTATCGAATCCCAACCAGGCCTTGCACGGATTGGATCAATTTGTCGGAGTCGTAGCCGACGCCGTCTTTGAAGACGATCTCGACTTTCTCGATGTCGGTGATGTTGGCGGCGGGGTTTCCTTTTATCACCATCAAGTCAGCTTGTTTGCCGGGGGCGATTGAGCCGATGCGGGTGTCCTCGCCTAGAAACTTTGCGCCGTTGAAGGTGGCGATCTTGATCGCCTCTAACGGAGTGAAGCCGGCTTCGACCAGCAGCTCGACTTCGCGCAGGTCGCCGAAGCCGGCAACGATGCCGCCGTTGCCGGTGGGATCGAGGCCGGCTATTAGTAAACCACCGGCGGCAACAAACGCGCGTTCGAAATCCATTGACTTGCGCACCAGCGCGGCGGTAGGCGAATCGGCCGCGATGCGCGATCGCGCTGTCAAGTAACGCACGCGCGCGTCGATGTTCATTACATTAAGCATCCGAGGATTCAGGACGGCGCTGGCGGCGCCAATCCCGCTTTGAGCCAAAGGCGCGCCGGCTTCGAACACCGGCAGCGTTGAAGTGAGCGCGACATTCTTCGCCACCAGCATGCGGATTGTTTCCTTCACGGCGTCGCTGTTCAGATCCAATTGCCGCAGGCTGGCGCCAACCGCAGCGCCCGGACATTTGTCGGGCTGCTTGTCGGGAACGAATTCTGAATCGGGGAATAGCCCGTGCTCGAGATTATCAATGCCAATCTCCGCGGCTTCACGATAGCCGATCGAACACAGGTGGCCGGTGACTTTCAACCCGCGCTTGTGCGCTTCTTCTACGGCTGCGCGCAGCTCGTCGCGGGTGATGTTCATGTAGGCCTTGAAAGAGGTCGCGCCTTCATCGGCCCAGAAGTTCACCATGCGGCGCGCGTCGTCGGGCCCGGTCAGTTCGTGCATCACTGGCGTGAATGAGCCTCGTCCTTCCAGGTAGGGCCCGGTGATGTGCATCTTTGGCCCAATCATCCGGCCGCTATCAATCAGCCGCTTGATCTCAAGATCGGTAAACGGCGCCACGCTGCCGGTGGTGCGAATCGTCGTGACGCCCAGCGCGAGATAGAGACGCGGGAAGCTGCTGCCCATGTTCGAGTACATTGGCGGGTTGCCGCCCATGGGAAAGAACATGTGGTCATGCATACCGACTAACCCGGGTAGGACAGTGTAGCCTTTGAGATCGAGAATCTGGGCGGCGAGTGGGACCTTCGCGGTGGCGGCCGGTGAGATCGATGTGATCTTTCCGTCGCTGATCACGATGGTTTGATCCTCAAGCGGCGCGGCGCCGGTGCCATCGATCACGCGTACATGGGTCAGCGCGATTACCGGCGCTTCGACGCGAATGAACTGTTGGCGGTCAGACGTGGGGGCCTGTGCCAGGCAGGTGATGAAAGCGCTGAGTAGTATGAGAAGAATGGTTGTTGTCTTCATGTGTGTCTCCAGTTCTAGAGTTAGCAGCGGCATATTAACGCGGAGAAGGCAGTAGGCAACAGGAAAGAAATCCACAGATTACGCAGATTACGCAAAGGAGAAGGCCTATGGAGTGCGCCGGCAAAGCGAAGCGGCGACGGAGCTTTGGATAGAGCTGCGTGCAGTGAAGGAATCCAAAGCGGTGTCGCGCTGCGCTTGCCACCGCACTCCAAAAGGTTGAGCGTTGGCACTTCGCGCTTTACCTGGGCTGAGTTAGCGAAAGCCTTCGGCGTCACCAGAACACAGCTCGTGCCTTTACTGTTCCTGCCTTATTTCCTAATCTGCGTAATCTGTGTAATCTGCGGACTACCGACTCGGAGGATGATTATGACATCGCGAAAATGGTTTTTGGCGGGCGTCTGCATTATGGGCCTGACAGCGGCGATCGCTTTAACTGCTTGCAAGGGCATCGGCAACAAGTCGGCGACAAACTCAGGCTCAACCAACTCTGCTGCCCAGCCGGGTGAGACGGGGGTTGAAAAAGTGAAGCCGGCGCCGGGAACAGGCAATGTTCAGGGGAAGGTCCTTTACAACAGCAAGCCCGCCGAGAACATTCAGGTCAAGTTATGCGAAACGTTCAGCCGGTTCCTGAGCGGGTGTGGGGGAAAGATCTATACCGCGCGCACAGATAAGGATGGGGATTATGTGATTACCAATGTAGAGCCGAAAACATATGAGGCTTTGACGGCGCAGGTGTTCGATACCAACTCGTATGTCTTCGCGACTTCCGGAATAGGGATCAGCTCGGCGAAATATGAAGTTGCCGTTGACAGGACTTTTTTCGTCAGGCCGATAAATCTTTTCAAGAGCGATCTGAAAACGCTGAATCCCAAAGCCGGAGCGAAAGTAAGCGCGAAAGGTTTGGAGCTAAAATGGGACGCTTACCCGGACGCCGCTTACTACAAGTTCAGTATCTACCCTAACGACTCCAGCTTCACCTCGCCGTACATCAACGAACGCGTCGAAGCCACTTCTTTCGGACTTGATAAGCCTTTGGATAAAGGCACCTATCGCTGGCAGGTTTCAGCCTTCAACAAGGATGATAAGAAGCTTTCCGAGAGCGCGGAAGATATTACGTTTGTGATTAGTGAGTGAGTTGGAGAGTTGATTAGGAAGAACCATTTTCCATATGTCATTTCTCATTACGGTCCCATTGAGTGCTACAGCTGCGGTCCGATCGTATACAGTCATGTTGCCCGCGGCATGAGTGCGCGCTATCGGGACCCACCTGCTACCGCATGGTGGTACTGACCTCATGGGCCCGCCAGCAAGAGTGTGCTCGGCGCAGAAAAGACCCGCGTGGGGGTACTGACCTCACTGGGACCGCGGCACTAGTGATGGCGGGAGAGACAAGAACAATGATGGGTCTTGTCCTGAGCCCCCACTCAAGCCGCGGTCCCGATGAGGTCAGTACCACCATGCGGTAGCAGGTGGGTCCCGATAGCAGAGTGTCATGATGCGGTCTTCAACAGGCCGCTCGTTTTACAGAGAGCATGGTAATGAGAAATGATTTGGCTTTCATCCCACTTTCCCTGCAGCTCTCTTAATCCGCGGTGGAGGTAACAGGTTATGAAGGTAGAGCGGCTAATTCCTATTCTCAACGTCTCTAACATCGTGGAGAGTTTCGCCTGGTTTGAAAAGCTGGGCTGGAAGAAAGGATGGGACTGGGGTGACCCGCCAGGCTTTGGAGGCGTGTGTAGCGGAGAATGCGAGATCTTTCTCTGCCAGGGCGGACAAGGATCTCGCGGTGGCCCGATGCCCCGGCACGTGGGAGACGATGACACGGGAGGCGTATGGATGAGTTGGTTTCTGGAGTCGCCGGCCGAAGTCGATGCCGCTTATCAACTCGCGCTGCAGCAAGGCCTGACCGTAACTATGCCGCCTACGGATGAGCCCTGGGGCGTGCGGGAATTTCACCTACGGCATCCGGACGGGCATATGTTTCGTGTGGGCGCTGGTATTGAAGAAGAGTGAAACTTAGAGATCAGACGAACTGAAGATTTTCCATATATCATTTGTCATTTCTCATTTGGTCATTTGAGATGGGGCGAGTTAACTATTACACCCAGAGGCCATTTACGAAAGTAATGGAAAATGAGAAATGGAAAATGATATATGGAAAATCTTCAGTTCGGCCTTTACTGTCCTGCCCTTGCTTCTTAATCAGTGTAATCTGCGTAATCTGCGGATAGTCTTCGGAGTTTTCCCGCATCAATTGTCGCGCCGCACAATGGCCAGCGACATGTCATCCACCAGCGGGCAGGCGGCTGCGAAATCCTGAACAGCTCCCAACACAGAAAAGAGCAACGCATCGGCAGCGCCGGCCTGGGCGCGTCGTAGTTGCGACTCCAGACGCGTGTAGCCAAACTCTTCCCCTGTTCCGTTGAGCGACTCAATGATGCCGTCGGAATAAACCATCAACACGTCGCCGGCACCCAGCTCGAAAGATCCACTGACATAAGCTGCCTCTCCAATCACGCCCAGCAACAGTCCACCTTCGGAAAGCAGTTCGAGATTTCCATTGGCGCGCAGAAGGAATGCCGGAGGATGCCCGGCGCTGCAATACTTAACGAACCCGGTGATCGGATCAAGCTTTGCCAGGAACAAGCTAGCCAGCGGCACAACTGATTCCCTCCGGCAGAGGTCGCGGTTCACGCCGGCAACGATAGACTCCGGCTCGGAATTCGTTGCCAAATGCGCGCCAACCAGTCCCACCAAGTGCGTGGTCCACATTCCGGCGGCCAGGCCTTTGCCGCAGATATCGCCAAGTGCAAGGATTACGCCATCGTCCGTTTCTTCAACGGTAAAAAAGTCACCAGGCAAGTGGCGAACGGCGAAAATCTCGCTGGCAATTTCAAAGTTTCCCTCACGGACCAGGCGCGGGGCGCACAGACGTCGGTGCACCTGGGCCGCTTCGAAGATCGCGGTATGCAGCTCGGCGTAATCCTTCTGGAGGGCTGCAAGCTTAACCTCCAGATCCTGCCGACGCAGCTGGCCTGAAGGCTTTGGGTACACACGGACATCGACGGCCCGCCCTGTTCCTAACCCGGTATTGAATCGTGACTGACTCACGCTTCGCGCCCTCTCCCCTAACCCCTCTCCCAGCGGGAGAGGGGAAAACTGAACGCTACTTCTCAGCCAACGAATTTATAGCCACTGCCGTGGACGGTGAGTATAAAACGGGGCTCCTCGGAATTTGGTTCCAACTTCTGTCTGAGATGGACGATGTGGGTATCGACTGTGCGCGTGTTCGGATAGTTGTCATAACCCCACACTGCATCCAGCAGCCGGTCGCGGCTAAGCGTTTCCGCGGGATGGGCGACGAAATAGGCGAGCAGCGCAAACTCTTTTGCCGAGAGTTCGACTGGCTGGCCGGCGCGGCGCACTTCATTGCTGCGGATATTGACCTCGACATCGCTGAATCGATAAACCTCACCTGCGGGCAACTGTTGCGAGACGCGTCTCAACACGGCTTTCACCCGCGCCATCAGTTCGCGAATGGAGAATGGTTTGGTGACGTAGTCATCGGCGCCCAGCTCCAGGCCCACAACTTTATCGATCTCCTGGCCGCGCGCGGTCAGCATGATGATGGGTAGCGATGGCCGCTTCACCTTTAGCTGCTTGCAAACGTCGAGGCCGCTCATCCGCGGCATCATTACGTCCAGTACGACGAGGTCGGGATTATCGGCCAGGGCCCGCTCGAGGCCCGCGGCTCCGTCGCCGGCGCTGATTACTTCGTAGCCTTCATACTCGAAGTTGTCACGCAGGCCGGCCACCATCGCAGGCTCGTCCTCCACAATCAGTATGCGCGTTTTCCTGGCGGCATCCGCTGCGGCAACGTCGCTATTCACAGATGATCGATCGGCGCCGGCGCCGCCGTTTGATTGTTCGTTGGAATTTGTTCTTTTCTTCATGGGGAGATGTTCCTTTAGGATATTGCACAAATTGCCGGCTGCCGGTTTAGATTAGGTTAACGCATGCTGGCTATTCTCCCCTCCCCGCAAGCGGGGAGGGGTCGGGGCGTGGGGTTCAACTCGCGGACTACCTCTCCCCCCATCCCCCTCTCCGTTTACGGAGAGGGGGGAGAACTCGCAAACTAACAGTTTGCGTTACACGGCACCGGCCGGCTGCGGAGTGGCTGATGCCAGCGGCAGCGACATAATAAACTTACTGCCTTTTCCCGGCGTGCTTTCCACTACGATTTCCCCGCCGTGTGCCTGCGTAATGTGGCGCACCAGCGACAGGCCCAGGCCGCTTCCTTTTGTGTTATGCACCAACGGATCCTCGGTGCGATAAAACTTCTCGAAGATCTTCGACTGCTCGCGCCGGGTGATGCCGATGCCGTGATCAACCACTTCCAGCTTCACAGCGTCGTTTGCCCCGTATAGCTTCACGCCCAGAAACTTTTCGTGATCCGAGTATTTCAGCGCGTTGTTGACCAGATTAACGAGAGCGCGCGCGATTGCCTCCCGGTCCACGCGCACCGGCGGCAAATCTGAGGCAATGCTCTCTTCAAACGTGAAACCCTGTTGCTCGATTTGGTAACGATAAGAGTCGAGAGTGTTGCGAACCAGATCCGCGATATCAGTCTGACGGAATTCATATTCCTTGCGGCCGGCCTCAATGCGAGAGAAATCGAGAATGTTATTGATCAGCGCGGTAAGCCGCTCGCTCTCCTTGCGAATGATGCGGTAGTACTCGTGCTTCTTTTCCGGAGTGGTAATTCGTCCCAGCTCGAGCGTTTCCGCATACAGGCGGATCAAAGCCAGCGGCGTGCGCAGCTCGTGCGACACGTTCGAAACGAAGTCAGACTTCAGGCGCGCCAACGCCATTTCTTTGCTGACCATGTGTTTGGTGAGCACCAGGCCGCCGATTATCAGCAGCGAAAGGCAGGCGAGGATTAGGAAACTCTGATGCATCCAGGTCTGGCCCAGTGCCTCCACGCTGACGCCCTGGTACTTGATGCCCAGCGCCAAGCCGCGAAAAACATCGTCGAACTTGCGCATGACTTCGGGTTTCCCTTCGCCCCAACCCGCCGTGGCGGCAAGCGGTTTCATCTCGTGGGTCATCTCAGAGTCCGCGGGATAGATCATCATGGCAATCCGGTTTCCGCCCTGGTCAGTCATCTTCTGGTTGACCGCCTCCTCCAGCATTCCCGGAAAGAAAGTTTGTTTCAGGTAAACAGGATCGAAGATAGCCCCGCCCATCACAATCCTGTCGTTTGGGAGCTGAGGGAAGATGAAAAAGGCAGTCGCCATGAGAGTTTCGCCATCGGCGCGTTTCGTTGGATTAGTGGAGAAAAGGATGTGCCGGGACGTCTTGTGTAACGACCCCACGTACGACTTGCCTTCCATGCTGAACCACCGGAAAGATTCAGCTACGCGGTCATGCTCTGCGTGGAAGTACTTGTCGTCCATCTGTTGAGGCTGCGAACGGAATACGACGCCTTTTTCGTCGCAGAGGAATACGTGCGCCAGCCACGGACTCTTTGACAGGATGAGGTCAAGTTTCTTTTCTTTTTCCTGCGGGTCGGTATCCGGAGACGGGAAAAGGTCCCTCGTCTCTTCGGTCATCGCATAAGCCTTCTTGTTGATATTCTTCTCGGTGATCGCGAGTATCTCCTGAAAATCGCGATGGATGGCTGCCTGCAATACCTTGTCGCGCTGGAAGGTTCTCAACTGGCTGTAGTTGACGTATATGAGCGCCGCCGCCGGCAAGACGACCGCCAGGCCCAACGTTAACATCAGCCGGAACCGGTTGAAGCCTCCCAGAGACGCTCTTTTCTTCAATTTCATTTCGACCTCTAAAAAGTAACTGCGGTAAGGCGGACGAAGAATACACCTGTCGATGTTAAGAGGTGTCAAGAGCAAGTAAAAATATGTCAAGAGTTGTGAACTTATCAACCCGGCAGTGAATCCGCAGATTACACAGATTACGCAGATTAAAAACAAGAACGAGAAACGGCAGCCAGGAGCAGCAACGAATAGGTTTGATCCTCTGTCTACTTCTGCATTGCTGTCGATGTATCCTGTTCCGATTTCCTAGTTTTCGTTAATCTGTGTAATCTGCGTAATCTGCGGATTCAAATCTGCGGATTCAAAGATGCTGATCCAGCAAAATATCGCCCAATCCTTCCAATCTCCCATCGTGCGCGTATTGCTCGGCGCGATCGCGTTGGGGCTGCTCTATGTGCTTTGGAGGGAAGTGCGGAAGATCCCCGCCAGGCTCTTCACACTGATGGCCACGGCATTCGTGGACATGCTGGGGCTGCTGATGATCATTCCGCTGCTGCCTTTTTATGTGAAGACACTCGGCGGGTCGGGCGTCGATGTGCTGGGAGTCCACTTTGGGATCGGGATGATCATCGGCGTCATCGTAGCGGCCTTCACTATCGCACAACTCGTGAGCGCGCCGATGTGGGGCCGGTTTTCTGATCGCGTGGGACGGCGGCCCACGTTGCTTATCGCTCTGGGCGCGGCAGCCATCGCGTATCTGATTTTCGGCTTCGCGCATTCGTTGCTGGTTCTGTTCCTCTCGCGCGTCGTGCAGGGAGCAGGCGGTGGCACAGTGGGTGTGATCCAGGCTTACGTGGCCGACTCGACTGATCCAAAGGATCGTGCCCGGGCACTTGGCTGGCTGTCGGCGACAACCAACCTGGGCGTCGCGCTGGGACCGGTGCTCGGTTCTTTCGCAATCGCATTAGGCAAACGCGACCTGATGCCGGGAACGGGGTCGTTGCACATGGGCCGCGCGGCGCCGGGAATCATGGCAGCAGCGCTCTGTCTGCTCAACATGATCTTCGTCTGGCGCTATCTGAAGGAATCGCGCGATTTCAGCGAGCAGCCGAAGGAGGGAGAGATACTTCGTACTTCGTCGCAAGCGACCTGGCGGGTCATCTCGCATGCGGGCGAGCCGGCGTCGCGACTCATCTGGATCTACGCGATCGCCATCGGCGCTTTTCAGGGAAGCTTTTCAGTGCTCGCTCTTTTCCTGAACGCGCGCTTTCAGGTGACCGAACAGACGATTGGTTATTTTTTCATGTACGTCGGCGCCATCTCGGTGTTCACCCGCGTGCTGCTTCTGGGACGGGCTGTCGATTGGCTGGGCGAGGCAAATCTTTCTCGTCTGGGCATCGTGCTGCTGGCTGCCGGAGTTATTGGGATGCCTTTGTCGCGGAACCTGTGGATGCTGGCGATAGCAGTGGCATTGATCCCTTTGGGCACGGCCTTTACGTTTCCCTGCGTGACGGCGCTGCTGTCGCGCGTCACTGCTACCAGAGAACGCGGTCTCTATATGGGAATGCAACAGACTTATGGCGGCGTCGCCCGCATCATCGCGCCGCTCTTCTTCGGCTGGGCGTTTGATTCAATTGGAGTATCAGCGCCGTACTTCTTCTCATCTGCGTTCCTACTGGCGACGCTTTCCCTGGGATTCGGGCTGGATCAGTATGCCCGGCCGGAAAGGAGAAGGCAGGTGGAGGGGTCGACCAATTCTTAAGGAGTAGAAGATGGACGATTTTCCATTTTCCATTTGTCATTTCTCATCTGCCATTTGCTTCCGTGAGTGGCCTGTGAAGTCCCATGGTCGAGTCGGCCCCGAAATGAATAAACCACGACGATGAAGCGGTGTAGTACCATTATCGTCGCGGCCACTGCCAGCCTAAAAAAATGCCAGAAGAACTCAGCCCGAAACGTCGATTTCCCGAAGGTCCTCTTTTCTTCGCGATCATCTGTTTCATGATCATGGCTGTCCCGGGTGTTCAAGGGCAAAAGGTTCAGCCTGTCCGGCAATCAAAGACCAGCCAATCTGAAGTCATCGAAGCATTGGCGACGGATTTCGGGCCAGCTGTCGAAGTGGTGACGGCCTTCAGGCCTTTTCATCTGATAGGCGATTTCAACGGTGATGGGGCGCAGGACGTCGTGGTGGTTGTGCGCATCAAAGGACGCCGCAGCGCTCTGCCAAAGGACGTGCGGGTTATCGATCCTTTTCAGGGTGGCGGCCCGTCAGGGTTTCCTGCCAATCCGGCAGCAAACAATAAGCTCGCGTTGGCAATCATTCATAGCTGGAAAGCTTCTCGGCCAGCGGGAAAGTTTCTGCTGATTGGCGAGTCGCCAATCCTCATACTCGAATACAACCGAGCCACGTCCAGCGAACCCGACGACAGGAAGGATTTGATAGAGCTAATGAGCAAACGCGACAAGCGACGCAAGGGCGAAAAATTGCCTGCTCGGTCAAAAGGCGATGTGATTCTTCTGGTAACTGAAGTCGGCGGCGACAGCATGCTCTACTGGAACGGAAAGACTTACCATTGGGAAGACTCACCCGACGACTGATGTTTGATTCACCTCTCATTCACACCGCGGCTTTAGCCCGGTGGGGAAGGCTACATACAAATGTACTGAACCGTTTCGGTACTGGTTCAGTTTGGGGGGAAGATAAGAGCTGCAGCTGTGAAGGCCGAACACTCTTAGCCGTTAGAAGCACGCTGGAAGCGTGCTAATGGTGAGCGTGCGCGGCTGACCCAGCGCTAAAAAGCGCTGGTCTATTAACCCTTCGGGAAAGCCGTCTGAAGACGGCTGGAGCCCACGCACCATCAATACATCTTCAAACTGCTCCAGAACCACCGTTTCAACGGTTTCCCTAGAGCTTTCAGACTGCGACGCAAGAGCAAACCGTGGAAAACGGTTTTCAGCCTTCAAGCACCGCGTCGCCACCGGGCTGAAGCCGCGGTGTGAATGAGAGGTAAATGAAAGTGGATGCAACATGTTCAGACTTCACCGATACAGATCCCGAAGATCATCGACCAAAGTATTGTGGCGCGTTCGTGAGAGTAATAACCAGCGCGTCGCGTTCGGCAGTGATTGGCGTCTCAGTTTTTCCGAGGTGGGTTGTGGCGATGAATCGCAGCGCGCTTCCTTCCGTCCTGGGCGACGAGGCAGTAACCGGAATTAGTTTGAAATCCGGCTCGCTGGTCTTGATTACGACGCTATGCGCCATCGGGGACGTGGTCCACGCGGCAAGCCGCGTTTCGTTTCCTTTGCGAAAGAGCAAAACGTAATCAGAGGGGCCGTCCACCTGGAGGCGCTTCACAAAACGATAGCCGTCAAAGAAGCTGGTAAGCGTTTTCGCCGCCAGATAGGCAGGCTTGGGGTTGTATACCGGCGCGGGCGAAACAGCATCGTCGTGTGCAGGATAAGAAACGGTACCGAAGTGATGTTCGGCCTCGTTCGGATCCTCTCCGTCATCGTGCCAGTCGTACCAGATGGAAATCTGGACGCCGTTCGCAGCGTTGGTCAGCCACTGACGCGCCAGCCTTTCACCCTGCTTCTCTTCATCCATGCCGCGCCAGCCTGATGAATATCCCCACTCGCCTGAGATGATGGGGATCTCTTTCTTGACGCTGGCTGTAGCGAGGGCCCCGTCGCTACCGCTCTGGGTTCTGACAAGAGGAGCGTAAGTCGCAATCAGTTGGCGCAGGCGACAATAATCCTCTGACACCGTCTCAGGATCAGTTTGCCGGTAAGGATGAACTGAGACAGCCGACCAGTATTCGAGCAAGCCTCCTTTGAAACACGCTTCCAGGAATTCGAAGTCAATTCCCGTAGCCGGGCCAATAAATGTTTCGCCCGGGGTAGACTGGCGCATTGCTTTGCCTACCGAGAGCGCGAGCTTTACATAATCAGCGACGTTGGGTTTCGGGCGCCAGAAAACATGGTTCGGCTCGTTATACATTTCCCAGATGATGCCACGCCCCTGGAAATGCTTCGCGGCCGCGGCCGCCCAACGCACGAATCCCTGCCGGCCTTCTTCGGTGCGCGGCGAGTCGCCGCCATCGTACAGAGGATTTGTGTAATCAAGGATAAAGAGCGCGCGAATCTTGTACTCGTCGAGCGCTGTCATCAAGCGGTCATAGGGCGCGAAGTCATATTTGCCGGCTGCCGTCTCCGTAAGGTTCCAAATGAAGTCCATGCGCACCCAACGAAAGCCGCCGTCCGCAATCATCTTTATCTCGCCTGGACGAGGATCGGTGAAGTGAATGTTGATTCCCAGACCGTCAGTGATGGGAGTGTTGCTGATTGGTGGTGCGGAGGCGCATTCGCTGCGAGCGCAGCTGGAGTTAGCCAGCGATAAGAGAATTACCAGCGCAAACAGGAGAGTACGGGGCGCGTGCGTGGGACTGATTCTGATTGGGCTGCTCATTACAAATTTTCAAAATCCATAATGCGAGTCAGCGGGGGCATGCCCCCTTCCTGACTGCAATTAGTTAATCTTGACGCTTTGCCACTTCATGCCAGCAACGCAGTTCCCAGCTATGGCCTTCGACGGCGATGGCCGCTCTGTAACCAGTGCCGGGATGTAACTCTCGCAATGACCAGCGCGATACTTCGGCGGCATCCCTGAGGTTTCCCAGCAGAGCGGCGTCCGAGCCCGGCGCCAGCGAGACATTGAATTGATTCAGCGGCAGCGACATGCCTTCGCCGCGCGCTTTGATATAAGCCTCCTTGCGCGTCCAGCAATTGAAGAACGCTTCGTTCTGCACGTCCGCGGGCAGCGCACGCAACGCGCTGACCTCCGGCCGGGAGAAAAAACGCTCGGCAATTTCTTCAGAAGCAAACTCAGGCCGAATGAATTCGATATCGACGCCAATCGCGCGGTTGCGAGTCACGGCAATCAGAGCCAGCTCGTTCGCATGCGACAGATTGAAGCAGAGTCCATTGGCAGCAGGCTCGCCAAACAGCGAAGGCTTTCCATAATTGGAATAACTGAAGCTTAGTTCTGAAGGTTTCTTTTTGAGATAGGCGCCCAGGATCGTACGCAGCGACCCGCGCGCGGCGATGAAGTGATGGCGATCTCTATCAAAATGGAAACGATCGGCCCTCGCGCACTCGTCAGGACTAAGCGTGGATCTCAGTTCTATACTGCGCGAATCATCGCGCGATTCATTCAATGCCACGCGCCAGATGTGAACTTCCTGCTCGGAGGCGACGACTTCCGGCGGCGGCGAGTTCCAGTTGAGATCACAGTCAAGGGATCTATTTTCCATTCAACGTACAAGAGCGGTGTTTAGAGTACCAACTTCAGTTGGGCTTTTCATAACCTATCAAAAGCCCGACTAAAGTCGGTACTCTGAACACCGGTATGCCACGAAATCTTCACGCCGCCACCTCCAAATCGCGGGAGCCCTTCCGGCTTTTCTCAGCGATGCACGCGCCAAGTTTTGCCGCCAGTTCCCCAACGAAAGGCTCCTTGATGATATTGATGTGATTGCCTTCAATTTCGTGAATCTCCACCCCGCCAGTGGCCAGCGCCTGCCACCCTTCTTTTAGATCGTAGGCGGCGGTCACGTCGCCGCTGGCCAGGAACAGCGTCACTGCTCCCGGGTAAACCTGCGGCACATATTCGCTTATTGCGGTGTAGTTCAACTGTTCGATGTTGCGCAAAACCCGTGGCAAGGGTCGGGCGATCCGTTTATATAAACTGAAAACACTTTCCCAGGCCATGCGTTGCAGCTTCGCGGGAATGTACTGGCCCTTCGTCGCGATGTAACCGGCCTTCTCGCGAGCCGGCAGCCGGCGCAGGTTCTGAAGGTGACAGTGCATCCTTCGCAGGAAACGGGCGATCCGATTGCGTCGCGAGCTTGCACCGGGCGCCAGTTTGAAGTATCCCGCGGGATAGGTATCCAAGAGAGCCAGCAGATTAACTTCCTGTCCCTGCGCGTGAAGCTGGCAAGCCATCTCGAAAGCCACAATCCCTCCGAATGATCGCCCACCGATTGCGTAAGGTCCTTCCGGCTGCAGCTTGCGAACCTCTTTGATGTAACAAGCAGCCATTTCCTCGATGCGGGTCAACGGAGGTTGTTTTCCGTCCAGGCCCTGCGACTGCAATCCATAGAAAGGTTGATCCGATCCCAGATGACGCGCCAGATCGTGATACTCAAGAACGTTGCCGCCCACCGCGTGAACTCCAAAGAAAGGCTGGCTGCTGCCGTGGGGCTGAATAGGAACCAGCGCCGACCATGCTCGCGAAGATTCCTGTTTGCGGATTGCATTAGCCAGGTGTTCAACCGTCGGCGCCTGAAAGAGGATCGCCAAAGGAAGCTTTCGCCCGAAGGCCTTTTCGATTTGCGCAAACAAACGCACGGCCAGAAGCGAATGCCCGCCGAGCTCAAAGAAATTGTCCCGCACTCCGATCGGCCGCAGGGCCAGGACTTTTTCCCAGATCCGGGCTAGCCGAATTTCGAGGTCGTCGCGGGGCGCAACGAACGTTTTCTCCAGTTCGGAGCGAAGATCGCCTGGTGGTGGCAGCGCGTTGCGGTCAACTTTCCCGTTGGGTGAAAGCGGTAACTCCGGCAAGACGATAAAAGCCGAGGGCACCATGTAATCGGGAAGTTTCTGTTTCAAGTAACGGCGTAGTTCACCGGTGTCGATCTCCGGCTTATTGGTCCCGACCAGATAAGCTACCAGACGTTTGTCACCGGGCCCATCCTCGCGCGCGATTGTCACGTTGGTCTGCACTGATGGGTGCTGACTTAACGCCGTCTCGACTTCCCCCAGCTCAATGCGGAAGCCGCGTAACTTCACTTGCTGATCAGAGCGGCCAAGAAACTCGATATTGCCGTCGGCCCGATAGCACGCCAGATCTCCCGTCTTGTAGAGCCGCGACTCTTTCTGGTCGCTGAAAGGGTTCGTAATAAAGCGTTCGCCCGTGAGCTCCGGACAATTAAAGTAGCCGCGCGCCACCCCGTTGCCGCCGATGTAAATCTCTCCCGGCACGCCGACCGGCACGGGTTGTAAATGCGCATCGAGCAGATAGACCTTCGTATTCGCTATTGGGCGTCCAATTGGAACTGAGTCGCCTGGTTTTTCATTCGGCGGCAGGAGGTAGAAGCAGGTGAAGGTGGTGCCCTCGGTGGGGCCATAGCCGTTAATCAGACGGCACTCGCCAGGTTCGCGCATCAGCTTTTGGACATGGGCAACTGATAGCACATCCCCACCCGCCAGCAATTGGCGCACGCGCCGCAAATCATCAACCCGGTTGTCCACCATCAGATGAAACAAACCAGCGGTGAGCCACAAGGTAGTAACACCGTAATCAGTAATGGCATTTCCCAGTTCATCGAGTGAAGGCGTGCCGGGCGGCATTATTGCCAGGCGCGCGCCATTGAGCAGGCTGCCCCAGATTTCGAAGGTGGAGGCGTCGAAAGAGATGGGGGCAAGTTGCAGGAAAACTTCTGCGGCATCGAATTTGGCGTAGTTTGTTTGCTTGACCAATCGCACAACATTTCGATGAGTGACGGCTACACCCTTGGGAGTGCCCGTGGAGCCGGAGGTGTACATGATGTAGATCAAATCATCCGGTGTTGTATTGCAGACCGAGTTCTCTTCGCTCTCCGCGGCGATCGTTTGCCAATCAGTATCCAAACATACGACTTTCGCATCACGTTGGGGCAGCCGGCCGGCGAGCTCCTGCTGTGTCAACACAATCGTTGTGCCTGCATCTTCGAGCATGAAGGAGAGCCGCTCCTGCGGATAAGCTGCATCGAGGGGCACATAGGCGGCGCCAGTCTTGATAATGCCCAGTAAGCCAATCAGGAGCTCCACCGAGCGCTCCATGCAAATGCCCACCAGCGCTTCGCGTCCTGCCCCGAGCCGGCGCAGATAGTTGGCCAGTTGGTTAGAACGACGGTCCAGCTCATCATAGGTGAACGTTCGATTGCCGAAGATCAGGGCCACAGCATCCGGAGACTGTTTAGCCTGGGCGGCAAAAAGCTCATGCACGCACAGGTCTCGCGGATAATCGCTGTCAGTGTCATTCCATTCAACCAGCAATTGGTGTCGCTCCGCTTCGGTTAGCAGCGGTAGAAGAGAAACTCGCTGTGCCGGATTGGAGACAATGCCTGCGAGCATCGTTTGAAAGTGTCCGATCATGCGACTGATGCGGTCGGCATTGAACAGATCACTGTTGTACTCAAGTGAACACGATAAGCCGGCATCGTTCTCGATGATGTCGAGAGTCAAATCGAATTTCGCGGTTGTGGTTTCCATCTCAACGCCGCTTAAGTCCAACCCGGGCAGTTTCAAACCCGGGGTTGGTTCATTTTGCAGCGCAAAGACCACCTGGAAGATAGGGTTGTAACTAAGATTGCGCTGCGGCTGTAATTCCTCCACCAGCTTTTCGAAAGGCAAGTCCTGGTTGGCAAAAGCGCCGAGCGTTACTTCCCTGACGCGGCCCAGCAGCTCCCGGAATGTCGGGTCACCCGTCAAGTCCGTGCGCAAGGCCAGCGCATTAACAAAGAGGCCGATCAGGTTTTCCGACTCGGTGGAGTTGCGGCCGGCAATCGGAGAGCCTACGACGATGTCATTCTCTCCGGTATAGCGATGCAACAGGGATTGCCATGCCGCCAGCAGCATCATGAAAAGCGTCACTCCCTCGTGGCGGCTCAGCGATTTGAGTTCGGCGGCAATGTTCTGCGGAATCACAAACGACTCGCGCGCGCCGCGGAATGTCTGTACGGCCGGGCGCGAACGATCGGTAGGAAGCCCAAGCACGGCCGGCACGCCTTTAAGCTGGCGCTTCCAGTAGGAGAGCTGCGTTTCGAAAACTTCACCGGTTAATAGTTGTCGCTGCCAGCACGCGAAGTCGGCATACTGCACCGACAGCTCAGGTTTCGCTTCAACCTTTCCTGCTAAGGAAGCTGCGTAAAAATCGTTCAGCTCCTCGCAAAGTATGCCCATGGACCAGCCATCGCAGATGATGTGATGAAGGGTCAACAGCAGGATGTGCTCTTGGCCCTTGAGTCGCAGTAAGGTAACTCGCAATAGCGGATCTTTGGCCAGATCAAAAGGCAGCTCGGCCGTCTGTTTGAGTAGGCGCTTAGCTTCAGTCTCGCGCTGTTCGGACGGTAAGGCAGAAAGATCGATCAAACGCAGCCCCAGCGAACGCTCTGACGCGATTACCTGTGAAGCTGCGCCCTCAATTTCAGCGAAGTTTGTGCGCAGAATCTCATGACGGCGGGCGACGTTATTCAATGCTTCCTCCAAAGCGCCGGCATTGAGCCTGCCATTCATGCGCACGGCACGATTCACGTTGTAAACGAATGAACCCGGATCCAGACGTTCGACGAACCAGAGCCGCTGCTGTGCAAACGAAAGCGGCAAATCTCCGTCCCGCGTCACAGTCGAAATGGAAATGCCGGCCGGCCCGGACTTCGTTTGCCAGGTTGATTCGACGATCTCTGCCAGGCCGCGAACGGTAGGAGCTTCAAAAAGGCTGCGCAGGGATAATTCGACCTGGAAGGCCTGGCGCACTCGCGAGATCATGCGCGTCGCGAGCAGCGAGTGGCCGCCCAATGCGAAAAAGTTATCGTCTCGTCCGACCTGCTTAACTTCAAGTACTTCCGCCCATATGCCTGCCATCATTTCTTCGGCGGGAGTTTGTGGCGGCATGAATGCTTCTTCTGAGCACTCGCCTGGCGCCGGTAGAGCGCTGCGGTCGAGTTTGCCGTTGGGCGCCAGCGGTAGTTTGTCCAGCCATACCGAGGCCGAAGGCAACATGAAATCGGGCAGCTTCTCCGCAAGAAAATCCCGCATCTCGCCGGCGCCACTTCTTTGCGAGCCGTTGCCCACGACATAAGCCACCAAACGCTTGATGCCGGAACCGTCTTCGCGCGCAAGGACCACGCTTTCGCGCACGGATGGATGTTGGTTGAGGGCCGCCTCGATTTCTCCCAATTCGACGCGAAACCCGCGAATCTTAACCTGGTGGTCGATGCGTCCGGCATATTCGATGCTTCCGTCGGGAAGGTAACGGGCCAGGTCCCCTGTTTTGTAGAGCCTCGCGCCGGCCCGTTGGCTGAATGGATCAGCGATGAATTTTTCGGCAGTTAGCTCGGGACGATTCAGGTAACCCCGCGCCAGGCCGCTACCGCCAATGTGCAGCTCCCCCGTAACTCCGCTGGGAACCGGTTGCAGATATCCATCCAGGACATAAGTCCTGACATTTTGTACCGGCTTCCCGATTGGCACTTCGCGCAATTCATCTACGTCATCCGGTACCGAGGGTGGTTCCCAGAGCGTCGCTACGATCGTAGCTTCGGTTGGGCCATACGTATTCACCAGACGAACTTCGGAGCCGAAACGCTTTTGCCAGGCGGCCAGGCGTTCGGGCAGCGCTCGCTCGCCGCCTATAATCACCAGACGCAGCGAGGGAGGCAGCTCCAGATTCTCAGCTTCGATCTGGGCGACCATCTCGTGCCAGTAGGCGGTCGGCAGATCGACGACTGTTATGGCCCAGTCACGGCATAGTTGTAAAAAACCCGCGACGCTGGCTGGCATTTCGTCCGTGCGCAGCACGAGTTTGGCGCCGCGCATCAGGCAGGGGAAAATTTCTTCGGCGCTGGTGTCAAAATTGAGCGAGGCAAACTGCAGCACGCGGTCTCCATGGCCTAAACCGAATTCTATGCCGGCGTTCTCGGTGTAATTAACCAGTGACGAATGTTGGATCATGACGCCTTTTGGCTGGCCGGTTGAACCAGACGTGTAGATAACGTAGGCAAGATTCTCGGCAGTCGTCACACGCGCCGGATTTTCTCCTTCGCATTCGGCAATGCGATCCCAATCAGTGTCGATACAAACCATCCTGGCGCTGGCAGAGGGCAGAAGCGCCAGGTGCCGCTGTTGCGTCAACATCACCGGCGCATTTGCATCGTCCATCATTAGCTTCAGACGCTCCCGCGGATAGGCCGGATCAAGTGGCACGTAAGCGCCACCGGCTTTGAGAATCCCCAGCACGCCGACGACCATTTCTATCGAGCGCTCCATGCAAATGCCGACCAGGACTTCCGGACCAACACCCAGAGCGCGCAGATGATGGGCCAAATGATTGGCGCGTTTGTTCAGCTCGGCGTAAGTCAACTTCTCTTTTTCATGGATTACTGCAACCGCCGTCGGTGTGCGTTCTACCTGGGCTTCGAAGAGTTCATGGATACATTGGCCGACCGTCGATTCATCGGTTGAATCGCTCGGGGCGCTGAACAATTGCTGTTGTTCTTCTTCTGTCAGAAGCCGCAAGGAAGAAAGAGTCTGGGCCGGATTCTCGCAAACCCTTTCCAGCAGCAGCCGAAAATGCCCGGCCATCCGCGTAATCGTCATCGCATCGAACAATTCGGTTTTATATTCGAACCAGCAGTGCATGCCGTCTGCCATTTCGCGCAGCTCCAACGTCAGATCGAGAGGGGCAGGCGCGCCCTGGACTTCTTCGGGAGTTATCGAAAGCCCGATCGGTCGCAAGTTTGCCTTCGGTGCATTCTGGAAAATGAACATCACTTGAAACAGCGGCGGCTGTGTCAGGCTGCGTTGCGGCTGCAGCTCTTCGACCAGTCGCTCAAACGGCAGATCCTGATGCGCATAAGCGCCGAGGGCAACGTCGCGAACGCGGCGCAGCAGCTCGTTGAAGGTGGGATTGCCGGAAAGGTCCGTGCGCAGCACCAGGGTATTGATGAAGTAACCGATCAGCCCTTCCGTTTCCGCGCGATTGCGGCCGGCGATAGGGGAACCCACGACAATGTCGTTCTGTCCCGTGTATCGCGCCAGCAGATTCTGGAATGCCGCCAGCAGCGTCATGAAAAGCGTCGCGCCTTCGTTTTGGCCGGCTGCGGTAATTTTCTTAATTAGCTCAGCGGGCAAGACAATCTCTTCGCGCGCTCCTTTGTAAGTTGGCAGCGCAGGTCGCGGACGATCGGTTGGCAACTCCAGCATCGGCGGCGCTTCGCCCAGTCGCTGTTTCCAGTAGGACAGTTGTTTCTCGAGTACGTCGCCCTGCATCCAGTTGCGCTGCCAGATGGCGAAATCGGGGTATTGAATCGTAAGTGGCGGGAGCGCCGAGCCTCGTCCGCTGGCAAAATCCTCGTAGAGCGCGGAAAGCTCATTGAAGAGAATTCCCATGGACCAATCGTCAGAAACTACATGATGCATCGCCAGCAGAAGAATATGCTCCTCGTCGTTGAGACGAATCAGAACCGCGCGAATCAAAGGCCCGGTAGTCAGCTCAAACGGTACGTGCGCCTGTTCGGTCAGGGTTTGCGCCGCCGCAGCTTCCTGATCAGATGCCGAAGTGTCGCTGAGATCGATTATCTTCAGGTTCAACGTCCAGGTGGCCGCGATCAACTGCACGGGCTCTTCATCAAGTGAAGCAAGCGTAGTGCGCAATGCTTCATGCCGCGCGATGATTTCATTCAGCGCCTGCTGTAGCGCGGTTGCCTTAAGCACCCCGCGCAGGCGCACTGCCCGGTAGATGTTGTAGAGGGGTGTATTCGGATTCAGTTGGTTGAGGAACCAGAAGCTTTGTTGACCGAAGGAAAGAGGCGCACTGCCGTTGCGCGAGAATGGTCTGATTACCGGCGACAACGGAGCACTGCCATCGTGCAAAGCTGATGCGATGTTCTCGCAGAGTCCCGCCACTGTGGGTGCTTCAAACAAAGCGCGCAATGGCAGTTGCACCTGGAAAGTTTGCCGTATTCGCGAAATAACTTGCGTGGCCAGCAGCGAGTGTCCGCCCAGCTCGAAGAAGTTGTCCTCCACGCCGACGGTTTCCAGGCGCAGGACGTCGGCCCAAATTCCGGCTAATAATTCCTCGTCCTTCGTGCGGGGCGGGACATAAGAATCTTTGTTCGCTGTAAAGTCGGGCGCAGGCAGGGCGCGACGATTGACCTTGCCGTTGGGCGTTAGGGGCAGCTCCTCAAGCGCCACGAAAGCCGAGGGCATCATGTAATCCGGCAGCTTGCCTTTGATATAGTCGCGGAGCTCGGTCACGCTCAGCTCGGTTTCATGTGCGGAAACGAAGTAGGCCACCAGAGACTTGTCTCCGGGCCTGTCTTCCCGCGCGATAACCACAACTTGCCTCACCGCCGGATGCTGATTGAGCACGGCTTCGATCTCGCCCAGCTCGATGCGGAAACCGCGAACCTTCACCTGATCGTCAGCGCGGCCGAGACACTCAATGTCGCCGTTGGACAAATAACGCGCCAGATCACCGGTTCGATACAGACGTCGTCCTGGTTGATTGCTGAAAGGATCGGGAATGAACTTCTCCGCCGTCAGCTCAGCACGATTCAGATAGCTGCGTGCCAGCCCGTCGCCGCCAATGTACAGCTCTCCCGGCGCTCCAATCGGAAGCGGATTCAGGCTCTGATCCAGTATGAACATCTGCGTGTTGGCGATAGGCCGGCCAATAGAGACGGGACCGTCTTCGGTTTCAATTCTGTGAATAGAAGACCAGATCGTAGTTTCGGTGGGACCATACATGTTCCAGAGCGATCCGCTTCTCGCCAGTAACTGGTTCGCCAATTCGCGCGAAAGCGCTTCACCGCCGCAAAGTATTTTCAGATCTTTGCGGCCCGTCCATTCGGCATCAATCAGCATTCGCCACGTAGCCGGCGTCGCTTGCATCACAGTCGCACGACAGTCTGCCAGCAATTGCTTCAGTTGCCGTCCGTCGGACGCAGTTTCCCGGCTGGCGATGACCAGACGCGCGCCGGTGATTAATGGCAAGTAGAGCTCGAGCGCGGCGATATCGAAAGATAGCGTCGTGACGGACAGGAGAACGTCTGCGGTTGTTAACCCGGGTTCGCGCCTAACGGAATAAAGAAAGTTTGTCAGCGCCCGATGCTCGATCTGTACTCCCTTTGGCCGCCCGGTCGAGCCAGACGTGTAGATCACATAGGCGAGGTTTTCAGTCGAGAGTTTCGGGTGGTTCTCGTCGTTCGTAGGCGCGCTTGAACCCAGATCGCCATCAATGCAAACAACCTGGGCCTGGTGCGCTGGTAGATCATCAACGAATTTCCTTTGCGTCAGCAGTACGCCAACGCCGGAATCCTGGATCATGAATGCCAGCCGCTCTTTGGGAAATGCCGGATCGAGCGGAACGTAAGCGCTGCCGGCCTTTAGAATACCCAGCAATCCCGCCACCATCTCAATCGAGCGCTCGACAAATATTCCCACCAGCTTTTCCGGACCGACGCCGAGTTTTCGCAGATGGCCGGCGATGCCATTAGCCTTTTGGTTCAGCTCGCCATAGCTGATCTCCCTATTATCGAACTGGATTGCGATACGGTCGGGAGTTAGGGTCGCTTGCTGCTGGAAAAGTTGATGAATACAAAGATCATCTTCATAGGCCGCCTGCGTCGAATTCCATTCGACCAATTGCTGATGGAGTTCGGCGGAGGTAAGCATCCCCAGATCGGAAAGTCGTAGCTCCGCACCTTGAATAATGCCTTCGAGCAAGGCGCAGAGATGGCCGAGGAGACAGACGATAGCGCCGCCGTCAAAGAGACTTCCGTCATAGATCAGCCGCAAAGTCAGTTCCGCGCCGGGCATGGCCAGCAGGGTCAACGGATAGTTGGTGCGCGAGACGATGGAGCGCGCGTCGGAGGTTTCCAGATCATTCCCCAGCGCCCACAGAGATCCATTGGTCGGATAATTTTCGAAGACAAGGATGCTTTCAAAGAGCGACTGCCCTCTGGGAACTTCACTCCATTGCTGGATGTCAACAAGTGGCGTGTGTTCGAAATCGCGCGCTTCGACGGTCTGATTCTGTAACTGTTTCAACCAGGATAGCAGCGAAGCATGCGCGGATACCTGAGCGCGCACCGGCAGAGTGTTAATGAAGAGGCCGGCCGTGGCTTCGATGCCTTCGAGTTCGGGTGGACGTACTGATACCGTCGTTCCGAAGACGACGTCTTCTGCCCCACTGTAACGACTCAGCAGCATGGCCCATGCTGCCTGCACCAAAGTGTAGGTCGTCAGGCGGTGCTTGCGGGCAAAGGATTGCAGCTGCGCGCTCGTATCTGGCGGGAGAGACGTACTCGCTTCCTCGTAGCGCTGTTCATGATTGACAGAGCCGGGAGCGGCGTCGATTCCCAGGGTGGTGGGCGCAGAAAAACCCTTCAGAGTTTCGCGCCAGAAAGTTTCCGCTTCGGATTGATCCTGCTGCTGCAGCCAGTTGACGTAGTCGGCAAAAGGCCGGCTTGCTTCAACCTGAATTTCTTTGCCGCCGGCCAGCGCCTGATAAGCGTTGCAGACCTCTTTGAGCACGAGCGATTGCGACCAACCGTCGAGCAAAATGTGATGGCTGCTCCAGATAAGCTGATAAGACGACTCTGCCAGGCGAACGAGGATTAGACGCATCAACGGCGGCTCTGAAAACTCGAACCCCTGTTTGCGATCCGCATGAATCAGAGTTTCGAGCCGCGCTTGCTGTTCATTTGCTGCTATGCCGCGCCAATCATGTTGAATGAAAGGCAAGGGCGCTTCACGATGAACAACCTGCATTGGTCGTTCCAGGTCTGTCCAGAAAAATGAGGTCCGCAGGATCTGATGCTGCGCGACTACCATCTCCCAGGCGCGCTCGAACGCCGGCACATCCAACAGCCCGGTCAGGCGGCACATGATCTGCTCGACGTAGATCCCGGATTGAAGAGCATACAGGGAGTGGAAGAGCATCCCCTGCTGCATTGGCGAGAGCTCGAAGAGGGCTTCGACGTTCTCAGTTAACATGAGGCCTGCCTCCGCTGGCGTCCTTAATTTGCGCCAGCACCTTGTCGATATCCTCCTGGCTCAGTCCTGTCTTGTGCGGGGAGGCAGCAACCTTGCGAACTTCGGCGGCAGAATCCGGCCGCTTCAATTTCATTTCCGTTATGCCAGCGGCAGGCGCTCCTGGCTCCATCGCTTTCGAAAGGCCGGCGATTGTCTGGTACTGAAATAGTTGTTTCGGCGTCATTCGTAGACCGGCTTTCGTGGCCCGCGCCAGAATCTGAGTGCCGAGAATAGAATCTCCACCCAGATCGAAAAAGTTGTCATTGATGCCGACGCTTTCGAGCTTCAACACGTCAGCCCAAATTTGCGCCAGCACTTTTTCACCAGGCGTGCGCGCTGCAGTGAAACTGGATTCCAGGTCCGGCCTTTTCCGATGAGGCGCCGGCAATGCTTTGCGATCGACTTTGCCATTCAGGTTTACCGGCAGCGCATCGACCACCACAAAACTGGACGGAACCATGTAGTCCGGCATTTTCTCTTTCAAAAACGCGCGCAGCTTGTTAACCGGCAATGGCTCGCCGCCGGTCGTGACCACATACGCAACCAGACGTCTATCACCCGGCACATCCTCGCGAGCGACTGCGACGCACTCGCGCACGCTCTGGTGCTGGATCAGCGCCAACTCAATCTCTCCCAATTCAATTCGATAGCCGCGAATCTTCACCTGGTCATCAAGCCGTCCGAGGAACTCGATATTGCCATCGGCTCGATAGCGGACCAGATCGCCGGTCTTATAAAGACGAGCGTCCGGTTCTTCGCTGAACGGATCGGAAATGAACCGTTCCGCGGTTAGCTCAGGCCGGTTAAGGTAGCCGCGCGCCACGCCATCGCCCCCGACGTAGAGCTCCCCCGGCGCGCCAATAGCGACCGGCTCGAGCTTTTCGTCGAGCACGTACAATCGCGTGTTGGCGATCGGACGGCCGATGGGCGTCCCACCTGAGGAAAGATCTTCAGGACCCACTTCGTACACGCAGCAACCCACAACCGTCTCCGTGGGCCCGTATTCATTTATGAGTCTGGTGGCAGGCGCATGCTTTCGCCAGAATGCCAGGCTCTCCATGGTCAAGGCTTCGCCCCCGATTACCAGCGCGCGCGTCTTGCCAGGAGCTTCGGCTGGCAGCAACGTGGCGCTGAGTGTTTGCAGATGCGTGGGAGTGATCTTGACGAGACTGAAGTTCCGCTCGTTGGCTAAACAGTGCGCCAGGGCGTCAACTCCTCTTTCTTCGGGTAACAGATAAACAGTTTGTCCCACCAACAAGGGATTGAAGAGGCTGGTTATAGTCAGGTCGAATGCGATCGAGGTATGAACCGGCGCGCCGCATCCTGCCGCAACGTCATATTCCCTGATGGCCCAACTGAGATAGTTGACCAGACCGCGATGCGGAATCATCACCCCTTTGGGCTTGCCGGTCGAACCCGAAGTGTAAATCACATAGGCCAGGTTTTCCGGCGTAACTTCCACAGCCGACACATCTGGGTTTTCCGAGCTTTCGCGGGCCAGCTGATTGCGCGCCTGGTCGAGGCAGAGAGCTTTTATCCCCGCACGATTGATGCCCGGGAGCAGATTCTGTTGAGTCAACAGAATCGACAACTGCGCATCTTCGATCATGAACCGGATCAATTCCTGCGGATAGACAGCATCGAGCGGCACATAAGCTCCCCCGGCTTTCAAAACGCCCAGTAGCGAGACGACCATTTCCACCGAGCGCTCCAGATAAACTCCCACCAGCGATTCGGGACCCACCCCCAGAGAGCGCAACCGATGGGCCAACTGGTTGGCGCGGCAGTTCAACTCGCGGTAGCTAATCGTTCCTGCATCATGCTTCAGAGCCACGGCATCAGGGGTGCGTGCGACTTGCGCTTCGAACAGCTCGTGCACGCACTTGTCACGCGGATACGCAGTGGCCGTTTGATTGAGATCCAACAAGAGGCGGCTCCGTTCGCCGGAATTAAGTTCCCCAACTCCGGTCGCTGAATCATTAGCGTGATTCTCCGGCAGCGCTGATTCAGCTTCACGGTGTTCGCTGTTATCCGGCGACTCAGGCCTGCCTTCGAGGACCAGTGCCAGTTCGGCGATGGTTTGGTACTTGAACAAATGCTTCGGCGTCAGGCGCAAGCCTGCCTGCCTGGCCCGGGCGATAATTTGCGCGCTGAGGATCGAATCGCCGCCAAGATCGAAGAAGTTGTCACGCACGCTAATCCGATCAAGCTTCAATACTTCGGCCCAGATCGCCGACAGACTTTCTTCCGTGGCGGTGCGGGCGGTGATGAAGCCGGCGTCGGACTCATCTCGTTCACGTTCCGGCGCCGGCAATGCCTGCCGATCAACTTTGCCATTCGGCAGGCGTGGCAAGCTTTCCATCACCACAAAAGCCGAGGGCCAGAGATAGTCAGGAAGCTTTTCCTGTACGTGCTTTCGCAGCTCGGCAGGGTCAAGAATCGCTTCCGGCAAGACAGGTACGATGAAGGGATGGTTAACAGGTTCATTGGTTGAATCCGTAGCAGACTCTCGACGAACGGCAAAAACGTTGTAAAGGTTCGAACCCTTGAGATATTCGTCTTGCTCCGTGACGACGGAATAGCCCTGCCGCTGAAGCAACGCGGTCAGGCGCGACAGATTGCCATTAACATCGTGCGCTTCGATGACGATCTGTCTGATCCTGGGCCAATCGCTATCCTCGATACCCGCCAGCACGTCCAGCTCGCTTTTCTCAACATCGACCTTCAGAAGATCGATACGGTCGATCTGCTGCTCGCGTATGACATCGGAAAGAGTCTTCAGTTGGCAGGTAATCTTTGTTCCCTGAACGCGATCCCGCACCACCTGGTCGAGATATCCACTGACACCGGAGCCATTGTTTCCGTTTGCGCTGGTGTTCGCGATGATCGAGCGCAAGACTGCGCGCTCGTCTTCAGCTTCGGCGTAGCGGCCTGACTGGCTGGACGAGTCAGGATAGAAAGTGAAGTCGGCCTCTCCCGATTTTTCCGCCAGGCCACATTGAAACAGCTTCGCGTTGTCGCAGTAGAGCGACGTATTAATCGCCAGGGCTTCGAAGATCGCGGAAATGGGCTCGAAGGCAAACAGGAAAATGTTGCGGCGCACCTGCTGTGCGAACAATGCGAACATCCCGATGTTTGCCCCTACATCGAAAACACAGTCGCCGTCGCGCAACGTAATGCCGTGGCGGAAATTTGTCTGGTCAACAAAGATCTGCTGGTAGAAAAAATCCGTTTCGTGCTTGTTCTGCTGCACGATGGCCATGTTGTTCGGCAATACGTAGCGATCGCGTCCGGAAATGGCTGGCGAATTTAACCGCCGGGGAACAACGTAGGCGACCAGGCGCGGCTCGTTTGCATCTTCCCTACGTGCTATCACCAGCGCGTCCTCGACGGGCGGCAGTTGACGCAGCAGGGCCTCGATCTCGCCTGGCTCGACGCGATGGCCGCGAATCTTTACCTGGTTGTCCATCCGGCCCAAAAACTGTATGGAACCGTCAGAGGCTACGCGCCCGAGATCCCCGGTTTTATAAAGACGCGCGCCCGGAACATTGCTAAAAGGATCGGGAACGAATTTCGCCGCCGTCAGCTCCGGATGATTCAAATACCCGCGCCCAATTCCTTTTCCGCCAATATGAACTTCACCGGGAAAACCTTCCGGCACGGGCTGCAAATTGGAGTCAAGCAAATGGATTTGAGTGTGCGGAATGGGCCGGCCGATGGGCATGACCCGCACATTATCTTCGTACACGCGGGGAATCGGATAAGTGGCGACAATGCCCGCGGTCTCAGTCTGCCCAAACATATTCATGAGACGCGCCTGGTGCCGGAATCCAAACATCCAATCACGAGGCACATCCGGCGGCAGCGGCTCGCTGGCGGAAAGAATCAGCCGCAGATTATTACTGAGCAAAGACTCCCGCTCCGCCGGCTCCATACTGGCGAGCGACTGAATGCAACTCCGCCAGTAGGAAGGAACGATATCGATGACCGTCACTGCCTGCTGTTTGATTAACTCAAACAGGGCCAGTTGGTCGCGAATCTGATCGGCAGTTGCGATGACGACTTTCGCACCCAGGGACAACGGCAACATCAACTGCCGCACTGAAGATGAAAACGAAATCGACGCCGTGTGCAGGTACGAATCAGCGGAGTTGACCCCCACCGGTCCGCGCACCGACTGCACATAATGGCCCACGTTGCCGTGCGTAATCATTACGCCCTTGGGCCTGCCAGTCGAACCGGACGTGTAGATCACATAGGCGAGATTTCCCGCGGCAGCGCTGGTTGGCAGGTTGGTGGCGCTGCATTGCGAAATTGTTGGCCACTCGCTGTCGAGGAGAACCACGCGCGCGCTATGCAGCGGCAATATGTTCTGGAGATGTTCGTGAGTAATCACGATTCGCGGCCGCGCATCTGCAAACATGAATGCCAGACGCTCCCGGGGATACGCTGGATCAAGCGGCAGATAAGCGGCGCCGGTTTTGAGTGTGGCAAGTATGCTGACCGCTACATCGAGAGAACGCTCCATGCAGATTGCCACCAGGACTTCAGTCCCGGCGCCCAGCATTTGCAGGTAACGGGCCAGTCGATTCGCGCGCTCGTTCAACTCCGCGTAAGTCAGTTGGCGGCCTTCGCACACTATTGCCGTGCGACGCGGCGTGTCATTCGCCATTTCCTGAAAGAGTTCATGGGCCAGCTTGTCACTACGGTAACTGTCGGTAATGTGCTCGGCACCGTTTTCGGTTCTAAGAACGAGTTTGGCGACCAGATCGGGGTTACTCGCCGCCTTTGCGGAATCAATTGTCAGTTCATGTTGCATGTCGTTATTTTTGTTCTTTCGAATTGGGGATGCGGTTCTCGAAAGGCTCAGCCATGCCGACCACGACTTTGCGTTTGCCGGAAAAGGGCTTTCGGCCGTGGGCGGCAAGCATGTTGTCGAGCATTAGGATGTCGCCTTGTTGCCACGGAAAACAGATTGCCTGTTGTTCATATATTCGGGTTATCTCGTCCAGTACGGGCGCCTCGATCGGCGCTCCGTCACCGTAATAGACATTGCGGGGCAGATCTTCTTCCGCAAACACGGTCAGCAGCGCTTCGCGCACTTCAGGCGCCAGTCGCGAAATGTGAAAAAGGTGCGCTTGATTGAACCAAACCATTTGTCCGGTGGATGGATGTGCTGCGACTGCCTGGCACAACTGGCGAGTGCGCAGGCAATCGTCGTCCACCCATTCGAATTCCATGCCCACTGATCGGCAATAGTGTTCCACCTCTGATCGGTCGGTGGTCTGAAAAACATCTTCCCAGGAAAGATCGAGGCCGCTGCCGTAATTGCGCACGTACAACAACCCATGACGTGTAAACCGTTCCTTGATTTCAGGAGGAATTAATTCATAAACCCGGCGGCTGTCGGCTACCGGCGTTTCGCCGCCTGACTCCGCACATTGGGCGCTGAAGAACCAAATCTTCATGGGCCAGTTGCGCGAATAGGCATTCTCGTTGTGCAGCGGGATGGATTGACGCGCCGGATACTCGGTGGAGGTAAGAATCTTTCCGCTTACCTGCGTCCGCGGAGTCGAGCGATAGGAGTAGTCCAGCAGCTCGCCGGAGATGGCGCCAACAAAACGCTCGAACTCGGAGACTGCGCCGACCCGGAAGTTGCGAAACAGAATACCGCCGTGATCGAGTAACTTGGTTTCGAGAAAATTCCTGTTATCGGCGGCCCATGAAATCAAATCGACTTCACTGCCAACCGGCTCGATTAACAGCGGAAGGGATCTGCCCGACGCCAATAAGCCGCTCGTAACCGAGGCTTCGCCGCTCCGCGCAATATTGGAGGTATTCGCGGGCAGGAGGCCCGTTCGCAGAGCTGTCGTGTTTTCCATCTATCAGGTAAAACTTCTAATAGCATCGCCATCGAAAATTTAATGGACGGCAATCATTGGATTTGTAACGCAAACTGTTGGTTTGCGGAGAGACCGGGAAGTACTTGCGTTAACGCCAAATCAGGTCTACGCGGCAAACCAACAGTTTGCGTTACACCGCCGCCGGCTAATGAACAGTCGCCGGCCACTGAAACGCCCGTTGATGGATATTGCGTGAAAGCAGTCGCGCACCGGTGGAAACCTCCTCGGCGCATGATGACGGCGCCACCGAGCTGAGGAACTGCAGGATGCGGAAAGTAAATACCGTGCGATCGAATTTTTCAGCGTGCTGTCTAATCAGCCGCCGGTTCCATGAACAAGTTTCGAATTCCTCAATGACGCTTGCCAGGGAAGCGCTGGTGGGCTCGTTAAAAAACAACCCGGTTACACCTTCAACTACTGTTTCAATTGCTCCGCCCGCGTTATAGGCAATTACTGGCCGGCCGGCGGCATTCACTTCCAGCGGCGACATGCCAAAGTCTTCCTCGCCGGGAAACAGCAAGGCCCGACAGCGGCTGGCGTAGCGAGCGGCCACCCCATCGGGCTGTCTTCCCATGAAACAAGTCAAAGGGCCACCAAGGCCTTCCAAACGCTTGCGGTCTGGCCCATCACCAATGATCACCAGGGGCCGCTGCAAACGATTGCAGGCTTGAATAGCGAGTTCGATTCGTTTGTAAGGCATCAAGCGCGACAGTATCAGGTAGTAATCGTCCAACTGGTCCGAGGGGGTGAACCGGTCGGTATCTATCGGAGGAGGAATAATCGTCGCGTCGCGGCCATAGATCTTTTTGATCCGACGCGCTACCACGCGCGAGTTGGCGATGTAATAATCCGGCTGCCGCGATGCGCGCAGGTCCCAACGCTTAAGGCCGGACAGCAGTAGCGGCAATAGCGCGCGCGACGCCCGGCTAAATCCTTCGCGGGCCGCATAGTCTTCGTAACGCCAGACCCATCTCATCGGTGTATGGCAATAGCAAATGTGAATCGCGTTTTGACGCCGGTGCACTCCTTTGGCATAGCCAGAGCTGCTGCTGACAATCAGGTCATACTCAGAAAGATCAAGGCTCTCGACCGCCCACGGATAGAACATGAAATAGTGACGGAAGCGGCGCTCCATGGCCGGTAGATGTTGGAGCACCGAGGTGCGAACATCTGCGGCGCGAAGCCCCTGTGGCAGCCTGTGCCGGAGCGCGACTGTGGTGTACATCGGCGAGGTGGGAAACGAGTCATGAAGCGCCTCTGCGACGCGCTCGGCTCCGCCCATTTGGACGAAGTAATCATGAACCAATGCGATTCTGGACATTGTCACCTCGGTGGCGAAGGGTCAGGCATTTTCGCTGGCTTCGCATTGCGCCTGAATTGTTACTGTTGACCGCAAATTACCTGCCTGGCGATAAAAGCTCTGCATGTCGCTTATGTATCTTTCAGCGGAATAGTGCGTGCTGGCTTCCTGGCGACCACACCTGGCGAGCTTCGCGCGCAACTCCGGATCGCTGAGTAACCTCAAGATTGCCGCAGCCAGCGAATGATTGTCGCGCGCGGGAACCAGCCAGCCATTTTCCCCGTGGCGAATCATCTCGGGGGTGCCGCCAACCGCAGTCGCCAGGACGGGCGTGCCGCTCGCCAGACCTTCCAAAACGGCAAGCGGGAACCCTTCAGTGCGGGAGTTAACGACCAGCAGGTCAAAGCCCTGCATCAGTGCGGGCACATCATCTCTGGGCCCGAGAAAGCGAACTCGATCCGTAACCGCAACTGAACTTGCCGTGCGCTCAAGACATTTTTCGTAGTCTGCGCGGCGATTGAAGAGCGCTTCGCCGACAACCAGAAGAACTACATCCGAAGTTTCACGCGAGACGGCGGCGAAAGCTTCGATCAACTCAAGCTGGCCTTTGTTCGGCGTTAAGTGCCCCACAACGCCAACCACTCGCTCATTTTCAGTAATGCCTAAGGCGCGACGAATCTCGCGCCTGCTTTCGGAGTTGGGTTGAAAGCATTCGAGGTCGACTGCGTTGTGAATGACCCTGACCGGAACGCGCTGGCTGAACCGGCGAATCAGGAGGCCGCGAAATCGATCGGCAACGGCGTGCGACACTGCGAGGATGGAATTGCGGCGAGACGCGCAAGCAAAGAATCGAATGGCGGTGCTCAACGGATGCTGCGGCAGAAGGTCGTGCGCGTGCCAGATGACTGGCACGTCAAGACCCGCGGTGGCGAATGTCATCACCAGTCCGGCGCGAATGCTGTTCGCATGAATGATGTCCGGTTGAAGACTGATCGCCCGCGAGCGCACTTCCCGAATCGCGCGCGTAAAGGAAATGACATAGCGAAACAGATGATCGAGGCGCCAGGTGAAACGGGCGCTTAGTTGTTCGACGTTCTGACAGGGAACGCCGAGCGCGCTCGCCATCTTCATCATGGGGCCTGCCGGACACAGAACCACTGGCGTGAACTGATCGCGATTGAGTCGAGATAGAATCATCAGCAGCACACGTTCTGCGCCACTGACCTGGGCCGTGTGGTTGTAGAATAGAATCTTCAAATCTCAGCTCCTGCCGGAGCGGCACAGGCTTCAGCCGGTGATCTCGTGACCCGGCCACAGACTAAAGTCTGTGCCACGTTTTCGGATCCCGCAGCGGCAGTTCTGGCGCGTAATTCTTCAGCGCTGATCCAGCCAATCAATAACCACGCGATCGGGGCCACCGAATAAAGCGTGAACGTCAGTCCAAAGAAAGTATTAAGAATGATCGCCGGCATTAGTGCCGCCACAATTCGCGCGATGGCTGCCTCAGGTGTCGCCATAGTGGCGCGACGGGCCGCGCGCATGGACATCCACATCGCTCGAGCGAGGATCCACAGAAATAGAAGCGCCGCCGGAATGCCGCAGGCAATCGCCAGCACAATGATGAAACTATCAATGGGGGGCATATCGGAACTCTGATTAAACTTTGTCTCGCTGAGCGTGCCCGCGCCCAGCCCGGCGCCGAGCGGACGGGCAGGCAGCACGGTGGTTGCCAGGTAAGTCCAGGTTTCGAGTCGCGCCTGCATGCTTTCTTCGCCTGCAGGGTTCAGCGTGCCTCTGGTCGCGTGCGAAACCAGGGTTCCCACTTTCTCGTTCTCGCCCTTGCTCCACATCTCGTCTTCCGATGGGGCCTTTACCAGGAATGCAACCAGCAGCAGGGGCAGCAACAAAATGACCACGCGCATCGCGATGCCCCGCAGAGTTTGCGTACCAAGCAGCAGCAATACTGCAAAGCCAAGAAAGAATCCGAAAATCGCGGTGCGCTGGCCGGTTAGTAGCAGCCCCGCCGTTAAACTGGCGCCGGCCAGCAGCCAACCCACCCGACGCAGCAATCTCGTCGCCACGGCCCCGAACCCAAATGCGATGATGGCGCCGATTTCTATGTAGCGGCCCCATTCTTCTGCGCTGCTGAACGTCGCCAGGGCCCGCTGTATGTGTGCCACGGCGATTGAGTTGTAGAATTCTGTGTTGTCCAGCCAGTACTGCTCGAACGCCGGGTAGCCGAAGACCAACTGATAAATTCCGTACAGTGAAGCGATCAATCCCATAAAAACGATCAAGCGCAGCGCCATAGTCAGAAAGTTCAACTTCACTTCCTGTCCAAAGTAGAACCAGATCAACGGCACGAGCATGAAAAGCGCGCCCGACAATCCGATAAACAAGCCGCCTTGTAACGGATTGAATATTTGCACCAGGTAGATCAATCCCAGCAGCGAGATCGCGCCGGCCAGAGGGCTCTTGCGCAAAATCCCCAGGCCATGCGTTTTCAGAACCAGGGCCAAAGCCAGCAGCGTGACCAGCGGAGTCAGAACGTGAATGGGATCGGTGGCGGTGTAGTCAACGAAGAGGTACTGCGCGCGCCTGAGCAATCCGCGCAACGGCTCGAATATCATCATGGCCAGCAGACCGGCTTCGAGGCTAACCAGTAACGGCAGCGCCATCAACCAGAGCAGGGCCCCCAGCAACCATGTGCGCAACGCCTGTCCCCCGCTGGTGATGGCCCATACCGTAAAAACGGAAATTGCTGTCACGGGTAATACCCACAACAGGGGCGAGCGACGCGTTGATAACGATTCGCGCGGGGCCATGTTGCTGATGAGGCTATTCATCTGCTTTGCGATCTAAACTTCCTGGCCCCGGGCGCCCGGAAGACCAAGCCTTGCAAGTGAGCTGAGGCGCATATCGGGAATGTCCTGGCGCCGCGGCCGCAAACATTCCCACAATCCAATCTGTTGCCTGGAGACCAGCCAAAGAAGCGCAACGAGGAACATCACGCTGTAGCCAATAAGCGAGGCAATCGCGGCCCCGGTGATTCCCATTCGAGGAAGCAACACCAGCAACCCAATCACCGTGACCACAGCCGATGCCAGCCGCGCGATGGTGCTTAATCCCGGATAGCCCAATCCTTTCAAGCCACTGATCACGATCGCCCCGGCGCTCCAGACCGCGGCTGCCACCAGGAGCCATCGCAACGCCGGTGTAGCCGGTAAGAAGCGTTCGCCAAATATCTTTTTCAGGACCACCGGCGCTGCAAGCAGCATCGGGACCAGTAATATGACGTGCGAATAAAGCGTCAGGCGCAAACTTCTTCCCAGAAGATCTACAGTGTGGTTGCCGGCTCGTGGGGCCGCCACTTCCGGCAGCAGCGCTTCCGACAGAGCGCCGGCGGCCATGGTCGTCATTTCAGAAAGTCGCACGGCAATCACATAGAGACCGATGGCGGCGCTCGAAGCCATTGCGCCCATCATCAATTGATCCAGCCGCATGGTGGTGAAATCTGAAACTATGCCGGCGTAATCGCGCAGTCCATAATTCATTGAACTGCGGCACTCGATCCAGCTCGGTTGCCAGGCCGGATGTAGTTGCTTTCGCACGGCGAAGATGGCGAGCAGCATTGAGCTGGTCTGGCAAACAATCATGGTGAGGGCAGCACTTTCCACAGTTAACCGGTGCGTCAGCCAGAGAACCAGGAAACCCAGTGCTTGCACAACGAAAGAAATCGCCCGGGCGGCGCCCGCCCAACCAAAGCGCCGGCCGCCTTCGAGCAAACCCAACATCAGCTCAAGAAGTAGCGCCGCGGGGATGTTCACCAGGTAAATGCGCACCAACGTCATCACTTCGGGACTGCGTTGGCCCACGAGATGCGGAACGATTAGCTCCGCCAGAGCTAAAGCAGCTCCGCCGACAATGACGCCATAGATAATCGCGTTGGAAAAGAGACTCGAAACGCGCCTGGGCTCTTTAGCCATCCAGTAGCGGTGTGCTTGCGGAAGTCCCAGGCCGGCGAGTAGAGCAATTACCGGAGGCCAGACCACCACTACCAGAAGGTCACCGCGCCCGGCCGGACCCAGGGCCCAGGCGCCCAGCAAGCTGGTGACAACTCCAGAAGAAAGTATCAGCAGGTTAATGCTGAAGATTAGTCTGACATTGCGCACTATCATTTCTTTGTAAACAAAACTCCCACGCCCTTATTTAGAGTCGGGCTAACGCCCGACCGAGCGAGCGGGCGGTAGCCCGCTCCTAAACCGGAGTGTTCAATCGACAAACTGAAGTTTGTCGGACAGCTCGTCAGCTGGCGCCCTTTGCAAAAAGAATTGCCGGAATAGTGCGCAACAGGATGCGGCAATCCAGCACCAGCGACCACTGGTCGATGTATTCGAGATCGAGCTGCATCCATTCTTCAAATGACAGATTGCTGCGGCCGGAGACTTGCCACAAACAGGTCAGACCCGGCTTAACGCTGAAGCGGCGTTTCTGCCATGCCTCCTCCAACAAGAGCGCATCGCGAATAGACAGCGGGCGCGGGCCCACTACGCTCATGTCACCCAGGAGCACGTTGATGAGTTGCGGCAACTCGTCAAGGCTGGTCTTGCGCAGCCAGCGTCCGACCCGGGTAATGCGCGGGTCGTTGCGAATCTTGAAGATAGGACCCTGCTTCTCGTTTAGGTGCTCGAGCTCTTTGAGGCGCGACTCGGCATCTACTTCCATCGTGCGAAACTTGAACATGCGAAAGCGGCGTTTGTTGAAGCCCATCCGCTCCTGCACAAACAGCACCGGCCCGTGGGAATCGAGCTTGATTGCGATAGCGACCAGCACTAACAGCGGTACTAAAAAGACCAGGAACACAGTTGCGATCAAGAGATCGAGCAGTCTTTTGAATTCGGTGCGCCAGCTAAGCGTGGGCGCGCTGAAGAGTGAAACCAGGGGAATCCCCTGGAACTCGGCCGGCTGGTATCGTGCCAGACGGTGCGGGAAGAAATCAGAAAGCAGATGGACCACGATTCCCTGTTCCTCGAGTAGCGCTACCGTCGATTCGATCTGCGAATACTGCGATTTGATTGGCAGCGCAACAGCCACTTCATCGATGACTTCGGCAGCAACAATGCGCGGCAGATCTTCAATGCTTCCCAGCCAGGCGGAGCCGGCCACTGCCTGTTGGCTATAGGCGGGATCGCTTTCAACGTAGCCGATCAATTTGTAACCGAAATCCTGGCGCTTGCTGACGCGCATCGCAAACTCCTGCGCGCGCGCGCCGCCGCCGACAATCAACAGAGACTTAGTGTTGTGTCCGCGGCGGCGCAGCCGGCGCAGATTGAGGCGCAATCCCAATCGCATCCCGCCCACCAGAACGAAGCTTGCAAAGGCAAAGGCGGCCGCCGTCCGCGCGTTAATCGTCGGCCACCGTCCAATCTGCGCGACGGCCAGCAAAGCCACCGCCGAAATACCGATGGCGCGCGCGATCTCTTTCAGCTCTTCGGAGATCGTGCTCAGGCGGTGTGACAGGTAAAGCCCCTGCACGCCAAAGGAAACATGCCAGATGATTAGCAGCGCGAAGCCCAGCAGGGCATTGGTGACTTTTATGCGATTGGAAAGATAGTCAAGCGCGAACCCGGGATTGGGTGAAGGAGCGTAATAGTGAACAACGGCGATACCGAGCGCGATTAGGACAAGCGAGAGGTCACTCACCTTTAGAAAAAAGTTCGACAATTGTCCATGGCGGGCAGTCATATTGCACTAGCATTCCGGCTTTGCGGGTTTCCATATCGGCGTCCAGCCGATTTCCCACTTAGCGAGCGCTCTTTCTAAGGATGGAACGGGTTCATAAAAGCGGCGACGCTTGCCAGCTTGATAAAGCGTTCTATCTTGCTGATTCTGTCGCGGGGCACGAGCAACATGTCTCCAGCCTGGAGCGTTAGATCATTTTCCAGGTCGCTGGTGCGTTTGATCCTTTTCAGGTTCAGCACCTTCACTTCTGCGGTATCGGAATTTATTTTGCGAAAGAGGAGAATTTGCGAAGACCTGGCGCTCTCCTTCATCCCGCCTGCCAGCATGATTGCCTGAATAGCAGTCACACGTTCGCGCATCTCGATCCTGCCGGGTTGGACCACTTCGCCGGCAACAACGAAGTAAGGCTTCTGGAACTCTTTCAAGATCACAGTGGCTTCGGGGTCTTTCAGGCGCTCGCTTACTTTCTGCAAAATCAATTGCCGCACTTGCTCAACATTTTTGCCGCCCACTTTGACATCACCGCCCACCTGCAACGAGATATAACCATCCGGCTGGACCATCATCGTCTGGTTGAACTCGGGCGAGTAACGGTACTGCACCTCGAGCACGTCACCCGGCTGCACCTGGTAACGGTCTTCGTGGACGGTTCCGAGCCTGGGCCGCTGCATTTGAGCTTGCGCGACAACACAGGCGGTCAACATGATCAGGGCGAATACGATGAAGCGATTGGTTTTCATAAGTGTTCACTAGAGCCGCTTGTATAACCATTCAGGAACCGGGTAACGGCGTTTGTTCAAAATGAAGCCGAGGAAATTTCCTTTGGCCATCTCGATCGTTCTTTTAGCATTCTGGATCTCGTCGCGGCGGGTGCGGCCGGCTTCAACTACCACCACTATGCCGTCAACCGTTGAGGCCAGCACCGCAGCCTCGGAGGAAACCTTTAACGAGCGACAGTCGATCAGGATGTTGGGAAAAGTAAGGCGCAGCGCCTCAATGCGATCGAGGCCAAACTCCGATTCGTCCTCCATTCGGGTAATCTTGTTTTCCGGAGGACGTTTTCCGTTACCATTGCCATTACCATTGGCCTTGCCTTGTTTTTGCGTGCGCAACACCCAGAGGTTTTCGATGTTAGTGCGCGTGCAGCAGTCCGGCATGCGAATGAAATCGGCCACGCGCAGGCTCTGTAGCCGGTCCGCGCTAATGATCAGTGTGCGCCGCTCGCTGTGGCGGGCCAGCTCCACGGCAAACGATTGCGTCACATGGCTAACGCCCTCTTGTGGCGCTGCCGAAGTGAATGCCAGTACCACGCCCTCGTGCAGCTTCTGCAATCCCGTCTGAAAGCCGGCCAACAGCAGTTGCAAATTGTGGCGTCGCGCACTGGGTTGATTCGCTTGCGAATTCGCGATTTCGATGTTTGGTAGCGCTTCTGTTTGCACAGTGACAATGAACCTCTGGTGAACCTCTTCGTGAACCTCTTTGAGTGCTATCGACCCGATTGTGATTCCGACCTCTTGCGGGCAACTGAGCGTTTGGCGCTAGCTACTCGCCTCCACTATGGCTTTGTCCGGGACGCCTTTTGCCGCGGGCAGTGATTTTGTCTGGCGACTGAACATCCGGCGTCGATCTGTCGGCACCGTGGCCAGGACCGTGATACCTGTCAGCGCTTCAAGCTGGCGCGGAGTATGCACGGTGTCGCTGAATAATTCGGCTGAGAACGCGCTGCCCAGCGCCACGAAGGCCGCCAACAGAACGCCGATGATCAGGTTCATCGGGCGGTTTGGACTGGTTGGGATTTGCGCAACTGAAGGTGCTTCAGCGATGGAAACATTTGTGATCTTCTGCTGATCCATCTCGTCCGCAATACGCGCCTCTTCGCGCTTCTTGGCATAAAGCTGATAGTTCTCTTCCGCTTCTTTCATCTGCCGCTGCAGGTCATCGTGCTCGGTGGTGGCGCCTTCCAGTTTCTTGAGCCCATCCTGATATTGCTTCAGTTGTCCGGTCAGGGCCGCGCGGCGCGCTTCGGCTCCCGCATGATCCAACCTTGCGCGCGAGAGTTCTGTCTCCAGAGTTTGCCGCAGCGGATTAAGGTCAGTGGATTGCTCGAGAGCCGTTTGCCCGGAGGCGCGTTCCAATGCTTCAGTGGTCGTCCGAATTTGCTGATCTACTTCCTGAACAAAACGATCTTCGGGCCGAAACTTCGTTAACAACTGCGTACGCTTGTTTCGCAGCTCTACGATCATCGTATTCAGACGCTCGGCGGAGTATTGATTGGGAAGCGAACGGCTCTGCGTTACCACGCGCGGCGCAACTGCCTTCAGTTGCTGCTGGACTCGCTGGATTCTATTTGCGGTTTCGCTGACCAGGGCCTCTGCTTCCAGCATTTTCGACTTGGCGTCGGCCGTCTTTTGCAACGTCAGATCTTTCTGCTGGCTCAAGACGACGAGGTTCTGGTTCTGTTGGAAGGCACTCAAATGGGCTTCCGCCTGGCGCAACTGTTTTTCATATTCATCGGCGCGGGTCTTGAAAAACTCGTAGGTACCCGGCGGCCGGTGCAACTTCAAATGTTTCTCCAGGTAAAGTTCACCCAGCTTGCGCAGTACTGCCGCTGACAACTCGGGCGAGTTGGACGAGTAACTGATCGAAATGATGTTTGCCTTCTTTACCGGCGCGATCGCCAGGTCTTTCGCCAACTGGTTGACAGCCTTTTCGGTGCGCACCGCCTCGGTAGTTGTGCCGCGCGAAAAGAGCGATGACTCTGGTTTGGCCAGGCCACATTCTTTGACGATCTGTTCGAGTAGATCCTTGCTGGTGAGCAATTCGATCTCGGAATTGATTTGCGATTCGCCTACTTCGTTTTCCGGCGCGGAGCCGGATGCGCCGTTGGTCCGTTCAGGAGTGATGGCCACGTCAACGCGCATGTTCTTCACCAGAATCTTCATGCGCGATTCATATTTGTTCGGCAGCAGGAGAGTAACTGCCGCAGTCGCCAGCGCGATGAACAAAAACGCGGTGACAATTAAGGCCTTGCGGCGAAAGAGCACACCACTGCCCTCTCGCAGAGAGAGATTGTTCCGATCGAATCCGCGCATCAGCTTATCCGTCATAAGTTTTAATTACGAAAGACTTAAACGCTGAATAGACGGCCTATTCCATCGTTGCCGCGCGGCGGTTGGAGAGGAGTTTTACTTCATCGTCGACGAAGCCTCCGCGCTGTGCGGCGGTGACCAACGGCGTTGAGCACCTCGAGTTCAGGAAGATTGAAATTGAATAAAAGTGATGGCTTGCCAGTAAAAGTGAGGCCCCCTGGGAGTTGGTGAGAGGCGAGCGTGAAATCAGCAGGCGCGCTCACCTCTCTGCTCTTGCCCTTCGCTCACTAATTGGCGAGGGAAGTATGCTGGTTTAGAAGTGCCAATCGATGCGAATTTCCAGAAGTAGGACAGGCATTCCTGCCTGTCGCTGCTGCCAAAATTAATGACAGACAGGAATGTCTGTCCTACTTCCCGGCGCGCAACTGATCCAAAAGCTCGTCATGAAAATAGCCGGAAGGAATGGTTCCCTGCTTCATGAACAAGACGTGAAATGCTTTTGCGGAAAAGCGATCGCCGAGAATGTTAGCAGCTTCCTTGCGCAACGCGAAGATTTGTTCTTTTCCCAGCCGGTAGGTAATAGCCTGGGTCGGCCATTTCGAGTAACGGAAGATGGCCCGCTCAGCGCTGTCGCAACTGGCGCTCTTGGCCGGGGTGAACTCGCCAGCCATAATGCCACCCGCCCGCGGGCACGAGCCGGGCAGGAAGTCACGCACTTGCGAGAAGAGATCAACCGCATCGTCATAAGACATCCGGCCAGTGTGCAAACCGATATCGACGCGCACGCGCAGGTCTCGATAGAGTTTTCCCTGTAACTGATAGAGGTGTTCCTCCGGGGTGTAGAAGCCGTCAGGTGCGCCCGGTTGCGGTTCAGCCATCAGGGCTTCGGAGTACAAGGCCCAGCCTTCAGCGGCCATCGAGTCTTCCCACATCGAGGAAGAATCTTCGACTGCGCCCGGGGTCAGCCAACGCACGCCCGCGATCTGGTCGCGATTCTGTGTCATCACTTTGTAGTGCCAGTCATGACCGGGGAAGCCTTCGTGGGCGGCCAGGTCGGCTAGTGCCGCGCGGTTCGACTCTTTCAATACTGCCGGATCGTTATTGCCGGAGGTGGTGACATAGAAGCGGCCCACTCCGCTATTCTTGAAGGGCGGCGCAGGGTAATACGCCGCGCCATCGATTGAAGCGCGCAAAGGTGGCGGCGTTTCGACCACGTCAAGCTTGTAGTCCGGGGGAACGTCGAACAGCCCGGTCTTGCGCGCGTAGTCGACGAGCTTCACGCCTTCATCCTTGTACCAGCTAACCTCTTCGGCGTCGGTTTTCGGATAGTCCTTGCCTAATTCTTCCAGCACAGCTCGCACAGTTGCTTCCGGGTTGGCCGCTTCGATCTTGCGTTTTCCGGCGATTTCACCAGCCAGCTTGATCATCTCCTGCTGGGTCGCCAGCACAATGGGCCAGGCCTCTTCGAACAACTGTGCGGAGGTCTTGTCCATGCGAAGATTATTTTTCAGCGCCCAGTTGTATTCGTCCTCGCCCATCGCATAATGATTGGCGCGGAACTGGGCCTTGACGCCGTCATTCGCGGTCTTTACGTTCGCATCGTCGAAAAATGTTTGGGCAACGAAGTCGTGCATGGAGCGGTAAGCGTTGGCGGCGTTCTTTGAAGCTTCATTCAACTGTTTGAGCAGGTCATCGTGCTGTGCACCGGCGGCGATATTCTTCGCGGCGAATTCGGGCATCTTCTTTTCGAAGTACTCGGCGTCGGAGGCACAGGTGTCCAGCCCATCACGTTTAAGCATGCGCCAGTCCGGTGTGTTACTGGACTTCACGCCGGCGCTGAGTTGATCCTGCGCTGTTTGCAAGTAGTGCGGCGTCGCTTGCAGGCGTTTGACGACCAGGGCCCATTCTTCCGGGGTGCCGTAAGTCTGCGCGCCCGTTTGCGTCATGCCCTGGATGTAAAAGTCTATGGCGCGGAAAGGTTCCACCGTGTAACTGTCGAGCGCGCGCTCCTGGTGGCGCACCTGATGCTGGTGCAATTGGAACTTAATCTGGGCGATGGCCACGTCGCGATCGATGCGCTTGCCGGGCGAAAGTGAGTTCGCGTCGATGCCTTCAAAGGTTTTCTGGCTGTCCGCCAGCCAGCGATCTTCCTGCTCCAGGGCCGCCGGCGAGTAATCGCGCAAAGTGCCGTCAACTTCGCGTAGCGAGGGATCGAGCCCGGCGCCGCCCAGATACGTGTTCACGGTCGGGTTGCGCCGCAGAAATTCCACGACGTACTTGTCGTGAATTATCTTGAATGCAGCATCGCCGCTGCCCTGGCTTTTGTTTGCGTTTTCATTGGTATTGGACGGCTTTGTGCAGGAAACAAGAATCAAGGTCACCGCGCATATGAAAAAGAGCTTTTTCATTTTGTTACCTTTCGACTGGATCGAATCTGACAGTATTTGTGCAGTTTGACGCTTCCTGCGTTCAGCCGTCTTCAGACGGCTTCCCCGAAGGGTTAATAGCCCAGCGCTTTTAGAGTGTGTGTCAAAACTCAATGGTCAGAAGGAAGAAAGATTATCACAAGAGTGAAAGTGGAAGCAGTAGAATGGGGAGACTGGCGCAGTAAAGATCGGTTTGAGGGGGGAAGCCGATGAGCTA